>ERZ1034920.77-NODE-77-length-72257-cov-7.219537_pt1 | contig 72257 bp, 60 predicted proteins | sample MGYA00520688_ERZ1034920 | MGnify/ENA primary metagenome ERZ1034920 (study PRJEB33766, sample SAMN09781785) | gut metagenome | biome: gut microbiome | host: Homo sapiens | place: Madagascar | study: EMG produced TPA metagenomics assembly of the PRJNA485056 data set... | reverse complement strand
CAAGTCCCGTCCGTCCACGTGGCACTGCGTGACGGCTCCGATGGTGGGCACGTTCTACACGTCCCCCGCTCCCGGCGAGCCGCCGTTCGTCAAGGTGGGCGACGAGGTGACCGCCAGCCAGACGCTGTGCATCATCGAGGCCATGAAGCTGATGAACGAGATCACCGCCGAGCAGATGGGCACCATCCGCGAGGTCTGCCTCGAGGACGCCACGCCTGTCGAGTTCGGCACCCCGCTGTTCTACATCGAGCCCAGCAGCGTTCCCGGTTCGGCTCCGGAGACGGCATGATGTTCGACAAGATCCTAGTGGCCAATCGCGGCGAGGTCGCGCTGCGCGTGATGCGCGCGGCGCGCGAGCTGGGTGTGAAAACCGTCGCCGTGTACTCCACCGAGGATGCCGACACCTATCCGGTGCGCTACGCCGACGAGGCGGTGTGCATCGGGCCTGCCCAGGCGAATAAGAGCTACCTGGTGATCCCCAGCATCATCGCTGCCGCCAAAAACACCGGCGCCCAGGCGATCCATCCCGGCTACGGCTTCTTGGCCGAGAACGCCGACTTCGCCCGCGCCTGCATCGACAACGACATCGTGTTCATCGGCCCCTCGCCCGAGTGCATCGACCGCATGGGCGACAAGTCCGCCGCGCGCGAGACCATGAAGGCCTGCGGCGTGCCCACCGTGCCCGGTTCCGACGGCTGCATCGACACCGTCGAGGAGGCGCGCGCCTTCGCCGAGAACGTGGGCTTCCCCGTGCTCATCAAGGCGACGGCCGGCGGCGGCGGCAAGGGCATGCGCGAGGTGCACGACCCCGCCGAGCTCGAGTCGCAGTACCTGGCCGCCCGCGCCGAGGCGGGCGCCGCGTTCGGCAACGACGGCGTCTACCTGGAGAAGCTCGTGCTCCGTCCGCGCCACGTCGAGGTCCAGGTGCTCGCCGACGACCACGGCAATCACATCTCGCTGTGCGAGCGCGACTGCTCGGTGCAGCGCCGCCACCAGAAGCTCATCGAGGAGGCGCCCTCGCCGGCGTTGACCGACGAGCTGCGCCGTGCGATGGGCGTCGCCGCCATCAAGGCGGTGCGCGCGGTCGACTACCGCAACGCGGGCACCATCGAGTTCCTCTTGGACGAGAGCGGCAAGTTCTACTTCATGGAGATGAACACGCGCGTCCAGGTGGAGCATCCGGTCTCCGAGCAGATCACCGGCGTGGACATCATCAAGGAGCAGCTGCGCATCGCCGCCGGCGAGCCGATGAGCTGCGCCTCGCGCGCGCCGTTTGCGCCGTTCGGCCACGCGATGGAGTTCCGCATCAACGCCGAGGATCCCGACCACGGCTTCCGTCCGTGCCCGGGCACCATCACGCGCTTCGAGCCCCCCGCGGGCCCGGGCGTGCGCGTCGAGAGCTACGTGCGCACCGGCTCGCGCATCTCGCCGTACTACGACTCGATGGTCGCCAAGCTGATCGTCTACGGCCAGGATCGCGAGGAGGTGCTGGCCCGCGGGCGCCGCGCGCTGGACGAGTTCGTCATCGAGGGCATCGCCACCACGCTGCCGTTCCATCGCCGCGTGCTGGACAACCAGGTGTTCTGCGAAGGCAAGGCGTGCACCGACTTCATTGAAACCCAGATGGGAGATTTGCTATGAGCGAATTGAACCTTGAAGGCATGGCCATCGCCCCCGGCGTCGTGGAGACCATCGTCTCCATCGCCGTGCGCGAGGTGGAAGGCGTCGCGGCGGTCGGCTCCGCTGCGACCAAGGGCAACCTGCGCTCCATGCTGGGCGGCAAGCCGTCCACCCAGGGCATCGAGCTCGAGGTGGACGAGGGCAGCAAGCTCAAGGTCGCCGCGCATGTCGACGTGTACTTCGGACAGGTCCTGCCCGAAGTCGCCGACCGCGTGCGCACCGCCATCGCGGACGCTGTGGCGAGCCAGGTGGGCGTGGAAGTGTCGTCCGTCGACGTCTACGTCGACGGCATCCAGTTCGCCGAGTAGCCATGGCTGCCAAACGACATCAGCGCACGGCCGCGCGCCGTGCCGCGCTCGCTCTGCTGTACACGAGCGAGATAACCGAAGAATACGCCACGACCATCGCGGACGAGGGGCGCGCGCTCGAAGAGGCGGGCCCTTTGACCGACTACGCCAAGCAGCTCGTCCGCGGCGTGGAGTCACACATCGCCGCCATCGACAAGGAGATCGCCGCCACGGCTGAGAACTGGTCGGTGCACCGCATGCCCATCGTCGACCGCTCCATCCTGCGCCTTGCGGTGTACGAGATGATGTTCGTCGACGAGGTGCCCACCTCCGTGTGCATCAACGAGGCGATCGAGCTCGCCAAGGATTTTGGCGGCGAGGACGAGTCCCCGCGCTTCGTGAACGGCGTGCTCGGCCGCATCGCCCGCCGTCTCGAGGGCTCCGACGAGCCGTCTGGCGAGGACGGGGCGGCTGATTCCGCTGAGACGGCCGGTGACGCCGCGTCGGAGGACGCCGAGGCGGCATCCGCATCCGACCAGGTCGCCGACGCCGGGAAGGACGCGGCCAGTGGCATCTAAAGACTACGATACGTTCGAGGCGGTGCAAAGCCGCCTCGACGAGATCGTCGAGGCCGTGGGCGATGAGAGCCTGCCGCTCGACGACGCGCTGGCGCTGTACGAGGAGGCGGTGAACCTCGGCCTGCGCGGCAGCGATCTGCTGGAGGAGAATATCGAGGCGTTCGACGCGCAGCAGGCGGCGGAAGCCGTCGAGGACGACCGGCGCGCCGATGCGTCCGGCGACGTCGAGCCCGATGCCGCCGGGGGGCGGTCCGACGATTCCTCCGCCCAGGAGTCCGCCGGCGCGGACGCGAGCCCGCTTGCGGACGAGATTCGATGAAACGGAGGCGTCGTGGAGGAGAAGCGCATTCTCGACGCAGTGACGTCGCCTGCCGACCTTAAGCTGCTCGACAACGAGGAACTCGGGATCCTCGCGGACGAGATCCGCGAGGAGATCATCGACGTGACGTCGCAGACAGGCGGGCACGTCGCCTCTTCGCTCGGCGCGGTGGAGATCATCCTCGCCGTGCACAGCATGATCGACAGCCCCCATGACAAATTCGTGTTCGACGTGGGCCACCAGGCCTACGCCCACAAGCTGGTCACGGGAAGGCTCGAGCGGTTCCGCACGCTGCGCCAGTACGGCGGCATCTCGGGCTTCCCGAAGCCCAGCGAGAGCCCCTGCGACGTGCATCCCTCGGGGCATGCCTCCGACTCCCTGTCCGTCGCGTACGGCATCGCCGTGGCGCGCGACCTTTCGGGTGGCGACGAGAAGGTGGTCGCGCTCATCGGAGACGCTGCCCTGTCCGGCGGCATGGCGTTCGAGGCGCTCAACAGCATCGGCCAGACGCAGACGCCGATGGTCATCATCCTCAACGACAACGAGATGTCCATCTCGCGCAACGTCGGCGCGCTGGTCAAGCATCTGGGCGCCATCCGCACCACCTCGCAGTACCGCGAGACGCGCGACACGCTGCAGGAGCGGTTGGAGCACATCGGACCCGCCGGCAAGGCGCTCGTGAACCTGGGCCGCAACGTCAAGGAGTCGATGAAGCAGTTCATCGTCCCGCGCTCGATGATCTTCGAGCAGCTGGGCATCCTGTGCACCGCCCCGATCGACGGCCATGACATCGGGCTGATGAAGGAGATGCTCGCCGTTTCGCTCGAGGCGGGCGTCCCGGTTCTGATCCACGCGGTCACGCACAAGGGCGCGGGCTACGCGCCGGCCGAGAAAGACCCCGAGACGTTCCATGGCGTTTCCGCGTACGACATCGCCACGGGCAAGCCGAAGAAGAAGCCCGCGACGGCGCCGACGTACACCGAGGTGTTCGGCAAGGCTCTCGTGGACGAGGCGCGTGCGGACGAGCGCATCGTCGCCATCACGGCTGCCATGAAGGGCGGCACGGGCCTGTCGACGTTCGCGCGGGAGTTCCCCAAGCGCTTCATCGACGCCGGCATCGCCGAAGAGCACGCCGTCGGCATGGCCAGCGGCCTTGCGGTCGGCGGGAAGAAGCCGGTGTGCGCCATCTACTCGACCTTCCTGCAGCGCGCGATCGACCAGATGATCATCGATTGCTCGCTTCCGAACCTCGATGTGGTGTTCGCCATCGACCGCGCCGGCATCGTGGGCGAGGACGGGCCGACGCACCACGGCATGTTCGACCTGGTGTACACGAGGATGGTGCCCAACATGCGCGTGCTGGCGCCTTCCGACGAGGCCGAGCTCGTCTCCGCGCTGCACACGGCGCTCGCGCTCGGCGGCCCGGTCGCCCTGCGCTATCCGCGCGGCACGGCGCTCGGCGTGCCGATCCCCGACGAGCCCGAGACGTTCGAGCTGGGACGCGCCGTGGTGTGCCGCGAGGGCGATGACGTCGCCATCCTGGCGTTCGGCAGCATGGTGAAGCGCGCGTTGGATGCGGCCGAGGAGCTCGCGCAGGCGGGCATCCAGGCGCGCGTCGTCGACATGCGCTGGGTGAAGCCGCTCGATGCGGATGCCATCCGCGCGGCTGCGGCGACGGGACACGTCGTCACGGTCGAGGACGGCGTCATCGAGGGCGGCGCGGGCGAAGGCGTCCTGGAAGAGCTCTCGCGGGAGGGCCTGACGCCCAAGACGCTGGTGCTCGGCATCGACGATCAATACGTCCACCAGGGCAAGCCCGATCTGCTCATGCACGATCTGGGTTTGGACGCCGAAGGGATCGCCGCTTCGGTGCGCGCGCTCATGAGCTAGGCGCCACGCGCCACCCCCCCCATCTACGCCATTCAGCAAGAAGGCCGCTCGAATCGAGCGGCCTTCTCTCATAGGCGGTGTGGACGGGCGATCCTACGCCTCCTCCTCCACGATCTCGGCCGTGGGGGCGTTCTTCTTCACGCTCTCGATGCCCTTCTTGCAGGAGTCCTTGGACTTGTAGTGCTGCGACGTGGCGATGACCTCGCCGTTGTCGGCCTTCAGCACGAAGTGGCAGCCCTTCTCGGACGTCTTGATCATGAACTTGCCCATTGTTTGCCCTCTCTTTCGCAACGGAACCAGACGAGAAGCATGCTAGGCCATCGCCGCGTCGCGGGCGTGCGCGGCGGGATGCTTGAACCAATCTTTGAAGCGGATCCGCGCCGTCGTGTTTCCCGTCGGCTTCCACCGCGTTTCGTTCCTGTTGCGATGCGTTTCCCATTCGGTTAACCGCCTCCGCCGGAATCGTTTCGAAACATTCCGCCTGCATGATCGGGCTGTCGACGCGCGACGGAACGGTTCACTGCGAAGGGGAAGCGAGGTTGGAAGGATGTTCGACACAGGTGCGACGGGCTTCATGATCGTGTGCGCGATGCTCGTCTTTTTGATGACGCCGGGGCTGGCGTTTTTCTACGGAGGTTTGTCGCGGCGCAAGAACGTGGTCAACACGATGATCATGTCGTTCGCGGTGCTGGGCATCGTCGGCGTGACGTGGGTGATCGCGGGATGGTCGTTCGCGTACGGCGGCGACGGCTCCCTCCCGTTCTTCGGAGGGTTCGACCAGCTGGGGCTGGCGGGCCTGGTCGGCGAGATGGTGGGGGAGGCGGAAGGGGCGCTCAGCCACGACGCGTACCCCATGTTGGTGGACGTGGCGTTCCAGGCGGCGTTCGCCATGATCACGGCGGCGATCATCACCGGGTCGCTGGCGGGACGCATGAAGTTCGGCGCCGTCGTCCTGTTCGTGGCCATCTGGTCGCTTGTCGTCTACGCGCCGCTCGCCCATATGGTGTGGGGCGGCGAAGGGTCCCTGATCGGCGACATGATCGGCGCACTCGATTTCGCCGGCGGCGATGTGGTGCACATCAGCTCGGGCCTCACCGGATTGGTGCTGTGCCTGCTCGTGGGCAAGCGCCGCGAGTTCGGCATGATGAGCTACCGCCCGCATAACGTTCCGTTCGTGGCGTTGGGCGCGGCGCTTCTGTGGTTCGGCTGGTTCGGGTTCAACGCGGGATCCGAGTTCGCCCCCGACGGCGTGGCGGCGCTCGCGCTTTTGAACACGGTCGCCGCATCCGCCGCCGCGCTCGTCTCCTGGATGGTCGTCGAGCGCGTGCGCGTCGGCAAACCCACGCTCGTCGGCGCAGCGACGGGCCTGGTGGCGGGCCTGGTCGTCATCACGCCGGCGGCGGGTTTCGTCGAGCCGTGGGCGGCGATCGTGATGGGGCTTATCGTTTCCCCTGTCTGCTACTTCGCGATCTCGTTCCTCAAGAAGAAAATCGGCTACGATGACGCGCTCGACGCGTTTGGCTGCCATGCGGTCGGCGGCATCATGGGCGGCATCCTCACGGGCGTCTTCTGCGTGCCCGAGCTGTCCTGGACCGATTTCGGCGGCCTCGTCTACACCGGCGATTTCACGCTCCTCGGCGCGCAGGTGCTCGGCATCCTGGTCACGGTCGCGTTCGTTGCGGTCGCCGACCTCGTCATCGCGCTCATCGTCAAGGCGCTGTTCAAGGGCAACTTGCGGGTGAGCGCGCAGGAGGAGGCCATGGGTCTGGACGTCTCCGCGCATGGCGAGAGCGCTTATCCGGCGTATCTGGGATTGGATTAATCAGGCAGCCCCGCCTTCGGACCGGCCGGGCGGGGCACGTGCTCAAACAGGTGCTCGCCTTTTGGCGGATTCGTTCTTCGAACGAATCATAGAGGCTGCGCATACTGCGCGCGAGCCCCGCCCGGCCGGTCCGAAGGCGGGGTGTCTATGACAGGAAGAGGTGCTCATGAAAAAGATCACGGCGGTTGTTCGGCCGGAGAAGTTGGAGGCTTTGAAGGATGCCCTGTTCGCGGCGGACGTCGATGGGATGACGGTGTCGCAGGTGCAGGGGTGCGGGAACCAGCATGGATGGAAGGAGTACTACCGCGGAACCGAGGTGCTGTTGAACATGATCCCCAAGGTCAAGTTCGACCTTGTCGTTCCCGATGGACGGGTCGACGAGCTGGTCGAGGTGATCCGGGGATGCGCGGCGACGGGGCAGGTGGGGGACGGCAAGATCTTCATCTTCCCCGTCGAGGAGGTGGTGCGCATCCGCACCGGCGAGCGCGGCGAGGCGGCGCTCTGATTTTCTGGTACCATTGCCGTGGCATATCGGCAGGTACGGAAAAGAGGGCTTTCATGTACAACTACACCCCGCGCGGCGTGTGCTCGCGCCAGATCAGCGTCGATCTCGACGGCGACACTATCAAGGAGGTCTCGTTCGTCGGCGGCTGCAACGGCAACCTGAAGGCGATATCCAAGCTGGTCAAGGGCCACAAGGTCGATGAGATCGTCGAGCTTTTGCAGGGCAACACCTGCGGCCCGCGTTCCACGTCCTGCGCCGATCAGCTCACGTGCGCTTTGCGCGAGGCCCAGGCGCAGCAGTAACGCGATCCGGCGATCTGGCAACCTTATGCAGATGCAATAGCGGCTCCCCTCGGGAGCCGCTATTGATATATACTCCTAATAAGGTTTTCATTTCACGAACGACGGTCGCGGGGAGGTGCGGCGTATGAAAGCGGCGAATCCGGATGCGAAGGCATCGCGCAACACCGTGCAGCGCGCGCTGGTGCTCGAGGCCGTGCGCTCGCTTCGTAACCATCCGACGTCCGCCGACGTGTACGAGGAGGTGCGCCAGAAGCACCCCAGCATCTCGCGCGCCACGGTCTACCGCAACCTGGGCGTTTTGGCGGAGCGCGGCGAGGTGCTGCGCGTCGAGGTCCCCAACGGCGCCGACCACTACGACTTTTTCAACCAGCCTCACTACCACGCGAAATGCCGCGGATGCGGGCGCGTGTTAGATGTCGACATGCCCTATCATGCCGACATCGCCGACGAGGTGTCCGATGCCCACGGGTTCGCGATCGAGGGGCACCAGATCGTCTTCACGGGTCTGTGCGCCGACTGCCGACAGGCCGATCTCCCCAGATAACGTGATAACCTCACACGCCTGCTGGAAAGTGCGCCGCTTGTGACGGGCGCAAAGCGCTAATTGGTCCCGGCGGTCGTCAGCTAAGCGAGGCGAGCAGGGCGGACGAGGCGGGAGGAGGCTCTTGCCGACGCTTTCAATTTCTCGTGTGCGCGGGATGAATTCGCGCGTTTGGCAAGAGCGCGCGTGCTATACTAGATCGGCTTGCGGGAAAGGCCCGCAGGCGTAAGTAATGTAGGCCCCCGAGACATGTTTGTAGCACAGCCCCACAAGGCAGGCGTTCTGCATAAGCGAACATGGTGAATGCAGCGATCAATCATGACGAAGGGTCCCCAAACTTGAAAGGGGTCCGTTTTGACCGAAATCAAGAATCCGTCCATCATCGACTTCTCCGACATCGATGACGATCAGATGAATGCTCTGATCGACGGCACGCTGACCGATTTCGACGAGGGCGATCTCGTCGACGGCACCGTCGTCAAGATCGAGCATGACGAGGTGCTGGTGGACATCGGCTTCAAGAGCGAGGGCGTCATCCCGCTGCGTGAGCTGTCCATCCGCAAGGACGCCGATCCGTCCGACATCGTCAACCTGGGCGACAAGATCGAGGCTCTGGTCCTTCAGAAGGAGGACAAGGACGGCCGTCTGATCCTGTCCAAGAAGCGCGCCGAGTACGAGCGCGCCTGGATCTCCGTCGAGGAGAAGTTCAAGGCCGGCGAGACCGTCACCGGCGAGGTCATCGAGGTCGTCAAGGGCGGCCTGATCCTGGACATCGGCCTGCGCGGCTTCCTGCCGGCATCCCTCGTGGACCTGCGCCGCGTCAAGGATCTGGACATGTACCTGGGCACCGAGCTCGAGGCCCGCGTCATCGAGATGGATCGCAACCGCAACAACGTCGTGCTGTCCCGTCGCGTGCTGCTGGAGGAGGGCCGCAAGAACGAGCGTGCCGAGATCCTGGCCAAGCTGTCCAAGGGCATGCGCCTGAAGGGCACCGTCTCCTCCATCGTGGACTTCGGTGCTTTCGTGGACCTGGGCGGCATCGACGGTCTGGTTCACATCTCCGAGCTCTCCTGGAACCATGTCAACCATCCCTCCGAGGTCGTCAAGGTGGGCGACGAGGTCGAGGTCGAGGTTCTCGACGTCGATCTGCAGCGTGAGCGCATCTCCCTGGGCCTCAAGCAGACCACTCCCGATCCGTGGATCAAGCTGGTCGAGTCCTATCCCGTGGGCACCATCGTCGATGGCCGCGTGACCAAGGTCGTCCCGTTCGGCGCGTTCGTCGAGCTGGGCCAGGGCATCGAGGGCCTGGTGCACATCTCCGAGATGGCTCCGCGCCACATCGACACGCCGGCTCAGGTCGTCAAGGCCAACGACACCGTTAAGGTGAAGGTCATGGACGTCAACCCCGAGCGTCGTCGCATCTCCCTGTCCATGAAGGCTGCCGCCGAGGAGCTGGGCATCGAGATCGAGGTCGACGAGTCCATCCAGGCCGAGGAGCGTCCCGCCAAGCGCAAGAACGATAAGAAGCGCGAGGACAAGCCGGCCGAGGAGACCGAGGCTGCCGCTGAGGAGCAGGCCGAATAACTTCGGCTGCAACGCTCCCTAAGCGAATGAGAAGGGCGTCCCGCACGAGCGGGGCGCCCTTTTTGCGTCTAGGGGAAGACAGGACGGAATGGCGGTTCGCGCTTCGTCGGACGCCTGGTTCCGCTCAGAATGAGGGTTGTGCGATGCTGCAGCCAGGCTTTCCGCGTTCGATGCCGACTATTGCGAAGAATGCGACACGCATCGCTCGCCAGGGAGGAATGAGTGTCGCATTCTCCGCGCCAGTTGGCATACTCTCAGCAAAACGATGCCTGCTGTGCGATCGGTTGCCCGGATCTCTACGAGCTGCGTCGCATTCTCCTGAAAACATGGCATCTTTCGCGGAAAGCCTGGTTGCGAAGAGCTGGCGTCTGGACATGTCGACGATGACGACTGCGTCGGCCTTGCGCATGGTGCCGCCGCGCGAGAACGCCGCGCCGCGCAGATGGGCGCAGCGGGCGACAGTTGGTTTAGCTGTGGGGTGAAAGGATGGCTGGCCGGGTTGGGCCAGCCATCCGGCTTAGCGGTCCGCGGAGAGGTCGACGGGCTGCTTGAGGCCGTCGAGGAGATGCGCGATCGGCGCGCGGACGACCTCTTTGGCGCTGTCGACGGCGAATTGCTGGGGGGATTTGAGCTCGGCGTGCTCGTCGCCCTCCTCGTGGACGGGCAGGTATTCCGCGACCGCGGAATGGACCATGTCCACGTATGCCTGGGCGCCGTCGGCGGAAAGGTGCGTGCCGTCGCCGTCGAACCACTCGCCGTGGGACGAGGAGAGGCCGTACCAATCGATGAGGTTGACGTTCTCGTAGCGCTCGGCAGCGCGCGCAAGGGCGTTGTTCGTCTCGCCCATCCAGGACGTCGTGCTGCGGGTGTTGATCAGCCAGATGCGCTTGTCGGCGCCCACCGCACCGATCAACGTGTCGAGTTGCTCGTCGGTCGCGACGCCGTTGGTGCCCAGCGCGAACACGACGATGTCGCCCACGATGTTCTGATCGGCGTAGGATTGGTAGATGTCCTGGCCCACGTAGAGCTGGCGGTTGACCGCCGCATCGATGGCGCCGTAGGGGAACGTCTCCTGGAAGTTCGGGATGGCGCGCACCGACACCGAGTCGCCGATCATCAGGATGTCCAGCTTGGCGTTGGCAGGCGTCACGTGGGCATCCTCGCTCGATTCGGCGAGCGCTCCCGCAGTGGGGCCGGCGATCTGGGCCGACTCGTCCTTGAGCAGATCTCCGCCTTCGAGCGCCGAGGTGTCGGGGACGAAGATCAGGCCGCCGATGGCCGTGAGCACCAGCGCGACGGAGACGACCACGTGGACGACATGGCTGCGGACCCATTCGACGAACGTGGTGCGGCGGTTGGCGATGTCGGCGAGCAGCGCGCCGATGGCGCCGTGGCGGATCGGGTTCTCGACGAAGGTGTAGGAGAACGCCGAGATGGCGAAGATGACGGCGAGCGCCAGCAGGAGCATCCACCAAGGCGTCTCGGACAAACCGTTCTGCGGAACCATCAGCAGCAGGATCGGATAGTGCCATAGGTAGATGCCGTAGCTGCGTTTGCCGATCCACACGAAGGGCGGCAGGCTCCAGAATTTGCTCAGGAGGCTGGCGGGGTGCACGAGGACCGCGATCACGATGGCCGTGAGGACCGAGCACAGCACGAGCCCGCCGTAGTAGAGGAACGGCGAGAAGCCGCTGCAGAACGCCACCATCAAAACCAGCCCGACGAAGGCGAGGATGCCCACGCCATCGAGCGCACGGCGCGCGTTGGTGCTGATGCGGACGCTGTCGGTGGCGCCGAGCTGGTTGGAAGGCCAGACGAACGCAAGCCAGGCGCCGATGAGCAGCGAGAACGCGCGCGTGTCGGTGCCGTAGTAGACGCGGGACGGGTCTCCGTGGGGATCGAACAGCACGGCCATGTCGATGGCGGAAAGCAGCGCCAGCACGAGCGTCATGATGCTGAGCACGCGCTTCTTGACGCCGAGCTTCATCATGATGAACAGCAGCACCGGCCAGATGAGGTAGAACTGCTCCTCGATGGCGAGCGACCAGAAATGCGTGACCGGCGACGGCGAGCCCAGCGCATCGAAGTACGACACGTTGTGGAAGATCTGCCACCAGTTGTTGAAGAAGAGCAGCGACGGGATGACGTCGGGCCGCAGCTTGGTGAGCAGCGCATGGTTGAAGATCGTGCACAGCACCGCGATGGTCACGACGGAGAACACGATCGCCGGGAACAGCCTTCGGATGCGCCTGAGCCAGAAGTCGGGCAGATTGATGCGTCCGGTGCCTTGGAACTCGATCACCAGCAGGCTGGTGATGAGGTATCCCGACAGGACGAAGAAGATCGTCACGCCCAGAAGTCCGCCGGTCGCCCACGGCATGCCCATGTGGTAGGCGATGACGGCCAGCACGGCGAAGGCGCGCAGACCGTCGAGCGAGGGGATGTAGCGGGATTTCGGACGCGCGGGAGCCGGGGCCTTGGCGGCACTTTCGGCGCGGCCGCGCCTTCCGCCGGCGCTGCGGCGGGGGAGCGCTTCGGTGTCGCGTCCGCTCTGGCGCTGGCTATGGGCAGCCTGATGGCGGCCGCTGCGGACCTGGCCGCGGGCGGATGCGCCCCTCTCGCTCGAGGAGGGCGTCCCGTCGGCGTAGCGGCTGTGGGCCGCATGGCGTCCGGCTTGGCCGCGCGAGACGGCGCCGCGGCGCACGTCCTCGGCGGTGCGGGCACGCGTCCGGGAGCCGCTCCCCATGCCGCCCTCTCCGTTGAGCCGAACATGCTCGCGCGCTCCCATGCGGGCGCTTCCTCGTTGCGGATTCGAAGGGGTGCGGGACATGCTCTGCGGTTCCTTTCGCTTCGAAGAGAGGTGGGGGTCGGCTCGGAATGGCGGTTTTCACGCAAATAAACAGTATACCAGCGCCAGAGGGAAAAATCCCCAGGTGGTTCTGTGTAATCCTATGGTTGTAGGTAGGGCCCCCGCGCGCCTCATCGGCGATGGCGCTCCGCCTGCCCGCGCGCCATGCCGTCCGTTAGCGCCTTGCCGATCCTCGGCGGCGCTCGGCGGTATCCGGCGCGCCCGCTGGTACAATGAAAGATACTGCGCATGAGGCGCTGCGCATGGATCGGAAAGGGGCCCCTATGCTCGTGTTGGTGGTGAACGCCGGCAGCTCATCGCTCAAAAGCCAGCTGATCGAGACCGACGGCAAGATGACGCTCATGAAATGCATCGCCGAGAAGGTGGGGACCGATGCGGCGTTCATGAACGTGTCGTTCGCGCCCGACTTCCAGAAGACGCGCTACAACGTCGCGGGCAAACGGGTCGAGGAGTGCTTGGCGAAACTGCTCGAGGTGATGGTGGAGGACATCGAATCGCCGGTGAGCAACCTAAGCCAGATCGACGCGATCGGCAACCGCATCGTCGCGGGCGGCGAGTACTTCACGCGCTCGGTCGTCATCGACGCCCAGGCGCGCGCCAACCTGGCCAAATGCGAGGAGCTCGCGCCGCTGCACAACCCGCCGGCCGACGCCTGCATCGACATGCTGTACGAGCTGATGCCCGACACGCCCCAGGTCGCCGTGTTCGACACCGCGTTCCATGCGACGATGCCGCCCAAGGCGTACATGTACCCGCTGCCGATGCACTATTACGAGCAATACCATATCCGCCGCTACGGCGCGCACGGCACCAGCCACCGCTACGCCGCGCAGCAGGCGGCCAACCTGCTCGGGCGTCCGTTGCGCGACCTGGGCCTGATCACGTGCCATCTGGGCAACGGCGGATCCATCACGGCGGTCAACCACGGCAAGTCGATCGACACCACCATGGGGTTCACGCCGCTCGAGGGCCTGATGATGGGGACACGCTCGGGCAGCATCGACCCGGCGATCATCACCTACATCATGCGCCGCGAGGGCAAGACCTTCGACGAGATGGACCGCATCCTCAACAAGGAGAGCGGCATTCTGGGCATAGCGGGCGAGAGCGGGGACATGCGCGACGCGCTGGCGGCGGCGGACGCGGGCAACGAGCGGGCGAAGCTGGCCATCGAGATGTACGTCTACCGCGTCCAGAAGGCGATCGGCAGCTACTACGCGGCCATGACGCGCACGGATGCGGTGGTCATGACGGCCGGCATCGGCGAGAACTCCGCCGAGCTGCGCGAGCTTATCTTCGCGGGACTGGCGCACATGGGCATGATCCTGGACAAGGAGCGCAACCAGGTCGAGGGCGCGATCGGCATGAACCGCATCATCAGCATCGACGACAGCCCCATCAAGATCTGCGTCGTCACCGCCGACGAGGAGATCCGCATCGCGCGCGAGACCGACAGCCTGGTCAGCCAGCTGTAGCGGACGGGACGATCCATGGCGGATGCGGGCAAGCGCGTGGCGCTGGGCATGAGCGGCGGGGTGGACAGCTCGGTCGCGGCGGCGCTTCTGCAGCGCGCGGGCTACGAGGTGGTGGGGGTGACCTGCCTGTTCCACGACGACGAGGCGTCGCGCGGCGATGCGGCCGCGGCAGAGGAGGTGTGCCGCGCGCTCGGCATCGACCACGCCGTCGCCGACTGCACCGCTCAGTTCGCCGCGCGCGTCGTCGAGCCGTTCGTCGAGGCATACGCCGCCGGCCTCACGCCGAGCCCCTGCGTCGGCTGCAACGCCTCCTGCAAGCTGCCGGCGCTCATCGAAGTCGCCGACCAACTGGAATGCGGCAAGGTCGCCACCGGCCACTATGCGCGCATCGCGCAGCTTTCCGCCAACGGGCGCTTCGTCGTGAAGACCGGGCTCGACGAGCGCAAGGATCAAAGCTACATGCTCGCCCTGCTCTCCCAGGAGCAGCTGGCGCGGCTCGTCCTGCCGCTCGGCGCGCTCACCAAGGCGGACGCGCGCCTCATCGCGCACGACTGCGGGCTGCCGGTCGCGGACGCCCCCGAAAGCCAGGACGTATGCTTCATCCCCGGCGACTACCGCGACTTCCTCAGGGCGCACGGCGTCGAGGACGCGCCCGGCCCCATCGTCGACGCGGCGGGAGCGGTGCTCGGCGAGCATGCGGGCCTGTCGGGGTTCACCGTCGGCCAGCGCAAGGGCATCGGCGTCGCCGGGCCCGAGCCGTACTATGTCATCGCGAAGCGCCCCGCCACCCGCGAGCTGGTCGTGGGCACGGCGGCCGAGGCGCGCATCCGGAAGGTGCGCGTCGGTGCGCTCAACTGGCAGGCGTTCGACCGCTTGGACGTCGAATGCGAGGCCATGATCAAACTCCGATACCGCAGCCAGGGGGTAGCGTGTATCATTGCACCTGAGCATACCGATCCCGCGCGGACGGCTTCCGCGGACGCGGGCGGCGTCGAGGCGACGCTGATCAGCCCCCAGCCCACGACGGCGCCGGGCCAATATGCGGTGTTCTACGAAGGAGCCACCGTTTTGGGTGGCGGTGTGATCGAGGAGGTAACGCAGGCATGAAGAAGCTGTTCATCATCGGCGGCATGGGCGCCGGCAAGTCCACCGCACGCAAGGCGCTCGTGGACGAGGGCCTGCCTTACATCGATTTGGATGCGGTGGGGCATGAGGTCCTCAAGTGGGACATCGTGAAGGAGGAGCTGCGCGAGACGTTCGGTGACGACGTGTTCGACGAGGACGGCGAGGTCGTGCGCCGCGCGCTCGCCGCGAAGGCGTTCGTGAGCCCCTATGACACGCGCGCGCTCAACCGCATCACGCTGCCGCGCATCGAGGACGCCTACACCCAGATCATCGACAAGCTGGAGCAGGAGGACCACGAAGCCGTGGTCGTCGAGTACTCCGTGTTCAAGAACCGCGAGATCGGCTTCATGAACAACGCCGACGTCGTGATCGCGATCCTGGCCAAGCTCGACACGCGTATCGAGCGCGCCGTCGCCGCGGGCTGGGACGAGGACGACGTCCGCCGCCGCATCGCCCGCCAGATCACCGATGCCGCGCGCATCGACGAGGCAGACGTCGTGTTCAACAACGACGGCACCCCCGAAGAGCTGCGCAATGAGGTCACCCTCTGGTGGCACGACTACAAGGCGCGCGGCTTCAAGCTGGGGTAATCGGCTCCGATTTCGCATCCATCGGGGGCTGTCGGTTCGGCGGCCCCTTTGTTATGCCGGGCGTTCGACGGCGATCGTCGGATGCGGGCGCCCGGCGCGGCAGGTAGGAAGAGGTTCGACCATGCGCAAGAACATCCTCATCATCGCAACGGGAGGGACCATCGCCTCCATGGAGGACGGGCGCGGGCTCGCTCCGGCGCTGACGGGGGCGGAGCTGGTTGGCTACGTTCCCGAGATCAACGACGTGTGCGATTTCGAGATCGTGCAGCCGATGAACATCGACAGCACCAACATGCGTCCGCGCGACTGGCTGCGCATCGCCGCCGCCATCCGCGAGCGCTACGACGCCTTCGACGGGTTCGTCGTCCTGCACGGCACCGACACCATGGCCTACACCGCCGCCGCGCTGTCCTACCTCATCCAGGACAGCCCCAAGCCCATCGTCCTCACCGGCTCGCAGCGCCCCATGGCCAATCCCTTCACCGACGCCAAGCTGAACCTGTACCAGAGCCTGCTCTATGCGGCAGACGATGCCTCGCGCGATGTGTCGGTCGTGTTCGGCGGCCAGGTGATCGCCGGCACGCGGGCGCGCAAGCAGCGCACCATGAGCGACAACGCGTTCATCAGCCTGAACTTCCCCACGATCGCGCTCATCCGCAACAACCGCATCATCCGCGCGGGCCGCCCGCTCGCCGGCGGCGACGGACCCCGCTTCTACGAGGCGATCGACGAGCGCGTGTTCGTGCTCAAGCTCACGCCCGAGATGGATCCGTCCATCTTCGACGTGCTGGCGGACAGCTACGATGCCGTGATCATGGAGACGTTCGGCATCGGCGGCATTCCCGAATACGACGACGCGTCCTACAAGCGCGCGATCTTCGACTGGGTGGATGCGGGGCACACGCTGGTGCTGACCACACAGGTCCCCGAAGAGGGGCTCGACCTGGGCGTGTACGAGGTCGGGCGCGACTACGCGGATCATCCCGGCATCCTGCACGGCGGCGACATGTCCACCGAGGCGCTCGTCGCCAAGACGATGTGGGCGCTGGGGCAGACCGACGATCCCGCCGAGCTCCGGCGGCTGTTCTACCAGGTGGTCAACTACGACAGGCTGCCCGAGGAATAGGAGGCGCCGAGCATGGCACATCTTTCCAATCTCGAAGGCGTGGCGATGGAGGGCAAGCTTCCCGAGGTGCGCCTGGCCAACACGCCGTTCAAGGTGGTTTCGCCCTACGAGCCGGCGGGTGACCAGCCCCAGGCGATCGAGAAGCTTGCCGAGGGCGTCCGCCGCGGATTGCGCTACCAGACGCTTCTGGGCGTGACCGGCTCGGGCAAGACGTTCACCATGGCAAAGACCATCGAGGCGGTGCAGAAGCCGACGCTGGTCATGGCGCCCAACAAGACGCTCGCCGCCCAGCTGGCCAGCGAGCTGCGCGAGTTCTTCCCCGACAACTCGGTCGTGTACTTCGTGTCCTACTACGACTACTACCAGCCCGAGGCCTACGTGCCGTCGTCGGACACGTTCATCGAGAAGGACGCGTCCATCAACGAGGAGGTCGAGAAACTGCGCCACGCCGCCACCTCGGCGCTGCTTTCGCGGCGCGACTGCGTGGTCGTGGCGTCGGTGAGCTGCATCTACGGCATCGGCAGCCCCATGGACTACGCGGGCATGGCGGTGTTCCTCGACAAGCAGAAGGACGCCGACCGCGACGACGTCATCCACGACCTCATCGACATCCAGTACGACCGCAACGACTACGAGCTCAAGCGCGGCACCTTCCGCGTGCGCGGCGATTCGCTCGACATCTTCCCGCCGTATGCGGACAACCCGATTCGCGTGGAGTTCTGGGGCGACGAGATCGAGGAGATCGCCGAGATCGACAACGTCACCGGCGAGGTGCTGGGCACTTACGAGGCGCTGCCCGTGTGGCCGGCGTCGCACTACGTGACGGCGCGCCCCAAGATGGACCATGCGCTCAAGACGATCCGCGAGGAGCTGCGCGAGCGCCTGCAGCAGTTCAAGGACGAGGGCAAGCTGCTCGAGGCGCAGCGGCTCGAGATGCGCGTCAACTACGACCTGGAGATGCTCGAGACGATGGGCTTCTGCAGCGGCATCGAGAACTACTCGCGCCATCTGGACGGGCGCGAACCGGGCGAGCCGCCCTACACGCTCATCGACTACTTCCCGGATGACTTTTTGTGCATCATCGACGAGAGCCACGTGACGGTGCCGCAGATCCGCGGCATGCACGAGGGCGACCGCAGCCGCAAGGTCACGCTCGCCGAGCACGGGTTCCGCCTGCCCAGCTGCTTGGACAACCGCCCTTTGCGCTTCGACGAGTTCGAGGACCGTGTGCCGCAGTTCATCTACGTGTCCGCCACGCCGGGCGATTATGAGGAGAAGGTCACGCAGCAGGAGGTCGAGCAGATCATCCGCCCCACCGGCCTGCTCGATCCCGAGATCATCGTGCGCACAAGCGCGAGCCAGATCGACGACATCATCGACGAGGCGAAGGAGCGCGCCGCCCGCGACGAGCGCGTGCTCATCACCACGCTCACCAAGAAGATGGCGGAGGACCTGACCGATCACCTGCTCGACCAGGGCGTCCGCGCGCGCTACATGCACTCCGACATCGCCACGCTCGAACGCGTCGAGATTCTGTCCGACCTGCGTCGCGGCGAGTTCGACGTGCTGGTGGGCATCAATCTGCTGCGCGAGGGCCTCGACCTGCCCGAGGTGTCGCTCGTGGCCATCCTCGACGCCGACAAGGAAGGCTTCCTGCGCAACCACCGCAGCCTCATCCAGACGATCGGCCGCGCGGCGCGCAATGTGTCGGGCCAGGTGATCATGTACGCAGACAAGATCACCGACTCGATGGACCGCGCCATCACCGAGACCCGCCGCCGTCGCGAGATCCAGATGGCCTACAACGAGGAGCACGGCATCGAGCCGCAGACCATCCGCAAGGCGATCAACGACATTATGGGCTACGTCACCGACGAGGTGGGCGGCACGACGGCCGAGCAGGTGAACAAGGAACTCGCCGAGCTGTCGCGCGAAGAGGTGCTGCGCATCATCTCGTCGATGGAGGACGACATGGCCGCCGCCTCGCGCGATATGGACTTCGAGGAAGCCGCGCGCTTGCGCGACCAGGTGGTCAAGCTGCGCGCGAGCGTGGAGGGGTCCTCCGAGGAGGACGTGCTGAAGGACCTCAAGCGCACGGCCCGCAAAGGCAGCGCCTACGGCAACCGCAAGCACGCCGCGTACGGGGGCAACCGCAGGTCGTAGGCGAGTTTGCAAGTAAGTTTGGACTTCGGGGGGAGGGCTGCGGGCGGATCGTCCGGCTTCGGGCCGCATCCCCGGATGTCTCGCATCCTCCGAGCAGCCTGTGCCCCAAGTTGCCGTGCTCTCCAGATGCCTCGTTCCCCCGAGTGGCAATGCCTTCAGGGTAGCTGTGCCTTTCAGGTGGCAGTCTCCGAACGGTCGTGTGCCCCCCAGATGGCGCCCCCCGAATGATCGCCCCCCGAATAACGGAAAAAATGGATATCCAAGTCATTTCTTTCGAAATTTGGGGCGTTGTTCGCGACGAGTATGAACTATTCAATATGAGAATAAATTTGATCAGCTGTTTTAAAATGCTCGGTTAGCGAAGCTGTTTCTTCGAGCCCCTCTACCCCTGAAATGGTTGCGGGAGACGTGTCAAAATCCCCGAATAACGCACCTTTTGACTTGAATATCCAAAAAATGCGTTATTCGGGGATTCTCAGCGGGCGACTTCGTGGTCAACGAACGACTGCGTGGCCAACGGGCGACTGCGTGGCCAACGGGCGGCTTCATGGTCAGCGAACAGCTTCATGGTCAGTGAGCGACCTCATGGGGAGGGTCAGGAGCGTGATTGGTCGCGATCGAGCGCCCTGATCTCCCTCGGGAGGTACATCACGGTGCCCAGGATGATGCAGAGGAGGCCGTCGACGACGAAGAAGGGCGCAACCCCGATGCCCTCGGCGAGCGCGCCGCCCAAGGCGACGCCGATGGGAGAGGCCAGGCCGAACCCCGCGGTCATCAGCCCCATCACCCGGCCGAGCTTCTCCTCGGGCACGTTGCGCTGGGCGAGCGTCATCGTGGGCGCGTTGAACCACGAGCAGGGGATGGCCATAAGGCCGCACAGCACGGCGAAGGCCGGGAACGCGTCGCGCGGCAGAAGGCCGCAGGCGACGGTGATGACGCCGGTGAGGATGCAGGCGACGACCATCAGCAGCGCCAGGCGCTTGCCGCCGCCCCATGCCATGATGATGCCCGATCCGACTATCATGCCGACGCCCCAGGTCGCCTCGGCGATCGACGCCATGAACCCGTCGCCGCCGAAATGGCTGTAGGTCATCAGTGGGTACACCGCCGACATCGGCGAGAAGATCATCGTGCCCAACGTCACCGCCGCCATCACCATGAGAAGGCCTCGCTTCGCCGCGAGCGCGCGCCAGCCGTCGCGCAAGTTGGCGAGGACGTGCTGGTTGGCCGCCTCCTCGTCGCGCACGTTGGGGATCTTGGCGAGCATCAAGCCGGCGACGGCGCACAGCGCGCCGAAGAAATCGAGGAACATGACGGAGTGGAAGCCGATCGTCGTGTAGAGCAGGATGCCGAACGCGGGCGCGCCGATGGAGACGATCGACATCAACAGCTGGTCGAGCGTGTTGATGCGCATGAGGTGCTTGTCGGGCACGAGCAGGGGCAGCGTCGCCATCATCGCGGGGCTGTGGAAGGCCTGGCCGATGCTGCGCGCCGCCGCGAACAGTGCGATGAGCGCGAACGAGACGTCACCCGCGAGGATGAGGAAGCCCAGTGCGAGCGAGACGACTCCCACGCCCAGGTCGGAGACGATCATCACCGTCTTGCGACTGAAGCGGTCGGCGATGACGCCGCCGAACGGCGACAGCAGCCCCGTGGGCAGCATGGCGAAGATGGTCATGAGCGAGAGCGCCAGAGCGCTCCCGGTCGTCTCGGTGACGTACCAGACGGCGGCATAGCCCGCCGCGTAGCTGGTCACCATCGAAACGGCCTGGCCGGCCCAGATGGTGGCGATGACGGCGAGCCAGCGCTTGGGCAGAGGGCGCCCTGCGGCGCTGAGGACGGGTTCGGTGTTCGGGTCGGTCATGCGGGCCTTTCCGGGTTGAGCATTAATGCGAGGCTATCAGGTTCCTGCGTGGGCGGGCGGGGTTCGCGCGCAGTATCCGCACGAGCCGAAACGCCCAGTGGGCGTTTCGTGCGAGCTCAGGACCTGTTTAAGCACGAGCCCCGTCCGCCCACGCCGGAACCCGCACGCTTAGGCTTGCGGCAGCAGGATGTTCAAGTCTACCGCAGTGTCGATGCCGGCGACATTGCCGTTGTTAGTGTATTGCCAGATCGCGAAGTCGAAGGGCGCGGTCGGGGTGGAAACGCCGTATTCGGCGAACCACACGGGGCGTCCGCCGATCGCGTCGGCGAGCGCCGTGGCGGCTTGGGCGGTGCCGTCGAGCGGAGAGAAGCGCGCCATGTCGGATCGATTGCCATAGACCATGGTGTCGTAGCCGGCTGCTTCGATCGTCTCGCAGAACACCTCCATGCAGGCGATGAGGTCGGAACCGGTGATGCCGTTCGCCCGTCCCGCGGCATTGGCGACGGGCTCGTGGTCGAACGCCACCGGCAGCTGCAACGTGCGTCCTCCGAGCTGGTCGAGGACGAAGCGCGCCTCCTCGCGCGCTTCCTCGGGAGTGATCGCCTGCGAGAAGAAGTACACGCCCGCGTCGAGCCCTGCCGCCTGCGCGCCGTCCAGGTTGTAGTCGAAATACGCGTCGGCCGCCAGCGCGCCCTCCGTGTAGCCGCGGTTGCCCAGCCGCACCATCGCGAAGTCGATCCCGTCGGCTGCGACGGCGTTCCAATCGATCCAGCCCTGGTGGTCGGAGACATCCACGCCGATGCGCGATGCGACCGCACCGCCCTGCAAATAGGCGAGGCGATCGCCGCTCCAGCTGAGACCGGCCCAGTCGTAAGGGCTTTCATAGGGCGCGCGGGAGTCCTGCGCCGGCGACGACGAGCAGCGCGACGCGCCGAATCCGATGAGCGCGACGACGGCGACGAGGATCGCGATGAAGACGACGGCGGCCCATGGGCTGCGGTTGCGCGCCGGCGCAGCGGATGCGCGGCGCGTCGTCGTCGGCCGGTTTGCCGTCCGTGCCGATACGTCACCTCGGCGCCGCGATGGGTCGGTCGCGCGGTAAGGGCGTGCGGAGGCGCCGTCGGCACCGCGCCGACGGTCCGTTGCGGCTGCGGGACGCTTGCGCGGTCGCGTTGCGGAGGGGGTGTTCCTGCGTCTTTCCATGACGGCATCGTAGCAAAAGGGCGATGCCGCCCCCTTCGCGCGCGGCCAACCCGACTACGAAAAACAAATCTTCGCAAGGGTGCTCTGCCCCATGCGTTCGGTGATCGCGGCATGGTTCTGCCAGGACTCTGCCCAAAGCCCGGTGATCGCGGCATGGTTCTGCCGGGGCTTAGGCTCTGTGCCTGCGCGACCGTCCGTTAGGAGGAGGTCGCGCGAGAACGATCACCTTGCAGGTAGGAGATGCCTTTTCCGGCATTGATGTGTCCTCACGCGCGAAGCGCCGTTCGCTCGGAAGGTGCCGTTCGCGCAGAGGCGCTGTTCGCGTGACGCCGCGTCTTCTTCACACCGACGTACGGTTCATTCAGTCGCGGTCTTGCGTCTCATCCGGGGCGGGGTTGCTACAATCGGAGCGATCGCATCGCGTTCGATGTTCGGCCGCGTTAGGCGAGGCGATGCGCTCGACGTGCTATCCTCGAAGGAGAAGCACGGCACCCATGTGGCGGGCATCATCGCGGCGAACGGCGATGTGAAGGGCGTGAACCCCCATGCCCGCATCGTGGGCGTGCGCGTCACGCTTCCCGATCCGGGATCGTCCACGGGCGAGTCCGTGTACACGAGCGGCATCGTGCGCGGGCTGGGCTGGATGGTCGAGGCGAAACGGGATTACGGCGTCAACATCGAGGGGTTCAACCTCTCCATCGCCGGTCCGACCGGCGTCACCTACGCCGCGCGCGCTGCGTTCAAGCTCGCCGAGGAGAACGGCATCGTCGGGTTCGTCGAAGCGGGCAACTTCGGCGCCAACGTCGACGAGGGCGACAACCTCCTGTCCGCCGTGCAGCAGGGCAGCACCGTGGTGGTCGACTCCGCCGACACGACCGGCGATACGTCATGGTTCTCGAACTACGGCAAAATCAACACCGACGTCTTCTCCCCGGGGTCGAGCATCCTGGCGACGCTGCCCAACGATCTTTCCGTCTACCATCCCGCTATCGCCAAGCGCTACGGCGAGGCGCTCGTTTACGAAGGGTTCGAAACGGCGGGGTCTTCCGGCGACGCCTACGACGGGGATGTGGGCGGCGGTCTGACCTTCTGTTATTTCGATGAGCAGGCAAAGGACGGTTGCGGCGAGGAGATCGCTGCGACCGGTGAGCGCTTCTTCGTCGGCGAATCAAGCTTGCTCGTCGTCGCGGACGAGTACTACGAGGGCCAGCAGCAGTTCGATTACGAGCGCCGTGCCGCGATCGTCTCCGAGCCGATCGACCTCACCGCGACGCCGGGCTGGGCGCAGCGTCCCGACGAAGAGCCGTTGCGTTTCGCGTTGAGCTCGTACTGCGACAGCTACCTGGGCTACGGCGGGAAGCCGACGGCAAGCTACCAGGTGACCGTCTCGTTCAAGCTCGACGACGGCGGCTGGAGCCAGCAGGCGCAGCCGTGGCAAGGCGGTCCGAGCGCCGATTGGCTGGAGTTCCCCTCCGGCGACGTCTGCATCGTCCCCGAAAACGCCGATCTTAAGTCGTTCCAGGTGAAGATCGAGTTCGCGATCATCGCGTTCGATCCTCTGTACCTGCCTGACGAAGCGACCCTCCACGTCGATGCCGTCGGCGTCGGCTATGGCACCCATCCGTACGGTTTCTTGAGCGGCACGTCGATGGCGACTCCCGCCACGGCGGGCGCGTTCGCGCTGCTGCGCGCGGTGCATTCCGACGAGAGCCCGCTGCGCACGTCGGCGCGCATCGTGGGCGGCGCGACGGATGACGCGCGCCTGACCGACCTGTGCTCGACCGGCGGCCGCGTCGACGTGACGCGCGCCGACGCCGATCCCGATCCCGTCTTGGTGGCGGCGTCGTGCGGCGACGGCGAGCTCGTCTTGGACGGCTGGTTCCTCGGCGACGGAGGTCAGGTGACCGTGGGTGGCGTGCCGGCACAGGTCATCTCCTGGACGGCGGACGCCCTTGTCGAGCCGGGTACGGTGGTCGTGAAGGTACCCGACGGCATCGCGGGTTCCCACAACGTCGTGCTCACGCGCGGCGACGGCGCCACCGCATGGACGTCGGCGCTCATCGCCGAGCGCATGACGGACTTCACCGAACTGCCCCTGCCCGACTTCGCCGAATACGAGGTGGCGGAGTCGGGATCGCTCGCCTATTGGGACGGCGACATCTATCTCGAGACGGTCAGCATCCCCGAGGATTCGTACCTGCTGGACTACTACCGCTACGACACGGCGGCACGCACGTGGGAGCATGTGGGGACGATCGATACCGGCAGCAAGGATGCGGGCGCTGCAAGCGGTTTGGCGGTCGCTGGCGATCAGCTTTACCGGTTCCGCAACGACGGGCCGCGGCTGGTCGACAATGTCGGCCCCACAATGGCGCTGTATCGCTTCGATCGGGATGCCGATGCGTTCGATCCCGACCCCGACGCATGTCGTGCTGCAGGCGGGAGGTTCCACCGAGCTGGCTTCGGTGATCGCCGGCGACATGCTCTACGTCTGGGGCGTCTCGCGGGCGATCGACGAGCGCACGTTCTTCCGCTGCCTGCCGCTCTCGGCGTTGGGAATGGAGGCGGAAGGGACGGCTTCCGAGGAGGACGTGCCGCCTTCGACGGTCGACGACGCGACCTCCGATGTTTTCGATGAGGAGGGCGATCTGAAGCCCCTCTCTTCGACGGGGGATTCTAACGGGATCGCTCTCACCGTTGCGGCGTCCGCAGCGCTCGTTTCGGCGATCGCGGCGGCGCTGGCGTCGACGCGGCGCAAGCGCGGCTAGGGAGCGGATGCGGCTCGCCGGCCCCTGGTCGCAGGTGGCTGGCGGGCCGCAAAGCGATTCCCGTTCCGATTCCCGCCCTACAGCTCCTTGCCTCGGTACAGGTGGGCCGCAACCGCACAGCTGACGGCGTAGGCGGCGAGCGCGATGCCCGCGACCGCCGCCATGATGACGGGCAGGTTGGACTCGTCGTTGACGAACGCGATGAGATCCGCCATCCAGCTGTCACCGGAGACGCCCGCCAGCGCGTCGCCCGCCAAGGGCACCGCCACCACGAACAAAAGCACGATCACGACGGGGACGATGCGCATCGCCTTGTTCATGCCGAAGCGCAGCACGAACGGCAGGATCAACGCGGTGACGAGCAGGATGATGGCGGTTCCCGCCAAGGCGCTCGCCGCGAGCATCAGCGGATCGCTTTGCGCCGCAAGGCTTTCCGCTGCACCATCGGCGAGGGGCAGATACGGTGCGGCCTGCGCCAGGACGAGCGCGACGACCACGGCGAACGCCGCCATGACGATGCTGGAGAGCAGCACGATGGCGTAACGGCCGAACACGATGGCGCCGCGCGAGATGGGCAGGCACGCCCTGAAGCGCTGCCACCCGTTTGCCTCGTCGTAGCCAGAAAGCGTGAACACGACGAGGAAGGGTGTCATCGCGGAGATGCAGGCGACCATGGCGATGGAGCTTTCCATGGCGATGCCCACGACCACGCCGATGACGAGGTAGATGATCGCCATCTGGAGCAGGGCGCTGCGGATGGTGGCGAACTCGCAGAGGAACGCGGCTTTCATCGGGTCTCTCCCTTCAAGGTGAGCTGCAGGTAGTCGTCGATGGTGGCGCGGTCGCAGGCGATATGCGGGAACCGCTTGGCGAACGCGAAGCGATCGGGGACGAGCACGTCGACGCTCATCGGCTGGCGGAGCCAGCGCAGCTCGCCGGAGGCGAACAGGTCGCTTGCGCGCACATCCTCGAACTCCGCCGTGCGGCAGTGCGCCACGCCTGCCATGTCGGTGATCAGGTCCTTTTCCACATCGAAGGCGATGCGGCCCTGGTCGATGCAAACGACGCGGTCGGCGATCTTCTCCAGATCGGTGGTGATGTGGCTCGAGATGAGGATGCCGCGGCTCTCGTCGGCCATGAAGTCGCGCAGCAGGTCGAGGATCTCGTCACGCGCCATCGGGTCGAGCCCGGCGGTGGCCTCGTCCAGGATCAGCAAGTCGGGGTCGTGGGCGAGCGCGCAGGCGAGCTGCAGCTTCATGCCCATGCCGCGCGAGAGGTCCTTGATCTTCTTCTTGGGGTCGAGTCCGAACCACTCCAGCAGATCCTCGAAGCGCCCCTGCCGCCAAGAGGGATAGGACGCTTTCATGAGGGTGCCGGCGGTCTTCACCGGCAGATCGCCGATGAAGGGACAGGTGTCGAGAACGACGCCGATACGCTCCTTGAGGCGGCTCGCGGTCGCGTCGTCGGCGGACGGGCCGAACGGCTCGCCGAACAGGATCACCTCGCCCGCGTCGGGCTCCATCAACCCCATGAGGGCGCGGATGGTGGTGGTCTTGCCGGCGCCGTTTACGCCGATGAATCCGGTGACGCAGCCGGCGGGCACGCGCAGGGACACGTCGTCCAGCACGGCGGCGCCGTCGTAGCGCTTGGTGATGCCGCGTGTGTTGATGAGGTCGGTCATGATGGTCTCTTTCGAAAAGCGCATCGCCGGGGCGACGCGCGGGTTTGTCTTATGCCGGAGCCGTCGAGCGGATCCGGCGGGATGAGGGAGTGGGCGGGGAGGGGTGCTATTCCTCCGCCATCACGTCCAGCATGTCGTGCAGCTCCTGCAGCTCGATGCCCGCGCCGCGGGCCTCCCGTACGGCGCTCCCGAGGAGTTCCTCGATGTGGCGCAGGCGCTCCTCGCGCAGCAGCTCGGTGTTGCCGCCGGCGACGAAGCTGCCCTTGCCCTGCACGGTCTCGATGAACCCTTGCGATTCGAGCTCCGCGTAGGCGCGCTTGGTGGTGATCACGCTGATGCGCAGGTCGCTCGCCAGCGCGCGGATGGAGGGGAGCTGCTGGCCCTCCTGCAGGTCGCCTGCGAGGATGAGGTCTTTCATCTGCATGACGATCTGCTCGTAGATGGGCTTGTCGCTTGCATTCGAGATGATGATGTCCAATAGGGCTCCTTCAGGTCCGCGCGCCCGCTTCTTGTGCCGCGCCCCGGATGCGAGCCGGGGTGCGGCGGATTAGCGTGCGCGCAAGTCCGCTCTGCCCCGTCCGGCGTCCCGGGCGGGGCGGGCGCGTCGCGGCGTCCCGCTTCGCGCCGGGGAGGTCGGTGCGCTGCCGGTCCTCCCCTCGGGGTACTGCTCCGCTGTGCAGAGTGTATATACCCGATATGCACACTATAAACAGCGCTGGACCCGCTTGTCAAGCGGGTCGGTGCGAAAATGCCGCCGTCTTCGCCGGCGCGGCGCGCACGGCATTCCGGGTGCCGTATGATGCGAGGCGAACGTGTTTCCGGAGGAAGGATGAAGTATGAGCAAGGTCCTGTTCGTCGAATATCCCAAGTGCTCCACGTGCAAGAAGGCAAAGGCGTGGCTCGACGCGCATGGCGTCGACTATGACGACCGCCACATCGTCGAGGACAACCCCACCGCCGAGGAGCTGGCCGCATGGCAGGGGATGAGCGGGCTTCCGGTGCGGCGCTTCTTCAACACGTCGGGGCAGAAGTACCGTGCGCTGGGCGTGAAGGCGCGGCTGGATGCGGGGATGACGGACGAAGAGGCGTTCGCGCTGCTGGCGACCGACGGCATGCTGGTGAAGCGCCCCATCGTCGTGGGCGACGGTTTCGTGCTGGTCGGCTTCAAGGAGGCCGAATGGGAGGCGCGCCTGGCGTAGGAACGGTTATGCCGCTGCGGCGCTTCACAACGCGTTCCGGCCCCCCGTAACCGGGCTTCTTGAATCGAATGCAGATTATCTTGAAGAATGCGACGTCCTTCGTTTACGAAGGACGTCTAAAGGTCGCATTCTCCGGTTTTTCTGGTGAAACGGGGGGCTCTGATGCGAGAAAGCGCCAGCTGACGGCGAGAGCTTTCGCATTCTGCTGAAAAAGCGGCATTGGATTCGAAAAGCCTGGTTGCGGACGGCGGTTCGAACGGATGGGCCGAGCTTGGCGCTCTTTTCTTGGAATGGGACGCCGCGCCGGGGTGCTGGACGCGCTGGTATACTGATTGCGAACCATGATTATTCCGAAGAACGGCGAAACGCATGATCGATGAAATCCAAGTTGAGAACCTGGCGCTGATCCGCTCCGCGTCGCTCGTTCCCGCGCGCGGGCTCACCGTGCTCACGGGCGAGACGGGTGCCGGCAAGACGGCATTGCTCTCAGCGCTCAAGCTGCTGATGGGCGAGCGCGCGGACAAATCCGCCGTGCGCGAGGGCGCCGACGCGCTCACCGTGTCGGGCCGCTTTTTCGGGCTGCGCGGGCACGGGGGCTTTCCGGAAGACGCTTCGGAGGGCGTCTCGGAGGGCGCGCCAGAGAGCGCATCCGATGCCGGAGCTTCCGGGTTCGGCACGGAGGATGTCCGCGCAGGCGATGACCTCGATGCCGCGGCCGACGAGTTGGTCGCCATCCGGCGCGTGACGGCGGACGGCCGCTCGCGCGTCACCCTCGACGGGCGCATGGCGAGCGTGGGGGAGCTGACGCGCGCCGTCGCGCCCGCGATCGATCTGTGCGGCCAGCACGAGCATCAGCGCTTGATGAAGCCGACGGAGCATCTGCGCATGCTGGATGCATGGGCGGGGGCAGATGTCGCCGCCGCGCTCGGCGCGTATCAGGAGGCGTTCGCCCAGGCGAAGGATGCGGCGGCGGAGCTCGACCGTGTCCGCGCGGCGGGCGAGGCTTCGACTGCGCGTTTGGACGAGGCTCGCTTCACGCTCCGCCAGATCGACGCGGTCGATCCGCAGGAAGGCGAGTACGACGAGCTTACCGCAGAGTTGGCGCGCTCCGAGCATGCGGAAACGCTGGCGACGGCGGCGGATGCAGCTCACGCGGCACTTTCCGGAGACGGCGGGGCGCTCGACGCGTTGGGTTCGGCGATCTCGGCGTTGGAAGGCGCGGCGCGCTTCGACGAATCGCTCGGCGCCCATGCCGACTCGCTGCGCGAGGCGGGATACATCCTGGAGGACGTGGCGCGCGAGGCGCGTGATTATCGCGACGACGTGGAATTCGATCCCGAGTTGCTCGCTGAGAAACAGGAGCGCATGGCGGCGATGCAGGGGCTGATGCGCGCGTACGGCCCCCGCATGGAGGACGTCCTCGCACGGCGCGCCGAGGCTGCGGAGCTGGTGTCGCTGGTCGACGATGCCGCAGAGCGCGAAGCGGCGGCTCAGCGGGCGGTTGACGAGGCGGAGGCGCGGCTTGCGGAAGCGGCGCGGACGCTCGCCGCAGCGCGCGGGCAGGCGGCGCCGCGTTTCTCGGAGGCGGTCACCGCCCAGATGGCGCGGCTCGAGATGGGCGGCGCGCAGCTAGCGTGCTCGCTGGAGGACCTTCCGCGCGAGGCGTGGACGCGCGCGGGATCGCAGTCGGTGGAGTTCCTGTTCCGTCCCGGCGCGGGTATGCAGGCCCGTCCGCTGGCGCGCATCGCCTCGGGCGGCGAGATCAGCCGCGTGATGCTCGCCGTCAAAGTGGTGCTCGGACAGGTCGACGACGTCGACACGCTCGTCTTCGACGAGGTCGATGCGGGTGTGGGCGGCTCGACGGCCAACGCGCTGGCGGACGTGCTCGCCGATCTGGCCGAGACCCATCAGGTCATCGTCGTGACCCATCTCGCCCAGGTGGCTGTGCGCGGTCAGGCGCACTACGTCGTGCGCAAAACGGAGGGTGCGGACAGCATGCCCGAAACCGATCTGCGCAAGCTCGCCGACGACGAGCGTCCGTCCGAGATCGCCCGCATGCTCTCGGGCGACGCCACCGAGACCTCGCTCGCCCACGCCCGCGAAATGCTCGCGGCGGCGCAACGCTAGTTATTGGTGTGGGAGATCCCCGCGATGCAAGACTGCCCATGATGCCGGTATCCGTTGGCCGTCATACAAACTTTTGAGGAGTTCTTCCCAAAACCAGCCTATTTTGGCCAGGGTTTTGGGAAGAACTCCTCAAAAGCTTGCCGCGCTGTTTTCAAAATGGGAAGAAGTCCGTAAAAGCCTGCATTTTGGACAAAGCTCTCGGGAAGAACGACGAGAAATACGTCGCTCTTCCCGGTTGTGCCGGCAGGAACCCGCGCAGTGTCGACAGCTTGCGCTGGTCGGCAGGTCGGTGCAAGCTCCTAGTCGTCGACTCCCATGCGGAGTTCCAGGCGATCCGCGGCGGCGTCGAGCGAATCCTCGATCGCGCTCACGCGCTGGTCATAGTCCCAGAACGCGTCGCGCTCGATCGTTCCCTGGCGATACTGCGCCTCAAGCTGGTCCTCCAGCTGGTCGGCCTCGTGCTCGAGCGTCTCGAGCGGCGCCTTTGCGTCGAAGTAGACTTGGGGACGGGCGGCGGGATCCTGCGGAACCGCGACGGCGTCGGCGGTCTCGACGGCGGAAGCGGCGCGCGTCTCGAGATCGGCGATGGTCGCTTCGATGTCGCCGCCTGCGTCGGCGGCACCCGCGGAGGCGGCGGCGTCGGCGCCGGATGCGGCGGTCGCGCCCTGGTCGCCCGCGGCCGCGGTTTGGTCTCCGCTTGCCGCCTGCGAGCCCTTGAGCTCGGCGATTTCGGTTTCCATCTGGTTCAGCTTGTCGAGGATCTCCTGATCGGTGTTGGACGAGGAGCAGCCCGCGAGAAGCGCCCCCGATAGGGCGAAAGCGCAGATCGCGGCGATGGCGGCGGTTCGTTTCGTCAGGGCCTTCATGGCGGACCGTCCTTTCCTCGGCTCAAATGATGCTCAAAGAGTATCAAAGCGCCGCGAAAAAGAGAAGTTCCCGCTTGTCAAAGGCGGGCACCCGTTGCCTATCCGTTGTCCAGTTGTTACGCTCGGCGGAGCCGCCGCGCGTCGAACCGCCGTACAGAGAGCCGCGGCGTTGGAGGACGTCGTGCGGGGAGGCGAGCCCGATCGATTGCCCTACGAGATATTCGATCGCGGACAGGCAGTCGAACTCTGCATCCGACGCGTCAGTTGACGCCGTGCGCGTCCGTTACTGCTGCGCGGCCGTCTCCTGCTCGCGGCGCTTCCGCTCCGCCTCAGCGCGTTTGCGCTCGTCGATGGCGATCTCGCGGTCGAGATCCTTGTCGTCGCGGCCCTCCAGGTAGGTCTTCATCGAGTACAGCGTGATGTCGGAGCGGTTGATCACGCCGATGATCTTGCCGTCGTGCAGCACGGGGATCTTCTTCAGATGATTCTTGCTCAGGATGCGGCACACCTGGGGCAGGGTGGTGTACAGGTCGACGCCGATGACGCCCTTCGTGCCGATGTCGCGGATGTTCATCTTCATGAGGTTGGCGAGCTTCTCGTCGTAGGTCTCCTGGTCGACGCCCATCTGCATGATCATGACGACCGGATCCATGTAGGAGTTGGACTGCGATGAGAGCAGGCGCATGATGTCGCCGTCGGACACGAAACCGACCGCCTTGCCGCTTGCGTCGACCACCGGCGCGCCGCTGATGCCGTGCTTGACGAACAGCTTCATGGCGTCCACGACGGTCGCGTCGGGGGAGAGGCTGTACACGTCGGGCTTCATGATCTTCTCGATCATCGTGCGCTCTTCGCTATCGGGCTTGGCCTCATGCTGCTTGTCGGGCGTGTTCTTGACGAAGATGATGGTCAGGATCAGCGCGATGGCGGACAGCACCACGGCCGCCGCGAACGCCGCGTTGACGCCAAGGATCCCCGCCTCGACCGTGGACATCGAGCCGGACGCGGAGCCGACGACGAACATGTCGATGGAAACCAGCAGCGCCGTGCCGAGCGAGCCGGACACCTGGCGCAGCGTGTTGTTGACCGAGGTGCCGTGGTTGAGGACCTTGTTGTCGAGCGCGTTCATCGCCCACGTGGTGATGGGCATGTTGATCAGCGACATCGAGAACATGCGGATCGCGTAGATGATCGTGAGCCATACGACGTCGGTGGTGCTGCTGAGCGTGGCGAACCCGACCGTCGAGACGGTCAGGATGGCCAGGCCCGTGATGCTCAGCACGCGCGGGCCGTACTTGTCGAACAGGCGGCCGGCGAACGGGTTCATGATGCCCATGAGGATGGCGCCAGGCATGATGACCAGGCCGGACACCGTCGCGGAGTAGCCCATGTAGCTTTGCAGGTAGATGGGCATCAGCACGCCCGCGGCAAGCAGCGACGCCTGGACGATCATGCCGATGACCGTGCCGATGAGGAAGCGGCGGTTGGCCAGCACGCGCACGTTGAGCATCGGCTGCTCCATCTTGAGCTGGCGGCGGAAGAACAGCACCAGCACCACGATGCCCACCAGCGTGATGATGCCGTCGGCGACGTTGAGGCCCTCCGAGCCGATGGTGGAAAAGCCGTACAGCAGCGCGCCGAAGCCGATGGTGGACAGGATGACGGAGATCTTGTCGAGCTGCGCCGCGGGGTTGAGCGGCTCGGCCTTCTTGAGCGCGAAGAAGCTGATCACGATGACGATGGCGATCAGAATGGCGATGGCGTAGAACATGATGCGCCATCCGTAGGTGTCGATGACGAGACCGGCGACGCTGGGGCCGATGGCGGGGGCGAACGCGATGACGATGCCGAAGATGCCCATGGCCGAGCCGCGGCGCTCGACGGGGAAGGTGAGCATCAGCACCGTCATGACCATCGGCATGAGGATGCCGGCGCCCGCGGCTTGCAGCAGACGGCCGACCAGCAGCACGGCGAAGTTGGGGGCGATGCCCGCCATGAGGCTGCCAAGCGCGAAGATGCCCATCGACACGATGTAGAGGATCTTGGTCGAGTGCTTGTCGGTGAGGTAAGCGGTGACGGGGATCATGATGGCGTTGACCAGCGTGAATCCGGTGGTCAGCCATTGGACCAGGGACGCGTCGACGTTCATCTCCGTCATGATGGACGGCTGGGCGGGCGTGACGACCGTCTGGTTGAGGACGGTGACGAAGGTGCCGAAGACCATGATGGCGAGCATCACGATCTGCTGCTTGGTGAGTCCGTATACCATGTTTCCCCCTGAAGTCCGAGCGCAAGGAAGCGCCTGGTGCCGTTCGCCAGCGGTCTGAGCGGCGAGGGGCGGCGCCAAGCGCTTTCCAGAAGCAAATTATGCACTGAGTATAAAAAGAAGTTTAGTAGATGTGAACCCCGGGTATAGAAAATTGTGCTATGGTCACGCAAACGGCACATTTCAGGTTGATTCGTGCCCAACGGGCGTCGCTCGCGACATCGCGCGGCGAGGGCGTGGATGCCGGGCGGCACGTCGCGTCGACGCTGCGGCGCCGCTGCATCGCCTGATGCGGAGCGCCCGTGCGGCATGGATAGTCGAGGAGGAAACTCATCGTGGACGAGCAGGCTTGCCTTGGACTGAGGGAGCGCAAGAAGATCAAAGCGCGGCTCGCCATCGAGCGGGCGGCGCTCGAGCTGGTCTTGGAGCGCGGATACGACGGCACCACCGTCGAGGACATCTGCGAGCGCGCGGAGGTGTCCAAGAAGACCTTCTTCAACTACTTCCCCTCGAAAGCCGCGGTGGTCACCGGGCGCGTGAGCGAGTTCCCAGAGGCGGAGCAGCTCGTGGCGATGATGGAAGCCCACAGCGAGATGTGCTACCTGGACGTGCTCGTGAACATGATCAGCGCCGATTACACCGTGCGCGAGGGCGACGAGATGGCGGATCTGCGATTCAAGATGCTGCGCAAGATGCCCCAGCTGTTCTTCCGCGGCCAACGCGACCTGCTCAACGTGCAGAAAGCGGTCACCGAGGCGGTGGGCGCCTACCTCGAAGCGCATCCCGAGCGGTGCATGATGGACGATCATTCCGCCAGCTACGAGGCGCTCGTTGCATCGTCTGCGGTCACCGCGCTTGTGCGCACGCGCTCGATGCAGCATGTTTTCTATGAGGAGCCCGCTTCGGCCGAGGAGACGCGCCGGATGCTGGCGGAGTACCTGTCGCGTTAACGGGATGCTGACGGACTGCCCGCCTCTCTAACGGGAATCGTCCTAAATCGCGCATTCCGCCCACATGCGCGACCTGGGGAAATGGCAAAAAATACCAGGTCAAATGATGTTTTCTGGTTTGTCCCGATCGTTCGATTTAGCGCGAACTCCCCGGACAACAAGTTCGATTTAGCGCGAACCCTTGGGCAGTATGCGCGATTTAGCGTGATTTCGCCTTCTGTCCCGCTAGCGGCGCGAGTAGCGGTTGATGGGGTGCGCTTGGATGATCTCGAAGAGCGATTCCTGCAGCGCGTTGCCGAAGGGGTTCATGCGCGCGTCGAGCAGCTCGTTTTGGATGCCGGGGTGCTGCAAGAAGAACTCCGTCGAGTTGAGGATCTGGCGCACGCTCAACGTGGTCACCATCTGCAGCGTCTCGGGCGGCATGTAGCGCCCGTCGAGGATGAACTTGACGTCCGCCTCCACCAAGGGGTAGTACAGCTGCTCCGCCGCTGCGAGGAATTCGGGCTCCATCAGGGTGAACAGCTTCCGGTAGAACTCCGTGTCGGTGGCCACGCACTCGAGCAGCGCCCGCGTGAACAGGCTCGCGTCGAGCGTGCGCGCGCCGATCTCCACGTGCGAGTAGAGCGCGAGGTTTTGGGCGATGCGCTTGCTGAACGGGGTGGCGATGAGCTGCTCCGGCGGAAGCGCCGCGCGCAGCTTCTCGTTGAGCGCGCAGCGGAACACCCACAGCGCCGTCTCGAGTTTGCTGGAGAAATGGTAGTAGTACGTGTTGCGGTTGATGCCGAGCTGGTCGATCAGGTCGGCGATGCGCACGCGCGAGAGCGACGTCTTGCGGACGGCATCGACGAAGGCGTCGGCGATAAGCTGCCGGGTATCGCGCTTTGCCATGCGTGCGCCTCCTAACCACCAGGATTTGGATATACGGGCATTTTATCCAAAATGCCGCGCCTAGATGAAGTCCAAGCCATGAATCCGCGAGAGTTCCAAGGAAAAACGCTGGGCAGATGGGCGAATCGCCCATTTCGGCAAGCAGCATCGCCGGCATCCGTGATTGTATCTTGCACGCAGCAGGGCGCTTTGTTGGGCCGGGGCGCAAGCGAACAGGAGGGGAGGCGCTCCCTTTTCCGCCGATGCTATTTCGGCCGCGATAGACGTATTGTGCTTTTGTCCAATGACAAAAGCTTGTGAGCTTTGCACAATAGGATCAAGCTGAACTGTCGGTTCGGCAGCACATTTCAGAAGGAGGAAATATGGCAAACAACGATCGTCCCTTGGCAGGCGTCAAGGTCGTCGAGCTGGCGACGTTCATCGCCGTGCCCGCCGTGGGCCGCATCCTTGCGGACATGGGCGCCGATGTGATCAAGATCGAGACCGCCAAAGGCGACAACCTGCGCTACACGGCCGCCAACGAGGGCCGTCCCGCCGATCCGCACGAGGACCTCACCATCGACCTGGAGAACGCCAACAAGAGGGGCATCGTGGTCGACCTTCGCACCGAGAAGGGCATCGAGGTGCTGTTCAAGCTGCTGGAAGACGCCGATGTGCTGCTGACCAACTGGCGTCCGCAGGCGCTCGAGCGCAAGCACCTCACCTACGAGGACCTCAAGGACCGCTTCCCGCGCCTGGTCTACGCCAGCCTGACCGGCTTCGGCGAGAAGGGTCCCGACAAGGACCTGCCGGGCTTCGACTTCACCGCGTTCTTCGCGCGCAGCGGCTGGGCGGGCTCCCTGTACCAGAGGGGCACCGTGCCGACCAACCTGATCCCCGCGCTGGGCGACCACCAGGGCGCGCTCGCGCTGACCGCCGGCGTGCTGGCAGCGCTGTTCCGCCAGGCGCGCACCGGCAAGGGCGAGAAGGTCACGACCAACCTGCTGCACACCGCTATCTGGGTGCAGGGCTTCTCCATCCAGGCTGCCCAGTACGGCACCGAGTTCGGCGGCCAGGTGTTCCCGTTCGACCGTCGCGACAACCAGCTGCCCTACCAGCCCGCCGTCGAGACCAAAGACGGCCGCTTCTTCCAGGTCATGGGCCCCAACTACGCCATCTACTTCCCCAAGATCATGCAGGCCATCGGCCGCGAGGACCTCATCGAGGACCCGGTCTTCAGCAACCAGAAGGCCATGATCGACGCGCATCGCCAGGGCGAGCTCTACGACATCATCCAGGACGGCTTCAAGCAGAAGACCGTCGAGGAGTGGGAGCCCATCCTGACCGAGCTCGACATCCCCTACGCGCTGTGCAAGACCTACGCCGAGATCGTCGACGACGAGCAGGCCTGGGCCAACGACGTGTTCTACAAGATGGACTACCCGCGCGGCCCCAAGGCGCTCGTGCGCGTGCCCGTCACCTTCGAGGAGACGCCGCTGCCGCCCTACGAGAAGGCCCCGCTCATCGGCGAGCACACCGAGGACGTGCTGGCCGGCCTGGGCTACACGCCCGAGGAGGTCAAGGCCATGGAGGACGAGGGCGTCGTGACCCAGGGCGAGCGCAAGTAGCGAGGTTCCGTCGGCCTGCCGGCCGACGGAACGAGCCGACGCTGCGGGCGCCCGGGGCACCCGGCCTTCGCGCGATCCCGAAGGCTTGCGTACCAAAGTACGCGGCGCCTTCGCGATCCCGCGAATTCCAGGCACCCCAGGCGCCCTCGCTGACTTATGCTCGACCTGCGAGCTTTCGCTCAACCTGTAAGTAATTATTTCTGGCCGTATCCATCGATCTAAGAGGGGGATTACATGGCTGAAGAAACCGCTGAGAAGCTGCCGGCGGGCAAGTGGCTTGCCAAGATCGCCGACAGCGTGTACGAAGATGCGCTTGCCGCCAAGGCGCGCGGCGAGAAGGTGGGCTGGATCTCGTCCAACTTCCCGCAGGAGATCCCGGAGACGCTGGGTTTGCACGTGGTGTATCCCGAGAGCCAGGCGGCGGCCATCTCCGCCAAGGGCGCGGGCCTCGCGATGTGCGAGCACGCCGAGGGCGAGCTGGGCTACTCCAACGACCTGTGCGCCTACGCGCGCATCAGCCTCGCATACGCCGACCTGGGCAAATGCCCCAACGGCGAGCGCGAGATGCCGCTGCCGGACTTCGTGCTGTGCTGCAACAACATCTGCAACTGCATGATGAACTGGTACGAGAACCTGGCGCATGAGCTGAACATCCCGGTCATCATGATCGACGTTCCGTTCAACGACAAGTACAACGCCGACGCCAAGCGCATCGCCTACATGCGCGGCCAGTTCGACGCCGCCATCGAGCAACTGTGCGAGATCACGGGCAAGACCTGGGACGAGCAGAAGTTCCTCAAGGTGTGCGAGATCTCCAACGCGGTGGGCGAGAAGTGGCTCGAGGCCACCACGTACATGAACTACAAGCCCTCGCCGCTGAAGGGCTACGACCTGTTCAACCACATGGCCGTCGCTACCATGGCGCGCGGCAAGCAGGAGAGCCTCGACGCCTTCACCGCCCTGGTGGAGGAGTACAAGCAGGCCGTGCGCGAGCGCACCTCCACGTTCAAGGTGGAGGAGAAGAACCGCATCATGTTCGAGGGCATCGCCACCTGGCCGTACCTGCGTGTGACCTACTCCACGCTCAAGAACGCCGGCACCAACGTGACCGCCTGCGTCTACGGCCCGTCGTTCGCCTTTATCTACGGCAACACCGACGAGATGATGCGCGCCTACGCCGAGGTCCCCAACGCGATCAACCTGGAGCGCGCGGTGGAGCTGCGCAAGCAGCTGTGCCTGGACGGCAAGGTCGACGGCGGCCTGGTGCACGTCAACCGCTCCTGCAAGATGTGGTCGGGCATCGCGCCTGAGATGGGCCGCCGCATCGCCAACGATCTGAACATCCCCGTCGTCACCTTCGACGGCGACCAGTCCGACCCGCGCAACTTCAGCGAGGCGCAGTACGTCACGCGCGTCCAGGGCCTGGTCGAGATCATGGAATCCAACAAGAAGGAGGCGTAACAATGGCAGACATCGCATCCATGCTGAACGCCTTCTCCGAGGTGGCAGCCCATCCGAGCAAGGAGCTCGACAAGCATCTCGCCGCCGGCAAGCGCGTCATCGGCGTCGGCCCCTACCATGTTCCCGAGGAGCTCGTCTACGCCGCCGGCGCCATCCCGTTCGGCGTGTGGGGCATGGTCGGCCCGTCGGCCGAGGCCAAGAAGTACTTCCCGCCGTTTTACTGCTCCATCTGCCAGATGACGCTGGAGATGGGCCTGACCGGCGTGCTCGACAAGCTGTCGGGCATGATGATCACCGGCCTGTGCGACACGCTGCGCGCGTTCTCGCAGAACTGGAAGGCCGCCATGGGCAACAAGGTGCCGATGATCTACGTCACCAACGCCCAGAACCGCTTCCTGGAGGCCGGCCGCACCTACTCCATCGAGGCGTACACCGAGGTCAAGCGCCGTGTGGAGGAATGCTGCAACACGATCATCGACGACGATGAGCTGATGGCCGTCATCAAGCTGTACAACGAATGGCGCGCCGCCATGCGCGAGTTCGTGAAGCTGGCGGGCAGCCATCCCGCCGAGGTCGGCAACGCCGGCCGCGTCGCGGTGATCAACGCCGGCTACTACATGGACAAGGCCGAGCACCTGGAGATGGTGCGCGAGCTCAATGCCGCGCTGGCGGAGCTGCCCGAGTCGACGGCGGGGTACCGCAAGGTCGTCCTGTCGGGCATCTACGAGGACATCCCGGCGATCACCTCCATCCTGGAGGACAACAAGATCGCGGTCGTCGCCGACGACCTGGCCAAGGAGTCCCGCGCGTTCGCGCGCCAGGTGCCCGAGGAGGGCGATCCGATCGAGGCGCTGGCCGACGGCTGGTGCGGGCTGCGCGCCGACACCGAGCTCTACGATCCCAAGAAGGAGCACATCGACGCCCTCGTGCAGAAGGCGCAGGATTCCGGTGCCGACGCCGTCATCATCCTGCTCGCCAAGTTCTGCGACCCCGAGGAGTTCGAGGCACCGCTGGCCACCCGCGCCATCCGCGAGGCCGGCCTGAAGTGCATCACGGTCGAGATCGACCAGTCCACCGAAAGCTACGAGCAGGCCCGCACCCAGGTGCAGACCTTGGCCGAGCTGATCGGCTAACGAGAAAAAGGGACAGTCACTTTTTCTCATTCGACTCATCCGACGTCCCCGCTGCTCTACAATGGCGGGGACGTTTTTCGTTTCCAGGCGAGGAGGGGATCGCCCATGTTCATCCAGTTTCCCGAAGTGCACGTGCCCGTCCAGGGGCTCGACGAGGTCGAGCTGCCGCAGATGGTCACCATCCGCCAGCGCTACGACGCCTCCAAGATCGACGATGTGGAAGGCGTGCTGCGCGAGCAGCTGGAGGCGCTGCCCGACCATGCGTCCTACGAAGGCAAGCGCATCGCCATCACCGTCGGCAGCCGCGGCATCCCGTACCTGCCCGAGATGGTGCGCGTGATCGGCGAGGCGCTCAAGGAATGGGGCGCAAGCCCCTTCATCGTGCCGGCGATGGGAAGCCACGGCGGGGCGACCGCCGAGGGCCAAGTCGAGATGATCGAGGGCTACGGCGTGACCGAGGAGGCGTGCGGCATGCCCATCGTCTCCAGCATGGAGGTCGTGTCGTTCGGCGATCTGGACGGCGAGCCGCTGTGGTGCGACAAGGCCGCCTTCGAATCCGATGGCATCGTCATCTTCAACAAGGTCAAGCCCCATACCGACTTCCGCGGTCCGCACGAGAGCGGCCTGGCCAAGATGATGGCCATCGGCATCGCCAAGCACAAAGGCGCCGCCTCGCTGCATTCGTTCGGATTCCACACGTTCACCGACATGGTGCCGCGCGCGGCCGAGCTGTTCCTTCAGAAGTGCCCCGTCGCGTTCGGCGTCGGCGTGGTGCAGAACGCCTACGACGACATCTGCCGCATCGAGGCGTGCACGCCCGAGAACATGATGGCGACCGACGCGCGCCTGCTCGAGCTGGCCAAGGACCGCCTGGCCAAGTTCAAGTTCGACGCGTGCGACCTTTTGATCGTGGAGCAGATCGGCAAGAACTTCAGCGGCAACGGCCACGATCCTAACGTCACGGGCCGCTCCATCACGCATTCCTGCGACGATGTGCTCGACGTGAAGAAGATGGTCGTGCTGGGGCTCACGCCCGAGTCGCACCACAACGCCGCCGGCCTGGCCATGGCGGACTGCACCACGCGCCGCGTGCTCAACGACATCGACTGGGAGGTCACCTGGGCCAACACGCTCACCACGGGCGTGACGAGCGCGTGTGCCATCCCGCTGTACGCCAACACCGACCTCGAGGCCGTCAAGCTGTGCCTGCGCTCGTGCTACCGCCTGGATTACCCGCAGGCCAAGATCGCCCGCATCAAGAACACGATGGAGCTGCACGACATCCAGGTCTCCACCGCGCTCTACGAGCAGATCAAGGACCGCGCCGACGTCGAACTGGTCGCCGGCCCCGCGCCGCTCGCCTTCGACGACGAGGGCAACCTGCTTCCGTAACCGCGAAAGGGCGGGTCGCGGAGCCATACGGCTCGATGGTGACGCTCCTTTGCCAAACCCTGTGCTGAAGCACAATGAACCGCCGCCCGCATGCTTCGACAATGGAGCATGCGGGCGGCTTCGCGCCGCACCGTCCATCCGCGCCTGCGTCGGCGCCGGCGGCCTCCCGCGACGATGGGAAAAAGGGACGGGTGCTTTTCCCACCCAGCACGGCGGAGGGCTGTCGGCGATGGGCGGAGCATCCATCTCGATGGCAGAAGGATGGGCGGAACGCCCCCTTATGGCCGTCTATGGGCGATTTCGGGTTTTGCCCAATGAATTCCACGCCGCGGGTCTGCACAATACTAGGTAGCGTATAGGGTAGGCACCGTATACAGCGAAGGGATGGCCCAAGGGGCTTTCAAACAAGGAAAGGAAGCGGTATGGATTTCAATCTGACCGACGAGCAGGAGCTGCTTGTTGACAGCATCAAGGAGTTCTGCGAGCGCTACTTCGATGAGCGGAAGGTCAAGGACATGTACGCTGCCGGCGGCGTCACCGACGAGCTGGTCCAGGCGTACCTGGAGAGCGGCTTCGGCCTGATGGGCATCCCCGAGGAGCAGGGCGGCGTTCCCTGCGACCGCGTGACGCTGGGCCTGCTCACCGAGGAGTTCGCTCACTACTGCGGCTGCCTCACCCCGTTCCTCAACAACACGCTCGCCATGCGCGACCTGATCGACTTCGGCTCCCCCGAGCAGGTCGAGATGGCCATGAACGCCTACATGGAGACCGGCAAGCCGATCTTCTCCCTGGGCTTCTCCGAGCCCGGCGCCGGCTCCGACAACGCCTCGATGACCTCCGTCACCAAGAAGCAGGCCGACGGCACCTACATCCTCAACGGCCAGAAGACCTGGGTCACCCAGGGCGAGGTCTTCCCGTACGTCCTGGTCATCGCCAAGGATGAGGATCCCGATCCCAAGAACCGCGAGATGACGATGTGGCTGGTGCCCCGCGAGCTGGAGGGCGTGTCCACCGCTCCGCTGCACAAGCTGGGCCAGCAGATCATCCCGTTCTGCGAGATGTACTTCGACGACGTCGTGCTGACCGAGGACATGCGCGTCGGCGAGACCGGCAAGGGCTTCTACAACCTGATGAAGAACTACGAGATGGAGCGCTGCCTGATCATCGCCCAGACGCTGGGCTGCGCGCAGGCCGCCATGGACGACGCCGCCGCCTACGTCAACGAGCGCATCACCATGGGCAAGCCGCTGGCCGCTCGTCAGCTCATCCAGGAGAAGCTGACCGAGATGGAGACCAACCTCCAGAACACCCGCAACATGCTGTACAAGACGCTGTGGAAGATGGACAACGACCAGTCCGTCCGCATCGACTCCGCGCTGCTGAAGCGCTTCGGCGCCCGCGCGTGCGTCGAGGTGGCCTCCGAGGCGCTGCAGATCTACGGCGGCCTGGGCTACACCACCGAGACCCGCGTCGGCCGCATCTGGCAGGACCTGCGCGGCAACCAGATCGCCGGCGGCACCGACGAGATCATGGTCTACATCGCCGGCCGCCAGCTGGCCAAGCAGTACGCTAAATAAGTTCCGACGGCCTGCCGGCCGCCGGAACCAGCCGCCGCTGCGGCTGTCTGCGGCATCCCGCCTCGCGGCGATCCCAAGGACTCGCGCATCGAAGCGCGCTTCGCCCTTGCGATCCCCGCGATCCCCGGGGCACCGGAGACGCCCTCGCTGTCGCTACGAACGCGATGGGAATCCAAGCCCGGCGAGCTTAACGCTCACCGGGCTTTTATACTTGCAGGTAGACGAGAAGGAGCAGGGGACAATGGCCGAGGAACCGTATTACCTGGGTATCGACGTCGGATCGACCGCGTCCAAATGCGTGATCGTCGATGCCGGGGGCTCCATCGTCGGACGCGGGCTCGCGGGATCGGGCGCCGGCACCGCCGGTCCGCGGACGGCCGTCGACGCCGCGCTCGCAGACGCCGGCATCACGATGGACGACATCGCCGCGTCGTGCGCCACCGGCTACGGTCGCAACCTCATGGACTGGACCGACGGCCAGATGTCCGAGCTGTCGTGCCACGCCAAGGGCGCTTCGAAGCTCTTCCCTGGCGTGCGCACGGTCATCGACATCGGCGGCCAGGACGCCAAGGTCCTCTCGATCTCCCCCTCCGGCGACCTCGAGAACTTCGCGATGAACGACAAATGCGCCGCCGGAACGGGCCGCTTCCTCGATGTGATGGCGTCGATCTTCGGCTGCAAGGTGTCCGATCTGTCGGGCTTTGACGAGCAGGCCGAGAAGGTGGCGACCATCTCCTCCACGTGCACGGTGTTCGCGGAGTCCGAGGTCATCTCCAAGCTGTCCGAGGGCCAGCCGATCCCCGACATCGTCGCCGGCATCCACACGTCGGTGGTGGAGCGCACCGCCGGCTTGGCGCGCCGGCTCGGCGTCAAGGCGCCGGTCGTGATGACGGGCGGCGTCGCGCTCAACAAGCGCCTGCGCGAGCGGCTTGCCGACAAGCTCGGCCAGGACATCCAAACCAACGAGGATTCGCAGCTCATCGGCGCTTTGGGCGCGGCCTTGCACACGCTCGAGAAGCACGGCGCGCGCTGAGGCCCCGCCGAAGAGGAACCGTCGTTCGCAGCACGCAGTAAAGGGATGTTGATGGATTCGCAGCAAGCAACAAGGTTGGACACGCCTCCGTTCTCGGTCGCGCGCTTCATCTGCGAAGGATACGAGCAGGATCCGTTCAAGCAGATGGTCGTGGGCATGAACGAGGGCATCACCTACGCCGAGGCGTACCGCCGCATGGTGGCGCTTGCCGGCTTCCTGCGCCGCGAGCAGGGCGTGGGGGAGGGCGACACGGTGATGATCGCCGCCCCCAATATCGTTGCGTACTTCGTTTTGATCGGGGCGATCCAGCTTGCCGGCGCGACGGTCGCGCTGATGTCCCCGACGGTCGAGCGCGCGGAGTTCGCGGGCATCTACGACCGCGTCCACCCCGCCGTCGCCATCGTGTCGACCGAGGCGCATTGCCGGCTGGCCGCGGAGTGCTCTCCCGCGACGAAGGTCATGACGGCGACCTGCCCCGTCGACGGCGTCCTCTCGGTCGAGCAGGCGTGGAGGGGCTCGGCGGCGTGGGATGGCCCCTCCTTCGACGAGGATCCCAAGTTCGTCCTGTTCACCTCAGGATCCACCGGCACGCCCAAGGCGGTTCAGCTGCGCGGCTCGTCGTTCTGCCGCCATGCGGGGGAGCTGACGCGCGCGCTGCGGGTGCAGCCGGGCGAGGTGTTCTTCATCCCCGTCCCCTTCGCGCACGTGTACGGCGTCGTCGCGCTGCACACCGCGCTCTCCCATCACGCGACGGTGGCGACGTTGGTCAAGTACCGCCCCGAGCAGGCGATGTCGCTCGTCACCTCGGTGCAGGCCAACGTGTACCTGGGCGTGTCGACGATGTATCTGCGCGAGCTGCGCGAGAACCAGGACGGCGAGTGGGACCTCAGCTGCCTGCGCGCGGGCCTGGTCGCGGGCGCGACGAGCCCCCTGGCGGTGTTCGAGGAGTACGAGAAGCGCTACGGCGCCATCCTGGTGAACTCCTACGGCATGACCGAGACCGCCGCCACGTTGACGGTCGCCGAGCTGGACGATCCGCTGCGCAAGCGCGCCGCGTCGGTGGGCCACCCCATCGAAGGGGCCGAGGTGCGCACCGCGCCGCTAGATGCGGACGGCGACGGGCTCTCCTGCCCGTATCCCGCCGAGCCCGAGGGGGGCTGGAGGCGCGGCGAGCTCGTCTGCAAGACGCCCTCGCTCGCCGACGGCATCATCGGGGCCGACGGCGAGCTCGTCCAAAGGCTCGACGCCGAGGGGTGGCTCCACACCGGCGACATCGGCTGGGTCGATGCGGACAGCTACGTGTGGGTTGACGGTCGCGTCAAGGACATGATCATCCGCGGCGGCATCAACATCTACCCCGCCGAGGTGGAGAACACCTACCAGGACCACCCCCAGGTCGCCGAGTGCTGCCTGGTGGGGTATCCCGATCCCGATCTGGGCGAGCGCACGTGCCTGTGCGTCATCATGAACGAGGACGCGGACCTCTCGATGTTCGCCATGAGGGAGTACGCCAAGGGCAGGATCGAGAAGTGCAAGATCCCCGACCTGGTGATGAGGATGGACGAGTTCCCCCGTTTGGGGAATGGTAAAATCGACAAAAAAGCGCTGCAAGCCCATGTCAAGGGCATTTTGTGCCCGTCGTAGGAGGAGGCTGTCGGCATCATGATCGCAATCGAGTTGACGCAGGAGCAGAAGGCGGCGGTGGCTGCCGTCGATGAGTTCTGCGACGCCTATTTCACCGAAGACGCCATCAAGCAGTGGTGCAAATCCCGTGGCGTGCCCACGACGGTCTACAACGCGTTCTACGAAAGCCCCCTCGGAAAGTACTGCCTGCCGGAGTACCTGGGCGGACGCGAATGCTCCCTCGGCGAGAAATCCGCCGTCATCGCGCGCCTGTGCCATCGCGCCGGGGCGATGCTGCCGTTCGTCAACGACATGCTGTCGATGACGCTGCTGGACAGCATGCGCGAGATGTCGCGCCGCGAGGTGGTGCAGGAGCTGCTCACCAAAAGCGGCCACGTGCGCTTCTCCGAGGCGTTCTCCGAGGCGCGCGCGGGCAGCGACGCCTCCGCCGTGCAGACCACGGTGAGCGTGGAGGGCGACGGCGTCTTCCTCGACGGGGAGAAGTCGTTCGTCTCCGGAGGCCAGTTCTCGCCCGAGGCCCTGGTGCTGGCGCGCGACCCCGTTTACGGACGCGAGGACGGCGGGCTGTCCCTGTGGCTCGTCCCCGTCGACACGCCCGGCGTGCTCACCTTCCCGCTCGAGACGGTGGGGCAGGCCATGCTCGCCCCCGCCACGTTGAAGTTCGAGCATGTCGAGCTGCGCCCCGAGCAGCGCATCCAGACCGACGGCAAGCTCGACGCCATGCTCAAGCACCAGTACGAGCTGGGACGCATCCTGATCTGCGCGGCGAGCATGGGCATGGCGCTCGCCGCCATGGACGACGCGCTCGACCACGCCAACGACCATATGGTGAAGGGCCAGACGCTGGGCACGCTGCCCCAGATCCGCGAGAAGCTCGCCGACATGGAGGTGCGCAACCGCGCGATGTGCCAGCTGGTCTACTACGCCGCCGACTCCGTCGACGCCGGACTCTCGCGCAGCCATCTGGACTGCGCGCTGATGAAGCGCGCCGTGCCGCGCATGGCCACCGAGGTCGCATCCGAGGCGCTGCAGATCCTGGGCGGGCGCGGCTACACCGACCAGTCCCGCGTGGGGCGCATCTGGATGGACTGCCGCGGCAACCAGATCGCCCAGGGCACCGACGAGGTGATGGTGCACCTCATCGCCAAATCGCTCATCGCCAACCGGGTTTCCGAACGCCGCGCGGCGGAGGAGCGCATCGCGGCCGCGCGCGGCTAGCGGAGGCGGCGAAGCGGACGGCATCCCCGCCGCCGTGCATTGCGGCAGCGTGTGAGCGGGGGTGGCCGGCGTCTGCCGGAAGGCCGGCGGCGCGCGGGGCGAAGACGCTGGAAACGGGAGGGACGATCGATACAGATCGCCCCTCTTTTTGTGTGCGAAGTGCCCCGCGATGGGCTCGAAACGCGCGTTTGCATACAGAAGCGCGTTTTGCCCAAACAAATCGCCATCGCCCCTTTTTATAATCGTTTGCAGAAAAGCCCATCGGATACGACTTGGCTTTCGAATCCGGGCAAAGTCCGAAATCGCGTATGACACGCGGTGCGCACGGGGGATGCCTTCCAAAGGGGCGGCATCGTGCGCCGGGAGAAAGGTTAGGCAAGAATGAAGATCGTTGTACCCTGCAAGGTTGTCGCCGACGACCAGGATATCGTCGCCGCTGCCGACGGCTCGCTGGACTTCGGCAAGGCGAAGCCGGTCATCTCCACGTACGACCTCAACGCCATCGAGTGCGCCGCCCAGCTGTCCGAGGCCGACGAGGCCACGACCGCCAAGGCGATCACCGTGTGCAACGCCGCGATGGGCGGCAACACCAAGCTGCGCAAGGACATCCTCGCGCGCGGCATCGACGAGCTGTTCATGACGGCCGACGACGCCGTCGCGGATCTGGACGCGTTCGCCACCGCCGCCGAGCTGGCCAAGCTCGTCGAGAAGGCGGGCGGCTTCGACCTGATCATCTGCGGCGACGGCTCCGCCGACCTGTACGCCAAGCAGACCGGCGTGCAGCTGGCCGCCAAGCTGGACGTGCCCTACCTGTCCGAGGTCGTCTCCGTCGAGGCCGCCGACGGCAAGGTCGTCTGCAAGCGCCTGCTGGCCACCGAGGTCGAGACCGTCGAGGTCCCGCTTCCCGCCGTCATCGCCGTGTCCCCCGACGTCGCGCAGCCCCGCATCGCCGGCATGAAGCAGATCCTCGCCGCCGGCAAGAAGCCGCAGACCGTCGAGGCCGCCGACGCTCCCGCCGCCGCCGCGGTCGAGACCGTCGCCGTCAAGGCGCCCGAGCAGGCCGACCGCGCCTGCAAGGTGTTCGAGGACGTCAACGAGTTCGTCGCCGCCGTCAAGGCCGCGCTGTAGGCAATCGACAGAAAGGGAAACGAAACATGAAGGCTTTCGTTCTTGCTGAAACCGAATCCGCCGCGCGCGAGCTGTGCGCCGGCGCCCGTACGCTGGCCGACGAGGTCGTGCTGGCGAAGCTGGGCGCGCCTGTGACGGGCGTCGCCGACAAGTGCCTGACCATCGCGGTGCCCGAGGGCGCCGTCGCCGATGACGCTTATGTCGCCGTCAACGCCGCGTTCGACGCCGAGGGCGCCTCCGTCGTCTTGGCCGAGCCTGCCGCCCGCATCCTGTCCCTGGTCGGCCGCCTGGCCGCGCACCTGGGCACGGCTGCCATCACCGACGTCCAGTCCATCGAGGACGGCGTCGCCACCAGCATGTACTTCGGCGGCGCGGGCGTGCGCCAGGCCAAGGCCGCCGGCGACAAGGCCGTGTACACGGTCGCTGCCGGCACGTTCGACGCGTCCGGCGCCACCGGCACCGACGCGGTCGAGGAGCTGGCGTGGCAGGCTCCCGCCGTCGCGCTGACCAAGATCGGCAGCGAGGAGCTGCCTCCCTCCGGCGTCAACCTGCAAGGCGCCGATGTCGTCATCGGCTGCGGCCGCGGCTTCGCGCAGCAGGACGACCTGCAGATGGCGCGCGACCTGGCCGCCAAGACGGGCGCCGAGCTCGCCTGCACCCGTCCGCTCACCGAGGGCGTCGACTGGTTCCCGCGCGAGGCGTACTTGGGCGTTTCCGGCCAGATCATCGCCCCCAAGGTCTACTTCGCACTCGGCCTGTCCGGCCAGATGCAGCACATGGTGGGCGTCACCAAGGCCGGCACCATCGTCGCCGTCAACAAGGACAAGAACGCCCCGGTGTTCAAGCAGTGCGACCTGGGCTTCGTCGGCGATCTGAAGACCGCCATCCCCGCGCTGGTCGAGGCTCTGTAAGCCAAGCGATTATGGCGATCGGCGGCCGTTCCGCGGCCTCCGATCGTTCCGCGGGATGAGAAAAAGGGACAGTCACTTTTTCTCATCCTGCTCTCAAAATGAGAAAAAGCGTACGTCCCTTTTTCTCATTTCCCCCAAGACGAGAATCCCTGTAGGAAAGGAGCGGTGATGTCCGAAGCGGATTTCGACGTCATCGTGGTGGGCGCGGGCTGCGCCGGCTCGGTCGCCGCGTATGTGGCCGCGTCCGCCGGCAAGAGCGTGCTCATGGTCGAGCGCGGCAACTACGCCGGCGCCAAGAACATGACGGGTGGGCGCATCTACTCCCACTCGCTCAAGGAGGTCTTCCCGGACTTCGAGCAGGAGGCCCCGCTCGAGCGCAAGATCACGCATGAGCGCATCGCGTTGATGGACCACGAGTCCGCGATGACCATCGACTTCACGAGCCCCGAGCTCGCCCGCGAGGGCGCCGACAGCTACAGCGTGCTGCGCGGTCCCTTCGACCAGTGGCTGGCCGAGAAGGCCGAGGAAGCCGGCGTCGAGGCGATCTACGGCATCCCGGTCGAGGAGCTCATCAAGGACGAGTCGGGCCGCGTCGTCGGCGTGCGCGCCGGCGAGGACGAGATCACCGGCAAGGTGGTCATCCTCTGCGAGGGCACCAACTCCATGCTCGCCGAGCGCTGCCTGGGCAATCCGCGTCCCAAGGCCAACCAGATGGCCGTCGGCATCAAGGAGACCTTCGAGCTTCCCGCGTCGACCATCGAGGACCGCTTCCTGACCCCCGAGGGCGAGGGCGCCGCGATGCTGTTCGTCGGCGACTGCACCAACGGGCATGTCGGCGGCGGCTTCATGTACGCCAACAAGGAGTCCATCAGCCTGGGTCTCGTCGCGACCATCTCCACCACGGCGGAGCAGGACATGCCGATCTACCAGATGATGGAGAACTTCAAGAACCATCCGATGGTCGCCCCGATGATCCGCGGTGCCAAGATGGTCGAGCACTCGGGCCACATGGTCCCCGAGGGCGGCTACAACATGATCCCGCGCTACATCTTCGACGGCTGCCTGCTGGCGGGCGAGACCGCGGGCTTCTGCATGAACCTGGGCTACCAGGTGCGCGGCATGGATTTCGCCGTGGCTTCCGGCCGCATGGCCGCCGAGGCCGCCTGCGAGGCGATCGATAAGGGCGACACCTCCGCCGCCGGCCTCGCCTCCTACAAGACCAAGCTCGAGGATTCCTTCGTGATCAAGGATCTGCAGACGTTCCAGGCGTGGCCCGCCACGATGGAGCATTGGGATCGCATGTTCACCGAGTATCCCACGATGGTGCGCGAGGTCATGAACGGCCTGTTCGCCGTCGACGGCAAACCCCAGCAGCATCTGGCCAAGCGCATGATGCCCATCATCAAGAAGCGCGGGCTGTTCAGCCTGTTCAAGGAGATCCGAAAGGCGGTGAAGGCGCTGTGATGAAGCCCGTATCCGAGATCACCGTCAACGTCGACGAGCTGCTGAGCGTCAACAAGTACGAGGTCGACGAGGAGAACGCGCACATCGAGCTCGTCGAGGATCCTTCCGACGAGGAGTTCCGCAAGCTCGTGCTGCTGTGCCCGGCCGCGCTCTACAAGATCGACGAGGACGGCAACAAGTCCTTCGACTACGCCGGCTGCCTGGAGTGCGGCACCTGCCGCATCGCCTGCGAGGGCACCATCGTCAAGAAATGGGAGAACCCCCAGCCCACCATGGGTGTTGAATACCGCTTCGGATAGGGAGACCTCCCCTCCCGATGAAGCTTCGCCCCCTGCGGAGCTCCGTCCATCAATCCCGTCCGCAAGCGTATTCATATAAAACCGTGACCGACCTCACGTCGCGGTGACCCCCAAGGAAAACCGTCTGCCGCACCCCCGTCGGCAGGCGGTTTTCCGCTTTTGGGGTGAATAGTGCGCATGGACGCGCGCTAATCGGCGTGTTTCATCCACAATGGCGGAAGCGAAATGCGGGCACGGCTGCGCGGGCTTGGGTTGCGCGACGCGGACGGCGGCCGTGCGAAAGGAGGCGGATCGGCGTGAAGGATCGCGTCATCCTGTTCGATTTGGATGGCACGTTGACCGATTCCAAGGAGGGGATCGTCAACTCCGTGCGCTATGCGCTGCGTCAGATGGGCGCGCCCATCCCCTCGGACGAGGAGCTGCAGCGCTTCATCGGACCGCCGCTGGTCGATTCGTTCCGCATCTGCTGCGGGTTCGACGACGAGCGCGCGTGGGAGGCCGTGCGCCGCTACCGCGAGTATTTCGCTGAGAAGGGCCTGATGGAGAACGCCCCCTACGCCGGCGTGAACGCGATGCTCGCGCGGTTGCGGGAGGCGGGGCTGCGGATGTCCATCGCCACATCCAAGCCCACACTGTACGCCAAGCGCATCGCGCGCGGATTCGGGTTCGCGGACCGCTTCGACCACATCGTCGGCAGCAACCTCGATGGAACGCGCGTCGACAAAGGCGAGGTCATCCAGTGCGCGATGGGGGAGTACCCCGATGCCGCGCCGGACGATTTCGTGATGGTGGGCGATCGCAAGCATGACATGATGGGCGCCGCCCGCTGGGACGTGCCGGCGATCGGCGTGCTGTACGGGTACGGCTCGCGCGAGGAGCTCGAGGCGTGCCGCCCGGCGAAGCTCGTCGAAAGCGTCCGGGAGCTGGAGGATGCGCTGCTGCATCTGCGCTGACGCGGCACGGCACGCGGGATGCCGCCATCGGATTCGGAGAGTCGCCGCTCTGCCGCTATCGGGTTCGGACCGCCGCCATGGCAGGGTCTGATCGACGGACGATAAGAAGGGGAGGATCGGGATGGGCCTGACCATAGGATGCCATCTGTCCATAGCCAAAGGCTACCGCGCCATCGCCGAGGAGGCGGTGTCGCTCGGCGCGAACACGTTCCAGTTCTTCACGCGCAACCCGCGCGGCGGAAAAGCCAAGGCGATCGACCCGGCGGACGTGGCGTCGTTTCGCGCGTACGCGGCCGAGCAGGGCATCGAGCGCATCCTCGCGCATGCGCCCTACACGCTCAACCCGGCATCGGCGACCGAGAAGACGCGCGATTTCGCGCGCATGGCGCTGGCGGAGGACCTCGCGCGCATGGAGAACACGCCCGGCCAGCTCTACAACATGCATCCGGGCAGCCACGTGGGGCAGGGCGCCGACATCGGCATCGACCTGATCGCCGCCGCCCTCGACGAGGCGCTTCGCTCCGAGCAGACGACGACGCTTCTGCTCGAGACCATGGCGGGCAAGGGCAGCGAGATCGGTGGGCGGTTCGAGGAGCTGGCGGCGATCATCGAGCGGGTCGGGCTGCGCGACAAAGTGGGCGTGTGCCTGGACACCTGCCACGTGTGGGATGCCGGCTACGACATCGCGTGCGACCTCGACGGCGTGCTGCGGGAGTTCGACGAGGTCGTCGGCTTGGATCGCCTGAAGGCCGTTCACCTGAACGACAGTCTGAACCCGCGCGGCGCGCGCAAGGACCGCCACGCGCGCATCGGCGAGGGGTTCATCGGATTCGAAGCGCTCTCCGCCGTGACGCGCCATCCCCTTCTGCGCGATCTGCCGTTCTATCTGGAGACGCCGCAGGAGGAGCTGTCCGGCTACGCCGATGAGATCGCGCGTCTGCGTGCCGCTTGGGAAGGGTGACCTCCTGCTGCGGTTCGCCGCTGCTTTCCTCCGTCCAGCCCGGATCCGCGAACGCGGGGATGCGGGCGAGAAGACAGGCTATATGCCGATCGCCGACCCTTCCAGCGTTTCGTTCGCCCGTCCTAGGATGCGCTCGATCTCGGAGGCGCGCTCGCGCATGACGCGCGGGAAGGGCAGGGGGCGCTCCGGATCCTCGTCGAAGGGGCCGATCGGCTTGGCGTACCAGGCGACGTCGCGCCAGGCGCCGTTCTTGAAGCCCGCGTTGCGCTGGATGCCCATCGTGTCGAACCCGAAACGGGAATGCAGATGCTCGCTGGCGGCGTTGGGCAGCGTGACGCGCGCGTAGCAGCAGCGCACGCCCTGCAAGGCGAGCAGCTCCATCAACGCCTCGTAGAGCGCCGTGCCGATGCCCCGTCGTTCGACATCGCTATGCAGGTAGATCGAGAGCTCGACGTTCCAATCATAGGCGGCGCGCTCCGCTTGGCGGTGCGCGTAGGCGAACCCGATGACGCGATCGGCGGATGGGCCCGCATCGGCGGATCCCGCCTCGCCCACGCCGCGGGATGCCGGCTCGCATGCCACCAGGCAGGGGTAGAACAGCATGACGTCCTCCATCCGCGCCTGGAAACCGGCCGGCGCGGGCACCTCCTCCTCGAACGTGATCGGCGTGCCGACGTAGGGCGCGTACACCTGGCGGATGCCCTCGACGTCGTTGAGCGTCGCAAGGCGGATGGTGGGGATGTTCTGCATTCGATCGCTCATGGGCCCAGCTTTCCTGCCTTTCCGTTCTTTGGGTATAGTGTTCGGAAACGATCAGGGACAACGATAGCACGCGATGCGATGGGGGATGCCATGGAGCGCATGACGGTCAAGGACGGGGACGGAAACTACACCGTCGCGGCGGCGCTGGTGGCGGCGGACGGCGATGCGGTGCGCGGAGGCGCGATCGACCGGCTCGGCGCGTTCGAGGATGCGGTCGAGGTCGTCGAGCGGCAGCTGGCGGATGCCACGGCGAAGCTCGATGCCCTCAAGGCGAAGGGCCGGATCCGCAGCGCGCAGGGCCAGCAGCTTCTGGCGCAGAAGCTCGCCTATTCCAGCACCCTGACACTCATGGGAGTGCGCGACGACGCCTGATCCGCCGCGTCTTCGCGTTTGAAGCGAGACGGCGGCGCGAGCCCGATAAGCCCGGACGGCGTGGAGCCCCCTCCGCCGGCCCGCAGGGACGCTTCCCGTCGATTCGATGCGGAAATGACCAAAACGAAACATTCACCCTGCGCGGATTGCGCTATACTGACCCGGTGCATCGCGAAAGCGGTGGAACGGCGTTGACGAAGATGCGGGCGCGCATCGGTTTCGCTTCCAGAGAAGGATCCCGCCGGCTGAAAGGATCCAGCGAAACGCGCAGCCTGCTTTCCCTTCCGAGCCGCAGGGTTGAACGCGGGGCCCCGCGCGGCGCAAGCCGCGAGGGCGGACGTGCAGTAGGCCCTGCCGGGCGCTCCCGTCACAGGGCGAAACGAAGAGGGCGGCCGCGTGCCGTCAACCGAGGTGGTACCGCGAGAGCCTGCTCCCGTCCTTGGATTTCCGACTTGGATGTCCAAGAGGGAGCAGGTTTTTTGTTTTTCCTGCCCTGCGCGCAGCGCAAAGCAGGGACGCATGCGACGAAGAAAGGACGGAAACGCATGGCGATTGTGGACGAATTGGCGGCGCTGCAGACCGAGACGCTGGCCGCCATCGAGGCGGCGGCTGACTCCGCCGCGCTCGAGCAGGTGCGCGTGGGCGTGCTGGGCAAATCCGGTTCGCTGACCGGCTATCTGCGCGGCATGGGCCAGGTGCCCAAGGAGGAGCGCGCCGAGGTCGGCAAGACGGTCAACGCGGTGCGCGTGGTGGTCGAGGATGCGCTCGCGGCGCGCAAGGCGGCGCTGGCGTCGGCGGAGCTCGAAGCCTCCATGGACGCGAACGCGGTGGACATCACGCTGCCGGGCCGCTACCAGCAGCTGGGCACGCGCCATCTGATCAACCGCATCATCGACGAGATCTCCGAGATCTTTCTGGGCCTGGGCTACTCCATCGCCAAGGGCCCCGAGGTGGAGACCGAGTACTACAACTTCAACGCGCTCAACGCCCCGGAGGACCATCCCAGCCGCGGCTTGGCGGACACGTTCTACGTGGTGGACCGCTCCGACGATGCGCACGTGCACGTCAAGGGCGAGTCGGGCGTTCTGCTGCGCACCCAGACCTCGCCGGTGCAGGCGCGCGTGATGGAGGCGCAGAAGCCGCCCATCTACATCATCAGCCCCGGCAAGGTGTACCGCCGCGACGTGGCCGATCCGTCGCACCTGCCCCAGTTCCATCAGATCGAGGGCTTGGTCGTCGACGAGGGCATCACGTTCGGCGACCTCAAGGGCACGCTCGAGTACGTCTGCAAGCAGATCTTCGGCGAGGAGCGCAAGACGCGCTTCCGCGCGCACTACTTCCCGTTCACCGAGCCGTCCGCCGAGGTGGACGTGAGCTGCGGCATCTGCCACGGCGAGGGCTGCCGCTTCTGCAAGGGCACCGGCTGGCTGGAGATCCTCGGCTGCGGCATGGTGGATCCCAACGTCTACGGCTATGCGGGCATCGATCCCGAGAAGTACTCGGGATTCGCGTTCGGCATGGGCGTGGAGCGCATCGCCTGCTTGAAGTACAACGTCCCCGACCTGCGCATGCTCGTCGAAGGCGACATGCGGTTCCTGCGTCAGTTCTAATTCCGCCGTTCTGCCGAACGGCGGAATCGACCGACGCTGCGGCCGTCCGGGGCACCCTGCCTCGCGACGATCCCGAGGGCTCGCGTACCGAAGTACGCTTCGCCCTCACGATCCCCGCGATCCAGGGCACCCCGGACGCCCTCGCTGACGTTACGAACGAGATGGAAGTGAGTGATAGATGAAAGCATCTTTGAAATGGCTCTCCGACTACGTCGAGGTGCCCACCGATATCAAGGAGTTCTGCGATAGGCTCGATCTGACCGGCACGGGCGTCGAGGGCGTCGAGAAGCTGGGCGAACAGTTCGACGGCGTGGTGGTCGGCCATGTGCTGACCTGCGAGCCGCATCCCGACAGCGACCATATGCACGTGGTGACGGTGGATACGGGCGCGGGCGATCCCGTGCAGATCGTCTGCGGCGCGCCCAACATCGCCGCCGGCATCAAGGTTCCGGTCGCCACGATCGGCGCCGTCTTGCCGGGCGACTTCAAGATCAAGAAGAGCAAGCTGCGCGGCGTGACCAGCTGCGGCATGTGCTGCTCTCAGCGCGAGCTGGGCATGGGCTCCGATCACGAGGGCATCTGGATCCTGCCCGAGAACGCGCCCGTCGGCATGCCGTTCGCGGAGTACGCCAAGCTGGGCGACACGGTGCTCGACCTGGAGATCACGCCCAACCGCCCCGACAGCCTGTCCATCGTCGGCCTGGCGCGCGAGATCGGCGCGATGTACCAGCGCGACTGCAAGAGCCCGCTCGCCGAGATGGCCGCCAAGATGCAGCTCGACGGGGAAGGCGCGCCGATCGAGGACGAGGTGAAGATCACCATCGACGACGACGTGCGCTGCCCGCGCTACACCGCCCGCGTGATCCGCGGCTGCAAGGTGGGTCCGAGCCCCGACTGGATGGTCGAGCGCCTCGCCGCCATCGGCCAGCGCTCCATCAACAACATCGTGGACGTGACCAACTACATCCTGTTCCTGCTGGGACAGCCGCTGCACGCGTTCGACCTGGCCAAGCTCAAGAACGCCGACGGGTTGGCGCACGTCGTCATCCGCGCCGCGCAGGAGGGCGAGAAGCTGACCACGCTTGACGGCGAGGACCGCGTGCTCACCTCCGACATGACCGTCATCTCCACGCCCGAGCAGGGCGCGGTGGCGCTCGCCGGCGTCATGGGCGGACTCGACACCGAGGTCACCGAGGAGACCGTCGACATCCTGCTGGAGGCGGCGACGTTCGAGGCGGGCCGCACCAGCCGCACCAGCCGCAACCTGGGCCTGATCAGCGAAAGCTCCATGCGCTACGAGCGTGGCGTGGACGACCACGGCATCGATGTGCGCTCCGCCGCGGCCGCGGCCCTCATCGCCGAGGTGTCGGGCGGCACCGTGGCGCGCGCCGCTTCCAACGGCGAGGGCATCGTGGACGTGTGGCCGCGCGTGACCGAGGCCGTTCAGCTGCAGTTCCGCATCCTGCGCTTCAACAAGATGATGGGCTCCGACATCCCGCGCGACTTCATCGTCGACATCCTGGGACGCCTCGGCTGCGAGGTGGCGGATGGCGCCGACGCCGACACGCTTGCCGTCACGGCGCCGACGTTCCGCCCCGACCTGGAGCGCGAGATCGACCTGTACGAGGAAGTGCTGCGCCTGTGGGGCATGGACCGCATCGCCCCCACGCTGCCTGGCGGTCCGGGCCGCGTCGGCACGCGCAGCCTCGAGGAGCTCAAGCGCGACATCGTCAACCGCACGCTGCGCGCCTGCGGCCTCAACGAGACGATGACCTACTCCTTCGCGCAGCCCGACGACCTTGAGAGCCTGCGCATGGATCCCGAGGGCCTTGGCGATGCCGTCGAGCTCATCAACCCGATGAACTCCGACCAGTCGGTGCTGCGCCGCAGCATCATCCCCGGCCTTTTGCGCAGCGTGGCGCACAACCAGGCGCACGGCGTGAAGAGCATCCAGCTCTACGAGATCGGCGAGACCTTCCACGCCGCCGACGGACGCCAGCTCCCCAAGGAGCGCACGCGCATCGCGGGCGTGATGGTGGGCGCGATGGGCGATGCCGGCTGGAACGTAGCCCCGCAGCCGTTCGATTTCTTCGACGGCAAGGGCGTCATCGAGAGCCTGGTGCGCGAGCTGGCCATCCCCAAGCTGCGCTTCAAGGCGCTGTCCGCCGACGAGGCGCCGCATCTGCAGCCCGGCCGCGCCGCCCAGGTGCTCTCCGGCGGCACGGTGCTCGGCTGGGTGGGCGAGATCCATCCGCTGGCCGTCGACGCATTCGAGGCGCACGGCCCGGTGGTTGCGTTCGAGCTCGAGCTGTCCGCGCTGATCAAGAGCAGCCAGCCCGCCCGTCCCTACGTCGACGTGCCTACGTTCCCGGCGGTGTCGCTGGACGTGGCGTTCGTGGTGGACGAGGATGTGACGCACGAGCGCATGATCCAGTGCATGGGCTCCGCCGGCGGCAAACTGCTCGAGGACGTGCAGCTGTTCGACGTGTACCGCGACGCGGAGCGCGTCGGCGCCGGCAAGAAATCGATGGCGTACGCGCTGACCTGGCGTGCTGCCGACCGCACCCTCACCAGCGAGGAGGCCGAGCGTGCCCAGGAGAAGCTGGTCAAGAAGGTCTGCGGCGCCACCGGCGCCGAAGTGCGCGGGTAGGGTTCCGTCGGCCTGCCGGCCGACGGAACGAGCTGACGCTGCGGCCGCTCGAGGCACCCCGCCTCGTGGCGATCCCGAAGGCTTGCGTACCGAAAATTGGATCCCGCCGGTCGGTCTCGGCCGACCGGCGGGTCTTTGGCGGGGGCTCGTGCTCAAACAGGTCCTGAGCTCGCACGAACCGTCCAATGGACGGTTCGGCTCGTGCGGATACTGCGCGCGAACCCCCGCCAAAGACCCGCCTGCGTTTCCATGGATGGACGGGTTCCGTTGCCGGGAATGAGAAAAAGGGACAGTCACTTTTTCTCATTTTGAAACCGCCTGCGTCTTCGATGAGGGAAGGCCGGAAGGGTTTTCCGTTTCGGCCAAAGCGAGAGGTGTCATTTGAGCGAGAGGCGCGACAAGCCTTCCAAGCCCTACGTGGGTGATTACGGCGCTCCCATCGAGGGGACGGGGCGCGTTGCGGCTGCGAGCCTTTCCATGGTGGTGCTGGCATGCCTTGTCGGCTTCGTCGTGGGCGTGGTCGTATGGGGAGCGCTCTCCCTGTCGAACATGCTCATCCAGCTGCTGTGGCACGATCTTCCCGCTGCTCTTCCCTTCGACGCTCCTTGGCTGCCCCTCGTGCTGTGCCCCCTCGGGGGGTTGATCATCGGAATGTGGACGCGCGCGTTCCGCAACGCCCCCGCCTCGCTGGAGACCGTGATGGGGGAGGTGCGCGCCACGGGCGGCTACCGCCTGCGCGGGCTCGGCAGCAGCATCGTGAGCTTTTTGCTGCCGCTTGTGTTCGGGGGATCCATCGGCCCCGAGGCCGGTCTGACCGGCATCATCGCCGCCGCGTGCACCTGGATCGGGAACACGCTCAAGCGCGCGGGGCTCAAAGTGAAGGCCCTCACCGACCTCACGCTCTCGGCGACGTTTTCCGCCGTGTTCGGCGCCCCGCTTCTGGGCATCGTGATGAATGCTGAGGAGCAGCCGGGCGCGCCCTCTCCCGACGATTACTCCTTCCGCCGTCCCGCGAAGCTGCTGCTGTACACCGCGGCGGCGTTCGGCGCGTTCGGCGGCGCGGCGTTCATCGGCGGCCTTCTGGGGGACGGCGCCGGGCTGCCGCGCTTCTCCTCCATCGAGGTTCAGGGGATCGCATGGCTGTGGACCGTCCCGCTCGCCCTCGCCGGTTGGGCGCTGGGGCTTCTGTTCCACGCGTCGAACCGCGCTTTCGGCTCCATGGCGGGCCGCTTCAGGAAGGACTCGCTCCTGCCGCCGCTCATCGCCGGCGTGGCGTTGGGCGCGGTGGCCGTCGCGCTGCCGGGCGTGCTGTTCTCCGGCGAACGCCAGTGCCATACCATCATGGAGGAGTGGACGGCCGTATCCGCGCTGGCGCTCCTTGCGGCCGGTGCGCTCAAAGTGGTCGCCACCCCGCTGTGCCTCAACTTCGGATGGAGGGGCGGCAACTTCTTCCCCTGCATCTTCGCCGGCGTGAGCTTCGGCTACGGCATCGCGGCGCTTTCGGGGATTGATCCCATGCTGTGCGTCACGGTGGTGACGACCGCTTTGGTGGCGTGCATGACGCGAAAGCCGCTGCTCACACTGGCGCTGCTCATCCTGTGCTTCCCGATCGACGGGATCCTGGCGAGCGGTGTCGCCGCGCTTGTCGGATCGGCGCTGCCGGTGCCGCGCAGCTTGGTGGACGCGCCCCGTGCGGACGGCGGAGGTGCCGCGGATGATGGTGAGGGCAAGGCCGTTGAGACGGCTGTCGATCCCGATGCCGCAGGAGCGAATGCCGTCGCTTCGACGGCGATGGACGAGGAAAGGTAGGCGACCATGGAAAACGATGCTTCCCGCTTCGACGGAGACCGCGTGCGTTCGGGCGTCATCCTCTGGCGCACGATGAAGGCCGTGGGCGCCCAGCGGATATTCGTCGTCTACCTGGTGTTCCTGCTCGCCTGCTGCGCGGTGTTCCGCATCGCCGAACCCGAGACGTTCGAAAGCTACGGCGATGCGGTGTGGTACTGCTTCCAGACCATCACCACCATCGGGTTCGGCGACATCGTGCCCGACACGGCGCTCGTGCGGGGCTTGAGCATCGTCGTGGGCCTGTCGGCGCTATTCGTGGTCGCGCTGCTCACCGGCGTGACGGTCAGCTTCTTCAACGAGAAGATGCGCCTGCGCCGCAACGAGAGCTTCATCGAGTTCGACCATGGCATGGAGCGCCTCACCGAGCTTTCCCCCGACCAGCTCGCCCGCCTCGAGGAGCAGTATCGCGCGTTCCGCAATCGGAGCCGCTAGAGGCGCTTCCGGCTCCGAAGGTTTCCTATTGCCATCGCTTTTGCTTCTTGATTAAACTATATGCTCATATGGAAATAAGCTTAATCAAGGAGAAGCCGGCATGGAACTCCATCAGCTCCGGTATTTCGTGCAAGTCGCCCGCTTGGAGAGCGTTTCGAAGGCGGCGCAGGTGTTGCATGTGTCCCAGCCGGCCCTTTCGAAGACCATCGCCAAACTGGAAGACGAGCTGGGCTGCAAACTGTTCGACCGTGCGGGGAAGCGGCTCCATCTCAATGACCGAGGACGCTACTTCCTGAAGGAGGCGGAGGCCGCTCTTGACAACTTGAAAGCCGCTGTCGCGGTGGTGGGTGCTCCGAACAGCCGGTTGGGCGGATCGGTGAGCGTGGGCGTGTTCGGGCCTCAGGGGGAGGCGGTGCAATGCCTGCAGCTTTTCATGAAGGCGCATCCCGACGTCAACGTGTCATTCGATGCGCGCCAGCGTTCCGCAACGACGCACGTCACTCGAGAATTCGATCTTGTGTTCTATCCGGATGGGCCTTCGTTTGCGGGTATATCGGGAATTCCCTATGCGCGCAATCGCATGCGCTTGGCGATGCCGGCAGACCATCCGCTCGCCATCTCCTCGAACGTCGACCTGATCCAATTCAGGGACGACCCGTTCATCTTTATGAACACGACGGCGGGGACTTATGAGCAGATGTACCAGCTATGCCTCTCGAACGGCTTCTCCCCGAGGGTCCGCGCGGTTGTCAGCAGCGGCATGGCCCAGATGCGCATGGTCGAGGCGGGTCTGGGCGTGGCGCTTGTCGATGCCCCTGGCGCGAAGGCGCATGTTTCCTCGGTGTCGGAGGGGGCGGTTGAAGCGTCACTGCGCAGGGCGGGTGTCGAAGCGGGAAAGGTCGTCTACGCGGAATTGCGCGGGAACACGCCCGAGCAGGTGCTGTGCCTTGCCTCCCGCCCACCCGCGTTGCTGTCGCCGGCCGGCCGCGAGCTTCTCGACCACGCGTTGCGTTATTTCGGCATTCCCGACGACGATGCCGTCATTGGATGCCTCGAGGGCAACTGAGGGAGCTCCGTTCCACCGGGCCTCCGGTCGTATGGCTTCTGGATATAACTGCTATTCATATCAATATAGACAACATGCATTTCACAATATATAGTCATATAAGGATAATCACGGAAGGGAATAACCACGCCTGGAAATAAAAAGGAACGCTAATCGAATTCGCAACGTTCCGGGCGCCGATCGAAGGAGGAACCGTGAGAATCCCCATGAGCATCTTGAAGAAATCGACCGCCGTATTCTGCGCTGCGGCGTTGGGGGCGGCCGCCCTGTTCGGCTGCTCGGCGCCGGCGGAAAGCTCCGATGGCGCTGCGTCGCAGGATCAGGCGCAGGAAGCCGAGGATCGCACCGTTGTCGATATGAGGGGCGATGAGATCACCGTTCCCGCCGACACCAGCACGGTTCTCACGGTCAACTCCGTCGCCACCCAGATGGTTCTGATGCTGGGCGGTGAAGACGCCGCCGCCACGATGGGCAAAGGGTTCAACTACAGCGAGGGCAGCCTGAATGCGAGCATGTTCCCCGGTCTCGCCGACGTCCCCACGTTCTCGCGTGAGGACTCCACGGTCGAGAACATCGCTGCGATCGGCCCCGATTTCGTGCTCGAGGGCAACGATGACGTGATCGCCCAGCTGCGCGACGCGGGCATTCCCGCCGCGTACATCTCCGTCACCTCGCCGGAAACCATCGTCGAGGCCGTCCATATCATCGGCGATGCGCTTGGCGGCGAAGCGGATCAGAAGGCGCAGGCGTATGAGGATGCCTACAATGAGGCCCTCGAGGATACCAAGGCCCGCACCGCGGACCTTTCGGACGATGAGAAGCCCCGCGTGCTGTACATGCGCTCGACCGAGTCCACCACTGGCGCCAATTCCATGCCCGACAGCTGGATCACCGCAGCCGGCGGCATCAACGCGGCTGCCGAGGCCGGCTTCGACGGCTCGGGTGCCGAGATCAACGCTGAAACCATCATGAACATCGATCCGGATATCATCATCTGCGAGAGCCAGGACGTCGCCGACCAGTTCCTGAACGACGCCGCCTACAGCGAGCTCGCCGCTGTTCAGAGCGGCAAGGTGTACGCCGCGCCCTTCGGAACCGCCGTGTGGTCGATGGGCACCGCCGAGACGCTGCTGCAGCTTTCCTGGGCGGGCACCATCATCAACCCCGACCTGTTCTCCGACGTTGATTTGGATGCGGTCACGAGCGACTTTTACAAGGAGTTCTTCGGGTACGAGCTCTCCCAAGACGAGCTCGATGGCATCTTCCATCGCTAGGCATGCAGGTGCGGAAGGGGGGCGTTCATGAACGGATGGCTTGACTGGCGCGAGATCGAAAAGCGCAACGACTGGGGCGTCCGCGAGAAGACGGATGACATGGGCCGCGAATGGGATCGCAGCGCAGCGATGTGGGATGCGCGGTGGAAGGGCGAGGAGGAGTTCACGAAGCGCCAGGCCGACGCGCTCGAGTTCCTGCCCACCGACACCGTGCTCGACATCGGCTGCGGCACCGGCCCGCTCACGATGAACGTGGCGCCGCGCGTCAAGCGCATCATCGCGCAGGATTTCGGCGACGAGATGCTCGCGCTGGTGCGCAAGAACGCGGCGGAGCGCGGGCTGTCCAATGTCGAGACTCTCCAGGGAAACTGGCACGACATGGAGCCGGGAATCGACCTCCCCATCTGCGATGTGGCTATCTGCCGCTGGTCTCCGGCGCAGGGCGACATCTTGAAGATGAGCCGCTGCGCCACGCGCCGCTGCTATTCGATCTCGACGTGCGCGCCCCGCTTCGAAGCGGACGGCAGCAGCCACGGCGGATACTGGTGTCGGAGCACGACCGACGAGAGCCTCAACACCTCGCCGCGTCCCTGCGCGCGCAAGTACGGGTTCAACGTCCATTTCAACCTGCTGTACGATCACGGGGCGAACCCCACGGTGAGCTACGTGACGGACGAGCGGCGCGTGGAGGCGGAGTCCCGCGAGCGGCTGATCGAGAAGCTCGTGTCGATGCGTCGATCTCCCGACGGGGCCGATGCGTCCGATGACGTTGAGCGCAGGAAGACGGCGAGGGAGCGGTTCGTCAAGCATGTGGAGCCCGATATATCGCAGGACGATGACGGCCTTTGGGTCTACTCGCGCAAGACCTCGCTGGCGATTCTGGGATGGGATCCCCGTGAAGTCGTCTACGAAGAATAGAAGCCGCCGCCCGCTGTCCGTCATTTTGGCGGCGATGGGCGCGGTGGTGCTGGCTATGGCCCTGGGCGCTCTGTGCATAGGGCCCTACGCCGTTCCGATCGAGCATACGGTGGGCATCTTGGCCAGCCATTTTGCGGACGTTCCGCAAACATGGTCCGACATGGCCGGCAACGTGATCATGGAGGTGCGCCTGCCGCGCATTTTGGGCGCGTTGCTGGTGGGCGCGGCGCTGGCGGTCGCCGGCGGCGCCTACCAGGGCATCTTCCGCAACCCGTTGGTGTCGCCGGATCTTCTGGGCGTCTCCAGCGGCGCCTGCATCGGCGCCGCCTGCGCCATCCTCGCGGGGGCAGGAGTGGTCGCCGTGCAGGGCGGTGCGTTCGTCGGAGGCATCCTCGCTGTTGCCTGCACAGTTTCCATACCGCGTCTGCTGAAGCGCGACAGCACTATCACGTTGGTGTTGTCGGGTATCATCGTGGGCGGCTTCTGCGGTTCGATTCTCGGTTTGATCAAGTATCTCGCCGATCCGGAAACCGAGCTGCCGGAGATCGTGTACTGGCAGATGGGAAGCTTGGCGAAGGTCGATTACGGCACGCTGGCGTTCGTGGCTCCGGTGATCATCGTGTCCATCGGGGTGGTGCTGGCGATGCGCTGGCGCATCAACGTCCTGTCCCTGGGCGATCACGAAGCGAAGGCGCTCGGCGTCAATCTGAAACTAGAACGCGGCATCGTCATCCTTTTCGCTACGTTGCTCACCGCCTCGGCGGTCAGCCTTGCGGGGACTATCGGCTGGGTCGGTTTGGTCATACCTCATCTGGCTCGCTTCGTCGTGGGGCCAAACGCCGCTCGGTCGCTGCCGGTAGCCTGCCTGATGGCGGCGGGGTTCATGCTGGTGGTGGACACCCTCGCTCGCATCACGGGTATCGAGATCCCCTTGGGAATCATCACCGGCTTCATCGGAACGCCGTTCTTCATCGTGCTGCTGGCCAAGCAGAAAGGGTTGTTGTGATGGGCGAATCGTCGGAAAGAGGGCCGCTCCTTTCGGTCTTGGGCTTGGATTTCGCTTATCAAGGGCGCCCTTCGGTGTTGGAGGATGTGAGTTTCGATGTATGCGCCGGCGAGTTGGTCACATTGCTCGGTCCCAACGGTGCGGGGAAGTCGACCCTGCTGAACTGCATAATGAATCTGCTCGAACCGCAGAGAGGGGACGTGCTGCTCGAAGGCGAGCCGGTGCGCGACCTGGATCATCGGACGATCGCGCGAAAGATCGCGTACGTGCCCCAGTCGGTTTCGGTCGAGTTCGCCTATACGGTGCGCGACTACGCTGCGATGGGCCGGGCGCCTTTTTTGAAACTGTACGAATCTCCCGGTCCGCATGATTACGAGCTGGTGGACGCGGCGCTCGCGCGCCTGGGCGTGGCGGATCTTGCCGACCGCGCCTATAACGAGCTGTCAGGCGGTCAGCGCCAGTTGGTCGACGTCGCTCGAGCGTTGGCGCAGGGTCCGCAGCTCATCCTGTTCGACGAGCCCACGAGCGCGCTCGATTACGGCAATCAGATCAAGGTCCTCCGAATGGTGAACGATCTTGCACGCGAGGATTACGCCATCATCATGACCACGCACAACCCCGACCATCCCATCTTGCTGGACAGCTCGGTATGCTTGCTGGATCGAAACGGGCATCTGGTGAAGGGCTCGGTCGATGAGATCATGCAGGAGGAGCTTCTGGGGCGCGTGTACGAGGCGGATATGATCATCCGCTACGTGGAAGATGCGCGTCGACGCGTGTGCATGACGGCTCATTTCGATTGATGCATTTGCGTGAATGCTATACTGACGGGCGGAAAACGAAATGGATGCGAGGCGTCCCGCGTTGTCGGGGCGCCTTCTGTCAAAAGGCGCCGAAGCTCACCAAGGCTCCGTTCGAATTTGCCCGGGATGCTTGAGGATATTCCCTGGCGCTATCGGGGCCGGCGCCGCAGGAAGGGAGATCCCCATGTTCGACGGAATGCCCGTGCCGGGACGCAACGACGAGTGCTGGTGCGGAAGCGGCCGGAAATACAAGAAGTGTCACATCGACATCGACACGCGTCTGCAGCAATGCTACGACCAGGGGCTCGAGGTCCCGTACCGCAGCCTGCTGAAGACCGCCGCCGACATCGAGGGCATCAAGCGCAGCGCCGCCATCAACATCGGCGTGCTCGACTACGTGGCCGAGCATATCGGCCCCGGCGTGACCACCGAGCAGATCGACCAGTGGGTGCACGACTACACGGTCGAGCACGGCGGCATCCCCGCCGACCTCGGCTTCGAGGGGTATCCGAAAAGCGTGTGCACCTCCGTCAACGAGGAGGTGTGCCACGGCATCCCGTCGCCCGACGTGGTGCTCAAGGAGGGCGACATCGTCAACGTCGACTGCTCGACGATCCTGGACGGCTACTTCTCGGACTCCTCGCGCATGTTCCGCATCGGCGAGGTCGATCCCGAGCGCGAGCGCCTGGTGCGCGTGACCAAGGAGTGCGTCCAGAAGGGCCTCGAGGCCATCAAGCCGTGGGGCTTCCTCGGCGACATCGGCGCCGCGGTCAACGCGCATGCCGAGGCCAACGGGTATTCGGTGGTGCGCGAGTTCGGTGGCCACGGCATCGGGTTGGAGTTCCATGAGGATCCGTTCGTCAGCTTCGTGTCCGAGCCGGGGACGGGCATGGTGCTCGCGCCCGGCGTCTGCTTCACGATCGAGCCGATGGTGAACATGGGCGGCCACGAGATCGACATGGACGATCCCAACGGCTGGACGGTGCGCACCAAAGACGGCCTGCCCACCGCGCAGTGGGAGGTCCAGCTGGTGATCACCGAGACGGGCTACGAACTGCTGAGCTGGTAGCGAAAGCGATCCTGAAAACGAAAGCGGCGGTCGTTTGACCGTCGCCTCAGTCTTTCCGAGCTTCCGCCTTCGAGATGCCCTAGGTTCGATTGTCGCACGATGCTTCCTGCAGCCGTGCCGCTTCGTCGCTTTGTCCAGAACGCGTGGTTTTGCGCACTTCTTCCCGTTTTTCAGCCTCTGCCGTTGCGCTCTGAGCACTTCTTCCCAATAGAGGTGCCAAATCAGCGCCTAAATGGGAAGAAGTGCTCAAAAGCGCAGATCGCCGTTGCGGCGTTCGGTTTCCGGTTGGGATGCGGTGCTGCTCTGCGCTAGTCCGCGATCTCCAACAGGGTGATGTCGAAGTTGAGGTCCTTGCCGGCGAGCTCGTGGTTCATGTCGAACGTCACGATGCCGTCCTCGATGGCCGCCACGAACACGGGGAAGGGCTGGCCGTTGGGCGCGCGCATGTAGACCGTCTGGCCGACCGGAAGCTGATCGCCGTTGGGGATCTGGTCCAGCGGCACCTTCTGCACCATGTCCTCGCGGCGCTCGCCGTACGCCAGCGCGGCGGGGATGTGCGCCTTGACGGTTTGGCCGACCTCCATGTTCTTGACCGCCTCGTCGAAGCCGGGGATCATCTGACCCGCGCCGCAGGTGAACTCGAGCGGCTCGTTGCGGTCGAACGAGGAATCGAACTTGGTGCCGTCGTCCAAGGTGCCCACGTAGTGCACCTTCACCTTCTTGCCTTCGTTGCTCATCGTCTCTCCAATCCGTTGTCTTACGATGATGGTTTTCAGCGTGCCGACAAGTCTAGCGAAACGCACGCCCTTCGGCTAGCGCGCCGTCCGCGACTCCGCGCTATCCGCGAGGGTCTCGCGTTGCGCCACCAGCTCGGCGAGCGGGGCGAGGAACGCCCTCTCGTCCTCGGCGAGGCCTTCCGCGGCGATCTCCACGAGCCTGTCGCAGAGCGCGGCGACGGGCCTCCCGTACGCCTCGGCGGCGTATCCGCGCGCCATCAGGTCGTCCTTGGCGGCGGCGACGTCCGCTTCGCCGATGCCCTCGAAAAGCCCGTCGAGCGCGTCGAGCCCGTTATCGTTGGCGAGCAGGCCCTTGACCAGCGCGGCGTAGGAGATCGCGTAGGGGATGGGCAGGGCGTCGGCGGGGCGGATCTCCACGTAGGTCTTCACGCGCACGTCGGTGAAGAACATCGACGTCATGTGCTCGACCTGCGCGCGCGTCATCGGGGTCTCGGCGTAGATCTGGCCGAACGTGCGCTCGGTGTAGCAGCAGCCCTCCTTTTTGCAAGGCACGAGGATCGCCGGGGTGTCCAGCAGATAGGCGGCGTAGCGCTCGAGCGTGAAGTCGGGGTCGAGCGACCCGGGGACGATCCCGCAGCGATCGGGATCGCATTCCCTCCAGATCTTGGTGCGCACCAGCTTGTGCGGACGCGGGGCCCCTTCGAAGACCGGCGAATTGTCGCAGATCAACGCGAACAGGGGGCCGGCGATGCCCGCCAGCCGCAGTTTGCGCAGGCAGTCTTCGACGTTGTGGTAGTCGATCGAGACCTGGGTGGAGGCGCTGCCGCGCATCATGCGGCGGCCGTAGGGTCCGCGCTCCTTGAAATACAGGTCCATGAACCGGTAGCGCCGTTTGGGGATGAGCGCCAGCTCGTCGACGCGGGCGGTGGGGTGGTAGCCCAACGTCAGCGCTTTCATGCCGTGCGGCGAAAGCTCGCGCGCGAGCAGCTCCTCGAATCCCTCGAAGGCGCGCTGGGCGTCGGCGAGGCGCGTGAAGGGGCCGGCGGAAAGCTCCACCTGCGCCGCCGGCTCGATCGTGACGGCGGCGCCTTCGCGCGCGACGCCGAGGATGTCGCCCTCCTCGTCGAAGGTCGCCTGGGGGTACTCCGCGCGCAGCCGCTCCAGAAGCCATGCGATGCCGTGGTCGTCGGCGTAGCCGACCGGGCTGCCGTCGTCGCGCACGACGGTGTGCTCGAGCTCGATGCCCACCGCCTCGGGTCCGCCGAGCGGCTTGATGCCGCTTTCGATGAACTCGACCAGCGCCTGGATGTTGCGCTCGCGCGCGGGCTGGGCCGTGCCGGCACGCTGTGCCGCCCTGATCGGGGTTGCCGTCTGCGTCCGATTAAGCGGCGATGCCGTGTTCCCCCCGGCTGTTTTATTCATGTGTCGGGTCTCCCCTTTCCCTGCATTTTCTGCAATGGAGATTGACTTTGTATACAATAGCTTGTCAGCCGCTTTGCAAGGCGAGCAAACTGGTAATTCGAAATCACTACACTTCCCACGAGGGGGTTTCGGGGCGTGGATGTTCGCATGACAAGACGCACGGCTATTCTGCTGCTGCTGGACATCGTTCTGACGTATGCGGCATATTGGCTGGCGTCCGCTTTGACCAACGTCACCGACGAGGTCTTCATCAACAACGAGATATTCTTCATCCTGGGCATCCTGGCGGTGTTCAACGTTGCGCTGCTCGCTGCGTTCAGGTTGTACAACAACCTATGGGAATACGCCAGCATTGACGAGGCAATTCACATCGTCATGGCGGTGGTCCTGTCCACACTGCTCGGCGCCGTGTTCCTCTGGATCATCGACGTGCGCCTGCCCATCCGCGTGTTCGTGTGCTCCTGCATCCTACTCGTGCTGATGGTGGGAGGCACACGCTTCGTTCTGCGCGTGTTCCGCCAGAAAAAGCGCGTGTTCAGCTCGACCCAGCGCGCCGCTGACCGTCCACGCACGCTCGTCGTGGGCGCCGGCGAGACCGGCTCTTTGGCGATCGGACGCATGTCGTCCAAGGATCCGCTGATGCCGGGCATTCCCATCGTCGCCACCGACGATGATCCCGCCAAGCGCGGAAGCCGCATCCACGGAGTCAAGGTGGAGGGCACCACCGACGATATCGTCGGGCTTGCCGAGAAATACGACATCGAGCAGATCGTCGTGGCCATCCCCTCGGCCACCATCGAAGAGCGCCGCCGCATCTACGGCGAGTGCACCAAGACCGATTGCCTGCTGCGCACGCTGCCCAACATCCGCGAGCTGTCTCTCGACGAGGTGGGCGACGTGTCACTGCGCGACGTCGACGTGGCCGATCTGCTTGGGCGCGAGGAAATCGTTCTCAACACGCGTGCGGTGTCCGGCTATATCGCCGGGGAGTGCGTGCTGGTCACCGGCGGCGGCGGATCCATCGGCAGCGAGCTGGTGCGCCAGCTGTGCCAGGTGGCTCCATCGAGAATCGTCATCTTTGATATGTACGAGAACGATGCTTATCTGCTGCGCAATGAGCTTCTGCGCGCCTACGACGACATCGACATCGTGGTGGAGATCGGCAACGTGTGCGATCGCCGCCGCATCGAGGACGTGTTCGCGAAGTACTGCCCCGCAGCGGTGTTCCATGCGGCGGCTCACAAGCATGTGCCGCTGATGGAGGTGTGCCCGCGCGAGGCGGTGCACAACAACGTGTTCGGCACGTTGAACACGGTGCGCGCTGCCGATGCGTTCGGTGCGAGCCGCTTTATCTTCATCTCGACGGACAAAGCGGTCAATCCCACCAGCGTCATGGGCGCCACCAAGCGCATGGGCGAGATGATCGTCCAACACTACGCCACGACGTCCAAGACCATTTTCTCCGCGGTGCGCTTCGGTAACGTGTTGGGCTCCAACGGCAGCGTCATTCCCGTGTTCAAGCGCCAGATCGCCGCAGGCGGGCCGGTGACGGTTACCCATCCCGACATCGAGCGTTACTTCATGACCATCCCCGAGGCGTCTCGCCTGGTCATTCAAGCGGGTGGCATGGCGCATGGTGGCGAGATCTTCATTTTGGACATGGGCGAGCCGGTTAAGATCGTGGATCTGGCCAAGGGCCTCATCCAGCTTTCGGGCTTGACACCCGACGTCGATATCAAGATTGTGTTCACGGGCCTTCGCGAAGGTGAGAAGATGTACGAGGAGCTGCTCATGGACGAGGAGAGCACGCTTCCTACTGACAACCAGTCGATCATGGTGTCGTCGGGCAAGGACATCGGGTATCGTGAGGTGGCAAGCAAGCTCGAGATGCTGGAGTCGTCGTTGGAGATGACCGACGAGGAGGCAATCCGCATGCTGGAGGAGGTTGTTCCCACGTACCATCATACGACCAATCATTAGGAGAAGGGCGCGCGATGCCGATCGCGCGCGGACGACAGATAGCGGGCGACGGATAAGAAGAAGGCGAAGGGCATGTCTATCAAAGCGGGAGTCGTTGGAGCTGCGGGGTTCGCGGGCATCGAGGCGGTGCGCCTCCTGTCGGCGCATCCGGAGTTCGAGCTGGTGGCGATCACGTCCTCCGAGCTTGCGGGCACGCGTCTCGCCGATGCGTATCCGGCGTTCGAAGGCGTGAGCGATCTGCGCTTCCTCGCGCATGACGATCCGGCGCTCGATGCCTGCGACGTCGTGTTCCTCGCGGTGCCCCATACCGCGGCGCTCGCCGCCGCTCCCAGCTATATCGCGCGCGGCATCTCGGTCATCGACCTTTCCGCGGATTTCCGCCTGAAGGATCCGGCGGTCTACGAGCAGTGGTACAAGGTGCCCCACACCCAGACGGAGCTTCTGGCGCGCGCGGCGTTCGGCCTGCCCGAGCTGACGGGCGACGAGCTTGCCCGCGCGGCCGCCGAGCGCGCGGCGGGGACTCCCGCGCTGGTGGCGTGCGCGGGGTGCTATCCCACCGCGACGTCCCTTGCGGCGGCGCCCGCGGTGCGCGCGGGGTTCGTGCGCGAGGATGCCCCCATCGTCGTCGACGCGGTGTCGGGTGTGACCGGCGCGGGCAAGAAGGCGTCCCAGCGCACGCATTTCTGCTTCGCCGATGCCAATGTGGAGGCGTACGGCGTGGGGACGCATCGCCATACGCCCGAAATCGAGCAGATCCTGGCAGCCCCGGGCCGCGTGGTGTTCACGCCGCATCTGGCCCCGCTCGGCCGCGGGCTGCTGTCGACGGTGACGCTGCCCCTCGCGGCGGACGCGCCCTCCGACATCCAGGTCTACATCGACGAGTACCGCCGCGTGTACGAGGGAAGCCCCTTCGTCACGGTGCTCGATGCGGGGCGGCAGCCGCGCACGGCGTCGGTCGCGGGCACGAACCGCGCGCATATCGGCCTGGCGCTCAACGAGCCGGCGCATGCGCTGGTGGCGACCGGCGCGATCGACAACCTGGGCAAGGGGGCTGCCGGCCAGGCGGTCCAGTGCGCCAATATCGTGTTCGGCCTGCCCCAGGATGCAGGGCTCACGGGCGTGTCCCTGTCGGTGTAGGGCGGCCATCTGCAAGGAGCCCGCTGCGCGTGCGGGGGCGCCGTCGCGTGCTGCAGGCGCCTCGCCGTGCCGAGCGCTATGCATGTGCCGCGGTGGGCACGCGCGCTATTCGGGGGGTTTCGGCTTGATTTTCGACCTGGGACGATAATTGAAATTGCCAGGTCGGAAGCTATAATGAGCCGGTGCCTGAATAAAGCGTTTAGCGCGCATCGCGCTTCCACCCGGCGGGAATGCCGCGACGGACGCGTCTCCTGCAAGAGGTGCGCGTCTTGCATCAAATATGAAATAAATTCAAAAATACGAGAAATATTTCGTAATAGTTAACACAAACATGCATATTAGGGTGCATAATATCGCCCTGTGAAAAACGAAGGCCGTTCCAAACGGAGGGGGCGCAGGATACGACAATGATCGACAGCATCGCATTCATCGAAGGCGGCGGCGTCACGAGCGCGCAGGGATTCAAGGCGGCGGGCATCCATGCGGGATTCCGCAAGAACCCCGAGCGTTTCGACATGGCGCTGGTGGTCGCCGACGAGCCGTGCGCCTGCGCGGGGACGTTCACGCAGAACGTCTTCTGCGCCGCGCCCGTCATCGTGTCGCGCGAGCACCTGGAGGGCGTGTCGTACGGCACGGCGCGCGCCGCGGTGGTCAACTCGGGCATCGCCAACGCCGCGACGGGCGAGCGCGGCCTCGAAGCAGCGCGCGAGATGGCGCGCATCACGGGCGATGCGGTGGGATGCCCCGCGCAGGAGGTGATGGTCGCCTCGACGGGCGTCATCGGGCAGCATCTTCCGCTCGAGCCGTTTGCGACGGGAGTGCCGGCGGCGTGCGCCCTGCTCTCGCGCGAGGGAGGTCATGACGCGGCACGCGCGATCATGACGACCGACACGCATCCCAAGGAGTCTGCGGCGACGTTCTCGGTCGATGCGGCCGCCTACGAGGGCTGCACGTTCACGGTGGGCGGCATGGCGAAGGGCTCGGGCATGATCATGCCCAACATGGCGACGATGATCAGCGTCATCACGACCGACGCCCCGGTCGCCGCCGATGTGCTGCACGCGGCGCTCGTGCGCGCGGTCAACAAGAGCTTCAACAAGGTGACGGTCGACTCCGACACCTCGACCAACGACACCTGCCTGCTGTTCGCCAGCGGCGCCGCCGCCCCGGCGGGCGCGGCCCCGTTCGCGCCCGGCACGTCCGAGCTCGCCGCGTTCGAGGAGGCGCTCCAGGTGGTGTGCGTCAACCTGGCGCGCCAGATGGCGGCGGACGGCGAGGGTGCGACGCGCCTGGTCACGGTCAACGTGACGGGTGCGGCGAGCGATGCCGACGCCGATGCCGCCGCCCGCACGGTGGCGAACTCCCCGTTGGTCAAGACGGCCATCACCGGCCACGACGCCAACTGGGGGCGCATCGCGGGCGCCATCGGGCGATCCGGTGCGGCGTTTCGCCAGCAGGACGTCTCGATCGACATCATGGGGCTACCGGTGTGCCGCGATGGCATGACCGTCCCCTTCGACGAGGACGAGGCGCTCAGGCGTTTCGAGGATCCCGAGATCGTCATCGATATCGATCTTGGAGCGGGGGATGCGGAGACGACGATGTGGACCTGCGATTTCTCGCATGAATACATCACGATCAACGGGGATTACCGAACCTAGCGGCTATGGGGGACGGCCGCGGGCCGGAGGCGGCGGGGCACGTGCTCAGACAGGTCCTCGT
>ERZ1034920.75-NODE-75-length-73580-cov-21.698946_pt1 | contig 73580 bp, 68 predicted proteins | sample MGYA00520688_ERZ1034920 | MGnify/ENA primary metagenome ERZ1034920 (study PRJEB33766, sample SAMN09781785) | gut metagenome | biome: gut microbiome | host: Homo sapiens | place: Madagascar | study: EMG produced TPA metagenomics assembly of the PRJNA485056 data set... | reverse complement strand
TATAAAAAGAATATAAGTAAATTCTTTACAGCTCCAAACTCTTGTAAATTTTGTAATAACAAAAGTTCTTTCTTGAAGAATTCTATTGAAGATGCTCAAAATAATGTTGATGAAATTTTCAATGGACAAATCGAATTATTGAATTATCAAGGAAGACATGAAAAGACTACATATAGATGTTTGAAATGTGGACAAATCTTCACACAGAAATATGATTGTTTACTTGGCTCTGCTGGCTGCCCAAAATGTGATAGAAAAAAGTCTCAAGGTGAAAAGTTAGTAAAACGACTTTTGATTCAAAATAATATATTTTACAAAGAGCAAGTTGGAGTTTCCGAATTACCAAGACAGCATTTTGACTTTTGCGTTTATGAAGATAAAGATTGTTTGATTCCAAAATATTTTATAGAAGTTCAGGGAGAGCAACATTATAACCCTGTAAAATATTGGGGCGGAAAAGAAAAATTTTTGAGAAATCAAGAATTAGATAATAAAAAAAGAGATTATTGTAAAAAATATAATTTGCCATTATATGAGTTAGTATATGTAAACAAGAAAATATTGAATTTAGATATACTACCTTTTAGTTCAACGACTACTTTCGCTAAGAAAGGTACATCGGAAGCAAAAGCCGGTGGAAATGATTTTTGCCATGAAAATGGCTAAGATATAGTCTAATCTATATGGAAACATATAGCAGTTATAAACGTAATAAGAAGTTGCGTTCTTATTAGAATGATAATGTAAGACAATCTACGCACGCTTCTCTGATATTTCCATGGGAGATACACTAGAAGATGGCGTTGACTTAGGCGATGTAACAAGCGCATTGAGTAAAGTTGGCATTAGCGCACTTGATTCTAATGGGAAGATGCGCGATGTTGGCAATATTATGGAAGACCTTATGGGTGTATGGAGCCAAATGGACCAGACCCAGAAGGCCGCAATTGCTACAACTTTAGCTGGTAAATATCAGCTAACACGTTTTGAAGCATTGATGAATCGTTCTGACTTATATCAGCAATATAAGCAAGCATCTGAAGAGGGTAAAGAAAAAGGTACTCTAGATGTAATGAACGAAAAATATGTTGATTCATTAGAAGGTCGTTTGAATAAATTACAAGCTACCTTTGAGGGATTGTTTAGTAATCTTTTTGAAACAACAGACTTCAATCCTCTTATCGATGGATTGACCAATGTAGTAGATTTGATGAATCAATTTGTTACTTCTATTGGAGGTGGCACAACAGCTCTTACTGGTCTTGGTGCTGTTGCCATGCGCGTATTTAGTAATTCAATGGCGCGTGGACTCAATAATTTTGTTTCTAATCGTCAAGCCGCACAAAAGAAAAAGGAAAATCAGCGTAATTTTGCTGAAAATGGTCTTGCGTCATTAGGACTAAAAGATGTTCAGGGAGAATCAAATAAAAAGTTCGTTGATGTAATTCAAAACAATCTAAAAGTAACTGATTCTATGTCCACTGAACAAGCGCAAGAATACAATCAAAAAGTTGAGACAGCTGTTCAACTAAAGAATCAACAAATAGATAAAGAACAAGAACTTTATCGTCTTGCGCTAGCTATCAATGCTATTTGGGATGAAACACTTATTGATATTACCAGGGCAGAAGATGGTTCTCTCAAGGTTGATTTGTCCAAGTACCAGTCTATCATTCAATCCAGTAGTGGTAGAGACTTGATTGATTCTATTGCATCAGAACAAGATACTATCAAGAATTCTGCTGATACTTATGCAAAACAGTATGCTGCAATGAGTAGTTTGAAAAAACGTACTAATATAGAAATAACTGGGGATGAATCATTAGAGAATCTTCATGCTTTTCAGCGTGAGCTTATACAATTTAGAGATAGTATCAAGAAGACTTATGATATTGCTGATTTGGGTGATGCACAAGTCAAAGAAGATTTGAATAATCTTATCGCTATACTTGGTAGTCTAAATGAAAAAACTCTGGATACAGAAGAATCTGCAAACAAGCTTCAAAAAGCTTTTGATAATATACAAGCTAGCACGAGTAAAGCTGGTTCTACATTTGCGGAAATGGCTACTAGTAAAACCGTTAGAGATAAGACTGCGAAAACAGATATTCATGAGGCGGTAGATGCGGCATCTTCATCTAAAGAATTCGCCAATCAAGCTGTTAGAGGCGTTGAAACCGAAGGCGATAAACTCAAAGACCAAGGTGAAACTAGAGATATTATCAATACTGTCTCTGCTGTTGGAGATTTGACTTTTGCTTGGCAATCTTTTCAAAATTTAGGAAGCCTTTGGGCTAATAGTGATATTACTGAGGGGGAAAAACTTCAGCAGACGATAATGAATTTGACTGCGTCTTTCCCAATGCTAATTAGTGGAATGTATGAGCTAAATAGAATTTCCAAGACTGGCGTTTTTGAGAAAACAAGCGAAAGCCTATCTAACAAAAGTAAGACAAGTTTTGAACAAGCTAACATAACTAATGCAACCATGGCTTTGAACGGATATTCCGGGGCCTTGGTGCTTGCATCTGCAAAATCCACGGGATTAGGCATAGCTTCTAAAGTTGCTGCTGGCGGTGTGAAAGTTTTGGGGACAGCTATTAGTGCGCTAAGTGGTCCTTTGGGAATTGCTATCGAACTTGGCGGTATGCTTTATTCTATTTTCAAGCAATACAAAGACCAAGAGTGGCAAAACACTGTTGATAGTTCTGCAAAGAAAGCAGAAGAAGCAAAATCCTTGTTAGATACGCTTTCTTCTTCCGGTGAGCAATTTGACAATTTATATCAAAAATATAAAAATGGAGAAAATGTTTCATCAGACCTAAAGAACGTAGCTGATACGTTGAATGAAGCTCTTGACGACCAACAATTGAAAGTCTTGGCTGCGGCAGGAGCCTGGGAACAATACAACAATCGTCTTGATGAATTATCAAAGCAAAAAGCAGCTGACAGCGTTGAAAAAATAAATGCTAATGCATCTGTTACACGTCAAGATTTAGAGAAAGCAACAAATTCTCAAGAAGAGTGGTCTTCTTTTGGTATAGCTAATAAAAAATATTCTGTAGATTATGAAGTAGAAAAACAAGCATCCGGTATCGTGAGGTCCATCAATGGCTCTTGGGGATTCAAGGGCGGAACGGATTTACAAACAAGTTTACAAGATTTAGATAAAGCAAAAGAATTATATAATGAAGCCATTGAAGAAACTAGTAAACAACTCTCAGAAGCAGATAAAGGTAGCGAGACTTATACTGCTATAAATGCAGAATTAGTTGATTTACAAAATAGTTATGATAAACTAAATTCTTTAGAGAACTCTATCGCAGACAAAAGAGAAGCATATAACAATGCAATTGATGAAGAAGTTTCTACACAAGTAGAAGCAAAAAAGGATGATTCTGCTTATCAATATCAACAAGGGCAGTCTTTAGATGAATATAAAGACGCTCTTCGAAATACTGACGAATATAAACGTTGGGTTGCTGATGAAGGAACATCAAAAGCAGAAGAAATGCTTGATAGTTTTGTATCAGGCATGGCTCAAGTTGATACTGCTCAAGGAAAAGAATTAGCAAAAAGATATGCAAAAGAAAAAGCTGAGGAAAGCTTTGGTCAAGGCTTGTATTCTGCGTTTGAGAATTCTCAAGCAACCAGTAATCTTTCTGCATTATCGCAATCTCAAGTAAAAGGCCAAGTAGCGGCAAACGCTTATACTAAAGATAATATTGATTTTGAGGGAAATAATTTACAGCAGGCATTGGCAAACCTTCAAATGTCTAGCACTGTTTTTGGAAGCGTTGATACTGATAAACTTACCAATGAAATTTATGATTCTCTTGTTTCTTCTATTATTGATAAAGTAAATAATTCTTCTTTGTCTGAAGAAGACAAACAAAAACTAATGACTAGTCTAGATTGGTCACAACCATTAGACCAAATTTTAGGAACAATAGGCCAATCAGTAGAAACTGGCAAAATTCAATCAAACTTTGATGAAAATTCTGACCAAAATGATAGAAAGAGCCGTCTAAAAGAGGAATACAAGGTTAATGATAGTACAATCACAGCTTATGAAGATGTTCAAAAGCAGTCGAATAAAGTCATTGAAACCCAGCAAGAATTACAAAATGCTTTAGATAAAACAGCAGAAGAATTTGGTTCTGAATCAAAAGAAGCAAAAAATGCAGAGAAAAAACTGAATGGATATAATGATAGTGTAGAAGATTTAGCAGATTTAGCGTTACAGTCTCAGAAAGGCATGGAACGTCTTTCTGAATCTATTGAGGATAATGCAAAAGTCATCCGTAAGGGCGATAAGAACTCCATAGAGTATGCTGAAGCAATTAGTGAAACAAGAGATGCTGTCGCTGACCTTTTGAATGTTTCTTCTGAGGATTTATCTGTCAACTTCGTTGAAAATAATCTCGATGATATTGAAAAAGCGGCCTATGGGGATGTAGATGCTATTCAACGTCTAAGAGCTGCCGCCGCAGAAGAAATTCTTGTAAAAATTAGTAAAGACCCTGAAAGCAATTTGTCAGCAGAAGAATTAGACTATTTGCAACAGAAAGCGTGGGAATTGTCATCGTTGACAATTGAGCCATACGCAATGCTTGATGACCAAGATTTTATCAACACCTTGAATGGTATGCTTGAAAGCGGTAAGCTCACTGCTGACCAAGTAAACAGTTATTTGAATGCTATTGGGTATGACCCTAACATCGAAATGGAAGAAGTCACTAGCACAATGTTTACCATACCAGGTAAGCATATTCCTATTGAAGTTTTAGGACATGAGCTTGGTGGTATTGACCTTCCAGACATAGATATTCAGGGAACGGTAAAGGTCCCTAAGATTACCTCTATAGATGCTGTTGGAAGCGGTAGTGGATATACTCCTGTTTCAAGTAAAGCCGCTGGTAATAGGCCAACTTCTTCTGGCGGCGGTGGAGGTGGTGGCGGAAAAGGCGGCGGAGGTGGCGGTGGCTCCGACGACAACTTTGACGACTCTCAGAAAGATTTCCTCGAAGACGAGCTAGACCTTTATGAGAGAGTCAACACCGAACTCTCTAAGATGGAAAAACATCTTGATGGTCTTGACCAAGAATATGACCGCTTGATTGGCTACAATAAAGCCAACAATATGAATAAGCAAATTCAAGATTATCACGAGCTTATCAGATTAGCTAAGCAAAAACTAGAAATTCAGCAGCAAGAAGCGCAAGATATTCGTGGTAAATTATCTGGATATGGCGTCCAATTCAATGGTGAAGGTATTATTACCAATTATGCTCAAATCTTCAATCAGCTCAAAGGAGAATATGATTCTTTAGTTAGCGCTTTCAATTCTTCGACAGATAAGGCTTATAAAGAAGGTTTATCTGACCAAATGGAAGCAGCTGAAAAGTCTTTTGATAAATTCAAAGATTATATTGATAGATATGATACCCTAATCGGTGATGAAATCAAATCCTCTCTCAATCAAATCGAAGAATACTATGATAAAATTGAAGACCTACGTATTCAAGCTTTCAATGATGCTATGGATGCGATTGACAATATTCAAGACCTTAACGATACCATGAGTGAGCTAAAGGGTCTGTGGACCGGATTATCTTCTGATAGTCCATTCCGTAAGATGGTAGAAGATGCTTCTAAGTTAGAAGACTACTTCAACCTTGCGGCTGGCGCGGCGGATAAGTATTATGATACTATTATCAATGATTACAAGAAGGCCGCAGAGCAAGCTACGAATGATACTGCTAAGAACTTCGCCTTACAGCAGGCCGCATTCTGGCAGGCTCGTAAATCTAATGCCGCAAATGAAATCGGAACCGAAAATGGCACTGGTCTATTGGATATGCGTCTAAACGACCTTGAAGCAGTTCTCAAATATTTCAATGGTACAGACGAAGATAGAAAGAATAGCATCTGGGGCGATAATGAAGCTGCCGCACTTGAAGCCCTAGAAACTGCGTATAAGAATTTAGCGCAAGCTGAATTAGACGCAGCCGCGCAGGCTGAGTCTCTTCTCGAAGACATCATTGATGGCTATGAAGAAATCGGTGATGAATTTGATAAGATGGCAGAAGCCTATGAAAATCTTACAGATACTATTGACCATTACTCAAATATGGTTGAAAGTTTATATGGTGAAGAAGACTATGATAGACTTCTTGCTCTCATGGAGACAAAGCAGAATACGCTATTACAGAACATTCGTTTCCAGCAGAGTCAAGTTCAATATTGGGAACAGGAATTAGCTAAATACGACAAGGAGACTGAACGAGAAAAGTGGGAAGAAGTACATTCTCAACTTGTTGATGCTCAGAAAGACATGAATGATTTAGCGGAAAGTGCCGCAGAAAATCTTGCCAACATTTATGAAACTCAAACAGATAAGTTCCTATCTGATTGGAAGAATAAACTACTTGGTGGAGATGCGGATTTTGCTGAGATGCAGTGGGAGCTTTCAAAGAAAAATGCCGAATTATATCTCGATGATGTAGAACGCGCATACAATATTGAAAAGCTTCGTGCAAAATATCAGCAGATGCTAAATAATACAACTGACCCAAGCATTCAGCGTCAAATCGCAGATGCCATGAATGAACAAGTCTCTGCTCTCCAAGAGAGAGTAAAGCTATCTCAGTATGATGTGGATTATGCTAATGCGCAATTAGAAATTCTACAGAAACGTATTGCTCTTGAAGAAGCGCAGCGCAATAAATCTCAAATGAAACTAAAGCGTGACGCGCAAGGCAATTATTCTTATGTATATACTGCCAATAAAGACAATGTAGATAATGCTCAATCTGACCTACTAGACAGCGAGCAGAACGCATATGAGCTAACTAAGAATAACGCTATTTCTTTACAAGAAAATTATTTCTCAGCTCTGAATGATTATGCGGAAAAAGCACGTCAAATCAGAGAGAAGAACAAAGGCGATGAAGCTACTATGAAAGAACAGCTTCAAGCCTTATGGGATTCTTATAAGGAATACCTAACTGGTTTGGCGCAACAATTAGGCGTAACCCAAGCGGATATGATTGAATCCGTGCGGCAAATGTCTGAAGACAGTCAGGGAGAACTTTCTGATTATTATACTAACATTGCTGATGCGATGGAAAATAATTGGTCAGAAGCAATGGATAACATTGGTATTTCAACCTCTTCTACTGTTATTGCTCAGCTACAAGATTTGACGAGCCTAGAGCAAGCAACGAATGACCTAATGAATAGTTTCAATAGGTCTGCTGCTGAATATGGTGATTACGTCAATAAGATTGAGCAAGATACTCAGACTTCTTATGGAAATGTTGGTGAACTTATTGATGGCGTTATAGATAAGCAGAAAGCACTTACAGATGCTACTGAAGATTTCTGGAACCTTGTCCGTCAAGATACTGACCAAATCAATAAGAATAATGCGGCACTTATTTCTTATCGTGAAGAAATTGAAAAACTTCAGGATAGTACAAGCAAGGCTAATCAGGCTATGCGTGAAGCCCAACAACTAGCTTCCGCGAAAGAGCAAGAAGCTCGCGATTGGGAGTCCAAGTATACAGAGCTAAAAACCGCTGTTGATAATGGCTCTTACTTCAACCAAAGCAGCGGTGGCGGCGGAGGTGGTAGCGTTTCAAGTGAAGAAGCTGCCTTCGGCATTGCTCAAAACATTTGGACGTATGGTTCATGGGAAAATGACCCCGTGCGCCGTGAACGCATCATTAGTCGCTATGGTGAAGATGTCGCAAACAGAGCGCAGGAAATCGTAAATGATTACTATTACTCTGGCCGCGCTGGAGAATTGTATAATACAGATTCTTGGTCTTGGGGATATGATACCGGCGGTTATACCGGAACTTGGTCTGATAAAACAGACGGACCAAAGAATGGCAAGCTTGCTTATCTTCATCAGAAAGAACTTGTTCTAAATGAATCTGATACACAGAATATTCTTGATGCAGTTTCATTGGTGCGTGAATTCACCAAGCAGCTAAAGAGCAACTCACTTGGTTCTTTGTTTGACTTTTGGGGAAGCAATTATGCTAAGAAAGACAATGAGCAAACTGTCAAACAGGATGTTCATATTACGGCTGAATTCCCTAACGTAAATAGCGCATCTGAAATTGAAACAGCTCTTGAAAGTCTCAATCAAAGAGCTTATCAATATGTTCAGAAATATCGGTAGGGCATTTTAGTATAACTTTTATATCTTTATAATCAATAATAATTAGGATTATGAGATAAAAGGTGTTATAGGGAGAAGTCTCATATGACTTCTCCCTATTTTTTTATGTAAAGGAGAGTGCGGCGAATGGCTATTCAAGATACAATTCTAAATGCTATTGAAATTGTTACCGATAGCAAAATTGCTAATCTTGAAACAGACAAGACAATTACTGCTACCATTGTGTCTTGTGTAAACGCACTTACTGGTTTATACAAGCTAAAATATAATGGTGGCTATATCAATGCTTTTGCGGATGATGGGCGCTCATATTCAGAGAACCAAACCGTATATGTGCTTATTCCGCAAGGAGATATTTCAAAAAAGAAAATGATTGTTGGTGGAGCATTAGCCACTAATAAATCATATAATCTTTCAACTACAGCTTCTCTATTGGAGAATTATACTAAAGTTGGAAACAATCTTATCAAGGATAGTCGTGGCATTCTCAAGAAAGGTTTGAATAGCTATAAAGTAAATGATGGGGCCATTCTTTATCTTCATGATAGAGAAGGTTATACAGGAAATCTTTTAGATATTGATAATGTTGAATTTGCCAATAATCTAAAGAAATGTAAACAGATTATGATTCAAGGCACTTTCAGAACTCGCCTTCCAAGAGAACATAGATTATCTACTACTGGCACATATGGAATTAGATTCAATCTGGCTTTCAAAAATCAGAATGATACTGATAGCAAATTTTGTTCTCTATTATCTAATTATCAAAAACTTGTTGATGGTTTGAAAGAAACATTACAATTCAACGAAACACAATATCAGCCATCACAAGAATCTGTAGAGCGAGCAAATGGTTTAGCTTATAGTCAGTTCAAAAGAGATATTATTTCAGTAAAAGAAATATATGACTTCTTTCCAGCAAGACTAACCAAGCGTGCGGACATTGAGCAACGATTAGATGAAAGCTTAGTTGAACAAGTGCCGCGAATCAAACTATATACATATGAACTAAATACTACCGATATGGTAGGCAATCCATATAACTTTATTAGTGAGACTTCTCAATATAATATTTATCCAATAGACGTGGACAATTTCTTATATGTTGACAGTATCACTTTCTTTTCTACTGGATTTGAAATTGTAGAAGATGAAGTAAAAGTCATGGAGAATAAAGAAGATATTTTTCTTCATGATTTACAGCTATATACTTTAGGTGAACTAACTGGGGTAAATGGTGATTATCGCATGAACGTCACTACTCCAAAAGGCACAACATTTAGAAGCATAAAGCAAGAAGAACAGTTGAATGTTGTCTGTAATGTCAAATATAAGCAAACTAATATCACTGAAAAAGCTGTTTTCTATTGGTTCAAGAAAGATAACAGAATTAAAGTAGGCGATAGTGGTTATCTTGCGTATGGTGGCACTGGCTGGTTATATTTGGGTACTAAGGGTGCTGATTATGAGATTATCACTACTGGCGCAGAAAATAAAGCATATGAAAATACCTATAAGGTATTATGTATGTATCAAAATAGCATAACGTTATTACAAGAATTCACTCTTTATAATGAAGCCTGTAAGCGTGATATTGAAATCGTTTCAAATTTAGGCACTAGCTTTAGTTTTGACAGAGGTACGCCGCAACTTACTTGCCGCATCAATAAGAAAGATTCTAATTTTGATGACCAACATGATGATAAATTATTCTCATTTGTGTGGTCTAAGGTTGAGCCGCAAGTATCAACGGTTGTCTATAGTGAAACTTACGCGGCCATTGAAGCTAAATACAAAGACCTTACAATCAATGTATTAGAGCGTCAAAACTATAAGCGTCAAATGGCACAACTAGAAAGTGTCAAATTTTATGATACGGAAAAGAATGAATATACATATGCCGCAAGCACTAATTGTAATAAGTTACAATATTCTGTGTCGGGTATTACGTCTTCTGCGACATTTACTTGTGACGTATATTTGAAAGATGCCCCAGGAGAAGAAGAATATAGTATTGGTTCAGCATCAATTACATTGACGAATGAAAATGCGGCCATACCTGCGGCCTATAATATTGTTATTGAAAATGGGGCGCAAGTATTCCAGTATTCTGAGATGGGCGTTACTCCTACCTCAGAAGAAAAAACTGAAAACCCAGTAACAATCAAGCCGCTAATTGCTCATTTCTATGACCCTACTGGATTAGAGGTCAACGCAAAAACTTATACTATCAAGTGGAAAGTCCCGCTTGAAGATTCTATGATTTACATTGGAGATATAAAAAAGAATCTTCAAAAAGATGAAGCTACTAAATTAGTAAATGTTTACTATGGGCAGCAATTCCCATTGGCAATCTATGACAATTATGATTATAGTTGTTTGAATAATCAAGTTCAGTGTATTGTGGAATATCATGACCAAATATATTACCAGAATTCAGACCTGACTTTCACTAAGGTTGGTGAGAATGGCACAAATGGCACTGATATTACAGCACTTCTAGTTCCTACTGACGCTAATCCAGTTAGCCCAGTAAAGCTGGGTGATGAACCTTTAACTATTATTACTGACGTAATTGAATATGCGGATAGTAAGAATAATCAATATAAGAATAGTAGATGGAATTCTGGACAAAATATTGATGACCCAGTGGTACAATTGAAGCTATATCAACGTAACGAAGACGTAAGTAATCTTCTTCAAGCAGAACCAACTGAATGGACAATTGCAGGAAGTCATAGCTCTATTCTTACTTGTGAAGCTAGTGCTGCTGATAAAGATAAATGTGTGGTAAAGTACGACCCTATTTCTCTCAAATTAGAGAAAAGTTCTACTAGAAAGAATCGTAATCAAATTCTAAAAGGCATTGGTCGTATTACGAAAGTAGAAGAAAGTTCTACGAAGCAACCAGACACAAATCTCAATGGAACAGAAGAAGAGAAAAGTAAGCTTCATACTTCTGCCGTAGAAAGAACAAAGCAATATTATTATGCTTATCTTCCTATTCCGTCTATTGAGTTTCATTATCCTGTCAAATTAGATAAAGATGATTCTAATTTTGACCTCAATGCTAATTATACTCCTAGCTTGAAGATTAGTATTGATAAGACAAAGACGATGCGGACAGTTCTTTATGATGAAGCGGGTCGCAATCCGCATTATGATAAAAATCAAGGTGTAAGTATTCGCTTACGCTTAGATGCTCTATTGGGAGAAAAAGTCACAGGAAAATTATCAGACCGTTATATCTATTGGGAAACCATTGGCGGTATGAATGACTATAATCCTGGTACTTCGCTTCTCTCTTTATCAGATAAACGTGATTCTAAACGCAATACTAAATTTAGTAGTGTATATCCTTCTACTCAAATTGAAGTTCCAGAAGGACAAGATTATGTAGATTTATTCAAGTATGTACATCCTGCTGATGATTTTAGTGGGGCATATAATAATAATGCCGTACATGTTATTATTTATAGAGATAAGGCTGCGGCAAATGCTTATAAAGCCGAAGCTGAAATCTTTATTCCTATTTACTGTTCACTAAATACTCATGCGTTAGCTTCTTTGAACGCTTGGGATGGAACTTCTGTAGATGTGAATGAAGAAGGCGGATACATCTTAGCGCCGCAAATTGGTGCTGGTGAAAAAACTTGGGAAAAGAAAGCGGATGTACAACAAGATTATAATCCTGCTGATGATGCTTCTGGAAGTAATTATACCAATGTATTTACTGGTGTTCTTATGGGTGTGCGTAATACCTATGATGGAATGAAAGATGGCCTAAGTACGGAGAAGGCTTCTACGAATAAAGATATTGGCGTATTCGGATATAGCAAAGGCCGCCAATCAATTTTCTTAGACGCTCAATCAGGAAGCGCCACATTTGGCCTTCCAGAGAATCGTTCTACAAAAGAGAACAAGTTTACAGAGGGACAAATTAAATTAGTGCCTGGCGGTATTAGTAGTATTGCGAATTGGAAGATAGGTGCTCGCGCACTATATAATGTAGTAAGAACAAATGATTTATATAGTGATGACAAAGCGCCAGATATTTCAAATAAACCTTATTCAGATATTGCGCAATATCAGATTACAGATAAAGAAGCAAATAAATACTCTGTATCTATTCCTTCTCAGGATTCTGGCATTCTTTTGAGCGCATTGCCTTCTTATTTATCCATCAAGGGGGCTGAACTTGTTCGCACTCCTGGAAAGAAAGGTTTGATTGAATTTGATAGTGCTAATGCGCAAGTCCATCCTGGAGATAGTTTTGAGCTACAGCTAGACCCTAATCAAGCTTCGCTATTTTCAATTTACGTACATTCATCTTCACCAAAAGAATATACCAAATATGACATTATTGTTGATACAAAAGACAAGCGTACTTTCTATATTATCAATAAATCTAGTGGTGATAAATACACCACAATCAAGCGCGGTAATAGTGATATACTTACTTTCAAATTCCATAAGAAAGTAGATAATTTTGATGATGATGGCTCATTCTATATTTCTGCGCACCTTGACACAAAGGTATTAGTACCAGAGGATAATCTTAGTCCTATCACTGTTACGATTTATCCTAATGTTCCATTTAGTTTCGCATCGCCAACACAATACTATAATAAAGATGGTAGGCCATATACCGCAGATGGTGAAATTATTGATGGAAACGTAGTAATCGAAAGCATAGAACGTGTAAAAGAGAATGGCGTAGAGACTGCGAAGGTATGGCAGTATAAATTAGTTGAAACCGAAAAGTGGACAATCCGTAAGGTTCAGCCAAGCGCGCTAACGACAATGCTCAATGAATATAATAGAGATAATAATACTCAGCTAACATTAGCGCAATTTTTAGAGAAAAAGACTTTTACAGAAAAAGAAATTTCTTTGAATTTGGATTGGCGCAGATGGCAAAAAGTTGGTATTGACGATAAAGGACGTTTCTTTACTAACGCTCTAAAAGATGGGCAGGCAGCAACTTATTTAGGCCCATTAGCTGGTTTTGGTAAAACTGCGGATGATGGAGGATATTATGGTGCGCAGTTTGAAATTGGTTCAGAAGCCAGGAATACAGATAGTCTAATCAAATTTTTTGTTGATAGGGCAGAACTAGATAATAATGTATCAAGATGTAATCTTTATGTTAGTGGTTCTAGTCAAATTGATAACGAATATAACCGTTCAATCAAAATGTATTTCAAAGATTTTGAATTGAACGCAAGTAAAAATTCAAGCATTTTCAAGAATACGCAGTATCAGATTGCGTTGAACAATGATAAGTTTTATGCGGGACATAAGCATTTAGATGGTAATAGTAAATATGTGCCCTCTTCTTCCTCCTGGATAGAATTCAACAATAATGTAAAGTCAAATGGTATTGCGCTTGATTCTACTATTTTTTCTGGCGTTACTCCATTAGTGATTGATAGTTATGATAATGATATGCGGCAAAACAGTCAAACATATCATCAAAAAGTTATTTCACCAACGGCGAACGCAACCACTTCTAAATATCTTGATAACCACACACTAATAAATATTTCTTATGAGACTAAAATCAAGGGAAATAAAGCATTAGTGTTAGATGGTAATGATACAATTTTTATTAGCGGTAATTATGAATTCACTAAGACAAAAGGTTCTGGTGGTATTTTCGATAAGAAATTTGTTATTACGGATAGTAAAGTTACCCTTGGAGATAATTTTGATTCTGATTCTAATAAAGATAAATATTATGGAATTGGTAATGAAAAGAAAAATTCAAGTGGCGTAAATGTATCTTGTTTCGATATGGGTTCAAAGAGAGTATCTAAATTTGAGCTAAATAATGATACCAATGGAAAACCAACTAGGTTACTTTCTACTAATGGATTGCTAATCCATACCCATGATACATATAAAGACAATGGTATGTATTTCAAATTAGATAATGGTAATTTCAAAGTAGAAAACCAAGCGCCAAATGCGACTGCCGCTTCTCTAAAAACCGTATTTCTTATTGCTAATCCTGGCGCAAATAAATGGACGCAAACATCTAATTCTAAATATCTAACAGGAGCCTATCTATCTACTGGATTTGGTGATGGAACCGCTTCTATTGAATTGCGTCAAGGTGACGGCGTAAGACATAATCCTATCAATACTAAGCCGCAAGAATGTGTTGGCGTATTGATTCAACCAGGTTTGCGAACTGGTTGGGGTGAATTCGATACAACTATTGGTGGTGCTGGATGGGAAGCTTATACCTCAATTTATGCCGCTAAAGATATTAGAATCAATAGTGGCTGGTTATATGCTGATGATATTCGATTCAATAACTTTGGCTGGGATAATGATTGGAATATCAACAATGGCGAAAATACATTGTCATATATTATTCACAAAGCTAATGATAAGGCGAATACGATTGATGATAAAGTAAATAAACACTGGAGCAACGTGAATGATAATGTTGATTGGACTTCTTGGACAAATGAAGCTTTACGAAGAAATGTAAATACAGCTAAAGATAGGGCCGATAGCGCTTATTCTCTAGCGAATTCAAAAGCAACGCAAGATGACATAAATGCTAAAGCAGCCGAGCTAACTAATGACTATATGAAATATATAGATAATTTATATCGTGCTATGGCTTCTTATACTTCAGAAGACAAAAATATAACTGCTTTAGCAACAAGAATTGCTCTTGCGCTCCAAAGATAATATATAAAAGAGATAAAAGGAGATAAAAAAAATGAACGAACTAGAACTACGAATTCGTGTTCAAAATATGGTCCAAAACTGGGTTGCGGCACAACTTCAGCAAGTGCCCGCATCTATGATGGAAGATGCTCTTACTAAAGCTTTGCTTTATGTAAAAGAAATTGCTTTACAAGAGTTTATTGAATCTGTTACTACTCCTGAGCCAGAAGTAGAAAAACCAGTAGAGGACCAGAAAGAAGAGGAATAAATGGCTGTCTCAAAAGATACTAATAATTTAGTTGAAGGTATCTCATATCGTGGTTCAAATGGTATTTTAGGTCCGGTTATTCCAGTAGGAGCAACAGGTGATAATGTTTATGTTACTACTGGAAGTGAGAAGAACAAAGACCTAAAAACATACAGTTTACAGCACTTCTTTGAGAACTATATGGACTTCATGAATAATGGTCGATTCATTGCGTATGGTAGTATCGAGCCGCAAAATAAGGCACATTTCCCCATTTGGATTGATACTAATAAATAAGAGACTAAGGGAGAAAGAAGAAGAATGGCAACTGTTGTAAACACCTTGTATCCACCTCAGATAGATACATTTCAACCAGCTTTTATAAATGAAAAGCCTGCGGTAATTTATTTTTCTCTTTCTCCCCTCAATGGGAAAACTGAAATAAAAAAAGTTCAAGTTACCGTATGTGACCAGAAAACTAATGAGAACTGTCTGAGTACAGCATCAGGCGTTCTCTTTTATAGTTTTTCAGATGCGTCTATTCAACAAGATAAAGATACTGGAAGATATTATCTTTCAATTTTACCAGAGCAGCTAAAGTCTGGTAAATGGGAGATAAATAGATTCTATAAAATTCAACTACGTTTTGATAATTGTACTAAAGACCCTGGAAAAACAGTTGTATCTGAAATTGAATATATCAATAGCAATATAATCAATTTTTCTGAATGGTCTACAGTATGTCTAATCAAACCCATTCTTAGGCCGCATGTTGCGCTTGTCGGTCTTGAAGAAAATGCAGAAGAACCACCTTCATACAATAAAGGTCAAATGCCTATAGTTGGCAAACTTTACTTTGGAAATAATTCTAAAGTAGAGACAGAAACAATGTCTAGTTATAGTATTGATATTGTCCCAAAAGAAAAAGAAACTCCTGTTTACAATACAGAAACAGTATATACAAATAATAATCTCAATCCTAATGAGATAAATTATACAATCAATCTTAGTAATATAAACGATAGTGATGGTACTGAATTTGCTGTTATTGTAAACTATAAGACTAAGAATGAGTATGAAGGCAAGTCAAAACCATTCCCATTTACTATCGCGGGATATAATTCTGCTGACTGGAATCCAACTTGTACTTTTGAAATAGATGATGAAGAAGCACTAGTGCGGCTAAAGATTACGAATCCTTCTGTTTTGGGTCATTTATATCTAACACGTGCTTCTAGTGCTGATAATTTCAAAAACTGGGAAACTGTTGCGGCCTACCGTTTGAATGGCAAAGTAAATATCACTTTTGCGGATGAAACGGTAGGAAGTCATATATGGTATAAATATAGAGCACAATTCAAGAGTCTAAAAGGTGTCTGGTCTGATATTACAGATTTCGTAGATGCCGCAGTAGAAAATTCTAACGAAGCAGGTTCACTGGTCTTCCCAGAATTTTATGATGCTTTTATTTCCCGCATGGGGCAACAATTAGCCGTACGATATGATTTCAAAGTATCTAATTATAAATCCATTACTAATAGAGTAAAGATTGATACATTAGGGAGCAAATATCCTAGATTTGCGGAAAATGCTGTACTAGGATATAAGCAGTTTACACTAAGCGGCATTATTTCTAGTGAAGCTGACGTGAATCAACATTTTTTGAATAAGTCTGAATATTATGATAATCTAAAAACTGAATATGATAATTATTTAGAGACAAATAATATCAAGAAACAGCAACGAAATGATTTCCTTCCAAAAGGTCCAGGTAATTATAAAGAAACAACTCAATATGATTATTTCTGGGAGAGAGAGTTTCGTGAAGAAGTTATTAGCTGGCTAAATGATGGAGAACCTAAACTTTTCCGCTCAATGACTGAGGGCCTTATACCTGTAATGCTTACTGATATTTCATTGACACCAAATGATATCCTTGGCCGCAGGATTTGGTCATTTACAGCTACGGCATATCAGGTTGGCGAAGGACATTCACTAAAAGAGCTTGATTCTCTTGGAATTATCAATATTCCTGGTTATGGTGATGATGATGTAGACAGCCCAGATATTCCAGATATTGATTTTACAGAAACTTTGATTCCTGTTCAGCTTTTTGACTACTGGCCTACAAAAGTTGACTTGAAAGATAATACTGAAAAACTTGATGTTATTTTAGGTGATATTACTACCGGCATTAGAGAAAAATATGTCGGTATTAGAGGTACTATGGAGCCGCAATTGTTCCCTGGCGAAAACTTCTATATCAAGAATCTCAAAGTACGTTTCATGAATATTCAGCATATATTCAAGATTGATGAATCTCGTGAACCAGTTCTCGCAGACCCGACTAAAGAAGATTTATCTAATGCCGCACTAGCTTCTGGCAAAATCAACATTGCTACTGGATATAGAATGGGTATAACCGCATTCGATAAAACTAATGCAATGAAACAAGTAGATACAACTATTATGGTATCTCCAAAAGGATATTATCAAACGCCATCAGACGTAGAGGTAACGAGTCTCAAGTTCTGGGATACAAACAAGCCAAATGAATTCAATGGGGACCATGTTCTTGTAGAAGGTATTGCCTATTATCGTGAAAAAGCTACGGCTGGCAGCGAAGTTACTAAAACTTCTGTAGTAAAGAATATCGTAGGTCAAGAGCAAGGCGTATTTCAGCCTAACGATTATCTAGGACAAAAGATACGCAGAAAGCATACTTATATTCAAAACTTTACAGAAGGCACTAATGTTGTAAGAGATTCTTACCAACGCATGGAATACTTTAGCGGCATAGGCTTAGAAGTAACGCCTTACGCTGTCGCTAAAATTAGATATTATAAAGAGAATGATTATACATCTGTAATTGTTGGTCCTACTGGAATGTTGAACTTGATGAATGACTATCCTGTTCAAGAATTATGTTTCTTAGGTAGACGTATGGTGCGGCGTGATGCTTCTCGTGCGAACTTCCTGAAGGAATATGAATTTGTACTAGATAAGTCAGCTCCCGTTCCAGGAGGAGAGATAACTACAAAGACCTGGCATCTTTTTGATACTACGGATACAGAGAAAATTGTATTTGTCAATTCAGAAGGTAGAGACATTCCAATGTTCACTGATGAATGGCAAGTAACATCCGCAGGTGGCATTGCGGCTCAATCTGAAGATGGAGAAATCCGTCCTCTTACTGCTGATGAAATCAATCAATATGTGACGTATACTTCTTTTGATGATGTCAAAAGACCAAAGTTCAATCATGTATATCTAATTGGTACAGGGTATTTTATTTATTATATTGATGGCACTTGGTATCCAGTAAAAAGTTGGAGCCATGACGGCCAGATATGTATTCCTGAAATCCCGATTCAGGGACAAATCAATTATAAGGGACAAATTGTAAAAGCTACTTACAGATAGGAGTATATTGAATGAGAAAGACTTATAAATATCTCCAAGATAGCTATTACAATAATATAAATGAAACAACCGCAAGACAGAATTTTCTTACACAAATAAATCATTTTCTCAATCAAAAGCAATATGTGAAAATTACGCTTCTTGATTGGAATGAAAATCCTTTGAAGGAAATTTCTGGTGAAATAACATCAGGCTCTATCGCCAAAGATGGGTCTTCCTCAATGAGAACTACCGGTAATCTCTCCGCCACATTTAGTGGCGGGGAGTATTCCGTTGAAGATGCGAATGTAGACTTCGCTATCAACAAGAAAGTTTTCATTGAAATAGGTGTCAAGAATTATTCCCGCACAGAATATACAGAATATCCGATTCTCTGGTTCCCGCAAGGAGTATTCTTCATAGGCTCATTCAATGCTTCATCTTCTACCAGTGGCGGTGTCAACATCTCCATATCACTAAAAGACAAAATGGCAGGATTGAATGGCGATGTGGGAGGTAAATTTTCTTCTACAACTATCTTAGATGAAGTTGATACGCAAGATGAAAACGGTAATGAAGTTACTGAAAAAGTCAAATTATATGACCTAATTCAAGAACTCGTGAACCATTTTGGCGGAGAACCTTTGAATAATATTGTCATTGAAGATGTAGACTTACGCATTCGCCGCATAATGGAATGGACGGGAAATAACCCGCTTTGGATGAAGCGTGACCAATCCACCTCAGATTCTTCTCTCTCTTGGATGTGTACTTTAGACCAACCAGCAGATGAAGCTGGATGGCGTAAATTTACCAATGGTGATGATGTAGGGTATATCTATGATGACTTTTATTATACATCAGAACTAACTGCGGCCCCAGGAGATAGCGTATGTACTATCCTTGATAAGATAAAATCTTATTTAGGAAACTACGAATACTTCTATGATGTGTTTGGCGTATTTCATTTTAGAGAAATAAAGAATTATTTGAATAATTCTCAGGTCAAATCTTTATTAGAGGATATGAACAAAAATGATTATTTGGTAGAAACTTCTACAAGTAAGAGCGCTTTCAATTTTTCTGATGATAATAATATCGTATCAATGACTGTTACTCCAAGTTACGAAAATGTAAAAAATGATTACGTTATTCAAGGGAAGAGAACTGTACAAGGTACAGATATTACTTATCCTGTTATGTATCATCTAGCTATAGATAAGAAACCTACAACTGGCGCTATAAAGTATTCTGACTTATTATGTTATAAAGAAGAAGATACAAAGCTAAAAGTGCTATCTTTCCCTTTGACAGTTGAGAAACTTCCAGAAGTAGGAAACGTAAATGTTATTTATAGAATAAAAGAAGGTAATCTTCCTGATAAACTCGGCAAAATAGATAATGATAAAATCTATGCTAGTGTGCGGGAAATGCTCAAAGCTATTATCGAGATAGATGATAATAATGAAGAAAAAGCTAAACTAACAGAGCAGCTAAACACTTTGAATGAGCAGCTAGAAAGTCTAAATACTGAAAAAGATAAAATAGATAAAGTAAATACCGGTTCTCTTTCTCAAGCTACAAAAGAGGTTGAGAAACTAAAGCAAGAAGTCGGTAATGCGGAAGGTGCTTTGGAAACTGCGAAAAAGCAGTTGAAGGAAGATATGGCCGCAGGCAAAGGTCAGCATATAATTGATTTAGATAATCAAAAGATTGATGAATGTTCTAGAACTTTGGATGAAAAGCGAAAGCAATTAGACCTGGCTGAAAAAAGTAAAACAAATCTTGAATCTCAATCAAAGCAATTGGCCGCAGACATAGCAGCGATTGAAACTAAGAAAAATGAAGTAACTCAAAAAATAAATGTTGAAAATACTAAAATGTATCCATTCATCAGAGAAATCTATGATACTCATAGAACGAATAAAGGTATTGGCGAATCTTTTACAAAGATAGAAAGAGAAATAGGTACTGATATTCAATCTGCGGCTGACGCGAATTGGAAGGTTGTAGATATTCTATCAAAAGTGCGGGCCGCGCTTTCTGATGAAAAGAATACTGACTTATCTTTAGCTGATAATGTAGTATCTAATACAACAGGCTTTATAGATGGATACGCTTTTCTCTACTGGAAAGATATGTCTTATAAGTTTGTTGATTGTATAAAATATTACGACAGCGCTAAAGAAAATGATAATTATATTTGTAAAGATTGGCGCACAGAACTTTATCTAAGAGGTAAATTATCTAACAATAATGCTACTGACGCAGGACAATATTATTACAGATTAGATAATTATATTCCTACCGTAAATGACATGGAATGGGTAGATGATTTATTCACCTTATCAAAACATAATAGTATTGATGTAGATTTTTATTATCAAGAGCTAAATGCTTTTTGGCCTACAATTTATGACCTTGAAAAGCAAGAATTCATTTATGATAATGGTCTAGATAGTAGCGATGATGCGACACAATATTTCAAAACCTTTACAAATGGTAATTATTTCTTAGATTTTATAGACCCTGACGAATCTGGTATGGAGCAGTTCGCAATTGGTAACATTGGCCGCAGGACTGATGTTGTTACAAGTGAAGACGTGAATTGTTTATTTGAACCAGAAATTCCTAATGTAATTTTCATCAATACAGATGATGAAACTACAGTAACAACTATTGACCATTCTACTGGGGAAGTCAAGACTGAACTAAAGTGGAAAATATTACAAGCAGAAGCTAATGAAAAACAACAGGATTTTTGTCAGGTGAATAGCAATATTTTTTATGGTCTATACTCTGGCGGTAATCATAATGCTGCTTATGACCAAATAAAGTATGAATTGTATCTTCATACAACGTATCAAAAGACTATTTCAATGACAGCTATTCCCGCATGGTATCTTGAGCCAAATACGAGAATTACAGTCAATGATAAGTCTACAAATACGTATGGTGATTTCAACGCACAAAATATCACTTTGTCTCTTGGACCAAGTGCTTCAATGTCAATAACATTGAATGAGTGCTTGGAAAGATTTTAGATAAGACTTATAAGGATTTAGGAGAATGAAGTAATGGCGACGAGTCATCAATTAGGACAATATAGGTTCAATGGCGGGTGCGCTTCAAAAGTCACCGGTTGTACCATTGGAGACTATAATTCAGAAATAGACGTTGGCGGAGAAGAAGATAATTCTTCAAAGATGACGTTTACTGATTTCTGTATTACGAATCAAAAAGGTTTTGATGCCGATACAGATTATTATGCTCGCGTTGACATTCCACCTGATTTGAATAATGAATACACTTTTACAATCAAACTAGTGAAGGGCCAGGGACAAAGCGCGTCTACTGGCTCTTCTTATCAATTTATCAAGAAAGTAACTCTAAAACGCGGTGGCGCTGCGAATAATCTGTATGACCTTTGTTTATATAATGCGAATCCAGAAGCAAAAACAGTCGCACAAGAAAAAGTAGTCGCTACTGTTCTTGATAACTCAAATAAATATGGAGCTGATAATCCTACTATCAAAAATAAATTATATTGGCAGGGTGAGGGTCAAAAAAGAAAATACTACCTTGGCGCTGGCGGAAAAAGTTATATTGTCGCAAAACAAGTTGTCAAAGCTTCTTTGACAGCTGCTTGGCGCACTGAGCAATTAGTAGATAAGAAAAGTAGAATTGAATTTGTTTTCCGTCCTATGGAGAGCGGTTTTTCTCAAATTGTCTTTACTATGGCTCGTGGCGCAGAGGATTATGGCCTAATCAATGGTGAGAAATATACTGATAATGGTAAAGTAACTATTATTGACTATGGTCGCAAGATTGACACTACTAAAGTTGATTATGAAATCTATCGACTTACGAATATTGTTAGCGCATGTCAAGTTGAATCTTTTGATTCTGTTGGTGTGTGGGGCCATCCAGAACAAATGATGGCAATAAATGGTGAACAAATTCAAATTGGTCCAAGCGGATTCTATGAACTCACTGGACTTGATATTGAAAGCCTTGGCGTTGTAGCATTTGACGATGATTATATCAAGTCAAGCTTCACCGTAGATTACGAATACACAAAGGAGGATTAGTACATGGAAAGCTTTTACGCTGGGCCGCAAGGTCAAAGTATTGTAATCAAAGAGCGCTTTTCCTCCATTGCGGAAATGGCAAGCAAATTTCAGCAAGGACGTTCGTATACAGACGTTTGGTTTGGCGAATATTGTTTGATTGCTACTAAGAATATCAATGATGGTCACAACGGTATGATGTTTCGCCGTGGTATCAATTATAATGATACTACTTGGGGTGGCGCAGAATATATTGGTCAATTTGTAGGCACAAGTAGTGGCACTCCATTCTTCAACGTCACATCTATCAAAGACCTTGATAATCTTTTCCAAAAGAAGAAAGATGGATTGCTAAATGGCAATGATTTAGAACTTGAATATCCTGAATCTATTGACGAACGTTATCGCTATCTTCCAAGCAATGCTTCTGATACCACAAGCGCGGATGTCGCGCATACGGTATGGGGTGATGGAGTTGCGGATGATGGTATTAGTGCTGAGCCTATCTTCAAAAGTGATGTAAATCTAAAGGAACTTTCTTATGATGTAAGCAATGCGCTTGTGTCTGGTGAAACTAATAGTAAAATCAAATTCAAGTGGTTCAATGTAAGAACGAATAATGCTTCTTCTGACTCTTGGATTCATGTTGGTTTTGAGATTCCTTATCCATTTTTCAAGTTTACTGGCGTATGGACTTCTCCTTATGACGCGAATACAGGTGCAACTAAAACAGAAGATAAAGCAATTTTATTTCACAATAATACAGATTATAAAGCGAATCCATTTTATAATAAATGGACTGTTGAGATTCCAAGAGGTATCAAAGGAGATACATTACGTAATTTACGTATTGTAACAGTTACAGATACTTCAAACAAGCTCAATGATAATGGAACTACTATCTCAGTTTATAACTGGTCTGATATTTTACAGTGCGCGAATGCGGAAGACGGCCATATTGAATACAACAGAGTATTTGATAATAATGGTAATTGTAAACTAACTCCTGCAAATTTTGTTCTAAATGGTAAAGTGAATAAAGATGCGCAAGTATTAGTTGTTGATTATTATGTGTATGATGCTTGTCGCAATCCTCATGTAATTACCGCAAGTCTAGGTTTAGTCCGCAATATCAGAAGAGTTACTTTAGAAGATGGTATTTTCAAAGTAGAATATACAGATGGTTCTGTATATTCTTCCATTGTTGATTATATCACTAATATTTCAATCAATACTACTACTGGACAGACCACTCTAACGCATAGTACCGTCAAAGAAATAGATTCTGCTGGTAATAAGGTATATAACACTTCTAACGGTGAACGTCTTGATTGGGTTACAAATATTGGAGTAACTGATAAAGGCAAAGTTTATCGTAGTCGTACTGGTCTTGACGGCACTCTAAGTCTTGATGGAATGTCTATTCCTCGTGGCGAAACTACTGGAACAGTAATCAAATATATTAAAGATATTGCGGTTGATAAAGATACCAATAGAATGACAATCAATTATAATACTGGTGAGGTTTATAATCGTGTAATGAAGTCATTGCGCAATGTATCTTTGGATACTGGCTTGAACGATGATAAGCGTATCAAGGTAACATATAATGTTGACAAAGGCGATGGTACATGGGCCGCACAAACTGAATCAATTGGCAACAGCCTGAATGATATTGAATTTTCTTTTGTAAATGGCTCTAATTATCATCTATACATTCTATGGTCAGATAAAACACATCGTCCTGATACCACCACAGCTAACGGTCCTACTGCTGCTAAATGGGCAAATCGTACTTGGGTACTCAATGCTAATCAAAATGCTAAAGATATGTTTGGTAAAGACATGTCTAATACAAATTATAGTGGTCTTTACTGGCAAGACATGGGCGCAGTCAAAGACCAAACAGGTATTCTTGTAGGCTATCATTTGACTAATGAAGTAATGCGTACGACAACGCTAAATAATTTTACTGGTTCTCCATTTACTTCTGATGCTTCTGTCGAATATAGCAATTCTCGTATTATTGAATTCTTGAACGCGGCCCATCCAAAAGGAATTACGAATGAAGGTCTGAATCTTTCTAATGAAGGAACTGCGAGTAAATTAGTTGTATATTCTCGTAGTAGCGACAATACAGATTCAGAAAAGCGTAAATTCTTTGCTTATGATTATAATAAAGCCGTCAATGGTTGGTTCTATATTGGAACATTTGGTGAAGACAATAAGCGCGATGTTTATATCTGGGATGGAGCTGAAAACGATACAAATATGGGAAACAAGCTCCGCACCGAAGGTGTTGCCTTTTATCGTCAACCAAGAAAAGCTAGAACACTAAGTTCTATCGGTGAACTTTGGAAAAACGCATAGGTGATTGCAGATGGCTAAAAGGAAAATTATTCAAAGAGAAGGCCCATTTTCTTTGAATCAATCAATTGAATTCAATAAAATTACAGGGTGGAAGTATGTTCATTTAGGTATTCAATATCCTGATGCGCTTCCACTTCATCTTGATTTACAAACTAAACCTGGGCTAGATAACATTGAAAAAATTACTAATATGTTTGATGAAAAAGAAAAACCAAAATTTTATCAAACTGGGGTAAATGATTATAATGTTACTAACGCAGATTTTATAATTCGTAGAGGTGCTGATACAACTCCAATAGCAAGACTAAAAATAAATGCTAAAAATATTTTAGAGTTTGATGACCTCTCAGAAGGTAATTTTGAAATTGTCTGTATGCGGGATATGCCCCCAGAGACATTGATAGAAGCTACGGTCCAATACATAGAATTCTAAAGGAGGTAAAATGAGTACATTGAAATTCTTTGATGGAACAAAATATGTTCCAGCATATACACCTCCGACCGCTTCTACTTCTCAAAAGGGCGAGGTGCAGCTAACTGATTCTATTGGAGCTGGTACAGATTCAACTAAAGCTACCACTTCTAAAGCAGTAAAAGCACATACAGACGCTATTATAAATAATCTAACCAATGGTTCTACAGTTGTTTCTAAGGCTAAGAAACTTGACCCAGGAGCAAGCATTACAGTAAAGTGTGGAGATGGATTTACTGGTACTACAAAATTTACCGGCGAAAGCAATGTAACTTTATCACTAACTGGTACACTTCCATTGTCAGCTATCCCCGCTTCTGCGCAAGAAAGAATAGTTACTGTTGCGAATGAAACTGCGCGTTTTGCTCTTACTTCTAAGCAAGTTCAAAATGGCGATATTGTAAAGCAAACAGATACTAAAATTCTTTATATTGTCAAAGATGAAACCAAGCTAAATAGTAATGCTGGTTATGAAGAATTTACAGCTGGTACAGCTTCTAGGGCACAATATGATATAAATGGTAGACCTCTTATTGGTAGAATTACAGACATTGACGTTACTGCTACTGATGATGGTACTAATGGTTATGGTTTTGGCTGGAACACTGATAGTAGCGTTGGCCGCACTAGTTTTGATTCCTTCCAAGGCGCTACTGCTAGTGCTGCTGGTAAACAAGGAATTGTGCCTGCTCCTGGAGTTGGCGCAAATACTAAATTCCTTCGTGGTGATGGTACTTGGCAAACTGTCACATCAGGTGTTAGTGGAGTAAAGGGCGATAAAGAAAGTTCTTATAGAACAGGACAAGTGAATCTGACTTGCGGGAATATTGGCGCATTGCCAGCCGTGGGTGGTACATTATCTGGCAATATTACTCCTAATGCTAATAATACTTTATCACTTGGCTCTAGCTCTGTGAAATTCAATACAGTGTACGCTACTACTTTCAATGGTAATGCTACTAGCGCTACTACAGCGAATAATCTGAATAAAGAAATTGGATTTGGTGGCTCTGTTCAAAAAACGACACTTTCTTTGAAAGAGGGCGCAGCCACAAGTGTAACTTTGAATTTGGGCATTGGCGTTGTTGGCTCAGCTGAGCTTAGTAATGGAGCTGTTCTTACAGACAGAATAGCGGATGGTGCTGTTACAACTGCTAAACTACATGAGAATTCTGTAGATACTACAAAAATTATAAATGGTACTGTTACTGCTTTAAAAATTCAAGATGGTGCAGTAGAAACTTCTAAGATAAAAGATGGTAGCGTATCAACAGCTAAAATCGCGGATGCTAATATCACTAATGCTAAATTAGCGTCTGATATTGGTACAGTATATGTAGGCGCTACAGAGCCTACCGATACACATATAAAGATTTGGGTAAATACCAATCTATCTACAAAAGCATAAAATAAAAAACACAAGGATACTCGAATTATTTTTGAGTATCCTTTTTTTTATTGGGCATAATAGTATAAAGCTAAGCACTTTTTTTTCATATGTTTGTAGGTTGTGTAAAATAGGAGAAGGGAATATTGCTTTGGAAGCACTCACAGGCTTATTATCGCAGTATTCCATTGAAACACTAATTCTTCTAATAGTTTCTTTAGGTCTAGCAATAAAGTTTGTAGGTGAATTGTGGGAATATTTTTATAATAAAATAAAAAAATATTTCAACTATCAGACTCAAAAAGACCAACAGCATGAAGAAATTATAGAGGGAATAGGAGCAATAAAAGAAGAAATTATTGCTTTGAAGAAAGAAAATATCGAGCTAACGTCTAAAGTAAATAGCTTTGATGATAAAATGAATATAGTAAACGAAAGACTCCAAGAGAATACAAGGAGTTTTATAATAGATAAACATCATTATTTCTGTTATACAGTCGGTGCTATAGATGACCTCAATCTTCAAAGTCTTGAACGTCACTTTTTATATTATAAAGCAAGTGGCGGCAATTCTTTTATTGATGGTTTGATGGAAGACATTAGAGCTTTACCAAGACTAAACATCAGTAATCAGCAATTAGTTCAGCGTCAAGAGGGGGTGAAATAAATGAGCCAAGAACTAAGGACCTTTACCGTCAATTTAAAATCTCTTGACCAAAATATTCAAGACCCAATTATCGCAGGTGCGGCAGATGCGGCAGGTCGTACATTTAGAATTATTTTTGACCAAGAAGCAGCTGCGCAAATTACCCCTGAAACGCAAGTGTATTTGAGTTGGTTCCATCAGCAAAGAAAGACAAAAGGCTATAATGTTTTTACACAAACAAATGATGACCCAATAGTATGGGAAATCAAATGGCCGCAAGCAATGTTGATGGAAGGCGATGTGCTATGTTGTATTGAATTAGTTGATTCTGTATCTATTGCTGCTAGCACCAACTTTTTAGTACACGTTCTATCAGACCCAAATGATGGCTCTCAATTTGTAGTCTCCAATGATTTTAGTCTATTTCAAAATGCTGTAATTAGACTAAATTGTATTGGTGACCAAATGATTGACCAAATGACCCAGCAAAAGATTGAGTTTGAAGACATGCAGCTCAAACTTGGGGCCATTGAAAATTACTCTAAAGACGCTTTAGACAAAGCTAATTCTGCTCTCGAAAAAGTTACTGAGACGCAGACCAAAATGGATGTTATCGTAGAAAAATCAGAGGAAGCTGTAAAGAAATCTGAAGAAACTTTGAAAAGAGCAGATGCCGCTTTATCAACTGTAGAAAATAAAGTTGATAAAGCTGATTTAGGTTTTACTCTGACAGAAGACATGCCTACTGTGAAAGCTTTTATAAACAAAGCAATTGAAGAAAATCGTTTGACTATCAAAGAGTTTTAGAAAGGAAATAAGCAAGTAATCATGGCTGTAGTACAAATATATATTACAAAGTCTGAACGACTTCCTCAGCTTCCTGTGCGCGATGGCAACCTAATTTTCGTTTCTGATGCAGGCAAAGTTGCGCTAGACTTCAATGGTAGTCGTTTATATTATAATACTATTGCTTCTTTTGGAACAGATAAACAGCGATTAGAATATGAGAAGCCAGCAAATGGTTATTATTATGTAGAAGACACAGGCGTTTTATGGTGTGCCAAAGATTATGAATGGCAACAGATGACTCCTGATAATCTTGACCAGATTGTCTTTGGTTCCACTGTTGAAGATTTTCCAAAAGAAGGAAAAAGTAAGCTACTTTACGTAGCAGATGATGGCATTTATAGATGGGATTCTATTGAAAAATGCTATCTAACGTCAGCAAATCTCACTAAATGGGATAAAATAGGTGAATAAAACTATGGCACATTCTACTAAACGTTTGTGTCTAAAACCCGGAACTCCGCAAGGCCCTTATGATATAATCTTTGTCAGAGAGCGGCCCGATGTCAAAGGACGAAGGCAATGTGACTTTGTTTGCCCTTCGTGCCATAGGGTATTTACTGCTTGTTTATATAACATTCGTTCTGGTAATACTCATAATTGTGTGCTTTGCGGGAAAAAGTCTATGGGAGAAAAAATTACACCAGATTTAGTTGGACAGAAGTTCGGAAGACTAACAGTTCTAAGACAATCAGAAAATCATAGTAACAATAAAGCACACTGGGTATGCCAATGTGATTGCGGGAAAGTTATCGACACGCCAACAACTAGTGGTTTACGCAGTGGAAATACTGCTTCTTGCGGATGCGTTCAAAGCGATAGAAGTTGTAATGGATATAAGAATATTGATGGACAACAATTTGGTTATTGGAAAGCTTTATATCCATCAGAACGATTGAATACATATGGTAAAAAGACATATTATTGGTGTGAATGTCTCAATTGTGGGACTGTTTGTGAAGTTCCAAAGGCAAATTTGACTAGTGAAATAAGTCGTTCATGCGGGTGCATATCAAGTTATGGTGAAAAGCGTATATCTGAATTGCTTACTAGTATGGATATTCGTTACCAAAAAGAAAAAACTTTTGACACTTGTCGCAATCCAGAAACCAATAGAAAGTTACGTTTTGATTTTTACTTACCGGATTATTCATTACTAATTGAATATGATGGACAACAGCATTTTTCTAAAGAAGGAGGGTGCTGGAATGCCGATGATGATGAAATTCAAAATTCATGGAATCGAGATAAAATCAAAAATGACTGGTGTAAAAATAATAATATCAAATTGATAAGAATCCCTTATACTGATTATGATTCTCTCAATGAGAATTATATAAATAATTTATTAGAAAGGAAATAAAATTGGCTCTTGTAAAGTTTGTATCTTGCGATGATGTAAAGTTTCATGCGCTACCTCAAAAAGATGAAGGTACACTCTACTTCCTTCAACAGTCTCACCTTCTCTATAAGGGTGCTACTCCTTATTCTGGCGGTATTTACAAGGCTGTAACCACATTCCCAGAGGTCGCGACTGCTGAGCGTAATACTCTTTATATCAATACCAAGACTGGTGAAGTACAGTTCTTCGATGGTACTGTCATGGTCACAGTTGTCAAGCCTATGGCTGACGCTATCTCTGGCGCTGGTGATAACGCTCATACCGTTTCCTCCAAGGCTGTTGTTGACTATGTTACCTCTCAACTAAAGAATCTCAATGCCGGTGCTCTAGCTGACCGCGTTACCGCTGTTGAAGGTAAGGCTGCTGCTAATGCTGCTGCTCTAGAGAAGCTCAATGGTGCTGGCGAAGGTTCTGTTTCCGCTGCTGTCGCTGCTGCTAAGCAAGCCGCAATTGACGCCGCTGCTGCCGACGCAACTACTAAGGCTAACGCTGCTGAAGCTGCTGCTAAGAAAGAAGCTGCTGATAATCTAGCTACTGCTAAGACTGAGCTACAGGGTAAGATTGATAAGAAAGCTGATAAGGCTACAACCCTAGCTGGTTATGGTATCGCTGATGCTTATACTAAGGCTCAGACTGATACTAAGATTTCTGAAGCTGTTGCTAATGCTCATCACCTAAAGCGTGAAATTGTTGATGCTCTACCTGCTGTATCTACTGCAAATGAGGATACCATCTACATGGTTCCAAAAGCTGCTGGTGCTGTCGGTAATGAAGCTGGTAATGGTTATACTGAGCATATGCTTATCAATGGTAAGTTTGAGCAAATCGGTGATACTGCTGTTGACCTTACTAACTATGCTACAAAAGCCTATGCTGATGGCAAGGCTAATGAAGCCCTAACCACTGCTAAGTCCTATGCTAGTGAGCAAGCTACTGCCGCTAAGACCGCTGCCATTGCTGCGGCTGCTGAAGATGCTAAGACCAAGGCTGATGCTGCTCAAGCCGCTGCTATCGCTGCTGCTGCTACCGATGCTCAGACTAAGGCCAGTGCTGCCCAAGCTGCTGCCGAGAAGACCGCTGCTGCTGATGCTACCAAGAAAGCTGACGCTGCTCTAGCTTCTGCTAAGGCTTACTCTGATGGTCTAGCTAAGAACTACGCTACCGCTGCTCAGGGTGCTAAGGCTGACACTGCTCTACAGGCAGCTGACGTCACTGAAGGTGCTGCTAACGGCACTATCGCTGTAAAGGGCACAGATGTTTCTGTCCATGGCCTAGGTTCTGCTGCCTTCACTGCTTCCAGTGCTTATGATAAGGCTGGCGCTGCCGCTACTGCTGAAACCAATGCTAAGAAGCATGCTGAAGACAAGATTGCCGAAGCTCTAACTTGGGGCGCACTATAATTATTTAGGAGATTGTAAATGGCTCAAGTAATCACTTTTTATATTGGAACAAAAGAAGAATATCAGGCCAGTAAAGAAATTGACCCAAATGGTATTTATTTTGTTTCAGATGAAAGAGCCATCTATAAAAACAATGTCAAATATGTAGGAGAAGAATATACTTTCTCCTCTGGTTCTAAACCTGGCACCATTCAAGTGAATGGTAAAGATGTTGCTGTAAAAGGGTTGGGTTCTGCGGCTTATGTCAATACAGATAAATTTGATTTAGCTGGAGCCGCAAACTCAGCCCTCTCCGATGCGAAAAAATATACAGATGCCGCACTGGACACTGCTAAAAAATATGCTGATAATAAAATAACCGCGATTCCAATAGCAACGACTTCTGTAGCAGGTCTAGTAAAACCGTTTGGTGAAGATTTTGACATTGCTACAGATGGCACTTTGAAAATTTATAAACCAATCGCGGTAAACGGTTTTTCTCATAATAATTCTGTCCAAGAGATAGGTAGTAGTCTACCAAGTTCTTTATTCTCTTGGAGTTTTAGTAAGACTCCCTCTTCTGCAACTATTGTCAATCAATCCACAAAACAATCAATGTCTGTGAACGCACAAGTGGGACAAGCAACGATGTTATTCAATACGCCGCTTACTTCTACTACAACTTTTAGAATTTCAGCGACAGATGCGCATAATAAGACGGCAAGCAAAGATACTACAATTTATTTTTATCATGGTAAATATTGTGGCGTAAGCGAAATTTCTAGCGCAGAGTACATTGATAGTGCGTTTATCCAAAAGCTAACGAAGCAATTAGTCTCTGGCCGCACTGGTAAATTTTCTGTCAATGCGGGTAATGGTCAATATATCTATTTTGCTATTCCTTCTTCTTTTGGAACGCCAGTATTTTTTGTAGGTGGATTTGAAGGTGGCTTTGACCTTATAAAAACGCTTGAATACACTAACTCTTCTGGCGGAAAAACAACATACAATGTATATCGTTCTACAAACGCGAGTTTAGGTTCTACTGAAGTGGAGGTGAAATAATGCCTATTTTTCTAATTGATAAAATCAAGCAAAAGAATAATGGCTTATTCAAACTTCTCGATAGTAGAGATATTGAATGGGATAATGAGACTACTATTCCTAAAAAGGTAAAGTTTGAAGATGTATATACCAAAGCAGAAGTCGAGCAAAAAATAAATTCAGCTGGACATATTACACGTAAAGTATTAGATAGTGTTTCTCAGTTACCTTCTACTGGAATTGATAATGTAATCTATATGGCTCCTAAGTCAGATAGCGAAGCTGACAATGACATATATAATGAATATATGTGGATAAACAATAAATATGAAATTATTGGTAGCTCCAAGGTAGATTTATCTGATTATATAAAATACTCAGATATATCTTGGACACCTATATCATAAAATAGAGAGAAAGTTGGGCAGCGTTGGCAAGAGTGAAATTTATCAGAGATAAAGAACCTAACATCAAAGCTCTCGTCTCTAGTAAAAAAGTATTAGACGGTGCTCTTTATGTAGCGACTGATACTGGTACTATGTGGATGGGGACCGGTTCTAATTCTTTATTACAAATTCGTGACAATATCAACACGAATACAACTTATACTATTACTAAATCAGGTTCTACCATTACTCTAAAAGGTAGTGATGGTAGCACCACAACTGTTCAAGATGCTAATACTACTTATACAGACGCAACTCAATCAGTTCATGGCTTGATGACTGCGGCTGATAAGAAAAAGTTAGATGGTATTGCGTCTGGTGCTAATAATATTACTGTAGATGCGGAATTATCTAGCACAAGCACTAATCCTATTCAAAATAAAGCAGTAAAAACCGCGCTTGATGGTAAAGCTGATAGCGGTCACACTCATAATTATTTGCCTTTGAGTGGTGGTACTATGACTGGTCCAATCAAGTTTAGTGGTACTGGCTTACCCAATAGAGAAACACAAGATTTCCTAGTTGGTATTGATGCGTTTGACAATGGCGGAACACTAAAATGGACTGCTGTTGATAGCATCACTGTTGGAAAAGCAAAGAAAGCAATTTATGATGCTGGCGGAAATCAAATTGATACTACTTATCTAAAAGGATTTACTGCATCTGCTACTGTAAATAGTGATGTTGGCACGCCTTCTGTTACTGTTACAAAAGGTGGTACGACTACTAATCCAAGTTATGCTTTTGCTTTTGCTAATCTAAAGGGTGACCAGGGCATTCGTGGTGTACAAGGTCCCATCGGTCCCACTGGCGCAGCTGGTCCTGTAGGTCCTCAAGGCCCACAAGGAAAGCAAGGCACCCAAGGTGTTGTAGGTCCTACTGGCCCGCAGGGAAAGCAAGGTGCTACTGGCCCTGTTGGTCCTACCGGCCCCCAAGGACCTCAAGGTATCCAAGGTATTCAAGGTAAGCAGGGCAATGTAGGTCCTCTTGGTCCTACCGGTCCGCAAGGTAAACAGGGTACTCAAGGTAATGTGGGTCCAGTTGGCCCAACTGGTGCGCAAGGTGAACCATTCCAGATTGTAAAAATCTACACATCAGTGGCCGCAATGAATATGGATTATTCAAATTCCGCGGTCAAAGTTGGACAATTTGTAATCATCAATACTAATAATGTCAATGACGCTGATAACGCTAAGCTATATGTAAAAGGCGTAAAAGCATATAATTTTGTTACAGACTTATCTGGTGCTCAGGGTATCCAAGGTCCAAAGGGTAATACTGGTTCACAAGGTCCTGTTGGACCCGTTGGCCCTACTGGAGCTACAGGCGATACAGGTCCACAAGGTCCCCAGGGTATTCAGGGTATACAGGGTAAACAAGGTGTTCAAGGCGCTACAGGTCCTATGGGTCCTACGGGCGCACATGGCGGTCAAGGTGCCACTGGCCCTGTTGGACCAACTGGTGCCAAGGGTCCTCAAGGTCCGCGAGGCGGCACAGGTCCTCAAGGTCCTGCTGGTGCGGCAGCTACCATCAAAGTAGGTACTGTATCTACTGGCGCAGCGGGCAGTAGCGCTACTGTTACGAATGCTGGCACAGCCAATGCCGCAGTATTCAATTTCGTAATTCCTCGCGGTAATACTGGCGCAACTGGTCCACAAGGTCCCCAGGGTATTCAGGGTATACAGGGTAAACAAGGTGTTCAAGGCGCTACAGGTCCTATGGGTCCTACGGGCGCACATGGCGGTCAAGGTGCCACTGGCCCTGTTGGACCAACTGGTGCCAAGGGTCCTCAAGGTCCGCGAGGCGGCACAGGTCCTCAAGGTCCTGCTGGTGCGGCAGCTACCATCAAAGTAGGTACTGTATCTACTGGCGCAGCGGGCAGTAGCGCTACTGTTACGAATGCTGGCACAGCCAATGCCGCAGTATTCAATTTCGTAATTCCTCGCGGTAATACTGGCGCAACTGGTCCTCAAGGCCCACAGGGAGTTCAGGGCAATACTGGTCCGAAGGGGCCAACCGGTCCAGGTGGTGGTACAGGCCCTCAAGGACCAATGGGTCCCACGGGTCCGAATGGCGGTACCGGCCCTCAAGGGCCGCAAGGTGTTCAAGGCAAGACTGGTGCTACAGGCCCAGTAGGTCCTACAGGCGCGACAGGTAGCGTAGCTTCTATTACTACTTCTGGAAGCGGTAACGCTGTTACTTCTGTATCCTTGAATGCTAGTACAAAGGTACTTACAGTAAATAAAGGAACGACATTTGCTACTGCCAATACGTGGCGACCTGAAGAAATTCTAATTCAATCTACGCAGCCGAGCGCAAGCACTTGTAAGTTGTGGATAAAAATCTAGCTTCGTTAGATTTTTGGTGAAGCATAAAAATTTTAGTATAAAATAATAAAGTAAGCAACTATGATTTTACCCTACATTATTATACTAAAATTTGATTTGTAGGGTAGATGATTATAATTCATCTACCCTATTTCTTATTATATAAAATGATAGTCGTGGATGACATGCCAAAAGCATATTACCATATATTATGTGTATAAGAAGAAAAGTAAGCTATGAATGATGTAAATGATATTGTCGGCACAATGGATGATAAAGATAGAAGATTACTAGGTCTTCATGGAGAAAAATATCAGACTCTTGAAGAAGAGCAAAAAGTAATCAAGAGATTTATAAAAAGAATTGATGGCGTTTCGGTTTCGTTTATCGATATAACCGGTGATTCTGCTGGCATTGCTATAACAATAGGTACTCGGTCAGGTGATAAATATAGAAACAAGGGCTACGCTAAATGCCTAGCTAAAGAAGCAGAAAAATGGCTAGACGAACATCATGATGAATTCGACCAAGTTGTTTGGTGGTGTAAAAAAGAGAATACCGCATCTATAAAAATTGCTGAAGATATAGGGTTCAAGTTAGATGAATCATCAGTTATTCCAGATGACCCTTGGATAAAATACAAATATTGAAACAAGAATAAGAATTTTTTGTTAGACTCTTCTGTTTTACAAAGCTACTTATTTGTTCATTTCATCTATCTTGTTTTTCATAAAAGCATAAAATATTTGGGCAAGATAATGTAATTTTATCTTGCCCTTTTTCTTTATATATTGATAAATAAGATAAAAGAGATAAAAGGAGAATAATATGGTATAAAATAGACTTATTTTGTATTATATTTATAGTAAGGAGTAATAATAGAATGACGAAATCTCTCTTCAAGTTCACCTTTGTGGGGGGGGGGGGCTATAATTTAGCTAACCTCCTAAATGGAGGTGTTCTATAATGGCATTGACTATAAGTCAAGTGAACTATAAAGATAATAGTTCTTGGAAAAGTTTGGTTGATATGATATATCCTAAAGGGAGTTTTTATTTGTGTTATAATAGCAATACGCCTAGTTCTTTGTTCGGTGGAAGCTGGTCAAAAACTGACGTAGGAAATTGCTTACGCAGTGACGCAGTGACTAAACTTAGTCAAAACAATGGGTCTGATAAACATACTCACATGGCTGGGTCAGGATATGATAAAACTTATGGTTTACGTGTAAATCAATATTTGACATATAATAATAATACTCATTCTGTAATTTTTGGTTGGAATAGAGCAACTTATCCTGGTGCATCAAATCCAACGCCAGCTAATTATAAGAATGGACAATACATTAGTAATATCTATTGGGGAACTGGCGGTAGTGAAATATCTTGGGGCGCTTCGGAATCACCAGATGCTACAGATATGACATATGGAGTGCCACAAGTGCTTGGTTTTATTCGACCAAATCTAAATTGTGATAAAGTAAGTAATTATGACTCAGATGTCTCCGAAAGTCTTGAAGGGACTCCACCTGTCAAATATGTTGCTGTCAATACTTGGTATAGAACAAACTAAAATTATAGTCTAAATCATTTTATATTACATAAGAAAGGTAATAAAAATGATATTAGATACTCAGAACTTCACTCTTCTGGGGGGGGCATATCCTCTAAATAAGCAAGATATGTCTTTCTCTTGGAAGAATGTTTGTAAAGTAGGTGGTCAATAATGACTGCCTTTGTAAATATGATGGATTTAGTATATCCTATTGGAAGTATTTATCAAAGTATGTCTCCAACTAATCCTGGCGCTATTTTTTTAGGACAGTGGACGCAAATCAAAGAAGGATTTTTGAGGAGTGCTTTAAATAGTGGTGTTACTGGTGGAAACGCAAATATCACTCTAGAAGCTAAAAATTTGCCACCTCATAGGCATACGATTTATGGAGGCTGGCAAGATTCCAGTGGAAAAAACATTGATACAGATGTTTTTCTTTATTCTCGATGGAATATAGTATCTACTTCGTGGAGAATGGAATGTAGCGGAAGTAGTAATGAAACTTCTATGAGTTCTCCGTTTAGTATTCTTCCACCATATACAACATGTTATACTTGGTTCCGTAATTCATAAGACATATTTTTAGTTTATTTTATCTAATATCCTTAGTGAAAGGATATTTTATATTATGGACTTAGCAAACTTTATGCTTGCGGGGGGGGGCTATATCTAAATAGCTCTTATATTCTTCAGCAAGTGAATCGAGTTGATGCGTAATGAGACTAGACGCAATCAACTTCAGAGATGGCTCTACTTGGACAAGTCTCAAAGATTTGATTTATCCTGTAGGTAGTATCTTTATGAAAGCAACTGATACAGCTAATCCAGGTAGTGTAATTGGAGATACTTGGGCACAAATTCAAGGTAAGTTTCTATTGGGTGCTAATTCTTCTTATGCCATCAAGTCTACTGGTGGTGAAGCTATACATACTTTGACAGTAGATGAAATGCCTACTCACCGCCATTCTCTAGTAGAAACTAATCCTTTATGTGGGAATAGAGCGGGATGGTCTTACGATAGTAATGCTGGTGATAAGTTGTTTTATGGTAGATATACTGGTGAACGACTTGTATCCAATTTTATTGGTGATAATACTATCTCTACGGGGGGGGGCAGAATTATCTGCCTTATCATTACTCTGTCAAGGGATACTACAGAACTTCCTAATAATGGAGATGATGTAGAATGGCTATAACTCTTAGCAATATTAGTTTCAATACTTCTACATCAGACACTCCAAGTTGGACAACTTTATTTGATTTGATATATCCTAACGGCGCTTATTACCTTAGTAATGTTTCTACTAGTCCTGCTACTCTATTTGGAAATACTAATAGTCAATGGGTTAGCTTAGACTCTGCTGTAATTAGAGCTAGTGATAATACCAACACCGGTGGAAATGATTGGATAAGTCATTATCATTGGACCTGTGGAGGAACTTATGGGTCGGAATCAGCTGTATATCTAATGAATGGTGATAACGCTCCGTTCATTAGCTCTACAATGGCGGATAGATGGTGGGCTATATTTTCAACTCCAACAAGTAAAATCAAAGGTATGGGTCGCATAACCTCAACAACACAAGAAGGTTATTCTAATCTTCCAACATATAAAAATTGTTATGCTTGGTACAGAAATTCATAAACTGAAGAATATGAAATAATATAAAATTATCCTGGAAAGGATAATTTTGACACAATTTGTAAATGTAATAGATTTAGTATACCCAGTAGGTAGTCTATATATGAGTATTGCGTCACCTAATCCCGCGAGTTTCTTTACTGGGCAATGGTCACAAATCAAAAACGCTCTAATTGCGGCTGCTGGTTTTGGCGGAAATACTTCTGGCAGCTATAATGGCAATAATACTATGACAATCAATCAAATGCCGTCACACGAGCATAAGGTTGCTAGATGGAATGCAGAAAACAGTTCATATGAAAATTTAGACTTCCAAAGTTCTAATGTTGGCAACGGGGGTGGTTGGCTCTTGTTATCTGGAGCTGATGGAACATCAAGAACTGCTTGGGCCACTAAAGTAGGGGGGGGCAACCTTTTTATCCTTACAACTATTGTGCGAACGTTTGGTTTCGCAACTCCTAAATTTTATGAAGGAGGTGTCTGCTAAATGGTTACGCTAAGTTCCATCAATTTCAACACCTCTTCTTCTAGAACTTCTTGGAAAAATCTTCTTGATTTGATTTATCCAAAAGGAAGTGTGTATTATAGAACCGCTAGTGCGACTGTGCCTGGAGTAAGTTTTGGTGGTAATTGGGGAAATCAAAAATTATTCATGTCCAACAATCGCAAGGCTCAAACCTGTAAAATCTTCAGATAATAATAATACACCATCTCTCCAATCTGTTTATCAATTAGGTGATATGGTATTTGGATATGGTTGGTTTGATGCAGCAAAAACCGAGCCTGGAAATAGCAGTTGGACAGGACTAACAATGATGACGGGATTACCAGCCCCAGATGAAACTGGTTGGACTAATACAGATAATATGTCTGGATGCGGTCTTTGCGGTATCAATAATTCTGAACGTATTGAAAGCATGTTTATCAAAAATGACGGCTCCCTAGCTATTGGTGCTAATGACGGAAACGCAATTCAAACAGGTCAAGGCGGTCCTTATAATTTTATTTATAAAGCTAAAGATTCTTCAGGTTTAGATAATGCTACTTTTTTCTCAGAGCGAGTTTATCAACATATTAGAACTTCTTAGAATAGCAGAGGATGTTCTTTTTTGAGCATCCTCTATTTTATACTTTCTATTATCGATTTTTTATATAACCAATTATGGATAAAAACTATAATTCGCGTGTAATAAGTGCAGTAAAAATTGTAATAATCGTAAATGCCTTTGGGCAAGACTGAGTAAAAAGTGCCTTCTAAAAGTTATTATATAATAACAAAGGATAAAATTATAAGTAATGTGAACAAAAATGAGGAGGTGAATCAAATGTATGTTTGAAACTAATCCTTATAACTATAATCCTTATTTTCCTCAATCTATGGCTTATGGGTATCAACAGCAACAACAAAACTCACAGATTCAAGGTATTAGATTTGTTCAAGGACTTCAAGAAGCACAATCATGTACGATTCCATTAGGAACAAAATCAATTTTTATGGACATGAATAAAGATGTGTTTTACTTGAAAGAAATGGATTTCAATGGAGTATCTAAAGTTACTGAATATGAGTTCAAACCTGTTGAACATAATCCTGTAGATAATTCTAACTTTATTACTCGTGCGGAATTTGAGAAATGGAAGGAGGAATATGAACAGCTTGTACAACAACGTTATGCCTCGCAATCAGCCCAGCAATTCACTAATGAACAACAAATCGATGGTAAACAGCAACCAACAGCCGAATATGGCTCAGTTGATGCAGTTTATCAAAACGACCTCTCCGCAGCAAGCGAAAGCACAAGTGGAGCAAATGTTGAAAAACAATCAAGTCTCTTCAAGTGAATTTGAGCAAATCAAGAGACAAGCAACGGATATTATGAATACGTTAGGACTAAAGTAATTTTATAATATCCAAGAGAAAGGATACAATTATGGATAATGGGATGACCCTATCTGATATTGCGGCTGTAACTCGTGACAACGATGATTGGGGTGGTAATGGTGCATGGTGGATTATCATTCTCTTCCTCTTCATGTTTGGCAACGGTGGATTCTGGGGCCGCAACAATGGACAAGCTGAGCAGCCAGTAACCGAAGGTTCTCTATGTAACGCAATGAATTTCAATAATCTTGAAAACGCAGTTGGCCGTCTAAGTGATAATGAGAATCTACATATGATGCAGTTGTCTCAGGGCCTTGCGTCTGTTGGATATGAAAACCTACGTAATTTTGCTGACACTCAAGCCGCAATCAAAGATGGCGATTATGCGCTATCTTCTCAGCTAGCTCAGTGTTGCTGTGAGAACAAAGTTGCTACAGCTGACCTAAAGTATTCTGATGCGATGAATACTGCTTCTATCAACGCAAATACAACAGCACAAACCCAAAAGATTCTTGATGCTCTAGCTCAAAACAAGATTGATGCTCTACAAGCACAAGTCACTGAGCTAAAGACTCAAAATATGTTCTGTGGCGTTCCTCGTATTTCTCCTTATGGATATGGTGTAACTCCAACTTTTGCTAATTGTGGGTGCAGCACAGTAGCTTTCTAAAATCGTCATCAATCTTTGACAAATGAATAGGATAAAATTATGGGTATGAAAACAATAGGTCGTTTTACTTTCGATAGCGCTTCCACTGTAAGTGTAGACGCCAATGAAGCAATTCCAGTTCCAAACGCTACAATTTCAACGAAATGTATTAGTAGCGATGGTAAAAATATTACAATCAATAAACCAGGCGTGTATGAAGTATTAGCCAATTTTTCTTTTGCGGCCAGCGCTGCCGGTCCAATAGAGACTCAAATGTATAGAGGTGGCAATCCTGTACCTGGTGCTCATGCAATAGATACTGCTACAACTGCTAATAATCTTACTTCTCAAGCAATGAACGCAGTAATTACTGTCCCTTGTAATGCTCCGCAAGCAATAATCAATTTCAAGGCAATTGCCGCCACCAGTGTCCGTATAGCGAATATTATTGTAATCAAAGTGGCATAAACATGAAGTGCATAAAAGAATTAGTTGAAAAAATTTATGAAGAAATTGATGATGCTGAATCTTACGCGGAATTAGCAATTCAATATGCAACAGAGGACAGAGCTTTAGCTGACACATATATTACCTTAGCTAAAGAAGAAGTAACTCATATGAACAGACTACATGAGCAAGTAATGAGAGTCATTGCGGAATATAGAAATAAAAACGGCGAACCTCCGCAAGCAATGGCAGATATTTATAACTGGGAACATAAGAGAATAGTAAAGCAGGCAGCGCAAGTTCAAGTAGTTATAAATAGCTACAAATAAAATTTTTGGGCAGATAGATATAAAGTCTATCTGCCCTTTTTTATTTATGTCAGACAAATAAAAGACAATACGAATTCTTATTTCTCTTGGAGGTGAAAATATTATAAATGGCAACATCTACACAGTGGTATACAATTAGTACACCAAATAGTGACGACTATGGTGGGCGAGTACAAGCTAGAGTTATGGCTGAAATCACAAGCCGTAGCGGCCGTACTGCTAATGTAAAAATCACTGGCTCTTATCATTATACCGGCGAGGGCTATAATATTTATGATAACAATAATCCATGGGTTTTTACGATAATTACTCCTTGGGGAAATAAAGGGTCCGGTAATGTGAATAGGCTCGACGGCTCTGGATGGACTTATTTTTCAACCTCTGGAACAATGAATTACAATGGTAAAGGTGACCTCACAGTAGAATTTGGTATTCATATTGATGGTGGATGGCTTGGTAGTAAATGGTCCCCATGGTATTATCTATATGCTGATAACATTGGCGCATCCCAATCCGCGCCACCAGCTCCAACAAATGTAAAAGCTGTACTTTCTGGGAATAGCAATGTTAATATTACTTGGAACCATGTTGGAGGAACTTCATCTAAACCGCTTGTTGGTTTCTGGATTAATAAAGGTGAAGATGAAGGAGTAATTCAGCTTAGTAATATCAATACAAAAGAAAATGCTTCTCAAAGAAGTTTTACATACGCTGGCGCTGTAAATAAGCGTTATCTCTTTAGAGTTTGGGCGCATGGCAACGGTGGTTCAGCTTATACTGATACGCCCAATTTTGTTTATACAAAACCTGCCGCAATCACTTCTGCTACTGGAGGGAATCTATATTTCTGGCAATCTGCTAATATTTTTGATGTATTTGTGAAATGCGATAGAAGTGCAATCAAATGGCCTGGTAAAGCACAAGTTCAGCTATATGCGGGAGGCGCTTGGCAGTCTACTATTTATGATGCGATTACTGGAACTTCTGGCGATGTAAAAATTTCAAACACTACAGCAGTTACAGCATTGACAAATGTATTCAATTCTATGGCAGATAATTCAAGCAATACTACTGCTATCAAGGGCCGTGTACGATACGCGAATGCAGATAATAGTGCTTATTCTGATTGGAAAGAATTTGCAATTACTACGCATAAAGTAAAGACAGCTCAAATGTATGTAGCAGCTAATGGTAAGACTGCTGCCTATACTTATACAAAAGATGGTAATGGCAAGATTACTAAAATTACCCCTAATTTCTCTGTCAATTTTAGAGATGATAAAGGTAAGGGCGCATATACTTATACAAAAGATGGTAATGGCAAGATTACTAAAATAACACCTAATATGGTTATTTCTTATGCTAAATAATTAGAAGAGATACAAGGAGAAAAATATGATGAACGAAACTCGTATTCTCAACGAGAAAGACGAAGAGATTACCGAGGAACAAGCAGACCTTGACAAAGGCCGCATTACCTACGATAAGATTTTCAAGTGCCATCATGAAGCAAAGCCAGAAGTACCTCGTAAGTATCATTACGAAGTCCGCACATGGTATTTCCAAGATGATACGTCTATGGAAATTACAAGTAACGAAGACCCGCATGTCCAAGTAATCGACGACCAGCAAGGTGTGTTCGGTTATGTTGACCAAGGTGAAGGCAAAACTTATCGTGGCGCTGACCTGCGTGAAATTGTTGACCAAGAACATGAAGACGCTGTTGAAGCATATGATGAATATGAAGACATTCGTCGTTATATTCTCTTTACTCCAGAAGAGCTAGCAGAACATAAGGCTCAAAAAGAAAAGATGCTAAAACAGCAAAACTTCATGGATAAAGGCCCAGACCAACTTCAAACTAATACTGATTCTATTGATGACCTATATGTTACGATTGCCGATGTAATGGCAGGAAGTGGTGAATAAAAATGGCAGTAAAAGAAAATGTTTATCGTGTCGTAAAGCGTGCAGCCAAGATTCGCATTGAACGTGGCGAAGACCCCTATGAAGTAATCGCATCTTATCCAAAGCTATCTGAGGAACAGTCCGCGCGACTAACTCAAGAGCTAATTGAAGAGGGTATAATCCCTACAACTACAGTTTAGAAAGAAGATAGTTTATAATGAACATCAATTGGAAGCTTCGACTACAAAATAAGACTACGCTTACTACTCTTATTCTAGCGATTATTGCTTTTGTATATCAAGTCTTAGGTATCTTTGGCATTGTTCCTGGTATTGACCAAAATACAATGGTCAATACGTGTGGCCTAATCATCAATCTACTTGTTGCCGTTGGCATTGTTGTAGACCCAACAACCGCAGGTATTTCAGACAGTACAAAGGCACTAGAATATACTGAACCAAAGGAGGGCTAAATGGCTGATTGGGAAAATGTAGAACCTGATGAATATAAGTATCTAGGTTGTAATTATAATCCTGGCCGTCCGCAAGGTATCCATGGTATTACCATTCATCATATGGCTGGTGACCTTGACGCAGACGACTGTAATCGTGTTTGGCGCAATGCTGAAACTTCTGCTCATTACTCCATTGACCGCAATGGCTGGATTGTCCAGCATGTAGATGATGGTGACCGTGCCTGGGCATGCGGCAATGCGTATGCTAACGACACCACTATTTCTATTGAACATGCTAATAATAATAGTGACCCATGGACTGTATATGACGCAGCAATCGAATCTGGCGCTCACCTGGTTGCCGCGCTATGTAAGGCATATGGTCTTGGTCGTCCTGAGTGGGAAGTAAATGTGTTTCCTCACCAGTATTGGAGTTCCACAGCATGTCCTGGTGAGTTAGCTGGTTCTCAGAATGCTCAATATATGAATCGCGCACAAGAATGGTATGATGCAATGATAGCTGGCACTGATGCTGGTCCCGCGCAATCCGGTGGCGGTACTTCTGCTCCTACGCCAGCTCCAGAGCCTTCTGGCAATATTCCTGATATTCGCTATTGCGTTTGTACTCAGAACAGTGGTTGGCTTGCTGAAATGGTAAATCGCTATGATACCAGCGGCTATGGTGATGATTTTGCTGGCGATGGTTCTCCAATCACTTATCTAGCGATTGATATGCCTGGTTGGTATCAGGTGTGTACAGAAAATCAAGGCTGGCTACCACAGGTCTATAGCTATGACCCAAATGACCTAGAAAATGGTTGTGCTGGTGATGGCTCTCCAATTACAGCAGTCCGCTGCTATTATGAGACTCAAGACCCAGATTCCACAGGCTGGCTAAAGATTCGCTATAGTGTAAATGACCTTCCAGAAATGGAAGATACGACTGATACTGGCGGTTCTGGTGATGATTACGCTGGTAATGGCTCTTATGTCACAAAGTTCTACGCTTATCTAACTCGATAACTTCATAATATAAAATAAGGGGTATACTCTTGATTGAGTATACCCCTATTTTTTTATGCCTAAAAGGCACATTCATCATGATTGTTTTCTAGTACAGCAGCCAATCCAAGGCAGATGCTATCTGCTTCATCTTCTGTTACAGTAATATTGAATTTATTTTGTACAAATTCTTGTGCGACTTGCTTTTGTTCAGTTCGCTTCCTTCCAAAAGAAAGATGAAACTTATCCTTTAGAATAGAGCGCCAATGTGATGGCGCAAGAATTTTATAAGACATATCGTTATCATAACACCATATGATGATTGCGGCCTGTATGTACGACAATGTTTTGAAAGTCTTTACGTTACCAGCCTGTAATTGAATATCCTCAAAGGCAACAGCCGCAAACTCAAACTTATTATGTAGTTCACACAATTGTCGCATTAGCTCATTCATTTTTCTCTCTACTGGAAGAGAAGAAGAAATACTAAAATGACCAAAATCAATCAGCTTATCGTTATCGTAAATAGACCACCCACTTACTCGACTTGATTGGTCTAGAGCCAATATCCTCATAAAATCTCACCACTCATAGTGGCCGCATTTACATATATTTTTGAAAATAAAACAATAATAGTAAGCCTATCAATACATCCAACCAATGGAGCAATCTTACAGTCAATATTCTCAAAATCATCTAATTTGACACTACCGATTGTAGTGCCATTTTCATCTGCGTTGGCACCAATATCAACGATATATTCTAACTTATCTGTACCATTTTTCCAGAAGGAAGAATCAAGATAGTTAGGTTTATTTACCGTATTATATACGATATTGAATCTTGATAAGTCTATATCTTCTAAATTTTCATTGAATACAGAAATAGATGCTCCTTGTTGACATACCATTTCTGCCAATGGTCTGCCAACTTGAATACTGCGGCCTAGAATAGCGATACGCTTTTTTTCAAAGTTTACATTATCATAATGAAGAATTTTTAGTGCCGCGGCTGCTCCGCATGGGCCACACCTAAAACCAATTGCACCATCTGATACTGCTAGCTTACCTTTTGTAATTGCGGAATATGCGTTTACATCTAGGCGTAATGGAATTGTATCATTTAGACTTTGCGTTCCCAAACCAAAGCTAGATAAATTTATAATACCTTGAATCTTTTGATTGCGTTTTAGCTCTGAAATGGCGAATCCAGCATCGGGAATTCCATTACATGTTTTGATGATAACATTTATATTGAATTTCTCACTTAGCTCCTGGATAGATTTAGCATAATATTTTTCATTAGCCGTAGCTGATTCAGATAAAATAATTCCAAGACTAGGATTCAAATGTAGATATGGTTTTATAATAAGTTCTTCTAACTCATGGATTGGCTTATCTGGAGTCAATAATTCCATGGTATTCTCCTCTCTCTTATACTCTATTGTATATAAAAAAAGGATGGCATAATTACCATCCTTTGACTTATCAGCGACCAGTAGAGCCAAAACCGCTACGATTTGGATTCTTCAAATCAATTACTTCATCAAATAAAATCTTCGGCTGAGTTTTTACAATGCGGAATTGACAAGGACGTTCACCCTTCTTGATAATTGTATCCCGCATTGCGTATACTGGCATCATCCAAATATCATCATTCCCGCAATAACTAGAATCAATTACTGCTTGATGATTCGTCTGAATAACTCCAAAGTGCTTGAAGGTAGAGGAACGAGGGACAATATGCGCTTCGTATCCTTCTGGAAGTTGACAAGCAAATCCAAGATTCACATATCCATACTCACCCTTCTTTAGAGCTACATCTTTATAAGCATGGCAATCAATCCAATTACCGTATGCTTCTTGCTTCATATGGGCCGCGCCAGGCAGATATTTGATTTTGATTGTCTCTACTGAAGGAAACATTGTATCTAAAATATCAGTCATTACCATTCCTCGTCTACTTTATTTTCTTCTACTTCTGGAGTTGTAACTTCCACTTTAGGAAACTCAACCTTGAAGAATGGATTCTCTGGGTCTTTCAAAACATTGAAAGTAAACGTTGCCTTTACCTGGAAGTAGGAATATTCTTCTTCTTTTGTATGAACTTGCTTTTCTGTCCAAGAGAAAGAAGAAAGCGTGTACCCTTCATCTGCTGCTTTATCTTGAAGATATTTATGAAATTCTTCTACTTCGGGCATTGTGTCTATACGATACTCATTTTGTGATTTGATAAGCCAAGTAATCATTTTACATACTCACTAACTCTACTGGAAGACCGGATGCTTTCTTTAGAATAGGCTCAAGACCTTGGATATAAGCCCTTGGCCCCATACAAATAATCTTTTTGATACCAGGAATGGAATTGACCGCGCCCGCCACGCATGGACCAAGTTCAGGATACCAACACATGTTATCACTGATACCAACGCCATCTTCAATAATTGTCATCTTGATTGCGGCCTGTGGAAAAGCAATCATCGCTAATTCTTTTCTCATTCAGCTCCCTCAACTTCTTCAATTCCTTCATAACCCTGCTTGGCAATTTTGATACCGAATTTGATACCATCAATAAAGCTATCTAGGTGATGAAGGCCACGACCAATAATTGCGTCTTCTGGACAATCTTCCATGTTGTATTCTTCTTCAAGAACATTACCAGTAATTCCATCAATCAAAGAATGCCCCTGATAACCCCATCTATCTTCTTCTTCACCTTTATAAATAAGAGGATATAATTTCATTTATTATCACTTCCTAAATGTCTACCACAATCCAAGGAGATTCAAAGAGAAGATACATATTGACTTCGCCATCAGAATCCCGCACCCAGCACTCATAGCCTTTAGTCGCGTGAGAATACGCAATATCCATGATTTCGCCACGTGATTCTAGCAACTCTCGTAGCTCTTGGGTTGCCTTATCAAAATTCAAAGTATTGAATTGAAATACAGTAAAGTCATAAAGCTCACGACACATTAGCGTATAATGATTACACTTCATATTACTTGAGAACCAGGCCCCAATAGAAGCAAGTTGAGTGGCTAGTACATCTTCCTTTAGCGGCTCAACGTTAGAATATAATTGCTTATGAATGTCATAATTTGAAAGTTCTACCTCTGACATATAATTCCTTTTCTCTCATTTTCTTTATACTATTATATCATATATAAATATAGTAGTCAAAATAAAAAAAGCCTACTCAATTTATACCCCGGTGAGTAGGCTAACCGGCAAAGGATAAAATTATGGGTAATGTTGCGGACGACAACATCACATACTAATATAATTTTTTTTAGCCCCTTATAATATGTTTCTGCCCAAATTATTCAAAAATTTTTTCATCCCATTGTTTTGACACGTCTTTTGGATTCGCGCAATCCCGCATATCCCAAACGATTTGATTGCGGCTTCCTCTGAAAGCAAGTGTAATATCTCGCTTATCTTCTTCGTATCGCCCATCAATCAAAAAATCAATATGATTTAGAATCCAATCAAGATAAAATTCTTTATTTCGTCTCTCTTGGAGTTCTTGTAGTGTATATCCAGTATATATAATAATATCAATATCTGGTCTTGCTTTATGAACAGATTCAATCAATCCTGCGAGAAGAAAAAGATTCTTTGATACTAGTGGTTCTCCGCCAAGAATTACCATAGAAGTAATATATTCTGGTTTTACTAACTTTTGAATCGTTTCAATCGTACTCTGAGTAAATTTTTCTCCGTTATCATAGCCCCAAATTTTAGAATTATGGCAACCAGGACAACGAAGAGGACACCCCGACACGAAGATACTAACGCTTATACCAGGAGCGTTAGAAATATCCATATCTCTAATTACTGTATAATTCATATTTTCTAAACATTATCCTTACACCTAGATTCAATTATTATTTATTACCTGAAAAAGGATGGTCATCTAGTGAAATATATCGTGACGCAATTTCTTGTGTCTTGCCCTCATTCCAGAAGTTAGTTCCGACATACCCACAAGTGCGTGCTGCCACATCCATCTTTGAAGTGTCTGTATTTCCACAATTTTTACATTCCCACCAGGTATTGCCTTCATCATTCTTATGCACGTCGATTGTTTGCCTTTGGCCGCAAACTCTGCAATAAGAAGTCTTGATGTTGATTTCACAATACATACAATTATTATAAATGCACTCAATAATTGGATATAATGCTTCAATATTATTACTCAAATCAACACTTTCAATATAACTTAGGCAGCCGCCTGGCGATAGTGCTTGAAATTCGCCCTCAATAATAATTTTTTCAAAGGGATTGATTGGTTGAAAGCTTGGAACGTGATAAGAATTTTCGAGATATTTCTTATTACCAAATAATTCTTCAAATTCTTTTGGATAATGTTCACGAGTTTTAGTTGCGAATTTGTAACAGAGAGATTCAGAAGGAGACGAATAAATCGAGTACCCGATGTTTTCTTCCGCTCTCCATTCGGCGCATTTATCATTCAAAAATTGAAGGACATTTTTCAAAAATTTGTTTCCATTAGGAGAAGTCTGAGACTCACCCGTCATAATTTTTGTTGTCTCATATCCGCCAACGAATCCCAATGATGCCGTCATATAATTATTATGAACAAGTTCATACAATGTTTCTTCTGGGTCTAAACGTGCCATTGCTCCATATTGCCATAGAATAGGCGCAACTTTGGCTTTTGTATTACTTAGACGTTTTGCGCGAATCTGTAATCCCTTATGAGCAATTTCACAGCGTTCATCTAGAATTTCGTAAAATTTATCAATATCACCTCCAGAAGCAAAAGCAATATCAGGAAGATTCAAACTAACAACGCCACAATTACAGCGTCCCCAATACTTATGTTGCTTTGGGTCATAGTCTTTAGCTTTCATAATATTATTATAACCATTACCTGAAATATCAGGAGTTAGAAAACTTCTACACATGTTCTCCGCAGTCACCTGCGGCACTGACTATATCTTCTGTCTTATTAGACAGTCTTTCGCTTCGGACTATTTATGTCCTACTGGCTTACATTCATCAGCCATAGTCGATACGGGATTAGTTTCCCACGGCCTCAACTTTTATAAGTCCTAGCCGTTTTCAAAAGATTTTACATGAGCTAGTAGAATTTACAAACCCATGCAAGCGAAGCAATCTCCATTTTTCAATTCCATCATTTTCTTTTCAGAAATATAATCAGGAGTAAGGCGATTTGAAGAACACTTGATTGCTAATTTAGTCAAATCCCAATATTTTGTTCCTGGCTTATAATTATCATCTTCAAGAACGTAAAGAATTTTAGGAAATGCTTGAGTTACCATAATACCATCTTCATTTGGCATTCCATCAATGCGCTGCTTTAGAAATTCTTCAGCGAGCATAATTAGTTCTTGTCTATATTCTCCGCCATCTTTCAAATAAATGAATAAGGAGCAAAATGGTGCTTGCAGCACCTCTCTATATTTCTATAGAGCCAGACTATCTCTTTATCTTTTTCAAGATAAACAACACTTCGTAAATAAAAATTTACTACTTCCTAATGGAATAGTCGTTACACCTTCTTATAATAATTATAAGTTTGGCACGGTATTGACATGATGCTTATTATATTACTAAATATATTGTTTATATTGGTCTAAAACGTTATCTTTTATTTTTTGAAAACGAGTAGTTTTTCTCTCTTCTGGCAGAATAATATTTTTATTATTATCTAAATACCTAAAAATCTTTCCTCCGGTACTACCTCTTGTTCCTCTAGCGCAAGCACAAATATGAGAAAAATTCAATCCATTTTCTTTAGCGGCAATCATTGCGCTTCCATAAACTTTGCCAGTTGTAATATCTATAACTGTTTTAGAGGTTTTATTTAGCTCTCCGCATTTGCCATACATATGATTTTTAGGACCAATTTGAGCTAAGCCAATTTTCTTTTTTACTGATTCAGGATGTTTTCCGACGCTATTTCCGCCATTTTCAAGGTTATATCCTTTTCTATTTTCTATTTGGCAATCAAAAAATTTTATATAATAAATTTCACGTTCATCTAGCTCTTCTTTGGTTTGAATATTATCCTCTACAATTTCAAAACAAAAATTTTCAAACCCATATTTTCTCATTGCTAAAATAATTGGACGAGGATTCCCTTTATAAAATTTTACCTCACTTTTGTAATTGTGGATTCTTTCAGATAGTGTTTGCGTAGTTTGCCCAATATAAATTTTATTATTTATTGTATTAGTAATTTTATAAATAAGCATTTTAGTTTTTACCGTTAGCATAAACTATTTATCAATAATTTACACACCTTTCAAAAAGTTCAATGTTTTATTCACTTGAATATTTCTATTCAAGGCAGCCATTTTACTAACCGTTCAAAGTAAACAATGTCGAAATTTGGTAATTGAAAGTTTGGACACTATCTTCAATTTCTTTCTTCAAATCAATCATAGATAATTTTTCAACTAAACTATCATCTAGTCCTAATTTTGTATATTTATTTTTATAAAGATTATAGCTATCTCTTACAAAAGGGGCGATATGAGCTAAGTTGATGCTTTCTCCGCCATAAGTATTTGCCGCGACGCTAGCCATAATCTGAGTAGTAATAGTCATTGCTGTAAGAAGTCTGTGTGGCTTTTCAATCTTTACTTTATTGATAACAGTGCCGTTTTGTAGCATATCATTTAGATTGATTAGTTCACAATTTGAAAGAGTAGCTTGTGCCATATAGTCCATATCATGTTGATGAACTAGCCCTTGTTCATGAGCTTCGATAACATCTTTCGGGAAAATATAGTTTTTCGCAATATCAGTTGATACAATTCCAGCAAGATAATCTCGTTGAACAGTAATAAGTTCTGCATTCTTATTGCTATTTTCTGTTTTCCAATATGAATTTTCATCAGCACTAATCATAGAAAGAACTTCATTATCATTTTTTCTTTGACGCGCTAGCTGATGCTCATGACGATAACGAATATACGCCTTTGCTTCTTCCCTATATCCAAAATCTAAAAGAGTATCTTCTACAATATCTTGAATATTTTCTACGTTGATAACATCACTTTCAGTTCTATTGAGAAAAGATGAAATTCCCAGGAGGATATAAGTCATTACATTGTTATTCTCAAGTTTTCTATCAAATTCCGCAAAAGCTTTATTGATGGCTTCTTTGATTTTGCTTGATTGAAAATCAACAATTGAGCCATCTCGTTTTTTTACTTTGACCGCCATATATGGTATCTCCTATTCTATATCTTGTGTTCTGTACTATTTATAACTTCTATCTTGAAGCGATTATCCTATTCTGATATTGATTTTTTAGATAATCGTATTATATAAATAAGAGATAACTAAACGCAAATTTTATCACATATCTTCGCGGACTTCTTTACTACACTATTCTCTTTTTCAAAGACCAATTTTTGCGGGAATTGCTGGAGCCAATATTGAATATCTCTAAAGTCTTTCCAATCAACAAATGCCCTACGAAGATATTCTAGTTTCCATTTATGCTCTCGAATAAAAGAACGCTGTAGCCGCACCTTCAGAGTATCATCAAGATATACTGGAATAATATTGAATTCTTCTTTGAATTTAGTCAATGAACGAATTCCTTTAGCATTGAAAATTCCAATATTTATGTCATTAGGGCGTATAGTCTCTCTCAAGGTTCCATAATGCCAACCTCGAAATTCAGCATATTCTAGTAGCTGACCATCTTCCGCAAGTTCGTAAAATTGATAAGGATTCACAAACATATAATCAATTCCATTTACTTCACCTTTGCGCGCAGGGCGAGTTGTACAAGAAATAATTCTATTTACACTTTTATTTCGTGCGGCCAAATCTTTTTCAAGCCACTTAGCAAGACTTGATTTTCCAGTACAGCTTTTGCCGCATATAGCAATTAGAATTGGTCGTTCATCTTCTATCATAATTCTTTCTTCTACTGGACTGCCACATTTTGGACAGAAGTTCCAGTCAATACGAACATTGTGTCCGCAATCTCCTTTTCCCCAGCTACCATCAGAAAATGTATCACAGCTAGGAGGAAAAATTACTTTAGTCACTATATCACCTCATTTCTTTATAATTATATTATAACATAAAGAAAAGGACACGTCAAATAATAGAACGTGTCCTTTATAGTTTATTCTTCTTCTCCCGCTCTTTGATTTGTCATATCAATGCGGCCATTAGGATATACTTTTGTAATTTTATATAGTTGGTGTGACTTAGTTTTTTTATATCGCTTTAGAACGAAAGTCTGTCCTCTACGGAAGCCATTTAGTACAACCAATGTTCCACGTTGTAAGAATCCTGGTTCAATTATTTTCTTGCTTCCATCTGGCTGAACTTCACTAATACGTTTATTATATTTTGCATAATAATCTTTAGTCATTTTTACCTGAACGACTGTATTGTCATTAGATAAAATCATGATTGAAGAATGTAAATCATCTTTTGAAATAATAGTACCGGCAATTCTATAAGTTTTGAAAATAGGAATCTCATTTCCATTACGCTTGAACTTATATTCAATTTGCGGTTGTTTTGGTAAATTATTGAAATGAACAATATCATAGACTTTTTCATCAAGATTTGATAATTCGTGATTATGATAATAATACCCTAAAGAAGACATTTCCCAAGAGGAATAATTCCCGCATGCATATTTATTCCACATTTCATCAAATAACTTTGAATTATAGGCCGCAAGCATTTCCTCTTGATGCTCTTTTAGATAAGTCTTTGCTGGAAGCATTTTGTTATCATACATCTTCTTCCACTTCTTTTGGGAAATCCCAATAGAATTATCTCCAATAGATTCAAGCTCATCAATATCAAAGAAGTTAGAATAAAATTTATAATAATTAGACTTATCTAAATTGAAATATTCATCTTGCTTACAATTCTTCTTTAGCGCTTTATTGAATACAAATAAACGCTTTTGAAAAATCAATTCTTGTGGGATTAGACCTACTTCAATCAAACCATTGAAATTAGATAAGGTAAGACGTTTTTTCTTATCGCAAACACTATCAATATATTCTCGCATAATTTTAGAACGCTCATTGAATTTGTCAAAAGCACCAGCTTTGATAAGTGAAACATTTACCGTCTTATTTAGATTTGTCTTTTGGAGAAAATCTTGTAAAGAAATATAAGGACGATTTTCAATAATTTCTTGAATTACTTCATTTCCCACTCCTTGAATTCCTGCCATTCCATAATGAATAATGTTGTTTTCAACATCTGGGGTAAAAGACATTTCAGATTTATTTATGTCAACTAATGAAATACGTGTATTCGTGGTTGACTGAATCTTATTTACAGCATTGGCAATCTTATTATAATTAGCTGATTTATCATCAATGCCTTCAATGGCACCACTATCAACGATAAGATTTGCACAATCCCAAAAGATAGTCGGATATTTATAAGCTAAATTCATTTCTTGTAAAGCAATAAGAGAATAAGCTAAAGTGTGTGATAAATTACGTTTATCATAAACTGACTATTTCTTACGTCTTATAGACGCATACCGTTTCCATTTATGTGTCAATAATAAATGTACTCACAGTCTAACCCGTGATAGTCGATACAGCTTTGTATAGCCACGAGATTTTACCCTCGTTAGCCTTGTGTAAATTACAAGACCTCATTGACGAATGAAAAAATATGTAGGGTCCAATTTTATTCAAACCCATATCCACGACTTGTTGCCACGCAAACATTCCATACATAATTACATAAATTTTTACTTAGACCGCGTTCTTTTGCACGTTCGAAGTATTCTTTTTCACATTGTTTGTATCCCGCAGGGTCTTTCTTCAGTTTGTTACCCTATAAGCTTTTTATCTTATAGTTCTTATAGTTTCCTATAAGCTCGGCGTACATTTTCATCTACAGCACTATCTGTTTAGATGTCAGGCACTCTTGGCAGGATTATATTTATTCACCTGCTACGCTCTACGGTGCTAATTAGCCTTTCGCAATCTAATTAGTTACCTCGGTGTTTCCATATAAATAATTTTCAATTTTATCTTTTTTTCTTTGCAAACAAATAGTTGAATCATCATATAAGAAATGATAAATTTTTTCTACATCTTTTTTTGCTGTCCAACGACAATGCCAACATCCGCCACAATCAAATAATTTATTCTTGCCAACTTCAAGTTCCATACACAAATAGTCTTGAAAAGATTTGGTAAAACTTTTATTATGAGCACAATATCCAACCCCAAGATATTTACTTTGTCCCTTGGAAACCACACCATCGCCATCAAATAAACCACGCAAATAATGGCGCATAAGTATGTTATCGTCAAATATGTATATATGCTCTAATGAATAAGTTTTATTTGGAATAACATTATATTTTGCTAAATTCTCGCAAATTTGTTTTCCATGAATTATCAGACGAGACATTGGTACCTTATGCCATTTGCCTTCTCCATATTGAAAAATATGCCCAGTCTCATTATAAAGTCTATCATTTATTTCGTGAAATAATTTTTCATCTGTTGACTTCATATCCAAAGAAACAGAATAATTACGTGAGATGCATCCATCTGCGGTTATTAGACCAAGAGTATATGCTTCAATTTCATTAGTGATAGAATGAAATAATTTTTGATTGGTTTTTGATGGCACTCCTGATTGACGTAATAAATTGCTATTTTCTTTTATAAGTTCAGCAAAAGTTCTTTCAGAAGCAGCATAATACTGCTCAAGCTGCATTGTTGTTATTCCTTTTTTATATTTATCTAAAATTTCATCTAAATAATAAAATCGTAAATAATTTTTGATGCAATATTGTTCTGAATCGTTCATACCGTATTCTTTTTTGTATTGTTTCATTTTACGGCACAAAGTAGTTTTGTCCATATTATATTCTTGCTGTAAGTCTTTATAAGTTTTCTTCTCTACAGCCAATTGATAAAAAATTTTGTCTGCTTGTTCTTTGGTAATATTTTTCATATCTTACCTTTCATATAAACAATTTATCGTAGCTTATATGAATATGAAAATTATTTACTTAGGATTCACCGATTTTGCCCAATGTTCTATAAAAATTTCTTTTTATAGGGCCAAAAATTTAGCCACGGATTTCCTCAAACGGTCAGAGAAGTTTAGGTCAAATCCTCCACATTCAGGAATTTGTACTAACTGCATAAAACGCTCTTGTGATTCGCAAATTCCATAAGAAATCTTCAAAACTGGTTCAAGAATTTTTTGTTCCTTTTTTGTAAGGCCATAAGAATCCATTTCTTTGTACCACAGAGAAATATCTTCTTTGAATCTAGCATATTTATTTAGCGGTTGTTCTCCACCTTTTTCTTGTGCCATAAGACGAATAACGCTATTTAGAGTAGCTAAATCATCTACGGATTGTGGATGTGTCAAAGCAATACCTTGAACTCCGCTATCTTTTTCCATTTGAAAGCATGCTTGAATTTTGTGGTCCCAAAGCATCTTCCACATTTCAGGGTCATTTCTTTCTAAATTATAAACTCCAATAGCAGATTCGTATGTGTCTTTTAGATTTCCTTTATCTTCTATATATCCATACTTTACAAGTAGTTCAAGACAAACTTGAATCTTATCACAGGCTTCTACAGAAAGTGCGTCATACTTGATAAGACTCATTTTTTCAAGGTCATGCAAATCAAATTGGCTAATAATCGTTCCATCTGGCGCTTTCATCAAAGCTGATGTTTCAGTAAAAGGTTCATCAACAAATACAATTCCGCCAGCATGTATCCCAGAACGACAAACAAGACCTTCGATTCGTCGTGCAACCTGCCATATTCTAGGATATTTTTGCATTTCTTTCACAAATGGCGCGACTGGCCGCATATCATTTTCTTTGTCTCCATAATAACATTGAGATAAAGTTCTAATCAAACCACGGTCAGATGGAATGAGAGATGCTATATATTGCGCAATATCATTATCAATACCTAATCCTCTCGCAGCAGTAAGAATTGCGCTTTTAGATTTTTCAGTCCCAAGAGTAAGAACATTGCATACTTTGTCTTTTCCATATACTTCACGAAATTTATTTAGAACCTGAGTACGTTTTAGACCGGAAATATCAAAATCAACGTCTAGTACAGACACACGCTCTGGATTCAAAAATCTCCAATGATATAACTTAGTTGTTTCACGTAATGGATTTACTTGCGTAATTCCAAGAATATATAGAATAAGAAATCCTACTCCAGAACCTCTACCAGGTAATACCAGACTTCCTGCGTCCCAAACTGTATCAATAATGTTTTGAAGATTCAAAAAATATGAACTCCAATGCACTTTATTTACTACAGAGCTTTGATAAACTGATTCTAACTCAACGTTTACTTCATCATAGGTAGCCTGATTTTGTAGCTCTTTCTTCTCTTGGATTCCTTGCACAATCATTTTTCCAAGAAGAATATCTCCTTCAAAGTCTGATTTAGAAAAATACTTTAGATTTGGAATTTTCTTTTCAAAATCAACTAATTGCTTATCAGTAATATATGTATTTTTCCATAGAAGTTTAGGAATTTTTAGTGGTTTTTTTAGACTATAATCTTCACACATGCTCTTGATTTTTAGAATGTTATTATACGCAACTTGTAATTGCTCATTAGTAAAATAATCAAAATAACTTTCAAGTTCTTGTGTTTCCATTAGATAAGCGCTGTCATAAAATTCCATTTCCCTATCACCATTTTGCGCACGTAAATATGCTTCATGGATGAATTTTTCTTCTTTATTCTTATAATGCGCATCACAAGTAATAATATACGGAATATCCAACAAAGAGGATAATTCTAAAAATTGTTTGTTTACAAATACCTGCTCAGGATTACGGGAGGGTTGCATTTCAAGATAAAAATAATTTTTACCAAATAATTTTACCATTGACTTTAGCCATTTTACACATTTCTTTTTATAGGATTCATCGCCTGTATTCATATATTGCAGAAGCCACTGTTGACATTGCCCAGCCAAACACGCAGTAGAACCAATTACATGTCCCTTATTTTTATTGATAACATCTATCAAATCTTGATAATACGTAGGCACTCGCCGCATACCATGTTGCATATATGAACGCATCCATGCGCGTGTTGAAATTTCACGAATTTGTTTGTGGCCTTCAATATCACAAGCCAATAAAATATAATGAAAATATCTATCTTCTTCTGGATTATAATTATCTTTATTCAATCCATTTTTACAAAGATAAATTTCATTTCCTAAAATAACTTTGAAATTAGGATTATCTTTTTTCCTTTTTTCATATGCTTCTTGAATTTTGATTGCATTTGCTACTGATTCATGTTCTGTATAAGCTAATACTTCTTGTCCTAGTTCAATAGCATAATCCATAAGTCCATCTACAGTATTTATACTATCACGTAAACGAAAATTTGACCTTATGCTAAGAAAAATCAGTATGATTATGCAGGGAACCTGGATACTGATTATTCATTAGCATCACCTCCTTTGTGGATAGGACCAATTTTTATACTTATATTATAACATAAAAAAAGGCACATGTCAAACGACAAGTGCTTTATAATTACTTACTATTCTTACGCCAACGCCAATAGCCATAGAAAGCATTGATTAGATACGCAGACCACATGACTACCATTATTGGATTTGCCGCAATAACCCACATAATAACAGTAATTACATTAGTTACAATCCAACATAACCATTGTTCACTATATCGAGTTGCCATCAAAATAGTTGCCACAATGGAAAGAATTGTAGTAGTGCCATCTAGTAAGGTCATTGCTCCTCCAAGAGAAACAAGAACTAAGTGATAAAGGAAAGTAATAACAGCAATTGCCGCAATTCCTACTGCAATTTGCTTCCAACTCAATGCGCGACAAATGACTTCTTGCTTATCTGTTTTCTGATTATTCTTCCATAAAAAATAGCTAGCGATATTCATTGGGACATAAAATAGCACATTCAACATTACTTCACCAAAATAAAGACTATTGAAAGCAATAATACTATAAGCGATAACATTCACAAGGCCAAAGATAAATCCAGACTTCTTACCTTTGGCACATAAGACAACACTAAAAATGCCAGTGATTGCGGCCACAAGGTCTAATAAAGATAATACCCATCCTCCTTCTGGAATTGCTACAATAAAGAAATAGAGTGCTGTAATAAAAACTGTTCCAATAAGAGTTAGTTCAAACCAGTTCCATTCAAAACTTTTGATAAATTGCTTCATCTTTATTCCTCCAGCATATCCTTGATATAGTTGACAGCGTTGATATAATTTTCTTCATACGTTCCATTTAGAATCTTGATTTTCTTATTATATTTATCAGTATACATTTTTTTTAGCTTATCACTCAAATCCCAACGCTGTTCTTCTTCTCTATGCGTTCTCATTCCATCTGCTACAAAAGGAACTGTTGGCTCAAAGAAAAGAATCAAATCATATTGAGTCTCTTTAGACAAAGCATCTCCTACGGGCAATCCATCTTCTTCATACAGTTCCGCGTAAAAATTTGTAATAATAGAGTCAGTGTCTAAAAGAGCTACCATATTAGCATCTTCTTTAGCTTTGATATTGTCCATATACTGAGAACAAATAAACTGATTGTAATATTCAACGCCTGGCGAACTAATCTTTTTGAATCTCTCTGAAATCAATCTTCCTTGCTCTTCAGAATAAGATGTATTGAAATATCTCGCTAGCTTGCGGACAGTAGTGGTTTTGCCGCATGAACATGTTCCCACAAAAAGAACGGTTTTATTGACTAATTGCTGATATGCTCTTGGAAGATGTGGATAAGCTTGACTAAACGGCATATTTCTCAATTCTGTTCCACTGATAGGCTCTACTTCTCTTCCTTCGTCAAGAATCACTGCGTCTGCCCAAGGATAAAATTCACGAAAATATTCGCTATACTCTGATTCACTAGAATAACAAACATCAAATTTACCCATCAAGTTGACCATATCTTCGCACTCATAATACCATGGATGCTTCCCCTCTTGTTCAGCTCTATCATCGGCTGGCTTACTGTCATAAGCAATTACTTCGATATTGGGGAAATCATTCAACTCTTTTCTAAGAGCTAATTCTCGAATGTGCGGCGTAAGGTACTTTTTATTGAATCTTATATCTTGATTTTGTATAATATCAAGTTCCTCTCTTCCATTATACATAAGTACAACGTAAAGATGTTCACACTGAGAGGCAGCCCGAAGAATACAATTCAAATGTCCACGGTGAAATGGCATAAATTTTCCACCATAGAAACCAGTTTTATACATTGTATTTTTCCTTTCTCCGCAAACAAAGAAACCGGCTACCCCAAAATCTGGAATAGCCGGTTGAAAGGAAAGCAACACAACTACGATTTGGGGATAGTTTATAGTCATAATTTGCGACATCGTAAAACAACTTGGACTTTGTAAAAGAGTAATCTTTTACTATTTATATTATATTATAACATTTTGTATCTGTCAATTATAAAGAAAAGACCTACTTTTTTTTATAGACCTTCACCAACAATAGTTTTTAGGTCATCAATAATTAGAACGATTTGCTCACACTGCATTGCAGTACAATCATTCACCTTCTTACCAACACCAAGATATTTCTCAGTTACTTCAGTAATCTTTGGTGCCCACTTATTCTTGAACTCTTCCTTTGTAACATTCTTCTGGATTTGACCAACTAAAGTCTTGAACTCAGCCATTAGTTCATCAAAGTTATACTCTGGTTCTTGAGCAATCTCTTTTTGTTCATTCTGGAAAAATTCTGAGCCCTTTTCTTTTTCTTCTTGTTCAATTGCCTTTTCGAGTGCTTCTGATAGAGCTTTGTAACTCAAATCTACATTATCAGGAAGATAAGGAAAATGACTACCAATAGGAGTAGATGGGTCAACAGCTCGTAGAGAAAGAACTCGCTTGTAACCGCCATTATCGTCATCGCTTACCATATGAGCAAAAGCATAAATGTCAGCCAGGTTCTCAGCAACAGCCTTTAGCTTGCTACCTGGAATAGAAGGTACTCGTTCGTTATATTCAGTATTATCTTCACGTTTGAACGTTCCATTAGAAACATGAGAAATCATAATAAGGCCATAACCTTCATTGCGAATTGCATAAAGCGCATCACGAAACTCCGTCTCACACATTTTATATCCTGCGCCCCACGGAATTTCAGAAATCTTCTCTACGCCATTCTGATTACAGATATACTTTTCACAATATACTGCGGCCAAGTCAATAACATCAATAACGATAGTCTTGAACTTTTCTTTTAGCTGAGGATTCTTCAGCTGACGAACAATTTGCTTGATTTCACTCCAAGAAGTTGCTGGCTGAATATATGCGCCAGGAATAGTTGTTTGTGTAGGCTCTGTTGCAATAAACAGTGGAGATGGAAATTCAGCAGCCAAACGGGATTTCCCGATTTTTGGAACTCCAAAAAGAAGAGTTGTATAAGATGATAGGTCTTTAGATACCTTGTTTGGTTCTAGCTCAAGAAGATTGATTGCCATCTACTTACCCCATTTCTTTTTTATAAAAATCATATTTTCTTTGTAAAAAAATAATATCTTCAGAATAATATATATATTCTAATACTTTTTTAGCATTTTGCCCATAGCATGATATTCTGTAATAAGGAATAGTCCTATCATGTTTTGTTTTTCTTTCTTCTGGAGGAAGGTCAACTTGTTCTGATAAAATCGCACCAGTTTCTTGCTCTAAAATGTCTTTGATTTTTAGTAAAAGCTTTTCATTGGAACTATCTAATTGAAAGCAAATAGAACCATTCACTTTCTTTATTGAGCCATCTCCATCAAAATATCCTCTAATATAATCAGGATAATATTTTTTATCTATATTTGGAAAAACAAAATGCTCTGTGTTATATGTTTTATTTGGACATAAGCCATATGATTCAATTAGTTTATTATGTAACTTCTTATTTTCAAAATATAACTTGGCATTTTTGTATCCGGTTTTTGTTTCATAAAACTTGATAGGACGCTCTAGTCGCATGCTCTTTCTTATTTCTTCAAGAACCAAATAATCTGAACGTTGTAGCTCAATAAAAACGACATTTGTATTTCTTGCTACATTTCCATCAGCACCCAAGAGTCCTAAGAAATATGCTAAATCAGAACTTTGATTATAAAAGAAAGATTCATCAATGCCATAACGTCTTTCTCCGTTTTGCTCTCTTGTTCTTCTTTGAACATTGAGTTCATCAAGAACCTTATATAAAGTTGTTTCACCAATTCCAAAATTTTTGCATGTTTTCTTTATAGGATTTGGCTTTTTATAATAATCAGCAATTTCTTTTTTCTTCGCTGCTGATAAATCTTTATATCTCATATTTTTCTCCTCTGAGCCAAATATTCTTTATAAAACGGAGGGGATAATCGCGGCCCCTCCATCCGCATTATTTTATTTAGAAGCTAAAATCATCGAAATTATCATCGTCATCATTATCTACAACGGCTGCCTTCTTTGGAGCAGCAAAATTCTGACCGCCATCTCGATTCGCAATCCACTCGTCATGACGCTTCTTTACATCAGCCAGATGCTCCTCACGAGCTGCGAGAGCTTCCTTCAGCTCCTTCTTGGTAATGAAAGATTCATCATCCCACTCATAAGGCTCCTTGGAAGCAAAGTTTACATCCCAAGTACGCAGATTACGCTGAGTTGTATGAACGATAGGCTCACCAAATGCGCCCTCTTCCTCATAAGAAGTCTCAATAACAGTGGAAATAATTTCGCCTTTAATTTCAGAACATAGAGGATTATTCTGAGAAATATCCTCCCCAAGGAAGTAATCAATCGCAGCCTGAGTGCGGACATTCAGACTTAAAGGAATCGCAGTACCACGAAAATCAAACGCATAGCCACGTAGCTCAAGATAATTTGGCATCTCTTCTTGCTCACGCTCAACCACAGAACTAATTACCATATCAACATCAAACGTTGCTGGATTAGCAGAAATCTGACCAGTCAGAATATGAACGAAGCTACCTGCTACACGCTTTGGAGAAGCCATCTCACCTTCACGAGTAACAAAGTCATTCGTCTCTACAGAACCATCAATACGAACCTTAGTTGCTTCAATACCAACCTCTTCAAAAGTCTTTGCGTTATCAATAATATTCTGTAGAACCTGATAAGATTGATTGACCTTATCAGTCTTACCAAAATATTCAGTTACATAACTAAAATTTACATCAATAACATTAGTACCAGCTTCATCAGTTGCTACACTAATCTTGCCATTGATAAATGGAACGCCAGCCTTAGAAACTCGATTAGTTAGAGTGTGAGAAAAAATGAATCCCTCAACATGGCTAAAGTTCGTGAAGCGCTTCTTCATATAATAATCTCCTTTATTTCGTTATTCAATATACTTATATTATAATATATTATTCTATATTAGTCAAGTTTCTTTTCATACTTCCCGCAAGAAAATTTCTCAACACAATATCCAGTTTTATCACACTTACATTTGAATAGAAGTTGACATAGAGTAAGCCATTCTGGCGAATAATCAGATAAAGCCTTGATAATATCCTTCATCATTGTACGATATTCATGATAAGCACGAGTACATAAACGCTGCTCAGCCATAGTCATTAGAGTGCGAGCATTATATTTACAAGCTACAGTCGTATACATTCCAAGAGGAAGAACATTAGCAGCATCTTCTTTTGAAATGCCACACTTTTCTGTCAGCATATAGTAAGTATCTCGAATAGTCTGCATACAATCATTATAACAATCGTCCGCACATGGACTACCCAAAATCTTTGGCGGAATAAAGTAATCAAAATGTCCTTCATCAATATATCGAGTAGATGCCTGTAATCGAGTCGGGGAACCACCAATATGAGTATATAGTTGGCGTACCGTTCTCGCTGTATAACCATCTAACCGCATATAAACGTCAGGAAATTCTGCCGCACGAAAATGACCAGACTTGATACAATCCAATCCGCGCTTATAATTTTTTATATCATTTGTAATATCAGAACCATAACAAATACCGGCCATCTTGCCAATTAGGGCAATGGGGTTCTTTGAAGTCTCGTCTAAAATTTCAACTTTACCCATCAATCAATTCCTTATCATCAATTGCAGCGCAACATTCTTTCAAATTATCAATCAATCTTTTCTCTTCTGGAAGATATGATAGTGCTTTGGCCGCATACATAAATGACTTTTTCTTATCTCCATCATCACTATAATATTCTACCAAGCAAAGCATATCCCAAACCTCATACGTCCATGTAGTATCACGCTCAAGCCACGTATAATGACGATATGTGTTTTTCAAAGCTTCAATCAAATATACGCGAGCTAACTTATACATCTCTAAATCCATACAAGCCTTGGCCGCACCAACATAGCATTCTCGATACGTCTTATCACACTGTACACCTTTATTATACATCATTAGTGCTTCATGCGGCATGCCCATATGCATATAATTATCGCCCATAAAAAGATAGCAACTAGCCTTAGTAAGAGCATCAATATCAAGATGTGTAATTTCTTCTAATTGCTGATTGCTTTCCTCACGATAACCACGATAACTATACTCATGTGCCAAATAAATCAATCCATCAATATCATTAGGATATTCTTTCTTGCGCTGCTCCAATAGAGGAAGATAACTAAGACGGGATTTATTCATATCAGGATAATGGTGTAGATGAATAAAATCAAATAGATTGATTGTATTACAATCTTTTGTCCCTAATCTATCATCATAAATATTATATAATGCTTCATGAACTGGATAGCGCCATTTCCAATTACGAGAATGAATCTTATCATAATAGAACGTTCGACCTTCGCTACCATCATCATTATGCGACCATGTATATTTATACATAGCACGTTCTACACCATCTTGCCAATATTCACGTAACGGTTGTGTCCATCCTGGTTCAAATACTTCATCTAAATCAGTACAAACTAGAATATTAGCGTCTTGCGGCACTAGGTCTAAAGAAAGATTGCGGGCCGTATCAAAGCGCCAAGGAGTTACTACCTCTTTGCCGCAAATAATACCAGGAATACTTTGTAATTTTTCATAAGTATCATCTTCGGAGCCTGTATCTAATACACATACATAATCGGCTTCCCGCATTGATTCATACCATCGTTCTACGAATTGACTTTCATTTTTACAAATGGCATATACACAAATTTTATTTTTTGTTGCTTCAATTCTATTTTTCAAATGCGCTACCTCTTTCTTTCTCTATTGGAATATTATAGCGTAAAAAATATTATATGTCAAATAAAAAGCGGGGCCATCGTTTTCATTGACAGCCCCGCTAATTATTTACTCTTCGTCAGGATTGAATGCCTTACCGGCAGGAGTTAGACGAATAACCTTCTTATCCATACCATCTACCTCAACTCGCTCTACCAGACCAGGACGCTGTAGAGCCATAGTAATAACACCATTCACAGTACGAGCTGGCATACCAAGCTTCTCAGCAATCATTACCGCAGTTTCGTCAGTACCGATATTCTCCTGTAGATGTTTTAGAACAATCTTACCATTTTCAGACATAGCCATAATGTTTATCCTTTCGTTCGTTGTTTCGATCTATTTATTATACTATATTATTTTCTAGATGTCAAAAACAGATTGAATCGTACATTCATAAGCATTTTTTTCACAATGTGTCGATTCGACACAAGGATGGCGCAAAGTTTTTTTCTCTTTATCTACAGACATACAAGAAATAGAACACACTTTTCCAAGATACTTTTCAGGATTATCCCGCATATCTACTTTCATTTCGTCTGTAATACCAGAAGATACACGCCCAATAGGAACAAGTTTCCCATCAGAATCATATAGTCCAATAGACAATGCATTATATACACCATCATAATAATCTTTAGTTACAGGCATTTCATTTCCAAAGTCATCAACAATCCAATAGGGCCAAGATTCAGGACATTTACCCGTATATTCCTTTTCTGGCTTCAATAGCTCTCTAATTACAAAATCAAGACTATCGATATGCTCTTTTACTTTCCACATCGTCTTGTTTCTTTTTCCAGGAAGATACAACCCAGAAGCAGAACGAAATACAACACCTTCTTCACCAGTGGACAATGCGTTATATAAGAATTCTTCTAGGTCATATTTCTCAGTCGTATCCATATACGTGGCTAATTCTAATTCATTAGGGTGCGGAGTACCCTCAAAAATTTTCCGCACCACATCATAGAATCGCTTCTTGAATTCAACACCATTCTTTACATAATCATATCCCGCATACTGTAGAATATCATGAATATAAAAATGAATATTGCCTTTAGTATCTTGACGCTCTTGTGCCTTTTCTGGCAAGCATCCCATAATAGATACTACATCCTTACTACTCTCTCCTGGATAATAAATCTCGCCGATAACACAAGAATCATTTGGAAGATATTTTGCGGCCCATTCTTTTAGCCAAGGAACATTATCAATTTTCTCAGCATAGTAGCCAGTCTTTTTAGACACAGTGCGCGAAAAAAGATACACCTTATTTTCATACTTACAGAGCCTATAGTAAGCTCCATCTTTCTTATAAGAAGCGATAATGGGCTGATTATAAAGCTCAGAATCAAACCCATTATCGGGAGCTTTGTGAACTAGTTGTGGTTCATATACCTCAAATTTTCCATAGGGATTATTCAACTCGTTTTCCCTTCCCGCCACGCTTTTGACGTGGAGTTTTTGTGATGGTATCTTTACTAACTATTTTACATTCTATCACAAAATCATTCTCCGATAAAGAAATTCCTTTTACACCCGCTGAAGTTTTACCACTAGCACGTACTTCTTCTGCGTCAAAACGAATGCGGAATCCTGCGTTAGTCTTCAGTAGACAATCATCACCATTAGATTCAAAGATTCCAACTACAGTTGAATCAGTCTTTACAGCTACCTGACCCTTCATGTTGCGAGTATCACCCATGAATACGGTCTTCTCTGACTTCTTTACGATACCATTTTCCATCGCAAAAAATACATATGGACGCTTCTCATTGAATTCATTTGATAATACTTGAATTACTTTCTCTTGCGGTTCTAGCTTTATGATACTACCAATAGCTGTACCTTTATCCTTTGGACCGCATTCCTTTACACCGCTAGCAGCAATGCGGAAGAACCTACCTGTGCTTGTAAATAGCAGAATATTGTCTGTCGTAGTTGTCTTGAAGTACGGAAAATCATTATTTCGATACTGCGTAATGGGAATACGCTGAAGATACCCAATAGAATTGAAAGTAATAACAATTGGCTCTGGAGTTGCGACAGATTTTCCTGCAACCTTCTTCTCCTTTTTGACTTCTTTTTGGATAACTTGAGTGCGGCGCTTGTCTCCAAATTTTTTGGCAACTTCCTTGAATCGGTCAATCATTTCTTCTTTTAGTAAATTTTCTGAATTTAGAATATTTGAAATATGTTCAATCTCTTTTTCAAGGTTTTGCTTTTCTTCAGTATATTTATCAATTTCAAGACGAGCTAGTCGAGATAGCTTTATATCAAGAATAGCTTCGGCTTGGTCAGAATCAATATTGAGTAACAAACATAGCGCTTCATTTGCCGCACTAGTTGATTCAGACTGTTTGATAGTATTGATAACTTCATCAATTTTATCAATAGCTATAATAATACCGTCTACAATTTTTAGACGATATTTTAGTTCATCTAGTTTATGTGAAAACATATTGATATATACTTTTTTCTCATGTTTCAAATGAGACAAAAGAGCATTCTTCCATCCAAATACACGTGGATAACGGCCATCTTCAAGCATAGTCATGTTGATACTATAAGTTTTTTGAAGAGAAGTCTTTTGATAAAGAATATCTTTCACCACTTCTGGATTTGCCTTTTTAGACAGATAAATCTTTATACAAACGTTTTCACCAGTCAAATCGTTGATATTTACAATACCAATGGAATCATCATCTTCAACCAATTTAGAAATTTCATTGCAAATAGTATTTGTATAAACGCTATATGGTAATTCTTCTACAATAAGGCAATGGTTTTTCTTGTCATATGAAATCTTTGCTTGAATTACACAACCCTTGCCTTGTCCTTTTTCAAGACTTTCATATACTTCATCCTTATTTACAATGATTCCTCCAGTAGCAAAGTCAGGAAAGCAAGCAATTTCTTTATATTCTGCTTCTGGATTCTTTAATAATTTCACAAGTGCTTTATTCACATCAACAATATTGAATTGCGGAATTGATGAAGCGATGCCAACGGAAATACCGCTTGTGCCATTTACGATGTTGTAAAATCCAAGACTAGATAGCATACGAGGATACTTTTCAGTATCATCATAATTATCAATCCATTCATCGATTGTATATTTATCTGTTTCTTTAATAAGATAATTTGTTAGCTCAGATAAGCGAGACGCAGTATAACGTGGAGCAGCCCAGTTCCCCGTTTCTGTTAGGTTTCCATAAGAACCTTCTACTTCTACTAATGGATAACGCATAGCAAAAGGTTGACCACTTCGCATAATAATGCCTTCACAAGACATATCGCCATGAATATATAGCCGCATACTTGAGCCAATAGCTTTCAATGTCTTTTTGAAAGGTTTATCATGTGTAAACTTATCTGTATACATACAGTAATATACCTGTCGAGCAGAAGGTTTTACACAATCTCGAACATCAACAAGTGCGCGTGATTGAATAACTGCGCCAGCATATTGAGAAAAACTTTCTCCAATAATATTTTCTAACGATACTTCATTATACATTATTCTTTTACCTCACTAAAATCAATGTTATTGAAGATATAGTCTTTCCTGTATTTTACATCATTTCCCATTAGTTTTTCAAGTAGGTCAATAGCATTCCAAGAGGGGTCAAGAACATCCATTACTTGATTTTTTCCAAACATAGAATTCCTTGCTTGCTCGGCAGATAAAGAACCTAATCCCTTACATCTTTGAACTTCAACTCCTGCTGGGAGATTTGGCCTAGCAGCATTCATTTCCTTATCCGTAAAATGATAAGATTCTTTTCCTTTATTCTTTACAATATATAAGGGAGAACGTAGCCAACATAAACGTTTTTCTTCAATGAATTGCGGGCAGAAGTGCTGTAATGCGGCCATCAATAACAAACCTATGTGAAAGCCGTCGCTGTCGCTATCGACACAAATAGCAACTCTACCATATCGCAATTTAGAAGAATCATATGGCTGATTAGGCGAAATGTTCAATGCTTTGAAAAGAAGTTGAATTTCTTCGTTCTTCAAAAGCTTCTCATCTTTATTAGAGAAGGCATTGATAAGCTTTCCTCTTAGCATCAAAATTCCGTATTTCTCAATATCACGAGCAACAGCCATCGACGCACCGGCAGACAATCCTTCTACGCAGAGCAAAGTAGAATCTTCACCAAGATATTCAGCGTCTTTTAGCTTGTCTGGATGAAGAATTTTTACTTTGTTTGCTACACGTTTTTTATTTTTCACTGCTTCACGCGCGCGCTTCGCTGCCTCAGCGGCTTTTCGCGCAAGAAGACTTTTTTCAATAATAGCTGTCGCGTCTTCTGGATTATTGTCAAGCCATACTTCAAGATACTTTGCAAAATTAGAAATAAAGCTTGTATCAATTTTTGTAATTGTAGTTTTGATTTGAGCATCATATTCTACGTTTTCAGCAGTAATATTTGATACAAAAACTAAACCTTCTTGCAAGCTGCTACCGTCAAGATTTTTATCTTTCTCTTTTAGTAATCCATTTTCTCTTGCCCAAGAATTCAATACACGAGTAATACTGCTTTTGATTGCTGTAAAGTTAGGTCCTGACAAAGTGTGTCCGCAATTTACATATGAAATAATTTTTGAAGAAGATGATGAAGTATACGTCATGCCGAAAGCCATTTTTTGCTTACCGTCTTCAAATTCATTACAGATATTACTCTTGATAATGCTAGTTGAATCACCAATATTCTTATCAAGCATATCTAAAATACCATTTTCATGATAATATTCTTTATCATTTAGAATAATCTTTAGCCCAGGACAAAGACAAGTAATATCATCACAGAACTCTTCAATCTTATGTAGATTCACAGTAGGAGAAGTAAAATATTTCGCATCAGGAATAAATGTAACAATAGTACCACTTGTGGTTTTTGGAACATTATTCTCAAGTTCTCGTTTTACAAAGATACCATTCTCAAACCAAACATGCTCTGAATCTTTTCCATTATTTCTCCAAGAGAGAACATCAAGTTTAGTGCTCAGAAAATTAGAAATTTTTCCGCCCTGGCCATTTTTACCAATTGATACACCGGAATAAGAACCATCTTCTCTAAACTTGCCACTAGTATTTAGCACATCAAACGATGCTTGAAGCGTTGTCTCACCGTCTGGACGCATTTCATTGATAGGGAAACCGCGCCCAGCATCTTGAATAGAATATATATGATTTTTATTATCAACAGTAACAATAATAGTATTGCCATATCCAATATTGTATTCATCAATACTGTTTCCAAGAATTTCAATCATTAGTTGAGTAGCATCAGAACAATCGCCAACGTAGACATATGGTCGTAGTTGGACATGCTCTCGTGGTGGAATAGACTCAATTTCTAATTTATTCATGCAACTCCTTTCTTTATTTCTTATATTATATCACTTTTCAAATAGGATGTAAAATAAAAAAAGGGTATACCTCTCTAAATAGGTATACCCTCAAAAAATTACTTATTTTGAATCTTATACTTGCGGTCCAGGAGGTTATCGATAAAAATATGTTCACCAAGAACCATATCATTCCACTCCTGCCAAGCCTTATCTGCTTGCTCTTTAGCAATATCTTCCTGAATCCGCATATCAAGCATCATGTCCTGTGCTTCATAATGACCAATATTATGCGCTTCAAAGATACGACTTTCCCAATTCTTGAAGATAGTATTATTCAGATGTTTGATACCGAGATAACGCTGCCGCAGACAACGCCGCTTAGCATTAGCAATCTCAATGTCCGCACGATATTCCGCAATCGTGCAACCAACAAATTCACTCTCAATATCAGCATCTTCTGGTGAACAATAAGCATGACCAATGAAAGTGCCATATTGAGAAGACTTCTTTACCCAAGCATGGCCGAAATCCTTATCAAAACCGGACTTTAGAAAACGAATATGTGACATTACTCGACACTCACAATCTTCTCAAAGTTAGAACCACGCTTTAGAGAAAACTCCTTAGCTGACTCAATCCAATCCTTATGGTATACCATATTTGCGACACAAGCCTTCTTGATAACTGCATGCGGCGTATGTCCAGCGTAATGGCCTAGGAATTTTCCATCTACACAAACCTTATACTTGTCACCCATTCTTTGTTCCTTTCTTTAGAGATTACGCATCTTATCAAATACTCGTGATAAAAAATTATCATCAGCTTCCAAGGCAGCCTTATCCAAACGATATACCTCATTGAAGCGCTCCTTTTGGACAGAAGGATAACTCTTATTGCGATACATGTTCTTGATAACGTTCTCAGGAACATATGCTCGACCAGTGCGCTTAGCATTCTGCTTCAAGCAAGTCTCCAAAGGCATATCAAGATATACGCCAATAACACGAGTATTCTTGGGAATAAAAAGATGGTTGAATAGCTTATTGCGGCTTTCAAGAGTAATGTGAGTAGCATCCGCAATAACATACTCATGATTCTTCATACCACGATTGATTTGGTCGTAAAACTCACGAGTAACTTCATCCTCATACTTGAAATAATCATCATCAGGCTTGAGCATGCTAAAACGAATCTTATCACGAGACACAATGATACAATCCTCGTGAGATTCCTCAATGATTTTAGCAACCGTAGACTTGCCTACACCGGCTACACCCGACAACACAATCAAGGACTTTGCCATCTTTTTATCCTCTCTTTCGAACTGACAATAATATTATATCAATTCAAAATTTATATGAAAAGTAAAAATATTATCCCCAAAGAATTTCACATTGCGCAATGCGCAGAGGAGCGTCACCCATCATAGGACTCATGCCATCAAGAACTACTCCCATATTACCAACAGCCTCAGCCGCACGAATATAATTTACAGCATAACCTAGCTCACGCAGAGCATCAAAAACTGCGTATTGCGCATCAGTAAATTCCATGGCTTCTTCTGGAATTTGTTTCTTATCATTGTATAGACGCTGATAGAATTCCACAGAGCGAGGAAGCATCTTGAACTTTGTTTCACCTTGTAGCGCATGATAACGAACTGCATCAAGAATGTCACCAAATTCTTCGGTATTAGCAACCTTTTCAAACTCTTCTTGCTTCTTCTTCTCAATATATGTCCTGCGGGCTTCACGAGCATCATTAGCGGTAAAATATTTTTTCATATAATTCCTTTCTTATAGTTCAATTACATCATGAAACAAACATGTAATTCTTTCATCCATTGGATAAACTAAATCCTGGTGTTGATGGCCGTGAAACCATCCATAGAATATAAGTTCTTCCCTTAGAACTTCTAAATAATCTTGTGCAGCTGTGATGTTATACCTTGGACCACCGCTATAACCACTGTACTCCCACACGGCAGGACTCTCATGACTAAATACATAATCATAATACTGATACATATTTTCATTTGTATTCAACAGATTACACACAGCTTTGCAATCAACATCTTCGTCTTTCCACCAAGTCCAATGATTTATACGAAAAAGCGCATTCTCTTTTTTTAGTTTTATAAACATTTTACTTTTGAACCTATAATGATTTGGGTCAAGGACAATGTCCGCATCATGTGAGTGCGCTCCTGGAATACATAAACAATGCCTATCGCAAATGTCAAGAATCTGCGGAGTATCAATATAAAAGATATTATTATATATCTTATTGTCAAACTTCATTTGGCGAACTTTTCCACCCCACTTTTCAACAATAGGCATATGTGCGATAGCATCTCTGTCATCGTGATTACCACATAAAAATATCCAAGTGAAAGGTTTTTTAGCGCACCATTCAATTTCATACTTATCATGTTTATAGCACTTGCTCTTGTACCATGAAGCATTGACCCCAAAAGGCAATCCACAATCACCAAGAATAAGCATCACGTCCTGCGGCTCAAGCTCTCGCAATTCTGGATGCCTTGCGTAAGACAGTACATTAGAAAACTCTCCGTGCTTATCGCCTTCAACCAGTGACAAAAAGCTTACCACTCTTCATCACTATTCATCACCGCCTTCAAAATGCTCAAGATTATCAAGAATAGCATCAATATCCCACGTGCTACGAAAATGGTCTGTAATATCGTTATTATGGTCTAAAAACTTTAGATAGCTTTTAGCAATAAAAAGAACATCCATTCCATGCTCATGCTGAGGAATAAAACTAACATCATAATCATCGTTACTAACCATGACACTTCTAGTAATTTTATCGCAGCTGACAACACGCTTATTGATTAGCGAAAATAAACAATCCCTAAGAGAAGGATAGCGTTGTGCTTCAAAAGCAATAATACCAAACATCTCAACTTGCGTCAAATGACGCAAATCTTCAACTGATAAAACTGTAATCTCTTTTGTGTACATAATAATCTCCTTTTTATTTGAACTAATAGTATTATATCACATCATTTTCTTCTGTCAAATATTTTGACAAAATATATTTTTTGTGGTACGATAAATCACAGATTTTTTCTATAGGGTTTTCCTATAATAATTATATAATAATATATAC
>ERZ1034920.73-NODE-73-length-73767-cov-8.012237_pt1 | contig 73767 bp, 67 predicted proteins | sample MGYA00520688_ERZ1034920 | MGnify/ENA primary metagenome ERZ1034920 (study PRJEB33766, sample SAMN09781785) | gut metagenome | biome: gut microbiome | host: Homo sapiens | place: Madagascar | study: EMG produced TPA metagenomics assembly of the PRJNA485056 data set... | reverse complement strand
CTATCCGATGGCGGCTCCGGAGAATGCGGCGGCAAGCGACGGCGGCAGCAGGCTGCCGCAGCGGCGCCGGGCAGCAACAGGCTGCCGCAGCCGGTGCCGGGCGACACCAGGCGACGGCAACGGCGACTGCGGCGACGGCAACGGCAACCGGCACAGGCGACGGAAAGCGGCCGGCGGCGGCGAAACGCGCTCATCGGTCGATACGGTGTGCTTTGCCGCGCAAGCAGCCCGCTTTCCCTCCGCATGCGGTAAGGTTCTCCTGAGAAACGACGCGAGCAGAGGAAGATCCGCGCAGCATGCATCACATCCGCGTACATACCGATCCCGATGTCTACCTGATCCAAGTTCCGTTCAGCAACTACAAGCTGGACTCGACCAACTGCTATGCGGTGATCGACGAGGGCGAGACGCTGGTGGTCGACACCGGTGCGCCTTCCGAAGAGGGACGCGCCTACCTTGCCGCCGCGCTCGAAGAGCTGCACGTGGACTTCGACCGTACCTCGTTCTTCCTCACCCACCTGCATTTGGATCACGCAGGGCTCGTCGACGCGTTGGTGCCGTCCGACGCCCCGCTTTACCTGAACGAGCGCGATTACAAGCGCACGCAGCCCGAAGAGGTGCAGCGCCGCTACGAGCGCCTGTACCGCACGCTGGTCGCCGAGGGCGCCGACCCCGATTCCGCGCGTTGCTCGATCGAGTCGCGCAGCCAGTTCTCGCACATCATCCACGAACCGCATCGGCTCGTTTTCACGGAGGACGGTGACGGGATCCGCGTCGGAAGCCGCACGCTGCGCGTCGTCGACACGGCCGGGCACACGCCGGGGCACCAAGCGCTCTACGATCCCGCATCGGGAATCCTGTTCGGCGGAGACCACGTGCTGTTCGTCCTGTCGCCCAGCATCGGCTTGTTCCTTCCGGAATCCGGCGCGCCCGCAAGCGCGGGGGACAGCGTCCAAACCTATCTGGACAACCTCGAGAAGGTGCGCGCGTTGGCGCCCACCGCGCTGTTCCATTCGCACGGGCCGCTGCGCGAGGATATCGACGAGCGCATCGCATGGCTTTCGGAGCATCAACGCGAGCGTGCCGAACGCGTGCTGTCGCTGGTGGGCGAGCATCCCGACGCCACCGGCTTCGAGATCACGAAGCTGATCGGGTTCAACCTGCCCCACAAAACCTGGGAAGACGTCTCATGCGTGCAGCGGCTGACGCTGATGGAGATCGGCGCGGCGTTCCTGCGCCATCTGGAGCTGCGCGGCCTGGTCGAAGCGCACACGGATGGGGACGGCATCCGCCGCTACCGTCTCGCCGACTGAGTGCGGCGGAAATCCCGCCTTGCGCAGGCGCTCCGCAACGGGCGTCTTGCGGCCTGAGGCGCTTCAGCCGCATGGGGACGTTCCACTATTCTTGGGAACATTCTATTATTCCGAGAAACTATTGGCATTAGGACAATAGTTATGGGATGATAGTCATCGTGCTATCCGACCGAATTGCCGCGCTTTCGCCGCCTACGCATCGCCACGATGCCGCGAGCAGCGAAGCGCGCTGTGTCCCGAGGGGGGAATCGTTATGTGGAGCTCTTGCCACCCGAAGTCCGACGAAGATCTGAAAGAATGTGCTGAGCTGGGCAAATCGCTCAATCGCCTGTCCCAGCCCACCATCCTGACGCTGCTCGCCGCCAACGACAAGCCCATGCACGGCTACATCATCGTGCAGCAGGCGGCGCATTCGCCCATGTTCGGCGGCAAGAAGCCCGACGCCACCGGCATCTACCGTGCGCTCAAGCGCATGGAGGAGGCGGAGCTGGTGACCTCCGAGTGGGAGACCCCCGAGGAGGGTTCCGCCAAGCGTCTGTTCACGCTGACCGACAAGGGGCGCCACTGCCTGCGCCGCTGGATCGACGCGCTGGCATGCTACGAGCTGACGCTCGAGGAGCTGCGCGGCCAGGCCGCCCAGGCGCTCGGCATCGACCTGCCCGACGCCCCGATCTGCTCGCACGAGGAGTAGGAGCCGCCGTTTCCGGCGGCATCGCATGCACAAGCACCGAGCTTTGCGCGCTTCTTCCCGAATCGGCGTCGATATCGCCCCTGTTCCGGGAAGAAGTGCGTGGTTTTTCAGAAGAGGGCAGCAAGGAGAAGCAATGGACGCGAAGGCCAAACGGGATCTCGACCTGTCGATGCGCCCCGTCGAGGGGCGCGATATCGCCGCTTCGCTGGGGCCGCGGCCGATCGCCGTCATCGGCGCACGCGACGGAGACGAGGTCGGGTTCGCCACCGTCGCCTGGGCGACGCCCGTCTCGCACACCCCGCCGATGGTCGCGTTCGCGCTGCGCACGAAATCGCACACGTTCGACCTCGTGCGCGCAACGGGGCGGTTCACGATCAGCGTCCCCGATGCGCGCCTTGATGACGCGGTCGCGACCGTCGAGACGTGCGGCAACAAGACCGGCACGCTCGTCGACAAGGGGGAGCTGGTCGATTGGCGGCTGCTGCCCGCTGCGGAGAAGAGCGCGCGGGAGCCTCTGCCCGCGCTGGCGGGAGCGTTGACCGCCTTCGAGTGCCGCGTCGATCACCTCGACCCCGCAGGCGACCACATGCTGGTGATAGGGTATGTGGATCGCGCCTGGTCGCGTGCGGGTTCGGACGACCGCGGCCGCATCGACGCCACCGACGCCCTGCTCTGCGTGCAGCACGATCTGTTCACGTCGGCAAAGCTGGGCTAACGACAAAACAGGGGCCGGCTTCGCATCCGCGAAACCGGCCCCATCTCGCTTCAAGGGCGATGGCGTGATCGAACGCCGATCTATTCCCCCAGCCTCTTCCCCATCGGCTGCGGCTTGCATTCGTCCACCAGCGTGCAGATGCGGCAATCCTCCGCCACGTCCAAGCACACGTCCTCCCATGGGATGGCGCGGTAGCCGAGCCTCTCGTAAAAGCCGACCGAGGCGCCGCGTGCGACGAACCGCAGCTCGCCGTGGCGCTCGAGCGCCTCATCCATGAGCGCGCGGCCCACGCCGTAGCCGCGCCACGTGGGATAGGTGACCACGGGGTTCACGTGCGCGATCCCCTCGGGGCTGAACGCCAAGCGAAGGTACCCCACGATCTCGCCCGCCCCGTTCACCGCAACGCGGATGTTCTCGACGGACGGGAACGCATCCATCCCCTCGTTGTAGTTGTACGCGTTGAGCGTGGCGAGATCCTCGTCGCAAGCATCGCGAATGGTGAACAGATCGGTCATCGAATCTCCTCTAGAACAAGAAATGAGAAAAAGTGACTGTCCCTTTTTCTCATTTACATGATCGGGGGGACGTAGATCTTCATCCTCGAATGCGGGATGGCCTTCTTCGCAAGCTCGGTCAAGCCTTTCGCCACAGTGGGCAGCTTGTCGGTGGGGATGCCCATGAACATCATGTCCTCGCCGACGTCGCTTGCCGCGCGGCAGCCGTAACAGCCGAACGTGATGTTGGGCTCGTTGTCGCGCATCGGGATAAGCACCGCCTCCACGCACATGGAGTTGTAGCCCGACGCATGGAAGTCGAAGCGATGGCCGGTGTAGTAGCTCATCGACATGCACAGCCACATCATCTGCTCGGGCGTGCCGGTGAACACGACCACCTCCGGCTCGCGCACCGTCTTGTTCAGCGGCGCGACATAGGTGGCGCGACGGCTATGCGGCGGCAGCGTGGGACGCTCCGCAACCATCTGGGCGGCGGCCTCGGCGGTGTCGAGCTTGTGGAACAGCACGTAGATCTCGCCGGTCGCCAGCTTCTCGGGAACGCCGGTCATGCCGAAGATGGAGGTGCCATCGGGACAGGAATGCTTGTTGGGAGGCATGAGGATGCTCGCGCCGCGGCGGGCGGCCATCATCGCCTGGCAGAAGCGCAGATTCTCCGGAGGCATCGGCACGTCGGGCAGCAGCTCGTCCGCCTCGACCAAGCTCACGGCAACCGGCTGCCAGCGCAGATCAAGCTTGTCCATGATAATGCGCTGGTATTCAGCCAGCTCGGCGCGTCGCTCCTTATCCAGCGGCTCGGCGCGCGGCTCGTCCGCAAACGGATCATAGACGGCATCGCCGGTCGCCTCGATCGTCAGCGCACGCTGCGGGCAGTTGCCCGAACATGTTTGGCACCCGACGCACTGATCGGGATGGGCGCCGTACGGAAACCCCTCGTCGTTCATCTCCAACACGTTGCACGGGCAGAACGCCACGCACAACCCGCACTTCACGCACCGATCGTCATCATGGAGAATCCTATAGTCAGCCATGTAAACCCCTCGTCTTGGTCACTTTTCTTGTTGCATGCATAGTAGACCATATCTTATATGAAAGAACGCGTGCAAAAGCGGTCTTCCGCAATTCGCGCAAAGCGCGAACACCCCGCCCCGAGCAAGGTAATCGTCCCCGCCGGAGGGCGGAGGCGGCGGGGCTCGCGCGCAGTATTCGCACGAGCCGAAACGCCCAGTGGGCGTTTCGTGCGAGCTCAGGACCTGTTTGAGCACGGAGCCCCGCCCCTTCCGCTCCGCGCCCGCACGATTAACGCAGCTCTTCCTTGCACCAGGGCGGATACACGCGGCGCCCGTCGGCGTCGGTCAGGTGATACGAGCAAAACGGGATGGCGCGGCCGTCGGGAACGGTCACCATCATCGAGCACTCGCGCAAACGCTGCACGTCCATCGACCAGGCGTCCATGTAGTTCATGATGATGACGGACAGGCCGTCGTTCACCTTGACGCCGCGCTTGGTCAGGATGTCCAGGAACACCGAGCCCTGGGGGCTGTCGGGACTGTAGCCCTCGCGGTACTCCTCGGGCGTGAGCAGCTGCGTCGCCGGAACGAATCCGCTCTCATGCGTCGCGTCATCGGTATGCACCAAGAACACGCCGGTGTCGCACAGCGGGTTGGAGCAGCCGAGCGGCCAGATGTCGCGCGGCTCGATGAGCCCGTCGGATTGCTCGGCGAGCTTGAAGATGACGTCGCCCGCCGTCAGCTGCATGGCGCGCTCGGCCTCGAAGCGTCCGGAGACGAACGCGGGCTGCAGCGCCAGGCCGGCGACCACATCGGAGTTCTCCAGGCTGAAGCGCAGCAGATCCCCCAGCTGGCCGTCGTTGAGGCCGGCGACCACGGCGACCGACAGGACGCACTGGATGCCCACCTCGCGGCAGCGCTCGATGACGCGCAGCTTGATGTCCAGGATGTCCCGCCCGCAGGTGCCCTCGTACACGTCGCCGGTCAGACCGTCGAACGACAGGTACACGCCGGTCAGGCCGGCGGCGACCAGATCCTCAAGATATCCCGGACGCGACGCGATGACCAGGCCGTTCGTGTTCACCTCGATGCCCCAGAAGCCCTTCTCGCGACCGTGGTAGATGATCTCGGGCAAATCCTTGCGGCAGGTCGGCTCGCCGCCGGTCAGCTGGACGGCGCCGTCGGTTCCCACGGCGTTGGCGATGACGTCGTACATGGCGTCGATCTCGTCCATCGTGGGATCGTCGTCGCCGTTCTCGGAGCTCATGAAGCACACCGGGCAATGCAGGTTGCAGCTCTTGGTCACCTCGATCTCGAGCAGCGTGCCGCGGCGCTCATGGCGCGAGCAGGTGCCGCAGCCGAAGGGGCACGGGGCGCTGGCCGGAATGGTGTTCTGCGGCTTGGTCTTGGGAAACGCCTCGGACAGCAGCCACTGGTAGTGGTCGGCGTCGGGCCACACGCGCGTGGTGAGCGGACCGTGGTCGGGGCAGGTGCGCTCCATCCACACGGTGCCCTCGTCGTCGGCGTACACGTCGGCCTTCAGCTCGCGCAGGCACTCCGGGCACAGGCCGATCGTGTTGTGCAGATGCCGATGACCGGCAACGCGCGGCGCGCTCCCCTCCTGGGCGACGTGCGCCACCTTAACGGAATCGTTCATGCGGATTATCCCTTTCTAAAATGAGAAAAAGTGACTGTCCCTTTTTCTCACTCACCGGTCGTTCGTAACGTCAGCGAGGGGTGTTCCGTTGGCCAGCAGGCCGACGGAGCTACTCGACCTCGTCCAGATACTGGCGCGGGTCGTGCTCCTCGTTGGGCGGGGTGGAGACGGTGATGCCGTACCAGTCGACCCAGTCGAGCACGCGCTGGGGGATGAACACGTCGTTTTGGTACTTGCCCGCCTCGGCGATCGCGCGCATGCAGGAGATGGCGTGCGCCAAATCGGTGCGCTCGTCGATGTCGGCCACCGGCGAGAAGTACGCGGACGGGATGTTGGCGGCCTTCAGCTTCTCGACGTAGCCGTCGAGCGCGGGGCGACCGTCCATGTTGTAGTAGATGCCCTGGTGGTTGATGGGCGTGTTGTAGCTGAAGCCCACCAGCGACGTGCCGCACTCCTGGCAGGGCGCCTGCACGAAGCCCGGCGTGCCGCATGCCTGGAAGTAGTCGAGCCACTGGAACGACTGCTTGATGTGGGACTTGGGCAGCGTCGGGATGTCGCCGCCGACGGAGACGATATGCTCGTAGCCCTCGTCGAAGATCTGCTTGAACGCGTAGTCGAAATGGTCGTCGAACGTGGCGCCCTTGTCGGTGAGGTAGTGGATCTCCATGGGCCACGGGCCGATCTCGTCGTAGGTCGCCTTCATGATGTCGATGTCGGCGGCGGGCGTCGACACGAAGAAGTCGTAGGTGATCTTGTCGACGGAGGGATCCGCCGCGACCGCCGCGTCGTTGGCGCGCTGCATCTCGATAAGCGAATGCATGCACAGCTCGGACACATCGTACAGGCAGCGCTTGTAGAAGTCGGCCGCCTCGTCAGGCGTCATGAACCCGCCGTGCTCGATGGTCAGGCGCGTTTTGACCCTGCCCGAAACCGGGGGCTTGCTGAACAGAAGCAGCGCTTGTTTCTTTTCCGCCATACGGCTCGTTCCTCCTCGTCTATCGGCGCGGCCCGTCGATCCTCGAAGCCGCGCGTTCGGTGCCGGTGTATCTTATCAGTTCGACTGGCGTTCTTTCTGCCAGCTGATCGGCTCGTCGACGCGCTTGATGACGCAATCGATGTCATTGTAGCTCCACGTGCCGATCATCGGCTCTGCCAGCTCGCAGGTGGTCAGGCAGTTCACATTGGACTCCCACATGCCGCCGAACGCGGGCGCGCCCGACTCCCATTCGGGATGCCACCAGCCGTAATCGACGTTGACCAGGTCGTCGCGCATCCGCGCCGTGGCCAGCTCGAAACGCGCGCTGCCCTGATCGGTGGCGACCTCCACCGTGTCGCCCGGATGCAGCCCCAGCCGCCTCGCCGTCGCCTCGCTCATCTCGACGACCGGCACGGGCGATTTGGCGCGGAACTCGGGGTTGTTGAAGTACATCGACGCGTTGTAGGGCTGCTTGCGCGAACCCGTGATCATGCGCAGATGCGCCCCGCCCTCCGCCTGGACGCGCTCGACCAGCTCGGGGGAGCACAGCGAGAGGTGCCCGCCCGGCTCGGGAAGGCGCGTGCCGCCCACCCGCGGCAGAAACTCGCTGGCAAGCTCGACCTTGCCGGTGGTGGTGGCGAAGCCCTGCGGCTTGCCGTCCGGTCCGGGGATCAGGTGCTTTCCGTACGCGGGCGGCTGGTAGTACAGCCCGATCCGGCAGTAATCCTCCCAATCCATACCGGTGGGGGCGAGCTGCGCGGCGAACGCGTCCTCCAGCGTCTCCTGGGGCCACGCGTCAGCCTGTCCCAGGCGGATGCCCAGCTCGCGGAACACCTCGTAGTCGGTGCGGCGCTCGTAGTACGGCGCGACCGCGGCGGGGCCGCCGTAGCCGTTGTTCGCCACGCCGCCATGCACCTGGAAGATCGGACGCTCGATGGCGCCCGCGATCGGCAGGACGTAGTCGGCGATGCTCGCCGTGGGCGTCATGTAGTAGTCGAGCACCACGATGAGGTCGAGCCCCATGAACGCCTTGAAGACGCGATGGGTGTCGGCGTAGGTGATGAGCGGATTCGTCGCGTTGACGATGAGCGCGCGCACCGGATACGGCTCGCCCGTCTCCATCGCATGAAGCACGAGATCGGGCGCCGCGGAGGTGAGATAGCGCTCCGGCAGGCGGCGGTCCAGCTTCTCGGTGAGCTTTCGCGCCTTGCCGTACCCCTCGTAGCACTGCAGCGGCGTGCGCTGCGTGTTGAGGCATCGGGCGCGGTGCTCCGCGGCGAGCGCGTCGGTCATCTCCATGTCGACCTCGGGGACGAAGTCGCTCGCCTCCGCCAGAACGCAGGCGCCTTGCTTGTCGACGTTGCCCGTGATGGCGCGCAGGCAGCAGATCGCACGGTGCGTGGGCGCGACGTTCACGCCCACCTGGTCGATGCCGCGTCCCGACACGAGCGCCGCCGCCTGCGCGGAGCCGAACAGGCGCGCCGCGCGCACGATATCGTCCTCCGAAACGCCGCACTCCTCGGCAGCACGCGCCGGCGTGTAGGGCCTCACATGCTCGGCGAGCTCCTCGAATCCGTGGCACCACTCATCGACGAACGCCCGGTCGACGAGCCCCTCCTCGATGATCACATGCATGAACGCCAGCGCGAGCGTGCAGTCGGTGCCGGGGCGGACCGGCAGCCAGATATCGGCAAGGGCGGCGACCTGCGTGCGTCGCGGGTCGATGACGACGAGCGACGCCTCGGTCTTGGAGAACTGGATGATGGCGCGCCAGAACGCCGAGTTGTCCGACTGCGCGGGGTTGGTGCCCCAGATGAACAGGCACTCGGTCAGTCCGGGCGTGATGTCGGCCTCGACCGTCCATCCGAACGTGAGCGCGTCCATCCAGATGCGCGGGTTCCAGCAGATCTGCCCGATCCCCATGTTGTTGGGGCTGCCGAACAGGTTCATGAAGCGGTGGAGCGGCCAGAACGACGCGTGCGGCCCGCCGATGGCGCTCGCCAGCGTCTCGGGGCCATGCTCGGCGGCGAGATCCCGCAACCGTGCGGCGATGTCGTCGAGCGCCTCGTCCCAGCTCACGCGCTCCCACTGGTTGGCGCCGCGCTCGTCCACGCGGCGCAGGGGGTGGTTGACGCGGTCGGCGCCGTCGAGAGCGGCGAGGTTCATGCGCCAGCGGCGGCAACCCGCCAGGATGCGCTCGTCGTACGGATAGCGCGTGGGGTCGGAGCGCAGGTCGACCACGCGGCCGTCCTCCACCGTCGCCAGAAACGCGCAGCAATAGCCGCAATAGTGGCAGTTCGTAGGTTTGATCTCTTGCATTGTCGTGAGGCTCCGTCGGTTCTATTCAGCGCTGCCGGAATCCAGGCCGACGAACGCCCGGCGCGACTCCTCGGAAGGCGCGGGCTCGTCGAACAGGAAGCGCAGCGTCATGTAGGGCGGGGTGCTCTCCCAATCGATGCGCCAGTCGTACAGCAGCTCAAGGTAGTGGAACACCGGAACGTCGTGCTGTTCCTTCGACAGGAGGAAGGTGCAGCTCATGCAGGCGGTCACGATCGCGTCCGCCTTGGCGGCGACCGCCTCCTCGCCATGCTTGCGCGACTGCTCAGAGGCGCGCTCCGGCTTGCCGGCGGCGCGCAGCAGCGAGCCGCAGCAGAACGACCGACGACGGTTATGCTCGGCCTCGCGGATCGTCTCCTCGGGAAGCAGGGCGCGGACGCCGTCGGCGAACTCGCCTGTGTCGCGGTCGGGGCAGGAATCATGCGGGGCGAAATGCGGAAGCCCGCCGGATGCCGCCTCGGAATCCGGAACCGCGGCGGCGACCATCTTGCGCGCCACCTCGACATCGATGCGGTAGCCCATATCCGCCAGCTCCACCGGAAGCGGGACGACCTCCACGCCGGCGGTGCGCTCGTCGGCGGCCAGCAGGGCGCGCAGGGCCTTCACGCAGTTGGGGCAGGCGGTGATGATGCGCTCGACGCCGGCATCCAGGATATGCTCGCGCAGCTGTGCCTCGTGCGCCGCACGGACCTCCTTGCCGTTGGGCTCGTACTGCAGGATCTTGCCGCAGCACACCAGCGACACGCCGTCCACGCGGCCAGCGCCCTTCAAAAGATCGTAGACAGCCTGGACCAGCGGCAGCGAGTAGTTGATGAACGAGCACCCCGGGAAGTACAGCGACTTGACCGGAGCGTCCTCCCCCTCGGATTTGCGAGGAGGCTCCACCCAAGCCGAAAGCTCGGGATACCCGCAGGTGACGCGGCTCCCCGTCAGCGCGTCGTCGTACACATATCCAGACATTGCAACCCCCTTTTCCGTTTGCTTAGGCCCGCCGTCCTGCGCCGGATACCGCAGCATCCTTCCACCAGGACGGCGAGCCTAAACAAACGGGGGCCCGACCGCTTGGTCGCACCCCCGTCGTTTTTCAGCCTGCGATTCTCACGCAGTTGGGACTCTTCTTAGAAGAGATTTTTGCCGTATTCCCACTTCTTGACGAACTCGGCGTCAGGCTTGGCAACACGGTTGTAGTAGCGGATCTCGCCCGGGATGTCCGCACGATCGTCGGTGTTGACGACCATGAAGCGGAGCAGGCAGCCGCCGCACAGAACCAGCACGGGAGCCACGATCTGAGCAGCAGCGGAGTGGCCGCCGCCGATGTACATCATCAGCGGGACGAGCAGGCCCAGGAAGACCATGCCCACCCAGAACAGCAGGGCGTAGCTGCCCTTGATCCAGCGCATCGCGGCCTTCTTGGCGGTCACGTTGCCGGCGCCCGCGAAGGACAGGACCATGGTCAGCAGCACGATGAGCTCGGCGATGACCAGCACGATGTCGACGATGTGCAGGATCTCCAGCACGAGCGCGGCAGCGAGCAGGCTCTCGAGCGTGATCTGGGCCGGCCAACCGCCGATGGACAGCACGATGGCGGCGCAACCGGTGGAGATAGCGGAGATCGTGAACAGCACGGGCAGCGCGGGGGTGGCCCAGAACGCATGCGCCTTCAGGGTCGACAGCATGATGCCGGTGTACATCATGATGCACAGGCCGAAGAAGCCTGCGACGATCAGGAAGAAGTCAGCGGCCGGCAGCAGGAACTGCGAGAGCCCGCCGAAGATCGGCCATGCCTGATCGAGGAAGGCGAGCAGGTACAGCAGCGCGAACACGGCGGCGATGACCAGGAAGGTGGCACCCCACTTGATGATGGAGGTCGCCGTCGTCCATACGCGCCAGAACACGCCGGGCTGGCCCAGGTCGATGATCAGGAACACGCAGCCGATGGCCACGCAGATCAGCGCGATGAGCACCGGGAAGGCGAAGATCTCGCCGTAGCCCGGGATCACGAAGCTGTTGAAAATGGCGGACAGGAACAGAATGCCGCCAGCCAGACCGCCCAGGAACAGGTACAGGGCGATAGGCGGTTCCCAGTAATGATGTTTCATTATGCCTGACCTCCCAAACACGGAATGTAGTAGATCTGAGGCTCGGTGCCGAACTCGGTGAAGATGCGGTCGGTCTTGACCGAGCCGATGAGCTTGGACACTTCGCTGTTCGGATCGTCCAGATCGCCGAAGATACGGGCCTTCTGGTGGCAGGTCTCCACGCAGTAAGGCTGGGCATCCGGATCGAGCTGGCGCTTGTCACGGCAGAACGTGCACTTGCGCACGAAGCGGTGCATGCGGTTCTCCAGGTGGGAGGCGTCGCGCATGCCGTAGGGGCACGCGTTCACGCACACCTTGCAGGACAGGCACTTCTTGGGATCCACCCAAACGGTGCCGTCGGCGTCCTGCTGGCTTGCGCCGGAGGGGCAGCAGGGCACGCACTCGGGGTTCTCGCAGTGCATGCACAGAAGCGGCGTCCAGTTGCGATGGACGTTGGGCCAGGTGCCCTGGACGCCCTCGGAGACGACCGGGTTGTAGATGATGTCAAGCGGGAGCTTGTTCCACACACGGCAAGCAACCGTGCAGGAGTGGCAGCCGATGCAGCGACGCTGGTCGATGACCATAACGTAACGAGTCATTTCCTATCCTTTCTCCTACTCGATGCTTACTTACTGAAGGGGCTGGTACGACATGTCGTACTTGTTGCCCGTGGCCTCGTCCACCAGGCAGTTGGCCGCAGCGTCGTACAGCCAGCCGTAGTAGGCGTCATGGTAGGCGCCCGTGGCGGGATCGAGCATCCAGCCGCTGTTGGGATCGTACACGTACGGCTTGTCGCCGAGAACGGCGTAGCCCTTCTCCTGATCCCAGGTCAGCTGCTCGGGCACCGCGTACGGCGCGTCCTGGCCGGGATAGGTGCGGACGCCGGCCACGTAGGTGATCTCGACGCGCTCCATCGTGTACTTCTTGCCCGTGGCGTCGTCGATGAGGCACTGCTCGTTGCCGTCGTAGCGCCAACCGGTGTGCGGGTCGATGTAGGCCTTGGTCTTCGGGTCGATCAGCCAGCCGGAGTCATCCAGCTTGAAGTGCGTGTCCTTCTGGAAGATGCCGTCGTTCTGCCACACCCAGTAGTAGCCCTCGGGGACTTCCCTGGTGCACTCGGGCATCGTGAACGGGATCTTCTCCTTGCACAGCTTCTGCTCGCTGGGCATCACATGGATGCCGGGCTCCTTGGCGGAGCTGGGGATGGAGAACTGGGCGTCCTCGGGCTTGAAGACGTTGTCGAAGTCGCCGCACTTGTAGACCTTGCACAGCATGCCGCGGTTGGACCAGGAGCCGCCCATGGGATCGCAGTCCTCGTCATCGACGGAGGTCAGCGTGTTGACGTTGGACTCCAGGCAGCCGAACGGGTTGTCCAGGTCGGCCGAGCCGTCGCGCTCGGGGAACCACCAGCCGCGCGGGCACATGATCACGCGCGGATCGACGATGGGCTCCACGCTGGCGCGCATCTTGATGCGGCCGCGACGGGTCTCGATCCAGCACCAGTCGCCGCGCACGATGCCCAGCTCATCGGCCTTCTCCGGGTTGATATAGAAGTACGGATCCGGATACAGGTAGCGGATGTTGGGCATGTTGAAGTGCTCGGAGTGATGGAACGGCATGAAGCCGCCGCCCGTGGTGAGCACCAGCGGGTACTCCTCCAGCAGCTCGGGGGTGTCCTCGGGGTTCTCGGCAGTGCCCGTGTAGGACGGCATGCCGTCGTAGCCGAGCTGGCGCATGATGGTCGAGTTGCACTCGATCTTGCCCGTCGGGGTCCAGAAGCCGTTGTTGTTGATGAACTTGCTCTGGTGCAGCGGCGGATAGTACATGCGGAAGTTGTCGACGAACTCGTCCCAACCGGAGATCGGCAGACCCAGCGGCGCGATGATCGCGGAGTAGGCCTCCTCGATGGTCTCCCAGGGCCAATCTTCCTCGGACTGGCCGCAGGCGATGCCGAGCTTGCGCCAGAAGGTGAAGTCATCGTGGCGGTCGTACTTCGGCTGGATGGCGCGGCGGCCGCCCATGACGGAGTCGGTGGCGCCGTAGTGGGTGACGATGATCGGACGCTCGAGCGCGCCGGCCGCCGGGAACACGTAGTCGGACAGCAGGGCGGTCGGGGTGATCCAGTACTCGACGGTGACCAGGAACTCGACCTTCTTCAGGGCGGCGAGCGTCATCTTGGAGTCGCCGTAGGAGTTCACCGGGTTGGTGGCGTTGACGATCAGCGCGCGCACCTGGTAGGGGTCGCCGGTCAGGATCGCCTTGAAGACGCTGGGGCCGTGGGCCTCGCAGAACCACTCGGCCGGCAGGGTTTTGCCCCACGTGCGCTTGGCGTTGTCGGAGATCAGCTGGTAGCCGGGCCAGGAGGTCAGCTTGAACTTGTTGGAGCCGATCTGCTTGGCCTTCTGCTCCTCGGGCAGGCGCTCGTTGAGCTCCATCTCCTCGTCGGTGAGGTAGTTGATGGCCGGGCCGGGCATGCCGTCGCCGCCGGGGACGTCGAGGTTGCCGCAGATGGCGCGGATGAGGGTCAGCGCATGGGCGACCGTGGTGGACGCGCGGCCCATCTGGTCCCACGTGCAGCCCCACTGGATGCAGCCGGGCTTGTTCATCGCGTACAGGCGCGCGGCGGCGCGGATCTGCTCGGGATCAAGCCAGGTGATGGTCGAGGCCCACTCGGGGCTGTAGTCGATCATGCGGTCCTGCAGCTCCTCGAAGCCGTCGCACCACTGCTCGACGAACTCCCAGTCGTACAGGCCCTCGAAGATGATGGTGTGCAGCAGCGCCAGCGCCAAAGCGGAGTCGGAGCCGGGACGTAGCGGCAGCCACAGGTCGGCCTTGGAGGCCGTCTCGGAGTAGCGCGGATCGACCATGATGATCTTCATGCCGGTCTGCATCTGCAGATCGGTGTAGCCGCGCATGCTGGGCAGCGAGGAGGCGCCGGGGTTCATGCCCCACAGGATCAGGCTCTTCGCAGCGCCCAGGTCGGTCTCGAACGGGGACCAACCGCACACGCAGGTCTCGGTCATGAACGTGGGGATCCAGCACAGCAGCGCGTTGTGGAAGCCGTTCGGGGTGCCGAACAGGTTCAGGAAGCGACGACGGGCGAAGTCGTCGGTACGCGTGGTGCCGCCGGCGGAGGCGACCGCCTCGGCGCCGCTTTCGGCCTTGATCTGGTTCAGGCGGTCAGCGACCTCCTGGATGCCCTGATCGTACGGGATCTGCTCCCACTTGCCCTCGCCCTTCTCGCCGACGCGCTTGAGCACGTGGTTGACGCGGGCGGGATGATTGACGTGCAGCAGCGCGCTGGTGCCGCGGCAGCACAGGCCTCCCTTGTTGCTGTAGTCGGGATCGCCTTTGATCTTGATGACGTCACCGTCTTTGACGTATGCGAGAACACCGCAGTTCGCGTGGCAGAAATAGCACAGCGACTTGATCATCTCGACGCCAGGAGCGTTGACATCGACTTCGGTCGACACGATATCGGGACACATCAGGTCCTTCAGGCCGTGCGACTCCTTGGAAATCTCCGCCATCTACCTTCCCCTCTTCTACTCGTCATGCTTGCCTTTACCTACATTGTCATTGCCGTCTTTTCACGACCGCATGCCGCTTAGGGCCGCCGCCATGACATAAGACAGCCCGCAAACGGTGCAAGTTTATAGAACGCCCTGAACTTGCACATCGCTCTTGAGGCTTTAAATCGTATGAACGGGTAAACCTTTCGGTACGAGGCGCGCCGAATACCGCAGTAGGCCGACCGCTCCCTGCGGCCAGCCTTCCGAGTCGCATTATTCGCGCGGCGACGGAGCACCGCCTCCGCTATGTGTCCCCCGTTCCCGAGAGGCGCCCCCGCGCGTCTCGGTACGTAAAGCCCCGCATCCGCCACATGAATATGGTGGACGCAATCGGCTAGTCGATTATAGCCATTGCGTCAAGGACGGACTACCCATTACCGGCGTTTTGCGACGAAAAACAGAAGCACGCCGACCGTTTTTGCACCTATACTGGCGTGACGGGGGACGGTTCTTCTGTCACCTGCGGATAATCCGCCTGCCGCATTATTCAGATGTGACAGAAGGACCGTCCCCTGTCACGTTGGTCTGAGAGGGAGGGCGGCCATGGCCGACAGCTTCACCCACACGTTCACGTTCATGGGCACCGGCGCCGGCTGCGGCGTGCCGGCGTTCTTCTGCGAGTGCCCCGCCTGCCAGGAGGCGCGCGAGCATCCGCGGGCCCGACGCGGCGACTGCGGCGCGATGATCCGAGGGCGCGGCGAGGGCGGACTCACCGTGCTCATCGACACGCCGCCCGATGTCCGCTATCAGCTCAACCGCGAGGGCGTGCGCGCGATCGACCGCCTTTTGGTGACGCATGGGCACTCCGACCACATCGGAGGCATGGAGGAGCTCGAGTACATGGTCCAGCTGCGCACCAAGGCCCCGCTGCCGACCTATGCCAGCCCCGGCACGCTGGAGACCATCGCGCACGAATACCATTACATGACGTACTGCCTGGACATGCACGAGATCATGCCCTACGAGACGATCGAGATCGACGGCGTGCGTTACACGGCGCTGCCCGTGCACCATGCGCCCGGCACGTACGGGTATCTGATCGAGACGCCCGGCACGCGCCTGTTCTACGCGTCGGACACCGGCACGCTGCCCGACGCCACCGCGGAGCGCGTGCGCGGGGTCGACTTCCTCGCGCTGGACGCGACGTATTGGAAGCACTGCCCCACCGACCAGCACCACAGCATCCAGGAGACCATCGAGGAGGGGCTGGCGCTCGATGCGGGGACGATCTTCCTCACGCATCTGTGCATGCACTACGCCGAGCCGATCACCTTGGTCGAGCTGGAGGAGTTCCTGCGGCAATACGACGGCCGCGTGCGCGCCGCCTCCGACGGCCTCTCCTTCGGCATCTAGCGCAAACGGAAAAGGGGACGGACGTTTTTCTCGTTTCGCGAAAATGAGAAATATCACCCGTCCCCTTTTCTCATTCCGAGACGGATTTCGGGATCCGATCGGCCAAGATCATACCCCTGGGCGGAGAAAACCGCCGTATCTGGGTCTTTTGGTCCCACCAAAGGCTTGCGATGCCCGTTATAATGAAGCGTCGCTATTTGCCGCTCCGAACGGATCCCCTATGGCAAGCACCCGACCGGGAGGGACGGGAGGGACCCCGATACGGAGAAGGCAATCATCCGCAAGCTGTTATTTCATTGTCTGGGAGGGAGATGTATGAAACAGCCTAAAAGCATTGTGTACGCATTCCTGATCGGAGGCATGTTCGCGCTCATCGCGCAGGCGATCCTGTCGTTTTGGCAGTTCGCTCTCGCGGATACGCCGATGTCGTTCTTCATGGGCGGCGCCACGCTGGTGAGCATGGGCGTGATCGGCTGCGTCCTGGGCGGTTTTGCCGTTTACCAGCACGTCGAGGAGTGGGGCGACTTCGGCGCGCTGCTGCCGTTCTCGGGCTTTGCCATGGCGGTCGGCATGAAGGCGGTCGGTCCCTGGACCACCAAAAACGAGCAGTTCGGCAAGTGCGTGTGGAACTGCGTGTGGTTTGTCGTGTGGTTCAACGTCGTGTTCGCCGCCATCTGCATCGCCATCGGCTACGCCTGCGGTGCCCTGGGGCTCAACAACCCCATCATCACGGTCGAGGCGACCACCGGCGGCATGCTGTTCTTCAACGCGTTTATCCTGGGCGGCCTGTGCGCTGCGGTGTTCCAGACCCTTTACATGGTCGTCCAGCGCATCACCCCCAAGGTCACTCACCTGCACATCCTGATCACTGCCTGGATGGTTGGCTGCATTCTGGCGCCGATGGGCATCTCTGCCGCGCTTGCCGCGTGGGGCGGTCAGGGCTTCAGCGTGATGATCCTCGTCGGCGGCTACAACATGTACAACGTCGGCCTGGATCTGTTCCTGGGCCACGTCGACACGGCGCTTCTGCACCTGGGCTCGTTCGCCTTGGCCGTTACCGGCCTGGCGCTCACCGCCCTGTTCACCTTCTTCATCTACAACGCCAAGTTCGGCCGCACGCCGCTGCGCGAGGTGCACAAGCAGCAGGCGCTGACCTCGCTCGAGCATCTCGGCTTCGAGGCTCAGCTCACCGACAAGAAGGCGTAATCGGGCACGCAGCGCCGCCACGGCGCGCGTCTCAAGCCATCGGCAGCGTTTCGGAAAGCCGCGTCGTCCTTTCGGGCGGCGCGGCTTTCCGCTAGAATGGCCTGCATGCGCACAACGACGACAGGAGGAGCGGGGCGGGCGCCCCGCCTCCTTTGAGAAGGAGCACCGCATGTCCAAGAAGAAGATGCGCCGCGACCGCGCGCTGATGGAAATCCCCCGCCTGAGGGCCAACCGCCGCAGCGGGATCATGCTCACCGCCCTTGGCGGCATCCTGGCCGTCGTCGTCATCATGGGGATCCCGGTGCTGCAGGGCTACGGCATCCTGCCGTACAACAACATGGTCATCAGCGTCGTCACGTTCGCGACCGCCGTGTGCGCCTGCGGCGTGCTCGGCCTGGGCGTGCAGAAATTCACCCGCGCCAACCAGAAGATCAACGCGATCCGCCAGCTATACGACTTCACCGACGAGGATCTGAAGAAGCTGTAGCCCGCAGGTCGCATCCCCGCCTACGATGCGAAAAGGCCCCTGCTCCGGATCTTGAGGATCCGCGGAGCAGGGGCCTTCGTCGTATCGGCGCGGCTTTGACGGGCCGCGCGCCATCGGAGCCTCGGAGTTTTTAGAACTCGAGCTTCTCCAGACGCTCGAACACGGCATCCTTGCGGGTGAGGAAATCCCACGGATCGAAGATCTCGTCGAGGGTCTCCTTGGAGAGGTTGGCCTCGGGATCCGCCTCGAGGTTCTCGCGGTAGGTCGGTCCGTCGACGGCGTTTTGGATGTCCGCCCACACCTTCATGGCGTTGCGCTGCACGATGACGTAGGCCTCCTCACGCGTGATGCCCGTCTGCACGAGCGCGAGCAGCACCTTGGAGCTGAAGATCAGGCCGCGCGTGCGCCACAGGTTGTGCTCCATCTTGTCGGGATAGGTCTGCAGGCCGTCGAGCATCCACTGCATCTTGCCGAACATGTAGTCCAGCGCCGTGAAGCTGTCCGCCAGCGCCACGCGCTCGGTGCCGGAATGGCTGATGTCGCGCTCGAACCACAGGGCGACGTTGTCAAGCGCCACCTGGGCGTTCGCCTTGACCACGCGCGCGAGGCCGCACACGCGCTCCGCGGTGATGGGGTTGCGCTTGTGGGGCATGGCCGAAGAGCCCTTCTGGCCCTTGGTGAACGGCTCCTCCGCCTCGATGACGTCGGACTGCTGCAGCAGGCGCACCTGCAGCGCGATGGACTCGAGCGTGGCGGCGACGGTCGCCAGACCGCACATCACCTGGGCGTGGCGGTCGCGTGCGAGCACCTGCGTCGACAGCGGGTCGGGCGTGAGGCCCAGCTTCTCGCAGACATACTGCTCGACGAACGGATCGATGCTGGAATACGTCCCCACCGCGCCGCTGATGGCGCCGGTGGCGGCGACCTCGCGCGCCTGCTCCATGCGGGTCTGCGCGCGCTTGAGCGCCCATGCCCAGCTGCCGAACTTCATGCCGAAGGTCATCGGCTCGGCGTGGATGCCATGCGTGCGGCCCACGCACAGGGTGTCCTTGAACTCGAGCGCGCGGCGCTTGCACGTCTCGCCGAGCTGCTTGATGTCGGCGAGGATGATGTCGATCGCCTGGGTGATCTGATAGGAAAGGGCGGTGTCGCCCAGGTCGGACGAGGTCATGCCGTAGTGGACCCAGCGGCTCGGCTTGGGCTCGCCCTCGGGCACGGCGGCGTCGATATGCTCGGCCATGTCGGTGGTGAAGGCGATGACGTCGTGGTTGGTGACCTTCTCGATCTCGGCGATGCGCTCGGCCGTGCAGCCGGCGTGGTCGCGGATCCACTTGGCCTCCTCCTTGGTGATGCCCGCCTGACCCAGCTCGGCCTGGGCCTCGCACGCCAGCACCTCGATCTCCTGCCAGATGTCGAACTTGTTCTGAAGCGTCCAGATATGCCCCATCTCGGGGCGCGTGTAGCGGTTGATCACCAGCGTGCCTTTCCCTCGCCTTGATACATGCTGTGCTGATTATACCCTGCCCGGTGCGGCGCGTTGCGCCTACAGTCCGCGGAAGAGGGAGCGGACCTCGTCGAGGACCTCGTTGTCGGCGGCGATGATGGCGGTGTCGCCGGGCATGAGATAGGTGTCCTCGCCCACCACCTGCACGTCGTCGGTTGTGGAAACCGCGACGATCAGGCTGTTCTCGGGCATGGGCATGTCGAGCGCGCGGACGCCGGTCTCGTTCGAGTGCAGGCGCATGCGCGGGACCCGGATCTCGGTCAGCACGACGTTGCCGTGCGTGAGCGACGAGGCGACGCTCACGCTGCCCAGAAGCGTCTCCTCCTCGATGAGGTTGGCGATGAGCGTCGTCGAGGAGACGCACTCGATGCCCACCTCCTTGAAGATGCGCAGGTTCTTGGGGTGGTTGACGCGCGCGATGCAGCGCGGCACGCTGAACACGCGCTGCGCGATCTCGCAGGACACGAGATTGTTGTCGTCCTGGCCGGTGGCCGCAACGAACACGTCGGCGCGACGGATGCCGGCGTCCTCCTGGTATTTGGAGTCGCAGCCGTCGCCGTGGATGACCATGTAGCTGCCCTGCAGCACGATGGAGAGCTTGTCCGCCGTCGCCAGATCGTTCTCGATCAAGGCAACTTCGTTTCCGCTGTTCAGAAGAACCGTCGCAAGGTACTCGCCCACCTTGCCGCCGCCCATGATGACTACGTACATATAACTACCTCCTGGGTTTGATATGCGTTTCGCCTATGCTGCCAGCAAGGGCTTCTCCGGCTGGCAAGCCGACGGAACCCCTCATTCCTGGATGTATCGGGAGAACGAGCCGATGAGGTCGTGCCGGATGCACACCAGCAGCGAGTCGCCGTGGTAGAGGATGGAATCCTTGGTGGGAATGGAGCTCGCCGAACCGTCGGAGCGCTCGAAGGCGACGACGCGGATGTCATGATCGCGCTCCAGCTCGCCGGCGCGCACGGTGCGCTTCTCGGCCCAGCTGAGGTCGAGCGAGAAGCGCAGCACCTCGAATTCCCCGAACGTGTCCAGATGCGAGCCGTGGCCGGAGACGATCTTGCCGAAGACGTCCTCGGCGACAAGCGACGTGCCGCAGACGTAGTCGATGCCGAGCTGCATGTAGGCGCGCTCGTGATCGGGGTTGTACAGGCGGGCGATCACGTGGGGGACGTCGTAGAGCAGGCCGCCCACGCGCGCCACCATCAGGTTGGTGTTGTCGAACTGCGTGACGGCGGCGAGCACGTCGCATTCCTCGACGCCCGCCTTCTCGAGTGTGTCGCTGTCGGTGCCGATCCCCTGGACGGTCGCCCCGTTGAAGTTGCGGCCCAGGTTGGCGAACGCGTCGGCGTTGCGGTCGATCACGCATACGTTGTCGCCGTTGTCGGAAAGCATGTTGGCGAGCTGCGAACCCACGCGTCCGCACCCCACCACGATGACGTTGCTGCTCATAACCCACCTTCTTCCAGACTGCCAACCAGCCGCGCTTTCAGACGCAGATCATTCTAGCGCAGCATGCGCATGGGAACAGCCAGCGTGCCGGCACGCAAAGCAGGATCCCATGCACGGTTCCGACCAAGATCGCCTCTCTTCGGCATCAGACAAACAGCTCCGTTTCTCCCAGCAGAAAACGCTCGATGCTGCACTCTGCAGAACCGACGACGATCGAATGGGCCTGCGGATTCTCAAGGAGGAATCTCGTCATCCCCTTGGTCGGTTTCACCCGTCCACTCTTCACCTCGATCGCAGTCACGGCATCTTTGTCCGCTATGACGAAATCAACCTCGTCGTTTCCGTCGCGCCACCAATGCACAGAAAATCCTTCTATCGTTGCGCGGTTGATCAGATGCGCCCCCACGGCACTTTCCACCAAACGTCCCCTTAGCGCAGGATCCGTCAGAAGCGCACTACGGTTTCTCCCGAACTCCGCAACCATCAACGACGTGTCGTGCACGATCAGCCGGGGCGAGCTTGCTTTTTCGCGCAGATGCTTGGGGTCGTATTTCTGCAACCCGCTCATAAGCCCCGCTTCTGACAATAGGGAGAGATAGTGCGCGATGGTTGCCGCATTGCCCCTATCGTCAAGCTGCCCCAACAGCTTTCGGTACGAAACCTCTTGACCGGAATATGCCGCTCCCACTTCGAATAAGCGACGCATGAGCTCAGGTTTCCTCACATCGGCAAGCTGCAGCGCATCATTGACTATGCTCGGATCGATGATCGAGGAATGCATGTAGTTGAACCATCGCCGTTCATCGTCTTTCAAGATGGCAGCACCAGGATAACCGCCAAAGTAAAGATAATCTTCCAAGGAGTACCCAAAGGCGTCGGCGCATTCCGCATATGACCAATGCGGCGAATGGATGAGCTCAAACCTTCCCATAAGGGATTCACTGAGCCCGTCATGAATCAGCGTTGCGGAAGATCCCAAGAGGATCGCCTTCACCTGCACACCATCGCGGGTGTCTTCGTCCCAGAGCGTCTTAACAACAGAAGACCACCCGCGAATATACTGAACTTCATCGATGACTAGAAGCACGGGAAGCTGTAAGGCGGCGAACATATTTCTCGCCCGATACCATTGCGCCCTTATCCAATCCGGGGTCGATTCCCCCTTTGTCGCTTCGGCGAACACGCCTGGGCACCCGGCTTGAGCAACAGCCTGATTGACGGCGGTTGTTTTGCCCGTTTGCCGAGGGCCGATAATGATCTGAATAAAATGTCTTTGTTCTTCGATTCTATTTCTAATTATTTCTACGATTGACCGTTGATAAGCCATTTTAGTATTCCTATCTCACAAATTTTTTTCATTTTCTCACAAATTTTGCGAGATAAATCACAAAAATTAGCTGAAAGGGGCTTTGGCTCATCGGCGGTTCGCCGCGGCTCGAACACGCAAAACGACCACTGGCCACCTTGCTGAAAAGACTCGTCGGTCCGTCCTGCATCGAAAACATAAGCCCAAGCGTTCGGGATGAAAAGAGGTGCAAGGAGGCGCCCTCCCGGCGCAACCGGTTGAAAGGACGCGCAAGGAGTCTGCTTCCCATCTCCCAACCGCCTCCTTCGGCAATTGATCATCCCGTTTGCCGTCAGCCCGTGCGCAATGTCGCGTCGAAACGACGCACAACGCAACAAAGGGTTGCGGCGAACCGCAACCCATTATATGCCTGCGTGGTTACCTGAACCGATCGATGCGCTCTGCAGGTATCGCTAGATCATCATCATCTGGGCGAGCGTGTTGTGGAACCAGTGGTCGTAGTTGGGCGGGCAGTATTTCTGCGCCGCAGCGTAGGTCAGCGAGTAGCCGTAGCCGCTCGCCAGGCCCGCCACATGGGCGTTGATGGCCTCTTCCCAGCTGCCCCAGCTGCTGCTGCCCCAGCCCCATGCGTTGTGGGGCAGGAAGCAATGCGCGCCCTTGGAGCTTTCGGTGTTGGAGATCGCCGGGGAGAAGCGGGGGTCGACGCCGTTGTTCCAAGCCGCCTGGGCGAACACCGAGCCCATGCCCGCCAGGGGCGAGCCGGACAGGTAGGCGTCGATGCGCGCGGTCCATTCGGCGACGAAGGCCTCCTCGCCCACGCTCCAGTCGACGTCGGCCAGAGCCGCGAGATCCGAAGCCGCGGCATCCTGCGCGACGGCAACCTGCTGAACTGCCTTGGCCTCCTCGGCGGCGGCGATGCGCGCCTGCTCCTCGGCACGCGCCTGCTCCTCGGCGGCGCGGCGCTCGGCCTCGAGCTGCTCTTCGATCGCCTGCACGGTGGGGGAGATGTCTCGCTGAGACGTGTTGGTGAGAATGGAATCGTCCGTCGCCGCGGAGGAACCCGACACGACGATGGCGCGATCCTGCGCGGCGCTTGCCGCCATCGTCCCGTCCAGGCCGAACGCGCCATCATCCGTGGTCGCGCCGCCTGCCGAGGCGATGCCGAAGCCGATGAAGCCCGCCATGACCAGGGAGACGCACGCCACCATGACCATCTTGACGACAACGCTCGACTTGCGCTGCTTGTATCGTTTGCTAGCCAAAAATCCACTGCCTTTCCACGCAGCAATAGCACTGACCCGCCGAGACGGGCGTCGAGCAGCTTATTGGATTGTCGGGGTGTGATTGCTGCAAAAGACAGAGCGCTATGCTGTTTTGACAGGTGATATTTTACCGTAGGGTGCTGGGTGACCGCAAAGTTTTATGGAGACGCTCTCCATCATTTGTTCGCTTGACAGGTCCCGCAATTACGCTTCCGCAGGTCGTCATTCGGGGCGCCGAACGTCAACCGCTACTTGAACGGATAGACGATCTCGACGTCGCGGCCGAGCGGCAGATCGAGGACGATAGACGGCGTCGCCCCCGGCTCGGCGAACAGCAGCAACCCGAACACGCAGAACGCCGTGAACAGCACGCCGGCGCCGAGCGCCCAGGGCCACGAGCGGCGCATCCACGCCACCACGAGGAATGCGATCGCGAACAGGGCGAGCGGCCACAGAGCGGCCAGCCACGGGCCGAGCGACATCCAGCGGACAAGCCCCACGCTCATGGGCAGGACGACGCTTCCCGCCGCCACGAAGAACCATCCCGTGGCCGCATGCGCCATCCGGACGCCCTGTTTGCCCGGCACCGCCATCACCGCGATGCCCGATAGCACGAAGAACAGCGGCCAGAAGCGCCACCAGCTCGCTCCCTGCACGACGAAGCCCAGCAGGCGGAGGATTCCGACGAACGCCACGGCGAGGAACGCCCACAGAAGCAGCGAGCGCGCGACCGGGGACGGCGCCAGGGTCCGGCGCGGCTTGGCGGAGGCGGCGCCCTGCACGGCAGACGCCTCCGGCGCGGCGGCGTCCAGCGGGACGGCCTGCGCGGAGATCGGCTGGGCGGGAGGAGTTTGAAGGTCGCCCGTAGGCGCGATGCCGGCGGCGATGCGGGATGCGACCGCCGCAGCGGCAGCCTGGGCCCCGAGCGGCGGCTGGGGTGGGACGTGCCCCGCGGCGGCGTACACGTCGCGGCGCGCGGAAACGTCCGCCTTGGGCGAGGCGGCGCCTTTGGCGCCATCGTCCGACGCGACATCGATGGCCCCGTAGGTTTCGGACGTCGCCTCATGCGGCCTCACGTCCAGGGGCAGGGGGTCTTCGGGAGCAAGCGGCATCAGCACCCACAGCACGATGTAGACGACGGCGCCCAATCCCACGGTTATCAGGCACAGCAGCACGGCGAGGATGCGGACGACCACGGCATCGATGCCCAGGACGTCGGCGAGGCCGGCGCATACGCCGCCCGCCACCGCGTCACGCGATCGTTGCCATCGTTTCCCCGTCACAGCGCCTCCCCGATCGCCCCGACGGCGCGCCGCGGCGCCGGGCGCATCGAACCCGTCTGGAAGGTGTCGCCCATCCGGTCTTCCCGCTATTCGGCGTCCTTGGCGGGCGCCTCGTCGGACGAAGCCCCCTCATCGGAGGGATCCGCCTCGTCGGCGACGGGAGCCTCGATGCGGCTGACGCGGATGGTGGAGATGCGGCGGCGGCGCATGGCCTGGATCTTGAACCGGTAGCCCTCGATCTCGAACTCATCGCCCATCGACGGCACGACGTCGATGGTGTCCATCAGCCAACCCGCGATCGTCTCGTAGTCGTCCGACTCGGAGACGGGCCAGCCCAGCTCGGCGGCATCCTCCGCGGGAAGGCGCCCGTCGACGACCCACTCGCCCTCGGCGACGGTCGAGACGAATTTGCCGTCATCCACGTCGGTCTCGTCGCCGATCTCGCCGACGATCTCCTCCAAAATATCCTCGACGGTAATTAAACCATCGGTGCCGCCGTACTCGTCCACGACGATGGCCATCTGTTGACGATTCGTTTGCATCTCGGAGAGCAGCGGATAGATGTCCTTGGTCTCGGGGACGAACAGCGCCTCGTAGGCATACGGCCCGACCGGCTCATCGCCCTTGCCGTCGAGGATGGGCGCCACCAGGTCTTTGTAGTTGACGATGCCCACGATGGTGTCGTAGTCCTCATGGTAGACGGGCAGGCGCGAATAGCCCGTGCCGCGCATGCGGTCCACCGCCTGGCGCACGGTCTCGACGTCCTCGACGAACATCATGTCGACGCGCGGCTGCATCACCTCGCGCACGGTCATGTCGCCCAAATCCAGGATGTCGTGGATCATGCGCTTCTCGTCGTCGAGGAGCTCGTCGTTGTCCTTGACGATGTATTTGATCTCCTCTTCCGACACGTTCTGGCGGTCATCGGAGCTCTTGATGCGGAACAGGCACGACAGCCCGTTGGCGGAGGCGGAGGTGAACCACACCAACGGCTTGGCGATCGTGCGGAACACGTTCAGGGGGCCGGCGACCATCTTGCTCACGCTCTCGGCGTTGGAAAGCGCGATGCGCTTGGGAACCAGCTCGCCCACCACGATGCTCAGGTACGACACGGCAAGCGTGATCAGAACCGGCGCCAGACCGGGGGCGATGAACGTCAGCCACTCGATCCCGAAGCTGGAGAACCAGCCCGCCAGCGGAGCGGAGAGGTTCGTGGACGCGGCGGCCGACGCGGCGAACCCCACCAGCGTGATCGCCACCTGGATCGTGGCCAGGAAGCTGCTCGAATCGCTCGCCAGCGCGAGCGCCCGGCGGGCGCGGCGATCGCCCTCGTCGGCCTCCTTCTGCAGCATGACCTGCTTGGCATTCACCAACGCCATCTCCGACATCGAGAAGTAGCCGTTCACCAGAACGAGGATGAACGTGACGACGATGCTTATGCCTATGTCCATGGGGCTGTTCTCAACTCCTTCGTCGGCCTCCGGCGCGCGCACCGGGAAAGCGGCCTACATGACGTAAAACAAAACGGCTAGGAAATGGCACACGCTTCCCGCCAGAACCCACAGGTGGAACAGCGTGTGCATGTAGCGGATCCTCTTCAAGACGTAGAACACGCATCCGATGGTGTAGCACAGCCCGCCCGCGACCAGAAGCCCCAGGCCGGAGGGCGGAAGCGCGGAGACCAGGTCGGGCAGGAACCATACGACGCACCACCCCAGCGCAAGGTAGAGCACGGCGGACACCCATCGCGGCCTGAACACCCAGAACGCCTCGCACGCCACACCCGCCAACGCGATCGCCCACACCGCCACGCAAAGCCACATCCCCCCGAACGGGGCGAGCGTGATCAGGCAGAACGGCGTGTAGGTGCCCGCTATGAACAGGTAGATGCAGCTGTGGTCGAGCACTTTGAACACGCGCTTTGCCTTGTCGACGGCGATGGCGTGGTAGAGCGTCGACATGGTGTATTCCAACAGCATCGTGATGGTGTACACCAAGGCGGTGACCAGGTATATCCCGCCGCCCGCGTTCAAGGACGCGACAACCAGGATCGGAATCGCCGCGATGGCGAGCAGGGCGCCCACGCCATGGCTGATCGAGTTGGCGATCTCCTCGCCCAGCGTGTACTCGCGGACGTTGCGCTTGCGCTGCTTGAGGTTCGCGGGGGTGTTGGCGCGCTCGTCGCGATGCGCGTAAGCGTCGCGCGCCGTGCGGGGGCGGAATTGCGAGGGGGTCCAATCGTGCGCGGCGGAACCCTGCCTGCCTGACGGCGCGGCGGGATGCGTCGGCTGCGAAGAAGCCTTCAGCGGACGGCTACTTCGGCCACCTCCGTCGGCGGTTGGTGTCGCTTGTGAACTCATGCCGTCTATGATACCGCATCCCTGCGGGGGCGCACCCACTCCAGCCATGCTTGGGCATCATCTTCACAGACGTCGATCAGGCGCACGGTCGTGCCGCCCGTGCCGGCGGCGGTGCGCACGGCGATCGTCGCCGTCTGCGCCCGACGCTGGAAGGGATTGGTCTTGGTGTAGCCGAACTGGATCTTGCGGCGCGGGAAGCTCACTGATTCGCAGCCCAGCCCCCCGTTGACCACCCGCATGAAGCGGCGGTTGTAGGCGAACCCCGATCCGCGCGCCCACAGCACCGCGCCGACGACCTCGAGCGCGAGCACGATCAGGCACACGGCGTAGGCGGCATAGGCGCCGATGTTGAGGTAGCCGAGCACCATCTGCCCCTCGGGAGCGGCGTTGCGCAGCACCAGGTTGACGATCACCTGGGCCACGGCGACGCACACCGCGATCCAGAAGCCCGCCCCCTGCAGGACGCCGCGGCGGATGACGGCGCGGCGCAACGCGACGGGCGGAAGCGGCGTCTCGCCGGCGGGCACGTCGGCGAATTCGGGGATGATGCCGGCAAGGATCTGCGGCACGCGGTCGAGTTTGACGAAGGGATGGATGACCATGCCCTGGTGGCTGAGGCTTTGGCCTTGCTCGCCCTGGGAGGAGTCGACGGCGTCGATCTTGCCCAGCGACAGCTCGCAGTAGCCGAGCAAGCGGCGGATGACGCTCTGTTTCACGATGATCGACTGCACACGGTCGACATCCACGCCGCGGATGCGATGCTGGAGCAGGCCATGCTCGACCTCGATGCGGTTGCCGCGACGGCGCGCCTTGAAACCGCCGAACTGGATGCAGGTTCCCACGACCGAGAACGCCCACAGGACGACGATGCCGAGCAGGACCAGGTTGCCGCCGAAGATCGTGGATCCCATGGCGAGGGCGGTGTTGGCGACGGCTCCGGCGGCATCGCCCGCCGCATCCATCACGCCCCCCACCACCTGGAACACGGTGGCGAGCACGCCGATGATGGCCAGGACGAACCCGGTGTTGTTGGAAAGCCCGGTGAAGATGAGCTCCTTGTTGGTGAGGCCGTATTCGTAGGACGAGACTCCCATGTCCACCTCGTCGCCGGCGAACAGGCCGCGCATGTCGTCCCACACTTCGGCGCCGACGTCGAGCACGTTGCCCACGGGGGCGGCGGCTGCGGCAGCGGAGGCGGCAGGCGCGGCTTGCGGTGGGACGGATCCGCAAGGGGCGGCGCCCGACGCGGCGGGCGCGCGGTCCTCGTCCAGCCCGAGGATGCGGCGTTTGCGCTGGTAGAGCTCCATGCGCAGATGCTCCGCCTGGTCCTTGCGCAGATACGGAACGGTGATGGCGGTGTGCGCCGCGCCGCCCGCCGTGTCGACGTGAACCGTGCACACGCCGCAGACGCGTTGCCACAGCGAGGCGTGCTGGTCGACCGATTGGACGCGCTGGTAGGGCACATGCACGCGCTTCTTGTTGAAGATGCCCGAATACAGGCTGAACTCCTCATCGCCCAGCTCGTACCACAGGTGCTTGTACGACCACCACTGGTACAGCAGGCACAGCAGGAAGATCACCACGATGATCGCCGCGATTCCCAGACCGGCGACCATCACGATGAATCCGTCGACCCGGCCCGCTCCTTCAAAGAACGAGCCGATCATAGAGGAGAACAGCGAGATGCCGAGCGCCACGATGATGATGCCGGCGGAGCGCAGCGAGCCCAGCCAGATGTAGCTGTGGTGCACGTAGTGGCGCTGGGGTTCGGCGGGCTGCAGGCCTGTGACAGGCTGCACGGCAGGCGCGGACTGCGCGGTCGGTTGCTGCGGCGCGGCGGGTTGCTGCGGTGCGGCGGGTTGCGCCGCCCGCGCCGGCTGCGCAACCGGCTCGAGCCGCGGCTCCTGCGCCGGCGCGCCCTGGGGAACGCGTTCGTCCATCACACGTCCTCCTGGGCGATGCGCGCGAGCTCCGCCGCCTTGTCGCGCAGCTGCTCGGCTACCTCGGAGGCGAGCCCGGGGATCTCGTGCTCTCCGGCGGCGGTGGCGACGGTCACGCTCGACAGGCCGAACGCACGCTGGATCGGCCCCTGCCGCGTGTCGGTGTTCTGCACGCGGATGAACGGGATGATGAACCGCTTGCGCCAGATGATGCCCTTGGCGATGTCCAGATAGTCGTCGGACAGCTGGTAGCGCCACCGCGCGTACCGGATCGGCGGCAGAACCGCGAGCCACACGATGAGGCACAGCACCCAGACAGCGGCGATGATGCCCGTGGCCATCCACGCCCAACCGGCGTTGGGATCGGCGATGGCGATGATGGGGAACGCGATGCCGCAGCACAGGAACAGGATGCAGATCCACACCGCGTCGTTGATGCGCCAGACGGTCTTCACGCGCGGATCCAGCTGGTTGGCCGGCAGCTCTTTCATGGGTCTCCTTCGGTTGGTTGCCCCTCCATCATACCAAAGCCATCTTGCCGCTAGGTTTCGCGCGCTTTACGGCTCGCCAACGATCGTCCTCGTCTCCCGATCCTGCACCGCACCGCGGCAATCCGCTCCTGGCGCCGCTCCGATCCGCTGAAGCCCAACGCCATCGGCGCGAGGGGGCGGCAAGCCGCCAGAGCCTGGCACCATCGGCGCGGAGGGGACGGGCGAAGCTGCGCTATACTCGGTTCCGCAAGCAAGCGATGCCGACCGCCCCCGCACGCGGGGCAGGTGGCGAAGGACGCCACGAGACGACACGCGACGGGAGAATCGAGGAGCATATGACGTACGACGAGCTGAAATCCCTGATCAAAGATGCTATGAAGGCGCATGACAAGACGCGTCTGTCCATCCTGCGCCAGGTGCACGGCGAGCTGAAGAACATCGAGGTTGACGAGCGCCGCGAGGTGACCGACGCCGACGTCGACGCGATGCTCAAGCGCGTGATCAAGCAGACCAAGGAGACGCTCGAGGGCTCCATCAAGGCGGGCAACAACCAGGAGCGCACCGACACGCTCACCGAGCAGGTCGCGATCCTCGAGGGTCTGCTGCCCAAGCAGATCTCGGGCGACGAGCTGATCGCGCTGATCGATGCGACCCTGGCCGAAACCGGCGCGACCGCGAAGAAGGAGATGGGGCGCGTCATGGGCGCGCTCACGCAGAAGACCGGCGGCAACTTCGACAAGGCCGCGGCGGCGAAGGAGCTTCAGGGGCGCCTTCAGTAGCGCAGTGCCGGAACGCGGCCTAGAACAGGCCGAACACGTACGCCATCTCCTCTTCCCAGGACGCGCGGTCGACCACCCATGCGCCGTCCTGCTCGACCACGTCGAAAGCGGCGTAGAAATCGATGCGGGAATCCTCGGCGGCGCCCATCGAGGCGACGAACGCCTGGCCGAACTGGCCGAGCATCGTCGCCTCGTCCATGGCGTCGAGCAGACCCGAATCGATCATGTCCTGGGAGGCGGTGTCGAATCCCTCGAGCAGCTCGAACATATCGCGCGTTTCTAGATCGGCGTACACCGTTCCCGTTCCATCCGAGAACGTGAACGAGCCATCCATCTCGTACGAGAAGCCGGCCATCATCCACTCGGCGACATCGCGGGAATCGACCCCGATATCGGCGAGGGAATACCCGCTTGTCGAGAACAGCTCGTCGGCCTTCGCGGCGAGCCATGCGGCAAGATCGGGATCCCCTGCGGCGAATTTGTCGAGCTCTGCGCGGACCGCTTCCTCAGCGGCGCGGTCATCGGCATCCATGTCGGCAAGATACCCTGCGGGATCATCTTCGTTGAACGTGCTCGACGAGTAGGATCCCCGGTCGGACGGCGCGGTTGACTCGGACAAATACGAGGTGAACGCCGCCGTGCCGACGACGCTCGCAGCGAGCACCACCGCCGAGAAGGCGATGCCGACGATGCCGCACACCCTGCCGGCAACCGCTTTGCCGTCTTTGCCGTAGCGTTTGATCGCCTTCGCGGACGTCACCAAGGCGACAACGCCCAGCGCGATGCCCGCAACGGGAACGCCCGCCGTGACGATGGACAGGATGCCCAGCACAAGCGGCATCACCCCCGCCTTCGCCGCGGCGCTGGGAGCGGATCCGCCGGGAGGATCGAAGGGAGCACCCGGCGCATAAGGAATCCCGGAGGAAGCGGCACCCGGCGCGTGCGAGGCCCCGGAAAAAGAGGCGCCCGGCGTCGCGGAGAAGGGTGCGGACACGGCGGGCGCAGGATGCCCCCGCTCCGAATCGCCGTCGTCATCGGACACGCCCCATCCTTGCGGCTGGACCGCCCATCCGTCGTGGATATCCCCTTGCGGCTCCACCGCAGAATCCTGGATGCCCTCGCCCATCACCTGGACCACCGGCGTTTGGGAAGCGTCGAGCATCTCGTCGGCGCTCACGCCGAAACCGTCGTTCAATCCGGTGTCACGCCGCTCGTCCATCGCCGCCCCCTTTCAGATGGCATGCCGTCGCTTTTCTCGCGGAGAACCGCGCGCTCTTCCCCGTTGCGCAGCGCCGTTCGTCATTGGAGCCAGTATACACAGAAGCCCGCGCAAGGCGGGCTTCTGGATCATCCTCGGACAGGGCCTGCGGACGGCGTCTGCGCCTTCGCGAGGCGGGCGCGGCGCCGGCTTGCCCTAGTGGGCGAGGTCCTTCTCGGAAATGCGTCCGCGGAACGTGCGGTAGATCACGACATGGTAGATGAGCACGAGCGGCAGGCCGACGCACGTGATGCCGGTCATCCACATCAGCGAGAGATCGGTCGCCGAGCCGTTCATCAGCGTGATGCTCGCGCCCACGCTGTCAGCCGAGGCGACGACCAGGTTGGGGAACATGGAGGCGGCGAGCAGGCCGACGAGCATGATCGCGGCGGCGCACTGCGCCAGAAACGCCGGTTTGTCGCCGGACTCCTTGCGGCCGAGCGCCATCGAGGCGGCAACCGCGACGACGAACAGGATCGCGAACAGCCAGCGCAGGATGTTGAGCGAAGGCTCCATCGCGGGCTGGATGATGAAGTGCCCGTACGCGGACACGACCGCGAACAGCACCAGGACCGCGACGCCCAGCGGCATGCGCAGCTTCGCGGCACGCGCGCGCAGCTCGGATCCCATCTCGGCCTTGAGCGCCACCCAGGCGGCGCCGGCAGCCAAGAACATCGCCAGGCCCAGCAAGCCGGTGAGCAGCGTGAACGGCGTCACGAGGCCCAGCAGGGGGATGCCGGAGTAGTCGCCGTTGGCATCCATCGGGATGCCGGCGTAGATGTTGCCGACCGCCACGCCGAACAGCAGCGCCGGCAACAGCGAGCCGATGATGAAGCACGCGTCCCACGCCTTGCCCCATTTGGGGTCGTGCGCGCGGAACTCAAGCGAGATCGCACGCACGATCAGGCCGAACAGCACGAGCATGATGGCCAGGTAGAACCCCGAGAACGTGGTGGCGTAGGCCATGGGGAACGCCGCGAACAGCGCGCCGCCCGCGGTGAGCAGCCACACCTCGTTGCCGTCCCACACCGGGCCGACGCTGCGGCGCACGACCGCCTTCTCGCCCTCGGTCTTGGCGATGAGCGGATACAGCACGCCCGCGCCCAGGTCGAAACCGTCGAGCACGAAATAGCCGGCGATGAGGACGAAGATCAAGCAGAACCACAGGCATTGGAAGATGGACATATCCACGATTACTCACCGTCCTTCGCAGCGCCGGCGGCAGCGACGACTGCGGCGCCGGACGTCGCCTTGGCGTCCGCCGCAAGTGCGACGGCCTCGCCGTCATCGGGACCCTTCTTGATGAAATGGGCGACGATGCGCACGTAGGCGACGAAGATGAACAGGTAGATGAGCGTGAACAGCACGATGGTGACGAGCACCTCGACCGACGACACCGACTGGGAGATGGCGTCGCTGGTGAGCAGGCTCACGCCCTCGGGACCGCTCGTCGACGGGTAGACGACCCAGGGCTGGCGGCCGATCTCGGCGGTGACCCAGCCCGTCACGATGGCGAAGAACGGGAACAGCGGGCTCACGAACAGCAGGCGCTGCAGCCAACGCTTGTCCTTGAGCTTGCCTCCGCGCTGGAAGATCAGCGCCAGCACGACGGTGATCAGGATGAGGCCGAACAGCATGACCATCAGGTGATAGCTCTGGAACACCAGGTTGACCGGCAGATCCTCGACGGACAGGTCGGCGTACTGCTCGGTTTCGGCCAGCTCGTTGAGGCCCATGTACTCGGTGTCCCACGTGCCGGTGGCGAGGAAGCTCGTGCCGCCGGGGATGGCGATGGGCGACAGCACTTCCTGGCTTTCCTCATCGACCCAGCCGAACGCGTAGAGCGGCGGGACCTCGGAATCGTACATGCCCTCCATCATGGCGAGCTTGGTGGGCTGCTCCTCGGCCACCTCGACCGCCGAGGAATGCGCGAACACGAGCAGGCCGCACGTGGCGACGATGCCCACGATCGAGCCGATCTTGACGGCCTTCATGGCAAAGTCCTGATGACGCTTCTTAAGCAGATAGTAACCGCCGATCGCCATAGCGACGAACGCGCCCATGACCAGCAGCGCCGTCACGGTGTGACCGTAACGCGGCAGCGTGGAGGGGTTGAAAGCGGCGGCCAAGAAGTCGGTGATGACGGCACGCGACCCGTCCGCGGCGAGTTCGGCACCGGCGGGCGTCTGCATCCACGAGTTGGCGATGAGGATCCACAGCGCCGACAGGCACGAGCCAAACCACACGAGCCATGCGCTGGCCAGGTAGAATTTCTTGCCCACACGACCGCGACCGAACAGCAGCACACCCAAAAACACCGACTCGAGGAAGAACGCGAGCAGCGCCTCGGCGGCGAGCGGCGCACCGAAGATGTCGCCCACGAATCGCGAGTAGTCGGCCCAGTTGGTTCCGAACGAGAACTCCATGGTGATGCCGGTGGCCACGCCCACCGCGAAGGTCACGGTGAACAGCTTCACCCAAAAACGCGCGGCCGCGGCGTCCTTCTCGGATCCCGAGCGGAACGCCTTTGTCTCGAAGATGGCCATGATCAGGCCGATGCCTATCGAGAGCGGTACGAAGATGAAGTGGTAGACCGCCGTCAGCGTGAACTGGATGCGTCCCAACAGGACAGGATCAAGCCAATCCATTTCCCCTCCCCCTTTCCATATCCTGTGCCGCGTCTCTCCTTGCGCGGCAGCCGAAGGCGAGGCGTGGCGCGAGGTCGGAAAGAAAAAGACGGCCTTGCGAAGCGCATCGCAAGGCCATTGTATCACCCGCAACCTCGATTGAGGGGTTAATTGTTATTTTTTTAGTAACATTTTTCAGTAGTAGCGGTAATACGCGGCGCAGCTGCCCTCGCTGGACACCATGCAGGGCCCCACGGGGTTCTCGGGAGTGCAGACCTTGCGGAACAGCGGGCACTCGCTGGGCGGCATGACGCCCCGCAGGACATCGCCGCAACGGCAGCCCTTGGGTTCCTGCGTGGGCTCCACGTCGGGCTGGAAGCGCCGCAGCGCGTCGAACGCGACGAACTCGTCGCGGATGCGGTAGCCCGATCCGGGAATCTCGCCCAAACCGCGCCACATCGCCGGGCACACCTCGAACACCTCGCCGATGGCGGCGAGCGCGACGGGGTTGCCCTCCGGCATGACACCGCGCGCGTAGGCGATCTCGATCTCGGCGCGGCCTTCGTGCAGCTGGCGCATGATCATGGCGATGCCCTGGAGCACGTCGACCGCCTCGAACCCGGTGATGACGCCGGGGACGCCGTACCTCTCGGCCAGGAAGCGGTAGGGCTCCGCGCCGATGATGGTGCTCACGTGCCCGGGGAGGATGAGCGCGTCGAGCTTCAGCTGGGGGTCGTTGACGATGACCTCCAGCGCGTTGGGCATGTTCTTGTGGATGGCGAGCACGCTGAAGTTCTTGAGGCCGAGCGCCTTGGCGCGCTTGATCGCCATCGCCGAAAGCGGCGTGGTCGTCTCGAAGCCCACGCCCACGAACACGATCTGGCGGTCGGGATTGTTCTGGGCGAGCGCCAGCGCGTCGAGCGGGGAGTAGACGATCCGGACATCGCGGCCCGCCGCCTGCTCCGCAAGCAGGCTGGAGGTGGAGCCGGGAACGCGCGTCATATCGCCGAAGGTGGCGATCGTCACCTCGGGGACGCGCGCGAGCGCGATGACCGCGTCGATGTCGTGGTTGGACGTGACGCACACCGGACATCCCGGGCCCGACGACAGCTTGACGCCCTCGGGCATGAGCGCGCGGATGCCGTTGCGCGCGATGGCGACCGTATGGGTGCCGCACACCTCCATCAGCGTGGCGCCCTCGGCGGGCGCGAGCTTTTGGATGGAGTCGATGAGGCCGCGCGCGAGCTTGGGATCCTTGAACGCCGCCAGCTCGGCTTCCATCGCGGCGGCATCGACGCTCATCGCGCCGCCTCCGCGCCGACCGGCTGCGCGGCGTCGACGGGCTGGGGCACGTCGTCGCCCGCAAGCTCCGGGAACTGCATGATGAGGTCGATCGTCTCCTGGGCGTAATCGGGATCGACCACCTCGATGGCGAATCCGGCGTGCACCAGCACGAAATCGCCCAGACCGGCCTGGGGCGTCAGATCAAGCGCGATGTCGCGCTTGACGCCCAGGATGTCGACCGTCGCCAGGCGGTTATCCTTCAATTCGGTGATCTTGGCAGGGATGGCAAGACACATCGCTATCGTCCCCCTTCGGGCCCGCACCCAAGCGCCCTTCGGGGACGGTGGGGTGCATCAGGCTTTCTCGTCGTTCGCGGCCCATGCTACCACAGCCTGGCCATAGGAGACGCAGCCATCGTTGGGCGGCAGTTCGCGATTGACGGCAACCGTGAAACCGGCGCGCTCCAGCGCCTCGAGCGCGTGCTCGATGAGGTGGCGGTTCATGAACACCCCGCCCGACAGGGCCACCGTCCCGATGCCGTACAGGGCGCGGCACAGCTCGGCGACGTCGGCGATCGCCTGGACGAACGCATCGTGGAAGCGGCGCGCGATCACGCCGACGGGCACGCCGGCAGCGCGATCGTCCAGCAGCGCCTTGAACACGGGCGCCGCATCCAGCAGCAGCACCGAGGTGTCCTGCGCCGTGCTTTCGGGAGTGGCGGTGTTCTTGACGATCTCGATCCGGTAGCGCGCGCGGGCGTCCGCGTCCGCGGGCGAGGATGGAGCGACCGTCTGCACACCATCTATAGTGTCATCTGATTGCAGGAGCGGAGCGCACGAAGGATCCGAAGGATCCTGAGCAGCGGAGCGGCGCGTCGCGGAATCCTCGCACGCGGACGCGGACGCCTCCGGGAGACCCTCGATCGCGGCCTCGAGCAGGATCGCGGGCTCGCCTTCGTAGGTCGGGTCGGTGCAGATCCCCAGAAGCGCGCTGGCGGCGTCGAACAGGCGGCCGACCGACGAGGTGTAGGGGGTGTTCAAACCGCGCTCGATCATGCGGTCGCACAGCTCGAGCGCGTCCGCGCCCAAGGAGGCGAGCGCGTCCGCCGCTGCGGGATGGTCGAGAAGGTCGAACTCCCACAGCGCGCCGTACGCCATGCGCAGCGGGTTCTTGATCGCGGCGGCGCCGCCCGGCATGGGGACGTAGGCGAAGTTGGCGAAGCGCTCGAAGGCGCGGCGGTTCGCCAGGAGCACCTCGCCGCCCCAGATGGCGCCGTCGATGCCGTAGCCCGTGCCGTCGAAGGCGATGCCGCACACCGCGTCGTCGATGGCGTTCTCCCCCAGCACCGAGGCGATATGCGCGTGGTGATGCTGCACCTCCGCAAGCGGCATGCCCTCCTTGCGCGCCTGCTCGCGCGCCCATTTGGTCGAGAGGTACTCGGGATGCGGATCGCATGCCAGAAGCGACGGGTTCAAGCGGAACAGCCTGGCGTAGCGCTCCTTGGCCTCCAGCCAGGCGTCGAAGGTCTCGGCGTTCTCCATGTCGCCGATATGCTGCGAGACGAACGCCTCGGAGCGCTGCGCTCCTTGGCGCACGTACGCGAGCGTGTTCTTCTGCTCGGGACCCACCGCCAGCAGCGTCTTGCGGCCCAGGTCGCCGCCCTGCTCCACCGCGATGGGGGCGGGGGCGAAACCGCGCGCGCGGCGGATCATCTGGACGGCATCGCCCGACGAGCCCGCCTTGACGATGCGCGCCACCGAATCATCGTAGCGCGACAGGATGGGCCGGTCGTTGCCCAAAAACGCGTCGGCGACGCCGGCGAGGCGCGCGTAGGCTTCCCCGTCATCGGTGACGATGGGCTCGTCGTGGATGTTTCCCGAGGTCATCACGAGCATCGGAGGAAGCGTCTCCACCTCGGCGGATCCGTCCGCTCCCCCAGCGCGCGACGCGGCGGCCTTAGCGAAATCATGCATCAGAAGATGCTGCACGGGCGTGCAGGGAAGCATCACGCCCAACTCGGGCAGCTTGTCAGCGAGCCGGGGCGTCAGCGCAGCGCCGGGACGCTTGCGCAGCAGCACGATCGGGCGCTGGGGGCTCTCCAGCAGACGCTGCTCCGCGTCGTCGACCAGGCAAACCCGCCGCGCGTCATCCGCGGACCCCACCATCACCGCGAATGCCTTGCCCTCGCGGTGCTTGCGCTCGCGAAGGCGCTCCACCGCCCCGGCGTTGGAAGCGTCGCACGCCAGGTGGAAGCCGCCCAAGCCCTTCACGGCGACGATGCCTCCCGCAAGCAGCAGCTCGACGGCCCTGGCGAAGATCGCGTCGCTCTCCTCCCGCGTGCCGCCCCATGCGACCGGATCGTCGCCCTGCTTCCACGAGATCCGCGGCCCGCACGCGAAGCAGGCGTCGGGCTGGGCGTGGAAGCGGCGGTCACCGGGATCGGTGTACTCCGCCGCGCAGTCGGAGCACATCTCGAAGCCCTTCATCGAGGTTGCGGGGCGATCGTAGGGAAGCTTGTCGATGATGGTGAAGCGCGGTCCGCAGTTGGTGCAGTTGATGAACGGATAGCGGTAACGCCGATCGGCGGGGTCGAACAGCTCGCGTGCGCAATCGTCGCACGTGGCGAGATCGGGCGACACAAGCGTGGTCTCGCGGCTGTCGGCGGCGTCGGAGAAGCGGATCTCGAACCCCTCGCAGCCCTGGAGCGGCACTTCCTTCAGATCGATCTCGCGCACCTGCGCCGCCGCGGGGGCGTTCTCGGAGATCTCGATGACGAACGTGTCCAGAAGGCGCGATTCGCCCTCCGCATGGATGTCGACGCCGTCGACCGCGTTGAGCACCCAGCCGCTGACGAGGTTGCGCTTGGCCGCCCGATAGACGAACGGGCGGAACCCCACGCCCTGCACGACTCCCGTCACATGAATATCAAGCGCCTCGAGCATGAGCTTCCCCTTTCTCAACGGCGACAATCATCTCACATCGCCTTCGTAACGTCAGCGAGAAGGGCCCTGGTGCCGGGAGGTCGCGGGGACCGCGAGGGCGCTCCGAATGGGCGCGCAAGTCCTCGTGATCGCCGCGAGATCCGGAGCCAGGGCCCTTCGCAGCGGCAGCTCGACGCTTGCGCCGTTAGGCGCGGGTGTCGAGAATCGAGTCGATGATCTCCGCGAGCGCGCGGATGGTCACGCTGGAGTTGTCGGGCAGATGCAGGTGCACGCAGCGGCGGCCGCGCGAGGCGAGCGTCAGGAGGTCGCCTTCGGCCTGCGCCTTCGCCAAGGTCCCCAGGCTCTCGGCCTCCTGTTTCAGCGGGATGTCCTTGAGCTCGTCGGCGGACAGGATCAAAAACGCGCCCGAGTTCGGACCGCCCTTCTGCAGCTGGCCGGTGGAGTGCAGGTAGCGGGGACCGACCTCCAGGCACGAGGCGACGCCGCGCTTGTCGGCGACGCCGTGGCGGATCTGCTCCAGCGCCTCGCGGCGTCCCTCGCCCGTGAACGGGAGGAACGCGTTCAGCGCGAAGTAGTCGCCCGGTTGGATGCTGTTGAGGAGCGCGCTGAGGGCGCTGTAGATGTCGGTGCAGTCCTTGAAGCAGGGGGACAGGCGCACCTCCGCCTGGCCCATATGGACGTCGCCGAAGAAATCCTGCACGAAGTCGGGCTCGGGATGGCCGTCGCGCAGGATGCCGAGCACCTCCGCCTTGGCGGCGGCGACGTCGGGCTGGTCGAACGGGCAGATCTTCATCAGGTAGCCGCACATCGCGATGGCGTACTCCCACATCACAAAATGCTCGGGCAGCTCCTCGACCGAATCGATCTTGTAGTTGGCGCGCGGGATCGACGAGTCGATGTAGGACAGGCTCATCTCGAAGTTGTGGCGCTCGTCCCACAGGTCGTTGCGCGTCTGGTACATGACGACCGTGCGGTCGCCGGGATCCTTGGTCAAAAGCAGCGAGTCGATCTCGATGTTGGGCAGGATGCCCTGGCCGTGCTTGCCCAGGCTCTCCGCCACCAGCTGCTCGATCCACAGGCCCAGAACGCGGCCGCGCTTCTGCGTGAGGAACGAGAACTTGTTGCGCCCGGCAAGGTAGTTGTCGTAGAGGAACGCCGCCAAGCCGATGGCGGGGTTGTCGATGGCGTCCTCGCTGCAGATGCGCTCGGCCTCGGCGCCATGCTCGACGAACGTCTTCAGGTCGATGCCCACGAGCGCCGCGGGCAAAAGGCCGAACACCGACAGCGCGGAGAAGCGGCCGCCGACGGACGGCTCGCCCGAGAACACCGCGCGCCAGCCCTCGTCCTTGGCCTGCTTTTCAAGCTGGGATCCGGGATCGGTGATCGCGACCAGATGGTTGATCAGCTCCTCGTCGGGCATGACCTCGGAGAGCTGATCGCGCACCGCGCGCAGCATCAGGCGCGGCTCGATGGTGCCGCCGCTTTTCGACGAGATGATGAACAGCGTGGTCTTGGGGTCGATCTCGGCGAGCATCGCGCGCACGCGCACCGGCGAGTCGGAGTCGATGGTGCGGAACTTGATCCGCGTCGAGTCCGGCTTGTTGTACTTCGTGATCGTCATCGGGGCCTGGGTGGAACCGCCCTGGCCGATGAGGACGACGGTCTTGAGCCCCGACGCGATGATCTCGTCGGCGAACGCCTGGATCTCCTCGAGCGGGTACGGGGGGTTGCTGGCGAGGTCGGTCCAGCCCATGAAGTCCTCGGCGCAAGCCTGCGCTTCCTCGGAGAAGTCGTACACGGAGGCATCCTTGGCGTGGATGCGGCTTGCGATGCAATCCTTCACCAGCGTTTTGGCGGAAGGATACAGTTTCTCGGTATCACTGGTAAGCATACTGCCTTCTTAGTTGCCGTCTTCGGGTTCAGCGTGGTTCATTTTATCAAACGCGCGAATGGGCAACCGCAATGCACCGCTATTTTGGCGGAGTTGTGGAGTCGAGCGTAAACGCATACCATAGCGGTGAAGGATCGTCACGGCACACCGCGCCGAAGGAGAACCATGGCACACAGCGATTACGTCACCGGTCCGCTGGACAGCGAGCCCAACACCATCCTGATCGTCGACGACGATCCCATCACGCGCCTGGTGCTCGGCGAGATCTTCAAATCGAGCTACGACATACAGGAGGCCGAGGACGGCCGCGAGGGCCTCTCGCTCGTCCTGGCCGACCCGATGCGCTACTGCGCCATCCTCCTCGACTTCGCCATGGAGGGCATGGACGGCCTGGAGGTGCTGCAGAACCTCGTGCAGCGGGACCTGCTGGCGCGCATCCCCGTGTTCCTGATCACCGCCGAGACCGATTTCGACGTGACGCGGGGCGCCTACGACCTGGGGGTCATGGACGTCATCGGCAAGCCGATCGTGCCCTACGTGGTCGAGAGGCGCGTCAAATCCGTCATCGAGCTCTACCAGTCGCGGCGCCGCCTGAGCAACACGGTCGAAGACCAGCAGACCCAGCTGCTCGCGCAGGCGAAGCGGATCATCAACCTGAGCAACGGCATGATCGAGGCCCTGGCGGCCGCCATCGAGTTCCGCGACGGCGAGTCGGGCGACCACGTCCGGCGCATCCGCACCATCACGCGGCTGATCCTTGAGGGCACGACGCTGGGCGAGGGGCTTTCGGCGCATGAGATCGACGCCATCGAGATGGCGTCGATGATGCACGACGTGGGCAAGATCGCCATCCCCGATGCGATCCTGTGCAAACCCGGGCGCCTGACGCCGGAGGAGTTCGAGGTGATCAAGTCGCACACGGTCGTCGGTGCCGACATGATGGAGCGGATCCCCCAGTTCCGCCAGCTGGACGCCTACGATTTCGCCGTCGACATCGCGCGCCACCATCATGAGCGCTGGGACGGACGGGGCTACCCCGACGGGCTCGTCGGCGACGAGATCAGCATATGGTCGCAGGTCGTGGCGCTCGCCGATGTGTACGACGCCTTGCGCAGCAAGCGTGTGTACAAGGACGCGTACGGGCGCGAGAAGGTCATGCAGATGATCACCGGCGGCGAATGCGGCGCGTTCAATCCCAAGCTTTTGAAGGCGTTCGAAGCGGTGGAGCCGGCGATCGACCGGCTGTACCGTTAGGGCGCGAGCAGGCGGGCGGCGGCTCCGGCAGGGCGCGGGCGCTGACGGCCAGGACGGCGACCAGGACCGGTTGCCGGCGCAGAATTCCGAATCCTACAGCTTCGCCAGCGCGGCTTCGACGGCGGCGATCTGGTCCTCGGGGGTCGACGCCCCGGCGGTGACGCCCACGGTCCGGCATCCTTCGAACCAGGCGGGGTCGAGCTCGTCGGCGCTCTCGACATGATGGGTGCGCTCGCAGCGGGCGCGGCAGATGTCGGCGAGCCGCGTGGTGTTGGACGAGTTGCGGCCTCCTATGACGACGAAGGCGTCCGCCTCGTCGGCGAGCGCTGCCGCCGCCTCCTGGCGCTGGCGCGTGGCGAAGCAGATCGTGTCCTTGACCGTAGGCTCCACTCCCCGCTCGCGCAGGGCGTCCAGAACGGCATCGAGCGCCGCGCGGGTCTGCGTCGTCTGGACGACCACGCCCACGGGCGCCTCGATGCGCTCGGGCAGATCATCCGGGACGGCGACGACCGACACAAGCGCCGGATCCGCACTGGCCTCGCAGGCGCAGGCGTAAAGGCCCTCCACCTCGGGATGGCCCGCCTCGCCCACGACGATCACCTGCATGCCCTCGCGCGCCAGAGCCGCCGCGGCCTTCTGCGCGCGCGCGACGTGCGGGCAGGTGGCGTCGACCATCGGAAGCCCGCGGCGCTCGACCGCGCGCTTCACCTCGGGCGTGACGCCATGGCTGCGGATGATCACCGTCTCGTCGTCACGCGCGTCCTCCAAAGACGACACCGCGCGCACCCCGTGGCGCTCCAACCGCGCCACCACGCGCGGATTGTGGATGAGCGGCCCCAGCGTGCATGCCCGCCCGCCGTCCTCGACCGCGGCCATCGCCAGATCGAGCGCGCGCTGCACGCCGTAGCAGGCGCCGGCCTGCTCGGCACGGACGACCCTCATCGGTCGCCTCCCTCGATCGGCGCGTCGACGGGCGCCGCTTCCGCCGCGGGCGCCTCGGACTTGGCGGCCGCCGGCTTCGGGGAAGCCTCCCCCACCAGCTCCGCGGTCGTATGCTCGGGAAGGGGATGCGCGGCGAAGACCTCGCTGAAATCGCGTCCCGTGGGGAACAGCGCCTTCATGTCGACCTGCTCGCGCGGCACCCGCTGGGACAGCGCGAAGCATTCGCGCATGGCGTACCAGGCGCAGCCGTCCATGCGGTCCTCCTTGGGCAGGAAGTCGAAATCGCCCACGAGCAGCGGCTTGCCGTACTCGATGGTGATCTTGGGGAAGCGGAAGAACTTGCCCTTCTGCTTCACGTATTCGGCGTTGCGCACCGTCATGGGGAGGATGGGGGCCTTGGCCATCTTCGCGATGAACACGGCGCCGGCATGGATCTCGGGGGTCTTGGAGCCCTTGCCGCGGCGCGTGCCCTCGGGCAGGATGCCCACGCACTCGTTGTTCTTCAGCATGCGCGTGGCGCGTTTGATGGCGGTGCGGTCGGCGCTGTCGCGCTTGATGGGGAACGCGCCCACGCGCGAGAGGATCTGCCCGACCAGGCCGCGCGCGTTGTCGAACAGGCTCTCTCGTCCGATGAGGCGCACCCATTGGCTGGGGCGCGCCGCCAGGTACATGAAGGCGACGTCGAGGAACGACGTGTGGTTGGCGACCACCAGCACGCCGCGCTTGTCCTTGAATCCGCGCAGGTTCTCGCGTCCGTCGACGCGATAGCGGAAGAACAGCTTGAAGATGGCGCCGACGACGATCCACACCAGGTTGCCGAACCAATGGGGTATCTGCTTTTCGGTGGACGTGCCGCCCAGCGGCATGTCCCACATCTTCTCGTAAGGAAGGAACATATCGGTTCCGCCGTTCTGCTTACGCGCGCGCGGCGCCCGCGAGGGCGCAGATCCGATCGATGACGTCCTCGATGAAATGGCCCGTGGAGTCGAGCATCACCGCATCGTCGGCCGGACGCAGCGGGGAGGTCGCGCGCGAGGAGTCGACCTCGTCGCGGCGGCGCAGGTCGGCGAGCACCTCCTCGTAATCGATGGAGCCGATGCCGCGATCGACGTTTTGGCGCACGCGGCGATGGGCGCGCTCCTCGTCGGAGGCGGTCAGGAACACCTTCACCTCAGCATGCGGGAACACGGTCGTGCCGATGTCGCGCCCCTCGACCACGTAGTCGCCCGCGTTGCCGATGCGGCGCTGCTGCTCGACGAGCGCCTCGCGCACCGACGGGGCGGCGGACACGGGGCTCACCGCCTTGTCGATGTCGGACGTGCGGATGGCGGCGGTCACGTCGGAACCGCCGATGGAGACGCCGGTGGGCGTGGGCTCTCCGGGCTGGTGCGTGAACTCGATGTCGTAGGTGCGGGCGATCTCGCCGAGCGCGGCGTCATCGTCCAGGGGCACGCCGTTTTGGACGGCCTGCCATGCCACGGCGCGGTACATCGCGCCCGTGTCGAGGCACGAGAAGCCCAGTTTGCGCGCCACGGCCTTCGCGACCGTGGACTTGCCCGCCCCGCTGGGGCCGTCGATTGCGATGATCATCGTGCCAACCTTTCCATATCGGACAAAAAGCCCGGATAGCTGATGCTGACGGAGTCGAATCCCTTGACCTTCACGGGCACGCCCGCTGTCATGCCGGCGACCGCCCACGTCATCGCCAGACGATGGTCGCCCTTGGAATCGAAGGTGATGCCCTCGGGGATCTTGAGGTCGGGCTGCCCCTCGATGAACAGGTCGTCGCCGTCCTCCCAGGCGTCGACGCCGAGAAGCGCGAGGCCCTCGATCGTGGCGGCGAGGCGATCGGTCTCCTTGACGCGCAGCTCGCTGACGTCGCGGAACACCGTCACGCCCTGGGCATGCGCGGCGACCAGCGAGAGGATCGGGATCTCGTCGATGACGGAGGCGATGTGCTGGGAGGGGATCTCGCAGCCCTTGAGGTGCGGCGTGTAGCACACCTGGATCATGCCCGAGGGCTCCTTGCCGGAAAGGCCGCTGCGCGCGACGCTGACCTCGGCCCCCATGCGCTCGAGCGTGCGCGTGAAGCCGATGCGGGCCGTGTTGAGGCTGACGTTCTCGACCTGGATCGCGCTACCGGGGCGCAGCACCGCGGCGCACACGAGGAACGCGGCTGACGACGGATCGCCGGGCACGGAGACCTCGCTCGCCTGGAGCACCTGCGGCCCCTCGACCGACGACAGCAGATCCGACGCCGTGGTGGGGACGCCGAACTCGGGCAGCATGAGCTCGGTATGGTTGCGCGACCGCGCCGGCTCGCGCAGGGTCGTCGTGCCCTGCGCGTAGGCGCCCGCCAAAAGGACAGCGGTCTTGAGCTGGGCCGATGCCATGGGCGCGTCGTACTCGATGGCGCGCAGGCTGCGGTTGCCGATCTCGGTGAGGGGCAGGTGCTCGCGGCCTTCGGGCTCGAAGCGCACGCCCATCTTCATGAGCGGCGCCGTGATGCGGCGCATGGGACGCGTCGAAAGCGAATCGTCGCCCGAGAGGGTCACCCGGATATCCCAGGGGGCGAGGATGCCCATGAGCAGACGCGCGGTGGTGCCGGAATTGCCGCAGTCCAGCGGCTCGTCGGGCTGCTTGGGACCTTTGGCGCCCCATCCGGTGATGCCGCCCGCAAGGCTGCCGTCGGGCTGTTTCTCGAGTGAGACCTCGGCGCCCAGCGCGCGCACGCAGCGGATCGACGAGCGCACGTCCTCGGAATCGAGCACGCCCATCACACGGCTGGTGCCCTCGGCCATCGCCGAGAAGAGCACGGCGCGATGGGAGATCGACTTGTCGCCCGGCACGGTGATGGCGCCGCGCAACGGGCTCGAAAGCGGGGCGATCTCGACGACCCCTTCCGGCTTGGTCTCGGCGACCTCGAAATCGGCGGCCTCCAGAGCGGACGATTCGATGGTGTTGCGCTGATCGTTAGACATGGCTGTGCTCCTTCGCGCTCAACGGTGAAAACGACACCGAGAACCCCGCCTTGATGAGCGAGGTGGACAGCTTGCCCACGTCCCCCTCGTCGGTGAGGATGAGGGAGAGCACGGCGCTGTCCTCGGTGATGTGGTCGATCTCGATGGACTGGATGTTGCACCCCGCGGAGCTCGCGATGGTGGTGACTTCCGCCACCACGCCGCGGCGGTCCTCCATCGGGATGCGGACCTCCAGCAGATCCTCGGTCGAAGGCACCCAGGCGGCGGGCAGGGCGCGCCGCGCCTCGGCGGCTTGCGCGAGCAGACGCGTCAGCCCGACGCGGTCCCCCGTCGCCAAAGCGTCGGAGAACGTGCCGATGATCTGGCGCATCTCCTCGAGACCCGCCTGGATGGCGGGCGCGTTGTCGAAGGCGATGCCGCACCACAGCTCGGGGGATCCCGCCGCGATGCGCGTGGAATCCTTGAAACCGCCGGCGGCGAGGCGCATGAGCGAGCGGTCCTTGTCGGCATGGCGGCTGGCGAGCTGCATGAGCGACGACGCCATGAAATGCGGCACATGGCTGACGATGGCGACGGACTGGTCGTGATCCTCGCGCTTGAGGGCGATGACGCGCGCGCCCATGCCGGTGACCAACTCGTGCAGGCGCGTGAAATGCTCGGGCGGCGTCGAGGCGTCGGGGCACAGGATCCAATACGCGCCCTTGAACAGGTCGGGGCGCGCGCCCTCGATGCCGTTCACCTCGGAGCCCGCCATGGGATGGCCGGGCACGTAGTTGTGCGGATGCGGGAGGATCTCGGAGGCGACCTGCGCCAGGTGCGCCTTGGTGGAAGCGGTGTCGGTGATGACGCCCTCGAAGCCCCATTCGGCGAGCAGACGGAGGATCGACTCGGAGGCGTCCACCGGCGTCGCCACGACGGCGAGATCCGCCTGCAGGACGAAATCGCGGAACGCGGGTGCGTCCGGCGCGGTCGCGCCGTCGACCCACCCCTTCGCGACCGCCATCTCGCAGGTGCGCTCGTCGATGTCGGCGCCGAACAGCCGGATTCCGGGATAGGCCTGGCGCAGCGCCGCGGCGAGCGACGCGCCGATAAGCCCCAGGCCCGCGATGGCGATGCGGGAGAAGGGCGCCTGTTCAGCGGTCTGTTCGGTGCTGGCTGAAGCCATGTCGGAAGTCCCTTTCGTTGTGCTCGGGCGCGTTTTTGCCTCTGCGGCCCATTCTAGCATGCGCCGTCGATGCCCGATGCCCGGCGCAGCGCCTCCACCTCGTCGGCAGAGAGCAGCCGCCAGCCTCCGCGGGGCAGATCGCCCAGCTCGAGGGGGCCGAACGCCGCGCGGTGGAGCGCCGCGACCGGATGGCCGATCGCCTCGAGCATGCGCTTGACCTGGTGCTTGCGCCCCTCGCGGATGCCGATCTCCACCACGCGGCGCCGCTTGACGCGCTTGGCATGGGCGGCGCGGTACTGGCGCGACGCATCGTCGGGCAGGTCGGCGGCCTCCAAAAGCGCGCGCGCCGCCTCCTCCTCATCGCCGTCGAGCAGACGGATCTGGGCGGGCTGGGTCGGCCCGTCGTCGAGCTCGATGCCATGGCGCAAGCGGTCGAACCGCGCTTCGGTCGGCGTGCCCTCCACCAACGCGAGATAGCGTTTGAGCACATGGTGGCGCGGGTGGAGCAGATGGTTGCCCAGGTCGCCGTCGGTCGAGAACAAAAGCAGCCCCGTCGTGTCCTGATCGAGGCGCCCTATGGGGAACAGCCCGGGATAGCGGTCGGTCGGCACGAGCTCGGCGACCGTGGGACGGCCGAAGGGATCCGACATCGTCGTGAGCGGGCCGGCAGGCTTGTGGAGCATCAGCGTGACGGCGCCGTCGGAAAGGCGCACCACCACGCCGTCCACGGCGACCTCGTCGACGAGAGGATCGACCTTGCTGCCCAGCTCGGTGACGACCACGCCGTTGACGGTGACGCGCCCGGCGGTCATGAGGTTCTCCGACCCCCGCCGGCTCGCCACCCCCGCCCGCGCGAGAAACTTCTGCAGCCGCATGGGGACTATCCGTTCTTCTCCCGTCATCGTTGGAATCCCATCTTGTTCGTAGTGTCAGCGAGGCGTCATCTGGTGCCGGAGATTCGTGGGATCGCCGGAGCGCCGCGTACTTTGGTACGCAAGCTCCGGGGATCGCGCGAAGATCCGGTGCCAGATGGCGCCGCAGCGTCGAGCAGTTCCGCCGGCCGGCAGGCCGGCGGAACGAATCTACTCATCATCGGTTTCGAACTTCAAGGTGCTGAAGTCGATCTTCTCCACCACGCCGAGGCCCTGGGCGAGCGCTGCGGCGAACGGCGAGGGCATCTCGCCGGGCTCGGCGGCATCATCGGCGGACGGGGCGAACGTCGCCGCGCCGTCGTCGACGGCACCTCCCACCGCCGCAGCCGCCACGACGCCCATCGCCTCCTCCGGATCGTTCGGCACCGCGATGTCGGTCCGCGTCGCCGACAAGCGCTCGCGGATGAACGCCCTTGCCTGGTCGTCGGGCGCGAACTGGTCCAGATCGGGCAGATCGGCGGTGCTGCGCAATCCGAACTTCTCCAGAAACGCGCGCGTCGTCGCGTACAGGACGGGATTGCCCGGCGCGTCCGCCGTGCCCGCCTCGCGCAGCAAGCCCTTCTCCACCAGCGAATTGATGGAGCTGTCGGAGTTGACGCCGCGCACGGCCGCGACCTGGCCGCGCGTCACCGGCTGGCTGTACGCCACCACGGCAAGCGTCTCCAGCGCGGCCTGGGACAGGCGGCGCGTATCCCAGGAGATCACGTACTTCTCGATGAGCTCGTGGTACACCGGATGGGTGAACAGGCGCCATCCGCCCGCCACCTCGCGCAGCTGCACGCCGCGCTCTTCGGCGGCGAGCTTGTCGCGCAGCTCGACCAACGCTGCCTCCACCTGGGCGGGGTCGACTTCCAGCATGTCCGCCAACGTGATGACGCCGACCGGCTCGTCGGTGACGAACAGCATCGCCTCGATCGCGCCGGCAAACTGGCTTTCCTGCAGGCCTTGGAACATCTCTATCCTTCCTCCCCCACCGAGGTGAGGGCATCGTCGCCCGTCAGGTCGAGCTCGCCGGATCCCTCGATGTACGCGATGTCGATATCGCCGAACTGCTCGTTTTGGCGCAGCGTCACCATCGAGCGTTTGTACAGCTCGAGGATCGCCAGGAACGTGACGACGACGACCGGCGTCGGCGTCTGGTCGTCGACGAGCTCCGAGAAGCGCAGCGTCTTCTTGTTGCGGATGCGCTGGTGGATGGCGCGCACATGCACCTCGACCGGAATGGGCTTGGCGGCGATGTGCTCCGACTCGAGCAGGAACGCCTCGCGTCGCGCGAAGGCCTGGGCGGCGATGAGCGCCAATCCGTCCAGCGTCACGTCGCGCAGGAAGTCGGGCATCGCCTTGAGGAACGGCGCATCGGGTCCGAACGGGCGCGCGTGCATGCGGCCCTCGGCTTCGAAGCGCGCGCGCAGGGCGCCGGCGGCATTTTTGTATTGCTTGTAGGTGAGCAGGCGCTCGACAAGCATGTCGCGCGCCTCGCTGGGGGCGAGCTCCTCGATCTCCGAATCGAGCTCGTCGCGTTGACGCGGAATGAGGCTTTCGGCCTTGATCTCGAGCAGCGTGGACGCGACGAGCAGAAAATCGCTCGCGATGTCCAGGTCGAGGTTCTCCATGCGGGACACCTCGGCCAGATACTGGTCGGCGATCTGCGTGATGTTGATGGCGCCGATGTCGACCTTCTGGCGGCTCACCAGGTAGAGGAGCAGATCGAAGGGACCCTCGAACGAATCTATGCGCACACGGTAGGACACTCGCGCATCACATCCACGAGTACAGCAAGCTGAACAGGTTGCCCGCCGTCACGTCCATGTACCACCCGATGATGTTGAGCTGCGGCAGGATCGCCGGCACGAGCACCAGCACGGCGAGCAGGATCGGCATGGCGTACTGCTGCACTTTGTAGTAGGTGCGCAGGTGCTTCTTGGGCAGGAAAAACATGAGGATCGACGAGCCGTCGAGCGGCGGGATCGGGATGATGTTGAAGAACAGCAGGCACAGGTTCGTCATCACGTACGTCGGCAGGAACACGAAGTAGGCGTAGTAGACGAAATCGCTGGCGGAGGCGAGCTGCACGATGGGCAGTGCGAACCACAGCGCGGCGGCGAGCGCGGCTCCGACAAGCGCCTGCAGCAGGTTGGCGGCGGGTCCGGCGAAGCCCACCACCATGTCGCCTTTGCGCGGATCCTCGAAGTAGGCGGGGTTGTACGGCACCGGCTTCGCATAGCCGAACACGGGCATGTTCATCGCCATCAGGCACAGCGGCAGGATGACCGTGCCGAACGGATCGATATGCTTGGCGGGGTTGAGCGACAGGCGGCCGCGCGATTTCGCCGTCGGGTCGCCCAGCTTGTAGGCCGCAAGGGCGTGCGCTGCCTCGTGCAGCACAAGCGCGGGGACGAACGCCAGGACGGCGCATATGAGCGTGGGAAGGTCGTAATGCATAGTGCGACAAGTCTAGCGCAACGAACGCCCTCCCGACCTGCCCGCACGGGGAATTACACAAGTCGCGCCCCGACGGCCGCGCAGGCCGGCAGGGCGCGGAAATGAGAAAAAGGGACAGTCACTTTTTCTCATTTAGCAGACGTAGTGGATGGCCAGGCCGTCGGCGGTGGGCTTGCTCTCGAAGCGCTCCCCCATCGTCGAGTCGTGCGTGAGCACGAGGCGGCTCATATCGCCGTCGATCTGCTGGAGGATCCACTCGTACGTTTTGAACAGGTTGAGCGCCGAGCCGGAGCGGCCGAGGATGGGTGCAAGGTAGCCCTTCCAATCGCCCATGCCCGTCAGGTTGGCGGGGCGTTGGGCGATATCGCCGCCGATGATGTAGGTCTTCGTTCGACTGGAAGCTCCGGACAAAACGCTGGAGACGACCCGGTCGCCCTGCTCGTTCACGAGGGTCATCGCGGCGGCAGCAGACTCCTCGTTGCGCACGACCACCATCTGCTCGACGAGCGAGTGGCAGTTCCGCGCCACGCGCAGGTCGATGCCGGGCAGGAAGTTGATTACGTCGCCGTTGAGCAGGACCAAGCGGCCCTCATCGATCATACTGCGCATGGGCGGGTAGTCGCTCGCCATTGCGGCCGGGAGCGTGAGCTGGGCATACGCCGGATCCGTCGACATGCGCTCCCAGGCATCGAACTCCTCTTGCTGGATGTAGACGCGGGCGTTGGTGAAACGCTGCACGCCGCCGATATGATCGAGGTGGGCGTGCGTTAGGATGACGATATCGATATCCTCGGGCGCCAGGCCGACCTGCTCGAGCGCCCAGGCGACGCCGTGGCAGCAGGTGATGAGGCTGTCCCACAGCTCCTTCTTGACCGGATCGTCCGTGTCGACGCCGGTATCCACCAAGATGTTGGTGCCATCCTCCGCCTGGATCAGCGTCACCGAATGGACGTTCTGCTCGATCTGGTCCGGCTTGGGGTTGCCCACCATGCCGTAGAGGAACTCGGTGCCCCACGGGCCGATGCCGTACTCGATGTTGGTGATCTTGTAGCTCATGGCTTCCTCCTTGCCGCCATCCCGGATCGACCGGGCCCCGATAGAGGCAAGGCCGCCTTACGGAGCAGGCGGCCTTGTCGTTTGCGCCAGAATGAGAAAAAGTGACTGTCCCTTTTTCTCATTAGGCTAAGAGTTCGCGGGCAGATTGCTCGAGGGCGTCGAGCATGGCGTCGGCGCCTGTCTGGTCGGGGGCCTTGGCGAACAGGTACGCCTTGATCTTGGGCTCGGTGCCGCTGGGGCGCACGATCAGCTTGCCGCCACCCGCCAGGCGAAACTCGACCACGTTCGCCTTGGGCAGGTCTCCCACGCCCTCGGCGTAGTCGACGACCTCCGCCACGTCGCGGCCGGCGACTTGCGCGGGAGGCTGTGCGCGCAGGCCCGCCATGATGTCGGCCATGCGCTGCGCTCCGTCGGCGCCGGGATACGCCAGCGAGATAGTGCGGTTGGTCTGCCAGCCGAACTTGTCGTAGAGCGCGCGCATCGCCTGAACGAGCGTCATGCCCTGCTTGCGATAGTGGCGCGCCATCTGGACGATGAGCATGCTGGCGACGACGGCGTCTTTGTCGCGCACGTGGGTGCCTGCCAGGTATCCGTAGCTCTCCTCGAAGCCGAACATGAAGCGGTCCGCCTCGCCCGCCGCCTCGAGGCGGCCGATCTGCTCGCCGATGTACTTGAAACCGGTGAGCGTGCGGCGCAGCTCGAAGCCGTAATGGGCGGCGACGTCGTCGCACATCGCGGAGGACACGATCGTGGTCACCGCGACGAGGCGCGACAGATCCTCGCCGCGCGCGACGCGGCGGCCCGCCAGGTAGTCCATCAGCAGGATGCCCATCTCGTTGCCCGTGACGAGCGTGTAGTCGTCGCCGTCCTCGCAGGCCACGCCCACGCGGTCGGCATCGGGATCGGTCGCCAGCAGCAGGTCGAACGGCTTGCCCATCTCCTTCCAGCTGCGGCATTTGTCGATGCCGGCCTGCAGCGCGGCGCGCTCCTCGGGATTGGGGTACTCGCAAGTGGGGAAATCGCCATCCGGCTGGTCCTGGCCGGGAACCACGTCCAGGTACGGGATGCCGATGCGCCCGAGCACCTGGCTGACGCACTCCAGGCCCGTTCCGCACAGCGGCGTGTACAGGACGCGGATGGGCTCCGCCGATTCCTCGGGGGTCTCCTGGGACTGCTCCAGCACGGCGTCCATGAAGCGGGCGAGCGTGTCCTCGCCGATCCACAAGATGCGCCCGTCGAAGCAGGCCTGCTGGTAGTCGTCGATCTTGGCGGACTCGGCTCCCTCGGCGGGGAAGTAGCCCAGCCGCGCGATGCGTTCGGAGATCTCGGCGGCGGCGTCGCTGGTGATCTGGCAGCCGTCGGGGCCGTACACCTTGTAGCCGTTGTAGGCGGCGGGGTTGTGGCTGGCGGTCATGTTGATGCCCGCCGAGCAGCCCAGGTCGCGCACGGCGAACGACAGCGCCGGCGTGGGCTCCAGGCGCGTGTACAGCAGCGAGCGGATCCCGTTGGCCGCCAGCACGCAGGCGGCGATGCGCGAGAACTCGCGGCCCTTGTGGCGCGAGTCGCGCGCGATGGCGACCGAGGGGTTTTCGAAGTGCGCGTTGAGGTAGTCGGCCAGGCCCTGGGTGGCGCGGGCGACCGTGTAGCGGTTCATGCGGTTGGTGCCGGCGCCGATCACGCCGCGCAGGCCGGCGGTGCCGAACTCGAGATCCTGGAAGAACGCGTCCGCGACGGCGGCTTCCGCGCCCTCGGCGCCCGCCTCCAGATCGGCGGCGAGCCGGGAGAGCTCTTCGGACAGCTCCTCGTCCTCGACGTTTTCCAGCCAAACGTTCAGACGCTCTTTGATTTCTGCGGCGGTGGTCATCGTGCACCTTTCTCGTCGTGCCGTGCGCGAGCAAGCGGCGCGATGCGCCGCGGATCAGCTCCAACTTTCTCATTGTACGACAGAATGAACGGGGCGAAGGATCACCTTCGCCCCGATTTACCCGAATGTCCGCTGCGGAAGGAAGGCCCTCCCGAATGGATGCCGCCTACCGGTATTCCTCGGCAAGCGCCTTGAACGCGGGCATGCTGTTGCGGATGACGTCGGCGTCCACGCAGTAGCCGATGCGCACCCAGCCCGTAACGCCGAAGCTGTCCGAGGGCACGAGCAGCAGCTCGTGCGCCTTGGCGCGCTCGGCGAACGCCTGGGCATCGGGCTCCAGCGCGCGCACCCACAGGTAGAACGCGCCTTGCGGCTCGACGTACTCGTAGCCCAGCTCGGAAAGGCCGCTGGTCAGAAGCTCGCGGTTTTCCGCATAGGCCCGCACGTCGCTCGGCTCGTCGATGCAGCGTTCGATCACGCGCTGGAACAGCGCCGGAGCGCACACGAACCCCAGCGCGCGGCCCGCGCCGCAGATCGCGGCATAGACGTCATCGGCCTCGGCCCCCATCTGGTCCGCAGCGTAAAGCCAGCCGATGCGCTCGCCCGGCAGCGACAGCGATTTGGAGTAGGAATAGCACACGATCGTGCGGCTGTAGACGGCGGGCACCCACGGAACCTCGGCGCCGTAGGCGATCTCGCGATAGGGCTCGTCGCTGATCAGGTAGATCTTGATGCCGAGCTCCGCCTCCTTGGCGCGCAGGACGGAGGCCAGCTCCTCCAGCGCTTCGCGTCCGTACACGGCGCCGGTGGGGTTGTTGGGCGAGTCGATGATGAGCGCGCTCGTCTTGGGCGTGATCGCCGCTGCGATCGCGGTGGCATCCAGCTGGAAATCGGGTTCGCGCGCCGGAACCTCGACGCACGTGCAGCCCGCGCTCTCGATGAACACCTTGTACTCGGGGAAATACGGCGTCACGACGATGACCTCGTCATCCGGACGCGTGACGGCGGCAAGGGAGATGGCGAGCCCGGCGGCGGCGCCCGCGGTCATGTAGACATGGTCGGGGGAAGCCTCGCAGCCGTAGCGGCGCTGAATGCTGTCGGCGACAGCGGCGCGCACGGCGGGCGTGCCCTGAGCCGGTGTGTACCCGTGCAGCGCGCACGCGGGCTCGTCAAGCGCCTCGACGATCGCCTCGCGCACGGCATCGGGAGAGGGGACCGAAGGATTGCCCAAGCTGAAGTCGAACACCTTGTCCGTGCCGATCTCCGCCTTGCGCTGCAGCCCGTAGGCGAACAGCTCGCGAATCGCCGACGGCTCGTTGCCCAGCGCCAGCATCCTCTCGTTGATCATGATCGCATCCCCTTCCCTCTTCGTTCCGCAACGCATTCCGCATCCGTCGTTTTGCGAAAGTTCCACCCGCAACATGCCATAAACCCACCTGCGGCATGCGAAAGCTTCGCCTGCGGCGCACTATTCGTGGCTTTTTGCCAGCACTTACCGCCTAGTGCTGCCAAAATGCAGCGAATAGTGCGCGCAACCACTCCGGCGCGCCAGTTTTTCCCACAAGGCAAAATCCCTGACCTGGGAAAACGCCCTACACGGCCTCATCATCGACGACGAAGGAGGCGAAACCGCACTCTAATCGTAAAGTTTTGCCACGATTGCGGCATTTTTCTGACAATTTCCTTCGAATAGTGTGCGTCGACGCATCGTCTTGCCATCGATGCGGCATCCCTGATTATGGCACAAAAACGCCCGGCGCTCTCGCAGGCTGCCGGGCTTGTAACGCCGTTCTAACGTATGGGCTGCCGAACGGCAGGAGGAACGCTACCGAATCCCCCGATCGCGCTCGCGGACTGCTCGCCTTAGCGGCAGCAGTGATGATGGTGCGCCTTGCGGCCCTTCTTCTTGCCGTTGACGCCCTTGTCCTTGATGCCCAGGATCAGCTTCTCGGTGATGGCGTTGAGCTGAGCGACCTCCTCGGCGGACAGGCACTCAAGGATCTCCTCGGCGGTCTTGTCGTTGGCGGCGACGCGCTTCTCGGCGATCTTCTTGCCCTCGTCGGTGAGGCTGACGGTGTAGGTGTGCTTGTCCTCATGGTCGCCGATGGTGACGTAGCCGTTGCGCTCGGCCTTCTTGACGGTGTCCTTGAGGGCGGAGCGATCCCAACCCAGGATCTTCACGAGCTCGCGCTGGGTGACGCCGTCGTTGGCGAGCAGGGCGTTCATCAGCGCGCCCTGGCCGCGCTTGTAGCTTTTGGGACCGTTTTTGCGGAAGGCGAGGCGGGTCAGCTTGCTGGCCTTCTTCAGCTGCGCCAGCGTGGCGGTTGCTTCATTCATGGTGCGTCCTTCTTTCTCTTTTCCTTAAAATCAGCAGCGCACACTATAAGGGCTGCTCCCGATGCCTGCGTACAGAATTGGCAGTTATCCACTAAACATTCAAACATTTATCGTATCCCCAGATAATTCTCATTATTTGAATTATTCACCGATTGCGTTATTCAGCGATCGCTCTATTGTTAGATCGGGTTTATAGACTGATCGGTCGTTTTCGATCCCAGAATATTCCCCAAACCGGTTATGTATCCTTGAAGGATGAAGCGCATTGATACCGCTGCGCAAAAGACCAGATGAAACGCTTGTCAAAGCCTTTTGACAAGGCAAACCGCTTCGACACGGGGTCGTGTCGAAGCGGTTTGATGGTAGCATGGGCACGGTCGTGGCATCTTTTGATCAGCCGAGGAGCATGCGGGTCCGACGATACGACCCGCCGCACCATCCCCCGATGGAGCCGCCGTTCGCGGCGCGGCACGCATCGTGGAAGCCAAGCGATCCCTCGGCAGCATCGAGCAGAGACGGAAAGGCAGCCTGTGGAGCTGGCGGAGCAAATCAAGCAGCGTCGCATCGAACGCGGAATGTCCCAGGAGGACTTGGCGGAGCGCATCTACGTGAGCCGCCAAACCATCAGCAACTGGGAGAACGACAAGACGTATCCCGATGTGCAGAGCCTGCTTTTGCTGAGCGTCCTGTTCGACACAACCGTGGACGAGCTGATCAAAGGAGATGTGAAAGCAATGGAGGAGATCGTCAACAGCAAAGAGACCTACAAGGCCATGACGCGCTGGGCGATGGGCGGACTCGCCGTGGTGGTGGTCGCCGTCGCCATGCTGGTCGTCGGATACGGGATTTTGGATTGGGGCTTCGCGCCGTCGTTCATCATCTTCTTCTTGATCTGGGGCATCGGCATGGCGATGCTCATCCAGTGCGAGCGCATCAAGAAGCGCTACGATTTGGTGACCTATCGCGAGATCCTCGCCTTCTCGAAGGGCGAGACGGTCGACCGCGACAATCCCAAGAGCCGCCGCGCCCGCGAGCATCGAACCGTGAAAGCCGTCGCGATCATGCTGGTCGCAGCCGCGATCGGCGCGGTCATCGGCTGGTTCACCGCCCCGTACATCTTCTAGGAGGCCGTCATGGGATTGTTCTCGAAAGCAGCCGAATCCGGCACTTACCAGCTCATCAAGCCGAACCTCGCCGAGAAGGACGGCAGCCTGCACGTGGTGATGGCGTGCTCGTACAACACGTGGACCACGACGAAGTTCCACTGCAACGAAAGCTACACGCAGGAGATCGACGCCGTGCTGCAGGGCATGCAGGCGGACGGCTACGAGATCGTGGGCATTCAGCACGTCCCCATGGCGAACGGCACCGGATTCGGCGCCGTCACCATCACGACGCTGATCACGTATCGCTGATCCGCAGGCAGCCGAATAGCGCGAATAGGCAGGCGTAGCGCGCGGCGCTGCGCCACGCCGCGCGCTACGAGATGTGCCCCAGGAAATCCTTCGTGCGGTCGGACTGCGGGTTGTCGAAGACCTCGTCGGGCGTGCCCTGCTCGACGATGACGCCGCCGTCCATGAACACGACGCGGTCGGCGACATCGCGCGCGAAGCCCATCTCGTGCGTCACGACGATCATCGTCATGCCCTCGCGCGCAAGCTCCTTCATGACGTTGAGCACGTCGCGCACGAGCTCGGGGTCGAGCGCGCTGGTCGCCTCGTCGAACAGCATCACGTGCGGGCTCATCGCCAAAGCGCGCGCGATGGCGACGCGCTGCTGCTGGCCGCCGGAAAGCTGGCTGGGCTTGTAGTCGACGCGCTCGCCGAGGCCCACGCGCTCCAGCTGCTCGACCGCGATCTTCTCGGCCTCCTCCTTGGATCGCTTGAGCACCTTGGTCTGCGCCAGCATCACGTTCTTCTTGGCCGTGAGATGCGGGAACAGGTTGAAGTTCTGGAACACCATGCCCACCTTGGCGCGCACCTTGTTGATGTCGGTGTCCTTGGCCGTGATCTCGGTGTCCTCGAAGAAGATCTGGCCGCCGGTCGGCTCCTCCAGGCGGTTGATGCAGCGCAGCATGGTGGATTTGCCCGAGCCCGACGGGCCCAGGATCACGACCACCTCGCCGCGGTAGACGTCCAGATCGACGCCGCGTAGAACCACCAGGTCGTCGAAGCTCTTCTGAAGGTTGCGGATGCGCACGATGGGCTCCTCGCCCGCGCGCTTGCGCTCCTCCTCCACGCCGACGGGCGCCGTATGCTGGATGCCGTCGGCGGGCTTGTCCACCATGGTGGCGGGTTTCGACGCCTCGCTTGCGGCCTCGGTCGGCGTCGCATCCATGCCCTGCGCCGCGTCCTCGATCTGCGCTGCGTCTGCGACCTGCGCTGCGTCTGCGACCTGTACCGTCTCGTCCGCCGCTTCGGATGCGGAAACCTGCTTGTTCTCCAAATCGGTCATTGCTGCATCCTCTCCCTACAGGCTCGACATCTGCTCGGGCGTGATGCCCGTGCCGGATCCGCCGCCTCGCGCGGCATCGACGGCGTCGCGCGTCTCGTTGGCGGGGCGATGGGACATGTCCTTGACCACGCCGCGCTTCTTCGCGCGCTTCTTGCGCTTGGGGGTCGCCTGGCCGGTGTCGTTGCCGGCAAGGCGCGCCTCGAGCTTGCCGACCACCTTGGCCAGCGGCAGCGTGATGATCAGGTAGAACAGCGCCGCGACGATGTAGGGCGTGATGGAGCCGGTCGCCGCGACGATCGTCTTGGCGTACATGACGATCTCCATGACGCCCACGGCGGCGAGCATCGAGGTGTCTTTGTACAGCAGGATGAACTCGCTCGTCATCGTGGGAATGACGCGGCGGATGGTCTGCGGGATGATGACGAACAGCATCGTTTGGGCGCCGTTCATGCCCAGGCTGCGCGACGCCTCGAACTGGCCCTTGGGAATGGACTGGATGCCCGCGCGGAAGATCTCGCACAGGTACGCGCCCGAGTTCATGAACAGCACGATCACGCCCAGCGGGATGTTGGGGATCTGCACGCCCGCCAGCGGCAGGCCGAAGAACGCGATGTAGATCTGCAGGAACAGCGGCGTGCCGCGGACGATGTTGACGTAGGTGGTCGCGATGCCGCGCAGCACGCGGAACTTGGACATGCGCATGAGCGACAGCACGAAGCCCAGCGGGATGGCCAGCGGGAACGCGCAGGCCACGATGATGATCGCCTGGATGAAGCCCCAGAACACCACGGGCATGCTCGTGACCAGGATGGTGGGGTCGAGGAACAGCTTCAGGAACTTGTTGGAGTTCCACGCCTGGACCCAATCCTGCTCGGCGAGGTAGTGGGACGCCTGCTCGAACGGGTCGACGCTGGCAACGGTGATCGCGGGAATGTCGTCGATGCCGAGCTCGGCGCCGTCAGCGGTGGTATAGGAGCCGGTCAGCTGCATGTCGCCGCCCGCTCCGGGGAAGAACACGCCGTAGATCTCCAGACGCAGGGTGCCCTCCTCCGCCACCGGCTCGGCGAACGTGGCGGTGAACGTCTGGCCGTCCGCGGCAAACTCGGCGTCGAGGAAGTTGCGGTCCATGCGGTCGATGCCGGTGAGCAGCGTCGCGCGTGCGTCGTCGGTGGCGAACGTGGTGCCTTCGGGCAGGACGAGCGACACCGAGTGGATGTTCTCGCCCGCCGCCACCTCGGCATCCCACGTGATGCGCGTCTCGGTGGCGCCCAGCACGCTGTTGTCGCCCGCGGCGTCGGCGTTGGGGCGCGCGGAGCATTTGTCGGTCGTGAGCGCCTGGGCGGTGGCGGGCAGCGCCGCGAGCGCAAGGGACGCCGCCATGATGAGGGCGAGCGCCGCCATGAGGAAAGCGGCGATGCGCGAGGATCGTCCTTGGTGATTGCGATACATGGTTCTCATTTCTCGAAACGTCGATCAACTGCCGCAAAACCTCGCTGAAGGAGGGCTTGCGGAAGCTGGTCGTAAAATGCCGAAAAGCCCCCTTGGGCATGCGGCCCAAGGGGGCGGGATAGCCTCAGCGAGCGACTAGGAGAGCCACTGAGCGGTGAGGTCGTCGATGGTGCCGTCCTCCTGCAGCGCCTTGATGGCATCGTTGATGGCATCAAGCAGGGCGGTGTTGTCCTTGGACACGGCGACCGCGTACTCCTCGCCGGTGGCGGCGTTCAGCACGATCTCGGCGTCGGTGTAGGCGTCGGCGACCATCTTCTCGACGACGGCCTTGTCCATGCACACGGCGTTGGCCTGGCCGGCCTGCATGGCGGCGAAGGCGTCGGTAGCGTTGCCGTAGGGCTGGATGGTGGCGTTCGGGAAGTTCTCCTGGGCGAAGGTCTCACCGGTGGTGCCGGACTGCACCGCGATGATCATGCCCTCGACGTTCAGCGCCTCCTCGGCGTTGTCGGAGGTGACGTCGCCGCCCTTCATCACGGCGACGGACTGGTCGGCGATGTAGTACGGATCGGAGAAGTCGACGGACTGGGCGCGCTCGGGATCCACGGTGATGCCGGAGATGCCCACGTCAGCCTGACCGCCCGCCTGGATGGCCGGGACGATGCCGTCGAACTGGATGGTGGTGAACTCGCACTCCACGCCCAGCTGCTCGGCGATGGCCTTGGCCAGGTCGATGTCGAAGCCCACGTACTCGTCGCCCTCGAGGTTCTCGAACGGCGGGAAGTCGGGCGAGGTCGCGACGGTCAGCGTGCCGTCCTTGACCAGCGTGTAGCTGGCATCGCCGTCAGCCGCGGGCTCGCTGCCGCCCTGCTGCTCGGAAGACTGGCCGCTGGAGCAGCCGAACAGCGCAAGCGACGCCGCCAAGGCGCCGCAGGCGGCAAACGCCGCCATCTTCTTGAATTTCATTCCCTTTCCCCTTTCCTAGGTTCTTGCCCGCTCCCGCGTTCTCGCCGGCGCGGCTCGGGCTTCGCGCATGCGCGCGTCATCCATTCGGACAGTCGAATCACTATACGCTTTTCATGCACAAAACTCAATTGTGAGCTAGATAATATGCAAAAGATGTGCTCGGGAAGAGGGTCCCGGGACGGGCGGGGCGACAGCAAGCCTCTTGACTGAGGAAAGGGATGGGGATACGACTTTGCGCCGCCCAAGATGCGCCCGTCCGGGATCACGCAGTGGCTCGGTCCTCCGCAAGGAGGGATCGCGCGGCCGACTGGGGAAGGAGGAAGCCGCCTGCGCATACTCCATGATAGGGAGCAAACGTCAAAATCAGTTCAGCGAAAAATAAAATGCCGTCAAACCGAGGCAGCTCGCTCAACAGAGAGCAAGCCCGGCAGAGGGGCTGCCGCGGCGGGCAGGGCAGACGGAACGGGCGCGGCGAGCGAGGCGGGGCGGGCGATCGCGACGGATGGGCGACCTCGGCGGACAAGGCGATCGCGACGGATGGGCGGATGGGGCGGACCTCGGCGACCTCGACGGGCGCAGCGGCCAGCTAGCTCAACAGAGGGCTGTTGAGGGGCAGGTCGATGTAGCGGCAGCCGATATGCGGCGGGGCGCCGAACGCCCCGTGATAATCGGAGCCGCCCGTAGCAAGGAGCCCGAAACGCTTTGCCAGCCGCTCGCAGCGCACGCGGTCGACCGGCGTATGGTCGGGATGGTGCATCTCGATGCCGCGCAGGCCGCAGCCCACCAGCTCGGGAACCAGCTCGTAGCTGTCCAGCTGGCCGGGATGCGCCACTACGGGAATGCCGCCGTCTTGCACGATGGCGCGCACAGCGTCGCGGGCGTCCACGTACTCGATGTCGCGCGCGCACAAGCCCTGACCCTTGAACAGGCCGCGGTACAGATGGACGTACTCGGGGCTGCCGTAGGGATCGTCGGTGAGCGCCGCCATGATGTGTTGCTTGTACAGCGCCGTCGAGCGCTGCGCCAACCCCGTGGCCAACGCGACGTTGACCTGATAGCCCGCCGCCAGCAGCTGGTGGAGCTGCCAGTGAGAGTTGGCGTCGCGGCGCTCCAGGGTGGGCGCGCACAGCGCCTCGATGGCGGGCGAGTATTCGCGCAGCCCGTACCCCAGCACGTGCACCTTGCGATCGCGCGCAAAGTCGTACGCGCTGATCTCGATGCCGCCGATCACGCGCACGCCATAGCGCTCGCCCAGATCGCGCGCCTCGTCGAGACCTCGCGTCGTGTCGTGGTTGGTAAACGCCACGCACCCGACGCCCTCGCGGCGTGCCTCGTCGAGCGCCTCCTCGAACGTCAGCGACCCGTCAGACACCGTCGTGTGCACGTGCAGATCGGCGCGAACCGCGCCCAAAGCCGCGTTCGCTCCCGTAGCGAAGCCCGCGCCCGAAACCGCGCCCGCGCCCGGGGCGGCGCCGGCACCCGGTGCCGACCCCTTCCCGGCTGCAGCGCCTTGTCCGATTCCCTCGTCGCTCAAGCCAGCACCCCCTGTTGCATGTTGAACTCATGGTCGCAAAGACCTTCCATAAAGGCAAGGTCGTGGAAGATGCCCAGCATCGTGGTGCCCTGATCCTTAAGCTGCTCGATGAGCTCGCGCACCTTGATCTTGGACGCGTCGTCCAGCGAGGCGGTGGGCTCGTCCAAAAGCAGCAGGCGCGGGCGCTTGATCATGGCGGCGGCGATGTTGAGGCGCAGCTTCTCGCCGCCCGAGAACGTGCGGGGATACAGCTCCCACAGCTCTTCGTCAAGGTCGAAGTGGCGCAGCATGCGCTCGGTCTCGGCCTCGGCGTGGGCGCGGTCATCGACGCCGAACGCTTCCAGCGCGCTTTTGAGCACGATCTCGTAGGCGGTTTGGCGCGGCAGGGCCGACAGGAACTGCGACACGTAGCCCAGCTCGTAGGCGCGCAGGTACAGCATCTGGCGCTGGGTGGCGGTGCACAGATCGACAAGCCCGAACCGCTCGGAATCGTACAGGATGCGTCCGGACTCCGGCAGGTTGGTCCGCCAGATGCAGCGCAGGATGGTGGACTTGCCGCTGCCGCTGCGCCCGGTGATGCCGACGAACTCGCCCGGCTGGATGCTAAAGCTCACGTCGTCGCAGCCCTGGATGCGCCGGCCGACGCGGTGCAGGGTGAAAGATTTGGACAGATGCTCAATCGAAAGCAAGGCCATAATTAGCGCACCTCCGCCTGTTGCGCGTCGCAGACTGCAGACGCGGCTGCGGACGTAGCCACCGAGCCATCTGCGCGCTTGCCTGCGGGCACGGCTGCTTCCGCACTCGCAAGCGCGCTGGAGCATGCGACGCTTGCAGCCTGGCGCCTTGCCCCTGCTTCGGCGACAATCTGCGCCTCGCGCCGATCGCGCCCATAGCCGCGCGGCTGATCGGGGTAGTGGGAGCGAAACACCGAATGACCCCCCACAAACGCGCGCGTTACCACCGGCATGGTTCGGTCGGCGCCATCGCAGGCGATCTCGCGAACCAACAGCACGTCGGCGCGCTTGCCCACGGCGATGGACCCAACCTCGCCCGCAATGCCCGCCGCCTTGGCAGGATTGATGGTGACCAAGGAGAACGCTTTCTCAAGCGACAGGTCGCAGGTATCGCGCAGCATGAACACCGCATCAAGCAGCGCCGCCGGATAGTAGTCGCTGCATAGCATGTCGATAGCGCCGTCCTGCACCGCCTCGCGAGCCGACAGGTTTCCGGAATGGCTGTGACCCATCAGCACGTTCGGGGCGCCGGCAAGCGTGTGGAGACCACGTCGGCGCGCCTCGCGGGCAATGTCCAGCGTGATGGGGAACTCAGAGATCGCCGCCTCCAGTCCGTCCATCAGCTCCAGCTTCTCGACGCTGTCGTCGTCATGCGACGCAATTGAGATGCCGCGCTCGCGCGCAATCCCTGCAAGGGTTGCCACCTGCGCGTAAGTGAGCTTGTTCGCCTCCTGCTGGTTTTTGATGATGCGCGCCACCTCCTCGTCGGAAAGGTCGCGATAGCCTTTAAGCGTATCGGCAAAGATCAGCAAGTCGCTGTACTGGCCCTGTCCGGGCGTGTGATCCATGAACGACACCAAGTCAACCTTACCCGAGCGCAAATACGCCTCGATGTCGTCATACAAATCCACCGAGTCCAGTTCAACGCGCATATGCAAGCGATGGCGAATAAGATGGTCACGCTCTTCGCCTGCGCGCATAGACGCCACATGGTCGATAAGCGCGCTCACGTTGCTGAAGTCGCGGATGGGCTTGTGGTCGAAAATGCTTGCCCCATAAACCGAAAGCGAATGGAAAATAGTGGTGATGCCGTGCGACACAAGCTCGCGGTCGGCTTTGTAGAGCGAGGTGGACAGGTCCATAACCACGCTCGGACGCGGCGAGGCAACGTTTTCGACATAGTCGGAATGAACGTCGATGAGACCGGGCGTTACGTAGGCGCCGCGCGCGTCAACCACCGGCAGCATCCCCGCCGTGCCGTCGGGCACCATGCCCTCCCACACGCCGCTGATCGCATCCGTTTCGCGCGGAAGCTCGGAAAGCGCCCCGCCGACTTCGGTGGGCTGGATGGCAACGATGCGCCCGTCGACGATGACGACGTCGTGGTCGGGCAGCAGGCGGTCGGCGCACACTACCGTACCGCCGCAGATGAGGTAGGAGTTCTCGTTCATCGGTTTCCTTTTCTAAAGCAGCGAATAGACCAACTGTTGCGTATAGGCGTGCTGCGGGTCTTCGAGGATCTGGTCGGTCAGACCGCTCTCGATGATGCGTCCGTCCAGCATCACCAGCGTTCGGTCGGCGAGCATGCGGATGACGCCCAGGTCGTGGCTGACCACCAGCATGCTGACGTCGAAGTCGCGGCGGATCTGCTGGATGAGATCCAGCACGGCGGCCTGCACGGACAGGTCCAGTCCCGTGGTCACCTCGTCAAGCAGCAGGATCGGAGGGTTGTTGGACAGCGCCTTGGCGATCTGCACGCGCTGCTGCATGCCGCCCGAAAACAGGCGCGGAGCGTCTTTGGCACGCGACAGGGGGATGTTCACGCGCTCGAGGAGCTCTTCGCCGCGGTCGCGCATGGCGCCCACCTGGCGGCTGCCGGCGGCGATCATCTGCTCGGCGATGTTGGACAGCGACGAGAAGTCCATGCGCAGGCCCAGGTAGGGGTTCTGGTACACCATGCCGAACACCGTGTTGCGGATGCGGCGCTTGTGCTGGGGCGACGCCTCAAGCACGTTGGCAGCGCCGCCGTCGTAGGGAGCGACCCGCACCTCGCCCTCGGTCGCCTGCTCGTCGAAGAACAGGCACTTCATCAGCGTCGACTTGCCGCTGCCCGACTCGCCCACGATGCCGACGATCTCGGCGGGGTACACGTCCAGATTGGCGTCGCGCACGGCATGGACGGTGCCGCACACGGGGCACACGTTGCGCTCGAGCCTGGCGTCGGGCGCCAGGCAATGGGGGCATCCGCCGCCGAAGCGCTTGGACAGGTGGCGCACCGACAGGCACGGCTCCTCGTCCGCACCGAACGGGCGCGCGTCGCGCACGGCCTCTGCCGTCTGGCTGCTAGCGGTCACCGCCGGCCTCCTTCCCTTGGGCCTGCTGCGCGCAGCGGGCGGCGCAGAAGGCGGTGTCGTTGCATTGGTAGACGGTCGCGCCCGTCTCCTCGTCGACGAGCTCGTCCAAGAACACGCCCTCGGCGCCGCACAGGCGGCAGCGCTTGCCTTCGAAGCGCTCGACGATAAACGGGAAGTCCTCGAAGTCGAGCGGCTTGACGTCGGTGTAGGGCGGCACGGCGTAGATCTTCTTCTCGCGGCCGGCACCCAGAAGCGTCAGGTTGTCCGCCTGGTCAAGCTTCATGTTGTCGAAGCGCGGGATGGGCGACGGAGCCATCACGTAACGGCCGTTGACCAGCACGGGGTGGTCGGCGCCCGTAGTTGTGGTGCCGAATTTGACGATCTGGTCGAACAGCTCCAGCCATGCGCCGGTGTAGTCTGCCTCGGCGTGCAGGCGCTTGGTGACCTCCTCGCGCGGCTCGAAGCTGCGCAGCGGCTCGGGCGTGGGCACCTGCAGCACCAGGATCTGATCCTCGCGCAGCGGGCGCTCGGGAATGCGGTGGCGCGACTGGATGAGGGTGGCGTCCTCGGTCGCCTCGGTCACCTCGACGTCGGTGGTCGCCGCCACCAGCTTTTTGATGTTGACGGCGTTGACGCTGTCGTCGCTTCCCTGGTCGATGACCTTGAGCACGTCGCCCTTGCCGATGAGGCTGAGCGTGATCTGCAGGCCGCCCGTGCCCCATCCGCGCCCGATGGGCATCTCGCGCGAAGCGAACGGCACCTGGTAGCCCGGGATGCACACGCCCTTGATGACCGCGCGGCGGATCTCGCGCTTGGACGCCTCGTCGAAGAACGCGTAGTTATACAGCTGGCGCATCGTCTGCCCCCTTCCCCTCGTCGCGCGTCGAACGGACGCTGGAGAGCTTGGATTGGAACGTCACGTAGTGGGGAAGCTTGAGGTGCGAGATGAAGCCGGTGGCCTCGACGCCGTCCACGTGGTACAGCACGAACTCCTCGTCCTGCGTGGGGTAGCGCCGGTCTCCCGAGCTCAAGCAGCGGTCGAGCACGCTCATGGCGATCGCCTTGGTTTCGGAGGATCCCATCACCAGGCCGTAGCCGATCTGGAACGACAAGGTGCCGTCGGCGTTCTCGTCGCCTTCGGAGAAAAACACGCTCTCGACCTCGGTGACGGGAACGGATCCCAGATAGTAGGCGTCCTCGGCGCCGCCCTGCTCGAGCGGGTGGTCGACCGTCACCTCGATCGCGCCGCTGCGCAGCTCGCCCACCGTGGGATGCGCGGGGCCGAACCCGCGGATAGCGGCGTAGCCCAGCGCCTCGACGGCCTGCGTCATGCCGCGCGCAAGCGTCTGCAGGCGCACCGAGCGCGGGGCGGGGATGGTCAGCGGAACCATGGTGGCGTCGACCGGCGGGGTATCGTCTGCCTGCACGGGGGCTACCAGCCCTTCGGCGCGCAGGTAGTCCAGCACGCGGGGGCACCCGTCCGCAGCAGCGGATGCGGGAGCCGCTGCGTCGGCGTCGGCATTGGCGGGGTCGCCGGCCGGCGTCGTGTCCACCTTGGATGCGACGGCGGCAAAGTGGCGCTCAAGAGCGCGGAGCTTTTCGGCGCGCTCGGCGTCGCCCTCCTGCTCTAGGTCGAACTCGAGAAGGCGGTGGCTGTAGTCGCGCGTGGCGCCGAGCACCTGGCCCCCCGGCACGTCCTTGAACGCAGCGGAAATGCGGCGCCGCACCCGCATGGCCCCCGTGTCGACGGAACGCGAGATGTAGGGGCGCTCGAGCGTCGAGCGGAACGCGCGCAGCAAGAACACCGCCTCGTCGGGGACGCCGGACGCCTGCTTGAGCGCCAGCGCCGCCAGACGGGGCGCGTAGAGCGAGGCCTCGCCCATCACCTGGTCGATCAGCCCCGGAAAGGCGCCCTCGATCTCCTTCACGTCGGCGGCGTCGTGCGCTTTGACGCGCTCGAGCTCGAGTAGCTTGAGGCTCTCTTCGATGGCGATGCCGCCGCCTTTGACTGCAACGTAGCCCATCAGCGCATCCCTCCTTCGATCGCTACGGCGCTGGTGCGCGGGATCGCCACCGTGTTGCCGGCGGGGTCGACGAGCGCGATGTCGATGCCGCAGGGGAACTCGTCGCCGCGCTCCTGGCGCGCGGCGACCCAGCTGTCGCGGTCGACCGCGAACCGGTTGGCGTCCTTGACGCCGGGGCCCGTCACCGTCACCAGCACCATGCCCGCTTCCAAGGCCGCGTCGGCGGCAGGAGCCGGCGCGACGTGCGTGCAGCCCAGCAGCACCGTCGCCCCCAGCTCGGGAGACGCCGGGGTGCCCGGCTTGGCATGGGCGATGGACTCGGATACGACCCGCGCGTCGGCGCGACCGGGAACGATGACGAAGTCTGCTTCGTCAACGGATGCGCGACGGGCGTGGGTCTCGGAGGCCAGGTAGCGCGCCGCAGCGTCGGATTCGGCGTCAGCGACCGCAAAGGTCACCGCCTGGTCGACGAACAGGCGCGCCAACGCGCACAGCGCGCCGTCGAGGGAGGCGGGGCGCACGCCGTCGTCGGCATCGGGCTCAACCGCGCGCACCGATCCGGGACGCGCGAACGCGTCGAGCACCTGGCGGAACGACCGCTGCGCGCGATGCAGGTCGGCGTTGTCGGCGATCATCATCGCTGGCCCCCTTCCTCGGAAGCGCCGTCGCGGGCGGCGCCGGGTTCGTCCATCGTCGAGAAATCGACCTTGGTGCGCTGGACCAGCCGCTGCTCTGCCGCTTCGTCGGCGCGGACCCGCTCCGCCTCCTGCGCCAGGCGCTCGTCCCAGCGCGCGGCGAGGGCGGCGCCGTTCGGGCCCGAGAACGCCGCGTCGATCACCGCCAGTTCGTAGGCGCGACAGCGATTGCTGCCCAGCAGCAGCCCCAGCCCCACCGTCTCGCCCACGCGCACGCGGCACGACGTCATGAGCGCCTCGCCCAGATAGAACAGGCTTCCCTGCGCCGTCTCGCGCACCTGCACCATCACCAGCTCCTCACGCGGCTCGTCGAGTACCGAGATCGTCGGCGCGCCGTCGCCGTCCGCTCCCGCCTCGATGTCCCGCACGATCTCGGAAGCCAGCGAAGGATCCCCCTCAACCAGCGCTTGAGTCCGTTCATAACGTTTCACTTGGGTTTTCCTTTCGTTGTCGATCGTTGTCGCCCGCCGACCCGAGCGCCGGGCTCCATCCCCCTTCGGGCAACCAAAGAAGCCCTGCGCCCGAGCAAATGCCAGCGAGGTCGCCTCCGGCGCCCGAGATTCGTGGGATCGCGGGGGCGAAGCGTACTTCGGTACGCGAACCCTCGGGATCGCACGAAGATCGGGTGCCCGAGGCGGCCGCAGCGGCGGCCGGTTCCGGCGGCTGGCAAGCCGCCGGAACCCTCGCTACTTCTGCACGATGTAGCGCTTGCGCAGGCGCGTGGCCAGCACCTCCAGCACCACCGCCACCGCCAGGCACAGGTACACGATCAGCCCGATCTCGTGGATGTTCAGATAGAAGCTGCCTGCCAGGAACAGCTGGTAGCCGATGCCGCCTGCTCCGGCGACGGCGCCGACCGCGACCGCGTTGACGAAGTTGATCTCGAAGCGGATGAACGTCCACGACAGCATCTCGTTGACCTTCTCGGGCACCACGCCCGAGAACACGACCTGCCACCAGGACGCGCCGGACGCGCGCAGGGCCTCCAGCACGCCGGGGTCGGCTTCCTCAAAGCTTTCGGAGTACGCCTTGACCAGGTAGGCGACGCTGTGGAACAAAAGGCCGGTGACCGCGGCTTCGGCGCCCAGGCCGATGGCGACGCTGAACACCATGACCCACAGGATGGTGGGCACCGCGCGGGCGACCGACATGACGGCCTTGATGACGTTGCTCACCTTGTTGTTGGTAAGGTTGCGCGCCGCCAAAAGGCCCAGAACAAACGCGATGAGCGCGCCGATGAGGGTGGTGAGCAAGGCCAGCGCCAGCGAGACGAACAGGCCCGTGATCACGTCGGCAAGCGTGAAGTGGCCCGCCAGGCCCGGCTGCGTCATCATGGTGAAGAAGTCGCCGCACGCCTCGCCCAGCGCCTCGAAGAACGACACATTGCCGTAGTCCATCGTCGCCATCGCGAACACGGTGAGCGCCGCCAGTACCGCAAGCGTCACCAACAGCGCCAGGTTGGAGCCGGCAAGCAGGCGCGTCTTGATCTTGCCGGAGCGCGTGAAGCGCGCACCGGGCAGGCTGGAGCCATCCATCACAGGTTCTCCCTTGCGTCGTGGCGCTCGTAGGCGTACTCGACGGAGCGGGGCGCGTCCTCGACGACGCTGCCGGCAGAGCCGGTGCCCCGCCCCAGACGCTCGAACAGCGCATCGGTCAGCTTGGCGCGGGCGGGGGATCCCGCCTCGTCAGCAAGCAGCGCAGCGTTGGCGCGGGCGGCAATTGCGTAAGCAGTCACTGTTTCCCTTTCTCGCATCTTGTCCCGGTTAATCGGCCTGTGGGCCGGCCGGGCTACATGATCTTGCGACGGACGTAGTTGGAGGTCATCTCGCAGGCAATGACCACGATGACGATGCCCACCAGCACCAGCCCGGCGATGTCGTAGCGAAAGCTTTTGTAGTAAATGTCGAACACGAAGCCGATGCCGGTGCCGGTAAGGATGCCGACCAGTGTGGCGTCGCGGATGTTGGTTTCGATCATGTAGAGAACCCAGCTGACCACCGCGGTGATGGAAAGCGGGACCACTGCCTGGGTGATGATGGCGCCGTAGCTTGCGCCGGACGCGCGCAGCGCCTCGACGGGGCCGGCGGCCAGCTCGTCGATGTTCTCCAAAAAGCAGCGCACCAGATAGCCGAAGCTGGTAAGGAACAGCGCCAAAAACCCGGTGAAGTCGCTCTGCTTGAACGAGAACAGCAGGATGAACGCCCACGCCACCGTCGGGATGTTGCGGAACAGCGACGCGATTCCGCGCACGATAAGCGGGATAGGGCCGCCCAGCCCCACCGAGCGGGATCCCAGCACGGCAAACACGTAGGCGATGATCGCAGCCAGGCAGCTGGCGGCGACCGATACCAGGATGGTGGACCCCAAAGCCGGCAGGATGGTGTCCAGCTTCTCCAAGGATTCGACCGTCGGAATAAACTCGACGGCCATCCAGGCAAACCCGCTGGGGATGTCCATCAGGGCGCCCAAAAAGTCAAAGCCGACGTAGACGCCCGACAGCGCGTTGACGGCGATGAACGCCAGCCCGCCGACAACGACCGCGATAGTGCGGCGCCGGAAGAACGCGTTTGCCTTCTCGGGTGTCTCGGTCGGCGCCGACGGGGACCCGCCGGTTCCGGGAGCGCCGCCCGCCAGGGCGAACTTCGCGCTCATTACGCCACCGCCACGCCGGACAGGGACGGCGGCACGGCATCGGACGATCCGTAGATGTTCTCGATGGTGGCGCGGTCCAGAGCAAACGGCGAGCCGTTGAACACGACCTCGCCCTTTTTGAGGCCGACGATGCGATCGGAATACTCGATGGCAAAGTCGACCTGATGCAGGTTCACCAGCACCGCGATGCCTCGCTCGTTGGCGACGCGGCGCAGGTGATCCATGACGTTGCGGGACGAAGCGGGATCGAGGCTGGCTATGGGCTCGTCGGCGAGGATGAGTAGCGGGTCCTGCACCAGCGCGCGGGCGATGCCGACGCGCTGCTTTTGGCCGCCCGACAGCTGGTCGGTGCGGGTGTAGGCGAAGTCCGCCAGGCCCACCTCGGCCAGCACCTCAAAAGCGGTGCGCTTCTCCTCCTCGGTGTACAGGCCCAGCAGGCCGGCAAGCGCCGACTTGTATCCCAGGCGCCCCTGCAGCACGTTTTCGATGGAAGACGCGCGGTACACCAGGTTGTAGTGCTGGAACACCATGCTGATCCTGCGGCGCACCTGGCGCAGCTCGCGCCCGCGCACCTTGGTGATGTCGACGCCGTCGAAGGCCACCGTTCCTTCGGAGGGGTCGATCAACCGGTTGACGCAGCGCAGCAGCGTCGACTTGCCGGCGCCCGACGGCCCGATGATCGAGACGAACTCGCCCTTGCCGATTTCCAGGTTGATCCCCTCTTCCCCGCCGAGCGCGCGCGTTTTGCCGTCGTAGCTTTTGGCCACGCCGGACAGCGTCAGCAGGGTTTCACGCTTTTGATCCATGCAGCCTCGCATCCTTCTTGCTTCGCTTGTCCCGTTCCTACGCGCTCAGCTCGCGGATGGGGTCGTACCAGTCGTCGGTCACCTCGACGAAGCAGGTCTTTTCGGAATCCTTCTCGAAGATGCCCTTGGCGTTCTCGTCCTCGGGGTCGATGAAGATCTGGTCGTTGTTGGCAACCGCGTCGGAGCAGAAGTAGTCGACGATCTTGGTGCGGGTGTCGTCGTCGATGGCCTCCTCGTTGAAGCAGATGGGCGAGTTGAGGACGGCAGAGATGCCGATGATGGTGAACTGCTCGCCGCGGACGCTGTCGAAGGGGGCCTCGGCGTCCGCCTTCACCTGGTACACGGCGCCGACCGTGTTGGCCTCGCCCTCGACCAGATCGAAGTACATGTCGACGTCGACGTCGTCGAATGCGGCGGCATCGGCATCGCCGGCAAGCAAGTTGACCGCCGAGCCCTGATGGGAGTTGCCGAACAGCACCTCGGAGAAAAACGCGCCGCCCTCAAGCAGCTCGTCGGAGCTCTCCAGACCAAAGTGGCTGATGATGGTGCTGGAGGGCACCTTGAAGCCGGAGGTGGAGGTGGCGGACACGAACGAGAACGAGCCGCCCTTGATGTTGTCGATGGAGTAGCTGTCGCCGTCGGCATAGTTGGCGGCGTTCTCGGTCTTTACGCAGATGCGGCTGTAGTAGCAGGCGCCCTCGAGGCCGCCCTCCTCGTCGCTGTTGGTGAACGCGGCCTGGACCGAGGGGTTCTGGGCGTTCGCCTGGACGTAGCCCTCGGGGCCGAGCAGCGCCATCTGCGCCTGGCCGGAGGCGATGGCCTCGATGGCGACGTTGTAGTCGGTGGTGGTCATAAGCTCGGCGTCGCGGCCGCAGGCTTCCTTGATGGCGGCGCCGATCGCCTCGCGAGAGGAGGTCAGATCCGAGGAGGAGTTGTCGGGCAGCCACACCATGGTGATGGGCTCGGTGGATCCGCCGTCGGCGGAGCCGGCGTCGGAGGATCCTGCCGCCGCTCCGCTGCCGCTTGCCGTGCAGCCGGTCATCGCGAAGGCGGCGCCCGCGACGAGGGTTGCGCCCCCGATCAAGAAGTTGCGTCGGGACATCTGGTTTTCTGCCATGGTTCGGTTCCTTTCGTTATGGGTGTCGGCTGCGTAATGCAGCGTCGCCTATCGTAGGAACGGCACATCAGAACCACGTCAGATGAGATTAAGAAGCGCGCAAAGCCTTTTGCAAATCTTCGCAACGACTTGATCAAATTTGGCAAAGAAACTGCAAAGGGTCGGCAAAGCCCCTGTTCAAAAATGATATGTTGCAAGAAGGAATTCCAAAATCCGCTTTACCGGGATTTGAGCGAAGCGGCAGAGACCACCCGTGCGGGTCGGTTCGAAGCGATGCGGACCGGCCCGGATGCGGGTTTGCCAAAAGCGCAGAGGCTAAGAGCGGGCGGGTCGGCAAACAGAAACGGGAGCGGACGACCGCCGCCCAACCGTCCGCCGACCGCACCCGTCGGCGCTAGTCTTCGTAGCGCGCTTGAGCCTCGCTCAGATGCTCGATGATGGAAATACCCTGGGGGCACACCGCCTCGCAGGCACCGCAGGCGATGCAGTCGGACGCCTTGCCCGGTTCGGCCTGCCACTGGTAGTTGTGCTTGGAAAACGCGCCGTTGCCGGTCATCGTCTCGAGGTTGAGCAGCATCATGATGATGGGGATCGCCACCTGCTTGGGGCAGCCCTTCAGACAGTATCCGCAGTTGGTGCACGGGATGATGGGCACAGCGCGCAGCGCGTCGAGCGCTTCGTCGAGGGCGGCGCGTTCGGCATCGGAGAAGGGGCGGTTCGCCTTGAACGACGCGGCGTTCTCGCGCATCTGGTCGATCGTCGACGCGCCCGACAGCACGGTGATCACATTGGGGAGGTTCCAGCAGAATCGGTACGCCCACGACGCCATGCCCGCATCCGGGTCGACGGCGCGCAGCGGAGCCGCGGCGCGCTCGGGGAGCTCGGCCAGGCGGCCGCCGCGCACCGGTTCCATGATGATCACCGGCTTGCCGTGGTTGGCCGCCACCTCCAACAGGGCGCGCGACTGGATCACCGGGTCATCCCAATCGAGATAGTTGACCTGGAGCTGCACGAAATCGACCTCGGGATGCGCGGTCAGCAGCTCCTCCAGCACGTCCGGGTTGTCGTGCAGGGAGAATCCGATATTGCGGATGGCCCCTTCCGCTTTCTTCTCGGAGATGAACTCCCACATGCCGTACTCGTCGAACTTCGCCGTGCGCTCGGCACCCAGGTTGTGCAGCAGGTAGAAATCGACGTAGTCGACGCCCAGACGGGAGAGCGACTCGTCGAAACACGCCCTGGCCTTCTCGGCAGAGTCGAACATGCTCGCCGGGTTCTTCGTCGCGATCTGGTACGCATCGCGCGGATAACGTTCGACGAGCGCCTCGCGCAGCGCCGTTTCGGACGCGCCTTCATGGTAGACGTACGCGGTGTCGAAATACGTGCCGCCCGCCTCGAGGAAGGCGTCGGCCATCTGCTTGAACTGCGGCATGTCGATGCTTTTCTGGTCTTTCGGATCCAGCAGCGGCAAACGCATGCATCCGAAGCCGAATCGGGGGATGGCGGAGTGGTTCGCGTTCATGGGCTCCTCCTTGGGCGCACGCCTCGGTCCGCGGCGCGCGGGCGCGCAGGCCGAAGATGCGGATAGTCTATCGATTCGCGGATTCGTCGAACCCTTTCATTTTACGTCATGCGAGAATACGCGGGTTTGCTGAACGCGGATGCGGAGCCGGCGCCGCAGAAGTGCAGGCTCGGCCCGCCCCGCCGCCCGCCAATCAACCAC
>ERZ1034920.70-NODE-70-length-74641-cov-18.159923_pt1 | contig 74641 bp, 59 predicted proteins | sample MGYA00520688_ERZ1034920 | MGnify/ENA primary metagenome ERZ1034920 (study PRJEB33766, sample SAMN09781785) | gut metagenome | biome: gut microbiome | host: Homo sapiens | place: Madagascar | study: EMG produced TPA metagenomics assembly of the PRJNA485056 data set... | reverse complement strand
ATATTATTTTTCATATGTTAATATAGGAAACAAAGCAAATGTACTATGAGTAAAGGAGGCTTCAGATGAGCACAGAAGATAAAGAGAAGGACAATCTCAAGAATACAGGCAAGGACCATAGCCAAAGCACCAACAAAGATATATCCGTGGATAATAACAAAAGCACCATTAAAGAGAGCGATAATACCGACAGTAAAAAAAAGGTCAAAGATATAAATGAGTATGAGCCGGTCCGAAAGGGCTCCACAAGACGTGTTGCAGAGGGCTTCAAGGATCCCAACCAGGTTGAGGCAGATGCAGGCAGAGTGACAGAGGATAATCTCGAGCTCCATGGGCTGTCAGGACGCCAGCGCAGAAAAGAGCTGCGCAAACGATTCTATGCCGAAATGGCTGATATGGATACTAAGTCCAAGGTTAAATTCTTCTTCCGGTACAACAAATGGAAGATCATCATCCCTATACTGGTTATCGCCATTGTGATATCCACTGTGGGAACCATAATAAACAACAAGAAGCCGGTCGCCATATCCTACGCCATCATTAATTCGCCGAACTATTACGACATAAACACCGACGTGATTGAAAAGGACTATATGGAATATTATGGTATGTCTACGAAGAAATATCAGATAATATCCACAGCTGGTATAAATTATGACCTTGATACCTACGAGGAGGATTCACAGCAGTACTCCAATTCTGCCGCCTACACCTCATTTCCTACCAACTGCAGAACTAACTACTATGACATAATCATTACTGACAAAAAGGGTCTTGAGTATTGTGCCAAGACATCACTGATATATCCTGTTGACGATATATTCACCGCAGACCTGTCAAATGCCATCAGCAAAGGCTGCAGCGATCTTCTCACGTCAGCCAAGGATTATGAAGACAACGATGAAGTATTTGCCATTGATATAAGCGGTACGGCTTTCGCCAAGTCACTAAATCTTGACTTTGACCAGGCATATATATGCTTCCCGGGTTCTGATACCAGCAATATTGAAAATGTGCGAAAGATGTTAAACTTCATCTTTGATCTCGGCCTTTCATTTGAAGAACAGTAAAAGCAAAAGAAAAAAGCGGCGGGCAGAGAAAATTTAACCTTCTCTGCCCGCTGTTTTTGCCTGTTTTCACTGTCAGTCTATATATTTTCTTTCCTGCAGCCTGTCTTCCCTATCTTGGGAGCTCGATAAATCCAACCTTCTTGTATACCTTGCGAAGTGTCTTATTGGCATAGTAGGATGCCTTTGCTGCATTTTCCTTCATCATGCTGTCAAGGTACGTCTTATCTGCAATAAGTCTTGCATACTCGTCCTGTACAGGTTTAAGGGTCGAAGCAACAGCCTCTCCCACTGCCATCTTGAAGTCTCCGTAGCCCCTGCCGTCAAACTCGGCAACTGTCTGCTCAGGAGTATTTCCTGTTACTGCATCATAGATATCAATAAGATTCTTAATGCCCGGCTTATCTTCTGAATATGCTATAAATCCGTCTGAATCTGTAATGGCTCTCTTGAACTTTCTCATGATCGTATCTGTATCATCAAGAAGAAGAATGCTTCCGTTTGGATTCTCATCTGACTTGGACATCTTCTTTGTAGGATCCTGAAGACTCATTATCTTGGCTCCGCTCTTGCCCATGTAAGCTTCCGGTATTGTAAATACGTCACCATAGATACCGTTAAATCTTCCGGCAATATCTCTTGCAATCTCCAGGTGCTGGAGCTGATCCTTACCTACAGGAACCATATCTGCCTGATAGAGAAGGATATCTGCTGCCATAAGTACAGGATATGTAAATAATCCTGTGTTTATGTTATCCGCATGCTTTGCTGACTTGTCCTTGAACTGGGTCATTCTGCTCATCTCTCCCATGTAGGTATAGCAGTTAAGTATCCATGCAAGCTGTGCGTGGGCAGGTACATGGGACTGGAAGAACAGGCAGTTCTTCTCAGGATCAAGTCCTGCTGCTATATAAAGGGCGTAGAGCGTCCTTCCGTTCTTTCTTAGTGTTGCCGGATCCTGTCTTACAGTGATAGAGTGAAGATCCATAACTGCATAAAAGCACTGAACCGACTCATCATCATTTAAGTCCACCCAGTTCTTAAGGGCTCCAAGGTAATTTCCAAGTGTTATAATTCCTGTTGACTGCATTCCTGAAAGCAGTACTTTCTTTCCGTCTATCATTTGCTTTACGCCTCCTAATGTATTAATCTTCAACATCCATATTCATGACCTGACGTTTTCTTGCCAGTTCATCATTTGCAAGGTACTCATCGTAGGTTGTCTGCTTATCGATAAGTCCTGTATTTGTAAGCTCTATGATTCTGTTTGCTGTGGTCTGTACAAACTGGTGATCCTGGGATGAGAACAGCACAACGCCCGGGAACTTGATAAGTCCGTTATTAAGGGCTGTGATGGACTCCATGTCCAGGTGGTTCGTAGGCTCATCAAGGATGAGACAATTGCTTCCCATGATCATGAGCTTTGAAAGAAGACATCTTACCTTCTCTCCTCCTGAGAGAACCTTAACCTTCTTGACTCCGTCTTCACCGGCGAATAACATTCTTCCAAGGAAGCCTCGTACATATGTGGCATCCTTCTCCTCTGAATACTGTGTGAGCCAGTCAACGATGATAAGATCATTGTCAAATTCCTTTGTGTTGTCCTTAGGAAAATAACCCTGGGATGTGGTAACACCCCACTTGTAGCTTCCGCTGTCAGGTTCTTCCTCCCCCGCAAGGATCTTAAATAACATTGTTGTTGCCTTTGTGTTAGGTCCTACAAAGGCAATCTTGTCATCATGTCCCACTGTAAATGATATATCGTCAAGAAGCTTCTCTCCGTCCACCGTCTTTGAAATATGGGATACGGTAAGAACTTCATTTCCAATCTCTCTCTTAGGTCTGAAATCAATGTATGGGTACTTTCTGCTTGATGGCTTGATCTCGTCAAGCTCGATCTTCTCAAGTGCTCTCTTTCTTGAAGTAGCCTGCTTGGACTTTGAAGCATTTGCCGAGAATCTCTGAATGAACTCCTGGAGCTCTTTGATCTTCTCTTCCTTCTTCTTGTTGGCTTCCTTCATCTGCTTGATCATCAGCTGGCTTGATTCATACCAGAAATCGTAGTTACCTGCATAGAGCTGGATCTTTGAATAATCTATATCAGCAATGTGTGTACATACTTTATTTAAAAAGTATCTATCATGGGATACTACTATTACAGTGTTCTGGAAGTTGATGAGGAACTCCTCAAGCCATGCGATGGCGTCCATATCCAAGTGGTTTGTAGGCTCATCAAGAAGAAGTACGTCCGGATTGCCGAAGAGTGCCTGGGCAAGAAGTGTCTTGACCTTAAGGCCGCCGTCCAGATCCTTCATAAGCATATAGTGGTATTCTGTGTCAACTCCGAGACCATTAAGAAGTGTCTCTGCGTCCGACTCAGCTTCCCAACCATTTAACTCTGCGAATTCCGACTCAAGCTCTGCCGCCCTGATACCATCCTCATCTGTGAAGTCTTCCTTCATGTAGATGGCATCCTTTTCCTTCATAATGTCATACAGTCTCTTATTTCCCATGATGACTGTATCCAATACTGAGTATTCATCATATTTGAAGTGATCCTGCTGGAGCACCGAAAGTCTCTCACCCTCGTTCATGGTCACATCGCCCTTTGACGGCTCTATCTCACCCGAAAGGATCTTTAAGAATGTAGACTTTCCTGCGCCATTTGCACCGATAAGACCATAACAGTTACCTTCGGTGAACTTTATATTTACATCTTCAAATAATGCTTTTTTTCCAAATCTTAATGTTACGTTATTTGCACTTATCATATAAATATATACCTTTCCCATTTTCTAAACTAAAAGTATAACAATCCACCGAGTTCATGTCAATGAATTAATGGGATGTGAATACAATTTTAAAAAATGTCCACACTAATGACTGTAACTACAAATATGGAACAGGACTGATGTCCAAACCGGGAGGAAATCAAAATGAGAAGTTCAAATGAAACTTACAGGGAAGTTGCCGAAAGGTGCAGTTCTTACGATGTTAAAGATTGTCCTGACTGCTACAGCAACTCAGCAAATGAGGTAAGCTGCCTTAACTGCTCACATTTCTGCAACGAGCACTGTACACTTGATCTCTACGACAGGATTGCAAAAAATCTTTAACACCTGTATGGAGCATGGGAGACCTGGCATAATCCTTATGACTAAGCCGTAAGGTTTCTAACCGGGAGCACCTTTTTTCGGTACCGGCACATCCGGCACCGGAGAAGGTGCTCCTTTTATTTATTGTAATGATGTCTGTGACATCGTTACGTCGCAGCAACCCCATTGCCGCAGGAAGCACCAAGTGTCGAAGACACATTTATAATGGTGCTGACGAAATGCCGCCGAATGAATATGAGGTGGCGATACCAAACAGGCAATTTCCAATGGTTGCTGCTCTATTTATGGCAACGAGAAGCCAGCGTGTTTTTTTGTTGTATTGTTAAATTTATGGAGGTAATTTATGTCAGATATGTTTTGTTTTCAGTGCCAGCAGACAGCAGCAGGCTGTGCCTGTGTAAATACAGGTGTCTGTGGCAAGGTCCCTTCTACATCAAACCTGCAGGACAAGCTTGTGAAGGAGCTCATGGTGCTTGCCATATTATGCAAGAAGAACAACAGGCACTCAAGATCTGTGGACAGGCTCATAGTTGACGGGCTGTTCACAACCCTCACAAATGTTAATTTTGACGACAACGCCATAGAGGATTTTATCAGAAGGATAAAGAGAGTAAAGTCAGGTGTCAGCAGTGAACACATAGATATCATTGATCTGTGGGAGGGTGATACGGATATTGTGTCTCTCCGCTCAACACTGTTGTTTGGTCTTAAGGGTATGGCAGCCTATGCCCATCATGCCATGAACCTGGGCTATGAGGACAACCAGGTACTTAAGTGGTTCTACAAGGGACTTGAAGAGATAAATAAGGAACATACGGTAACGGAGTGGATCGACCTTATCATGGAATTTGGCCGTGTAAATTTCAAATGTATGGAGCTTCTTGACACTGCAAATACTGAGACCTTCGGTATCCCATCTCCAAAACGTGTAAATACGGATATCAAAAAGGGACCTTTCATCGTGGTATCCGGTCATGATCTTGGCGATCTGAGCAGGCTTCTTGAGCAGACTGAGGGCACCGGGGTAAATGTGTACACTCACTGCGAAATGCTCCCTGCCCACGGTTATCCTGAATTAAATAAGTATCCGCACCTGGCAGGCAACTTCGGTACGGCATGGCAGAGCCAGCAGCAGGAATTTGAAAATATACCCGCCCCTGTACTCTTCACCACCAACTGTCTCATGCCGCCCCGTCCAAACTACGCAGACAGGATCTACACCACCTCTGTGGTGGGCTACGAGGGACTCACCCAAATCGGCAATGCCGGAAGCAGAGACGGAGCTGTTCACCGAAAGGATTTTTCTGCAATAATCGCCCATGCCAAGAAGCTTGGCGGCTATGACAGGGATCACAGCATGAGCGGCATAAACGGAGGTCACATCTTAACCACCGGATTCGCTCATGACGCTGTGCTGTCACAGGCTGACAAGATAGTAGCCGCCATCAAGGCAGGCAAAATAAAGCACATCTTCCTTGTAGGCGGCTGTGACGGTGCCCATCCGGGACGTAATTATTACACAGATTTCGTAAAGCAGACTCCTATGGATAGTCTGGTGCTGACTCTCGCCTGCGGCAAATATCGTTTCAACGACCTGGATCTTGGTGATATTGACGGTATCCCCCGTATCCTTGATATGGGACAGTGCAACGATTCCTACAGTGCCATCAAGGTTGCCTTGGCTCTTGCGGAGGCATTTGGATGTTCCATCAATGATCTGCCTCTGACCCTCGTGCTTTCATGGTATGAGCAGAAGGCTGTGTGCATACTTCTCACTCTTCTGTCTCTCGGAGTAAAGAATATGTACCTCGGTCCTACCCTGCCGGCATTCATGTCTGAGACAGTGGTGAAATATCTGGTGGAGAACTACAAGCTTAATCCTATCACATCACCCGAAAAGGACCTGGAGGCTATTCTTTCTTAAACTTACGGGGCAGATCATCCTCTACCCAAGGATTTCAACCTTACGTTTTTGTATTTTCTTTAAAAGCACATGCCCTACCAGGCATGCCACGATTTCGGTTATTGGGAATGACCACCAGATCAGCGAAACTCCCATTTGCCCCTTCCTTACAAACGATGAGAATATTACCGCCAAAGGCAATATGAGCACTAACTGTCTTATAAGGGAAATAACCAGGGACTCGATTCCACCGTCCAGTGCCTGGTAGATTCCCTGATAAGCTACATTTGCCCCTGCAAATATAAAGCTTATGGAAATAATCCTCATTGCCCCTACGAAATATTCCCTTGAGGCTCCGGCATTAAATAATGTTGCAAATGCTCCCGGAAAGATTTCTGTAATGATCGTCCCCAGGATCATCAATGCGGTCGTGTACATAAGACCATATTTTATCCCATCCCTGATCCTGTTTCTATCCTTCATTCCATAGGCGAAGGCTATGATCGGAGTAATGGCGTCCCTGAGTCCAAAGGCAAGGAACAATACGAACTGCTGTACTTTATAGAACAGACCGTAGGCAGTCTGGGCGGCTGCATTAAATTTCAGGATCAGGTTCATGGCATATACCATAAGAGACATAAGTGCCTGTGCCAGTATCGCCGGAAGTCCGATGGAATATATCTCTCTGACGATCCTTCCATCAGGCTTCATGTATCTAAAACCATGTTCAAATTCTCTGTTTAATTTTATATGGAACACAAGCAATAATATGCAGGAGGCGATCTGACCGATAACAGTGGCATAAGCCGCTCCTGCTACGCCCATCTCCGGTACAGGACCTATGCCATAAATCATGATAGGGTCAAGGATTATATTTATCACTGCTCCCGTAACCTGTCCAATAGTGGAATAGATGGATCGGCCTGTGGTCTGCAGCAGCTTCTCAAACAGCGAGAAGAAAACTATTCCAAAGGAAAGCACACAGCATATCCTGAGATAGTCTGTTCCCATGGTGATAACCTCCGGATCCGTTGTCTGGGAGGAAATGTATGCTTTCACGCCTGCAATTCCAAACAGTAGACACACCGCATAGATGACCGCCCCAAGAAACAGACTGTTTCCTGCCACCTTTGCCGCCTTCTTTGTGTCTCCCTGTCCAAGTGTTCTTGCCAGAAGGGAATTTGTTCCAACGCCGGTTCCTATCCCCAGTGCCACCATCAGCATTTGCACCGGAAATACCAATGTAAGTGCGTTAAGTGCCGCTTCGCTTCCCACCTTCATGTTCCCCACGAAGGCACTGTCCACAATATTGTAAACAGCCTGCAATGCCATGGATAAGATCATGGGGATTCCCATATTTACCATGAGCTTATTCACCGGCATGTCTTTCATCTTGTTACTCTCTGCCATTTTGATATGATCCTCCTTACTTGCAGGCATGTTGCGCTTGACTCGTTGCCATAACAGCAATAAAACGTGCTTCGCAAGTTTTATCCGCTGATTAGCAGTCGTCAAATGCAATCATGCAAGCATGTTGCGCTTGACTCGTTGCCATAACAAAAAAGTGTGCACCTATCCCATAAGTTGGACTTACGCTGATAAGCTACACACTTTCCACAACATGCTATATTTAAAAAACGAGCAGCCAAACTGGATTTACGCTAGTCTGCTACTCGTTCAGGAGTTATTATATTTTCCATTTTCAAAAATGTCAAACGAAAATCTTCTTTATTTTGTTATGAAAATCTTTTTTATTTTATTTTGAAGTAAACAGACAAAGCTTTTTAATTTGAAGCCCGCAGGCAAAAAAACTTTTTACTTTGGTGCTTTTCATGAGGCACAATGCCTTACAGCTATTGACAACAACTACAGCTTTAAGTAAAATTCCAATTATATTATCATATTGAGAAAAATATCATGTGATAAGAATCAATTTATTATTATTATTTTAAAGGAGAAATCAATACATGGACCCCAATAGTATAATTCAACTGATTATACTCGTCATTCTTATTCTTCTGTCGGCTTTCTTTTCATCGGCAGAAACAGCGCTTACTACAGTAAACAAATACGCCCTGCGTTCTATGGCGGACTCCGGCAACAAACGTGCCGCAAGAGTCCTTAAAGTTACGGAAAACAGTGCGAAACTGATCAGCACCATCCTGATAGGAAACAACATCGTAAACATTTCAGCATCATCCCTTGCAACAACCCTTACAACAAGAGTATTCGGAAGTGCCGCCGTAGGTATTTCAACAGGTATACTGACTCTGCTTATTCTTATATTTGGCGAGATCACACCTAAGACCGTAGCCCAGTTATACAGCGTCAAGATATCTCTTTTGTATGTTGACATCATCAAGTTCCTGATGTTCGTGCTTACGCCTGTAATATGGATCGTAAATAAGCTTGCGGACGTAATATTCTTCATCCTGCGAATTGACAAGAACAATACCGGTGCCAAGATCACCGAGGATGAGCTTCGTACTGTAGTAAATGTCAGCGAGGAAGAGGGTGTAATTGAGGACGAGGAGAAGGAAATGATCACCAATGTGGTTGATTTCGGCGACTCCAGAGTCAGGGATGTTATGATCCCCCGTGTTGACATGACTGTTGTGGATGTGGATGCAGATTACGACAGTGTGCTGAATATCTACATGAAGGTGCCTTACACCAGAATACCTGTGTACGAGGGGTCAAAGGATCACATAATCGGTCTCCTTCATATAAAGGATCTGTTCTTCTACAGAGCCACCCACAAGGATGATGATTTTAAGATCAGAAGTATCATGAGAGAGCCTCTGTATGTGTTTGAATTCCAGAAGACAAACGACCTCCTTAGCACCATGAAGTCTACTTCCAATTCGGCAGCCATCGCCTTAAATGAGTATGGACTGTGTGCCGGCCTTGTCACCACCGAGGATCTTGTGGAGGAGATCATCGGCGACATAAAGGACGAGTACGATTCTGCCGAGCACAATAATATAGTAAAGCTTGACGATACCCATTACAGTGTAAATGGTTCTATAAATCTTGATGACCTTAACGACGCTCTGGGCCTTGATATCCGGTCCGAGGACTATGACTCCCTGGGCGGATATATAATCGAGCTTCTGGATCATCTGCCGAAGCAGGGAGACACCGTCACAGACGGCGTTATCTTCTGCAAGGTTACCCAGATGGTGAAGAACCGTGTACTCAGGGTTCTTGTGGAGATACTGCCAAAGGCCGAGAAAAATGAAGAAACTAAATAATTTTCATTTTCAGGACAACAAATATAAATTGTTTATGAAAATCTGGGGATATATCCAAAAATCTCTTGTGGCAAAGAAATAAATCCTATATAATTACAAGGATGTAGTGTTGTATGATTTTCATGATTTGGAGATCATTTTTTAAGGAAACGGAAGATATAAATGGAAAATAATATAAGCAGTATTCGAGATCTGATCGAAATGACAAGTTCCCTGAACTTCATCGATCCGGCGGATGTGCCATCCATTGAATTATACATGGATCAGGTCACTACCTTCTTAGAGGAAAAACTAAATAACAACAAGAGAAACGAAGAAGAAAAGACCATGACCAAGACCATGATCAACAACTATACGAAGAATGACCTTCTTCCACCTCCTAACAAGAAAAGATATACCAAGGAGCACCTTATTCTTCTCATTTATATTTATTATCTGAAGAACCTGCTCAGCATAAATGATATACAGACATTGTTAAAGCCTATGATCGAAGATTATTTCGGAAGTAATGATCCGTCAAAGAGCATAGATCAGATATATGCCAAGATCTTCAATCACCAGAAGGATCACTACAAGGATATCCAGAAAAGTATCATGAATACCTTCCATCGTGCTTCTGAAATGTATGATCCACAGAATGAGGGTTATCTCCACGACATGAGTCTTATTGCTCTCCTGTCGGCTGACGTGTATGTTAAGAAAAAGTATATCGAGCATTTGATCGATAATATGCGTACCATCCAGGAAAAGGAAGCTAAAGTCAAGGAAAAAGAGGCCGCTATGAAAGCCAAGGATGCTGCAATTAAAGCTAAAGCTGCAAACGAAGCAAGAGCCAAAGCAGCCCAGAAAGCCAAGAGCCAGCCAAACGCCAAGAGCAAAGCCGGGGCTAACGCAAAGGCCGGAGCTAACGCAAAATCCGGTGTCAATCAGAAGGCATCTCAAAAGGCGAAGCCAAATCAAACAGGAAATCGAACCCAAATTAAATAAGCTTGAAAAAAGCAGAAATGAAATCATATGTATGATAACATTTCTGCTTTTCTATATCATTTATACAATAGTTTTCATTCTGAACATCTTCATCTACTAATTACATTGACTCATAAATCGCAAAAGTAACTAATGCCATAACCAAGCTAGTCAACGTACCTAGTAAATATTTGTTTCTAAAATCCTTATCCTTCAAATCATTTGTTCTCGCCCATGTTTTAACAGTAATAATTATTGCTATCGCAGGAAAACTCCCATAAAGTGCAAAAATAAATGTCAGGATTCTTTCCATAACACCAATTATTGCCCCAACATCAAACATTCCCGATTCATCGTTATCGGGATAAACATCCCTAAATAATTTATTAATCAAAACCGAACACGGCATCACCAATATCAAACCAGCAAATACAAGTTTAAGTCCTATAAAGTTGCTACACAAAACTTCAAAATTGATCTTCACACTCTTATACGACCACCCAATTATAGCCACATGTACAGCCTGGTCTATAATAAACACTATTGTTTGCTTTTTATATTTATAAAAATAACAAGACAAAGCATCAACTATAACATGTGCCACAAATAATACGGGTGTTATGGCCGCTGCATATAAATTCCTCATAATAAGGAACCCCATTACAAAAGGCATAGTATATAGCAACGAATGAATACATAAATATCTATAATTAACCCACGAATTTTCCTCACATTTTTTACACGTCACACACATTTGCCTTTTCTTGGCATTTTTACATAATGCCACTTTTGTACTTTGTAAATAAAAATCGCCTATCAAATGTAGACTAATCAGACCTAAATATTTTTCCATAGCTTCTCCCCAAGCAAATCAAATATCGCCTTATCCATCGTCCTACTTTCTTTTATTCTCCCAAGAGAAATGTATCTATCTATATTTTGCCTTGTAGTTCCCATTATCCTAGCAATATCTGTTGACATTCCAAAAGCCCAATATTCTTCAACATAAAATGATTGTTCTTTTTCTTTTCTACAAACATACTTTCCAGCAGCTTCTGAAAGGTATGCAAAATCAATATTTAAAATTTCTGCGTTCCTATATCTGCCACCAGTTTTGTTCCATTGTTCCTGATTTATTAATCTGTTTCTTTTCTCCATAATAAATTCATAAAATGAGAAATCCTCTTTTATATTAACAATAGGCAACATAATATCTGCTACGAGCTCTATCAAATGTGCCACTTGTGATTGCCAAGACTTCACCTGTTCATTAGATAAACACAATATATTCAAATATTTATCATATGGTGTTTTTGTATTAAAGCACATCATATTACTTTTTTTTCTTCCAAGTGATGTAATTGCTTCTCTCGCCAAATAATACGCTTCGCCATCAATAGCAGGTGAATCCCATTCTTCCACATCATATTTTATCTCTCCATAACCTACTCCACACCTTACTTTTATAGGATAAATCACCATCTGCAGTTTTCGTATATATATATATGCCGATTGTAAATCCATAAAAAGCCCTTGAAATTCATCCCCCGCACTAGATACAACTCTTTTTTTTATCTTGCAATTATATAAGTCATTTAAATAATTCACACTTTCCATTAGTATATTTTGCACATCATAACGATCATAGTATTTTCGAGATTCAATGACATCAAACATTACAGCTACATATTTCATATAAAATCACCACCTATATATATAATACTTTATGCTGCTACAAAAGCAACCCCTTTTTATGCGTTTTGAAAAAGCAACTTAATTAGATTGCTTTTTCAAAACGCAACTTAAAACAATTTCTTTTGGTCCATACAACAGAATAATCTTTTATTTTCAAACGTTTTTTATGGAAAATAATATTTTAAGAGCATAAGAACTACCCCGCCATAATTTTTCTCTTCAAGGAGATCAGCCTGGGTATCCCACCCAACATCCGCTACGCTTCCAGCAGCCTGGGATACATTTTCTTCTAAGGCTTTATTTACATTTGCCTCGTAGTTCTCCTGATATTCCTCTATATTATGTTGATCATCAAGTTTCACCCGGGCACTGAGCTCAGGCTGCTTATTAAGGAATTCCAATGTTCCTTCCGGATCCTTGTCGTACATTTCATTCGCAGCGTTGTAACATTCATCAGTCACATAGCTAAGTATGTACCTGTAGGAGCTATATGCCAGCAGCCTGGAGTCACTGTTCGTGCCTGCAAGAAAGCTTATGAAGTTCGCGTCCCTCTCGGTATAAAAGCCCTTGTGGTGTGCCATTTCGTGGGCAACCAGCGGTCCATAATCCATGTAGGTTGTATATTTGTTAACGGTGACCTCCATGGTGTATGGGTATGTGTACCCACCTATCCCCATAAAGTCCAGGATGTCAGAGCAGTAAGCAAGCTTAACCTTCGGATAATATCCATCAAGTATCGGATAAATATCCGAAAGCCCCTCCATGGCTTTCACCACTTCCTCATACATATCCTCATCCTGCTTTATATAACCATTTTCATCCCTGTCCACCTGCTCCGCCAGAGAATTTATGTTATTTACCAATATAGCTCTGAGGGAGAATAGATCCTCAGTGGTGTACTCTCTTTCGTCTGATGTATCTACACCATTGTCACCACTCACATTTTCATTAGCTTTGGTGCGCTCTCCCGCAGTTGCTTCCGGGGATATATTATCATTTGCTCCGGCATTATTTTCTGCAGTTGCTTCCACGTTCATATCAGCCACTACCTGTGCACCGCTTCCGCGAAAAGGGATGAACCAATTAAGGGTGTATATCAAGGCAGTTACTACGAGCGTTGCCAAGATCACCTTCATATACACTGCTACACAGTGCCTGAACTTCTTATAAAAAAGCCCTATGCTTTTCTTGTTATATACTGCCGCAAGCCTTCTCACTAACAAAACAATTAGAAGAGCCAGTAATGCTACGATCATGATCACAGCCATGATCATCACCAGATACATCATTATCTCTCCCAGATTAAACGGAAGTATACCTGTAACCCGGCTTATTACATTCGCTATATGGTGATAAATATGTTTTGTATAAAAATCGCAGAAACTTCGGCTGAACGCCACTAGATTTATGATCAAAGTGATGGTTATTATCATCAGAATTGTTTTCGTGTACAAACTCAAGGATTTTAATTTGCTTTTTATCAAATATGATCTTCCCTTCGCTTTTGTGTGTTTTGATGTCAGGGCACGCCGGAACATTCCCGGCTGTCATGCCCTGCTCAAATCAGTTATTATTATTTCTTTTGTCAGAGCTTCTTTTCTTATCTCTTCTTTTGTTATATTCTTTATTCTTCCGGCTTTTTGAAGCTCTTCATTCTTCCGAATACCAGTTCATAACCGTCTTTTCCATAATTTAAGGATCTGTTTACTCTGCTTATGGTAGCTGTGGAGGCACCGGTTTTTTCTGCCACCTCAAGATATGTATTATTTTCTTTTAACATCTTGGCAACAGCAAATCTCTGGGCGATTGAAAGCAATTCATTTATTGTACATACATCCTCAAAAAATGAAAAACATTCATCCTCGTTTTCAAGTGTTAATATTGCTTCAAATAAGTCTTTTACTGCTTCTGTATGCACTGTCTTTCCCATTTCTTACCACTCCCATTATATTTTATTAAGCTATCGTTTTTTACTGTTATACTTCTGTTATGCTTTACTCTTGCATAGTGTTAAAGCACTTTTTTATAATACCCCATCAATTGATTTTTTGCAATACGGAAGTGTCTAAAAAGAGTGAGGGACAAACATATTATCGATATCAAAATCAAAAAAAGAGCGAATATAAAAAGTCCGGACAACGTATCTCTAATTTCAGATACGTCTCCGGACTATTTTTTATTTTTGTCTGTTAATTTTATTTATTTCGTTTATCACATTTTCAGCCTACTGTTACAGAGTTGCCATTCCATAGCTTGCCGCTACAGACGCATCTGCTCTCTACAGCTTGCAGCCTTTCTTGATCCAGACAGCTACACCCTGACGGTTTACATAGAACTCGCCGCAGCCTTCGTCGTCGATCTTGATGTCGTACTTGGCATTTCCCATTACATCTGCGAAATGGCAGCCTGCGTACTGTCTGCCTACATACATTCTCTTGGTTCCGCCTACACCGTCACTCATAATGACTGCAAGACCTGAATCTGGATGTTCTGCGTCGCCCTCTCTTGTAAATCCAACCACATCCGGATGATCAAAGTAGTCGTGCTGCACGCCATATGCATACTTCTTACGAAGCTTCAGAAGCTTGTTAAGGATAGTCTTCTTGGACTTCACCTTCACCGCAGCAATTCCCTGATAATCTCCCATAAAGAGACATGGATAGCCCTGCTCACGAAGAAGGATTATTGCATAAGCAAGCGGCTTGAACCACTCTCTTACATCCGACTCCAGTATTCCTCCCGGCTGTGACTCGTGATTATCTACAAATGTAACTGCCTTGGCAGGATTGCTCATCATAAGTGATCCGTCAAGAAGTCTGCTGAGATCGTAGTCTCCCTCATCATAAGAGCAATCATGGAAATTAAAATGTAACGGAACATCAAACATTGCCGCCTTGCCTTCTGTAGAGTCAATGTAGCCGTTAAGATAATCCTTGTTCCAATGCCAGAAATCTCCCACAACAAATATATTCTTAGGCTCATCAGCACTGCCATTATCTGTGGAGCTTCCATCAGCCGCCTTAGCACCCTTTTCTGCCTCTATATCTACCTTGCTCTTTTCTGCGTGAGCTGCTGCCAGTGAGAAGTCCTTTATGAACCAGCCAGGCACATATTCTGCCTCCTGGAAACGGAAACCATCCACTCCTGTCATGGTCTCATACCATGCAGCCCAGTTCATGAGCTCGTCATATACTTCCTGGTTATACAGGTCAAGCTCCGAGCCTATTATGTAGTCATACTTTGAGAATTCCTTAGCCGCCTTCTCAGGATTCATTCCGGCAAGCTCGATCACACGCTGTCTGAACTCATCCTGCTTCCAGTCGATCTTCTCGAAATGCTGCCAGTTCCATTTGAACTTAGAGTATTTGCTCTTTCTTCCCGAAAATGTGAACTTCGAAAGTGCTCCCACTGTTCTCTTGTTGCCTATCATCTGCGGTCCCGGTCTGCCATTGAAATCATTTGCAGATACTGCTTCTATCTTATCTGCTCCAAGCTTCTGGCGGACTGCCACATCCGCATAAACATCTATTCCTGCTGCCTTCATTGCCTTAATGGCTGCAAGATATTCTTCCTTTGTTCCGTACTTTGTTGCAACTGACCCCTTCTGATCGAATTCACCCAGATCATACAGGTCATATGTTGCATAACCCACGTCATCCTTGCCTCTTGCTGCCTTGGTGGCAGGCGGAAACCACACAGCGGTAGCTCCCATCTTCTTAAGGACAGGGGCATCCTTAACTGCCTGTGTCCATAATGTCTGGTCTGCAGGTGTGTTTGCATTAAAATACTGAACTAAAAGACCATTATCCCCCATAAAAATACCTCCACAATTCTAACATCAGCCCATTTGAAATATATCTTCGCAACTTGAATGCTTGCTATGGCAAAGGGCCGCCCTCTTCTTCTCCACGTGTCAACTGACACTGCCTGTATTAAAGCTTCTTTATTCTCTCGATTGCCTCGACTGTGCTCTCATAGGTTCCGAATGCTGTAAGTCTGAAGTAGCCCTCTCCGCTTGGTCCAAAGCCTGAACCCGGTGTGCCTACAACATTTGCCTTATCAAGAAGATAGTCGAAGAATTCCCAGCTTGTCATGCCCTCTGGAGTCTTAAGCCAGATATACGGAGCATTCACGCCGCCTGATACTGTATAGCCTGCTGCCTTAAGGCCTTCTGAAATAACCTTGGCGTTATTCATATAATATGCTATCTGTTCTCTGGTCTGAGCCTTTCCTGCTTCTGAATATACTGCTTCTCCTGCTCTCTGAACGATATAAGGAGCTCCGTTGAACTTAGTTCCGTGTCTTCTTGCCCAAAGTGCATTGAGGCTTGTGCCCTCTGCGTCCTTAAGCTCCTTAGGAACTATAACGTATCCGAGACGTGTACCTGTAAAGCCCGCATTCTTTGAGAAGCTCTTAAGCTCTATGGCGCAGGTCTTGGCACCGTCACACTCATATATACTATGTGGAACATCATCCTCACTTATGTAGGCTTCATATGCTGCATCATAAATGATGACTGCCCCAACCTTATTTGCATAATCAACAAATTCCTGAAGTTTTTCCTTCTTCACGGTTGCACCTGTAGGATTATTAGGGAAACAGAGATAGATGATATCCGGTGTCTCCTTTGGAAGCTCAGGTGCGAATTTATTCGCTGCGCTGCATGGCATGTAGATTACATCACTCCACAGGCCTGTGGTGCTGTCGTATGTGCCTGTTCTGCCTGCCATTACGTTAGAGTCAACATATACCGGATATACAGGATCACACACTGCGATCTTGCTGTCCACTGCGAATATCTCCTGGATATTCGCCGAGTCACTCTTGGCTCCGTCACTTACAAACACTTCATCTGTGGCAATATCTACGCCTCTTGCCTTGTAATCATTCTCTACTATTGCGCTCCTTAAGAAATCATATCCAAGGTCCGGAGCATATCCCCTGAATGTCTCTGCTACCGCCATCTCATCAACTGCCTTGTGAAGGGCATCAATGATAGCCGGTGCCAGTGGCTGTGTTACATCACCAATGCTAAGTCTGATTATATTACAATCCGGATGTGCTGCTACATACTCTCTCTGTTTTCTGGCAACAGTAGAAAAGAGATAGCTGCCAGGTAATTTTAAATAATTGTCATTTGCCTTAAACATTTTTTATTTTTCCTCCTAGTAATGGTCCGACCTCACACATGCCAATGTGTGGCATCAGCCTATTTAGTCAGCAACGAAAAACTACTCAAATGTTACTGTCATTCAATATCATATACGACATCTCAACGATGTTTATACCACTGTCCATACTCTTCTTCTGTATATAACGGTGTGCACCCTGCTCATCGAAATTGTGTTCACTCATCAATCTAAGCTTTGCAGCCTTTATGATCTTTTTTTCTTCTTCGGTACGTTCCTTTGGTCTTGCCTTACGTTTCTTTCTCTCCCACAATATGTTCTCTATGGTGAGATTAACTGTGCTTACAAAGTCCTGAGTCTTTAAAGGCATGGTGAGACACACCACTTCATTATTACGGCACTGCTCGTAATTCTCCTTGGAGGCAAGCACGATCATGTCAAACCAGTCGGGAATACAGGCATTCAGATCCGAGAACAGCATGTCCGGATATCTGAACCCGCACACTATAAGACCGTCATCACAGGCGTCGGCAGCCTGAGCTGCCTGCGCACCTGTTGTACATACCTTAGTTACATTAATACCATTGCGTATGAGAAGGTTTTTAATACTTTTTGCTTCTTCGATTCTTCCGAATAGAACTATTACATTAACCACCTTATCAACCTCACTGTTTAATTAAACTGCAATTATACGGGGTGATACTGTTGATCAGACTTTATACAGATAGTTATCAATCTCCCAGGCAGTAACCTGCTTGGTGTACTCATCCCATTCATTCATCTTAGCTGTTGTATATCTGTCAAACACATGATCTCCAAGAGCTTCTCTCATGAAGTCACTCTCCTGCATTGCAAGAACCGCCTCTCTTAAGTTGGCCGGAAGGCTGTGGATATGTCTCGCCTTCTTCTCCTCACGGGTAAGCTCAAAGATATTTGTATCTACACTTGGAGGAACCTGAAGCTTCCTCTTTATTCCGTCAAGTCCGGCTCTTAAGCATACTGCCATTGCAAGATATGGGTTAGCCGTTGGATCAGGACAACGAAGCTCAACTCTTGTTCCTGCACCTCTTGCGCTAGGTATTCTGATAAGCGGGCTTCTGTTCTTTGCTGACCATGCGATGTAGATAGGTGCTTCATAGCCGGGAACAAGTCTCTTGTATGAATTCACAAGCGGATTTGTTATGGCTGTCATCTCCTTCATATGCTCCATGATACCTGCGATGAAGTAGTATGCTGTCTCACTTAACCCCAATGGATCACTCTCATCTGCAAATACATTCTTGCCGTCCTTTGTAAGTGACATATTCATATGCATACCTGAACCACATACACCAAACTTTGGCTTTGGCATGAAGGTTGCACATAATCCGTGCCTCTTGGCAATAGTCTTAACTACCAGCTTAAAGGTCTCGATGTTATCTGCTGTAGGTAATGCCTTGCCATACTTGAAATCTATCTCATGCTGTGCAGGTGCACACTCATGATGTGAAGCCTCGATCTCGAAGCCCATCTGCTCAAGGGTAAGAACCATATCTCTTCTTGCATTCTCACCGAAGTCAAGAGGTCCCAGGTCGAAGTAGCCTGCTCTCTCATATGAATTTGTTGTTGGCAGACCATTTTCATCAGTCTGGAAAAGGAAAAATTCACACTCAGGTCCTACGTTCATCTCGTAGCCCATATCTGCAGCTTCCTTAAGTGCTCTCTTAAGTACATATCTAGGATCGCCTGCAAATGGCTTGTTATCCGGTGTATAAACGTCGCAAATAAGTCTTGCAACCTTGCCCTGCTGTGGTCTCCATGGGAATGTCTCGTATGTATCGTAATCAGGATACAGATACATATCTGACTCTTCAATTCTTGCAAATCCTTCGATAGATGAACCGTCGAACATTATCTTGTTATCAAGTGCCTTTTCGATCTGACTTGCTGTTATAGCAACATTTTTAAGATCTCCGAAGATATCTGTGAACTGAAGTCTGATGAACTCTACATCATCTTCCTTAACCATACGCAAAATATCTTCCTTTGTGTATTTTCCCATTGTCTAATACTCCTTTTCTACGCTTTTATATGTAATGGTCGATGGTGAAATGTCAGGATCATGGATCCCTGCACCCTAAATCGACACACTAGCACACACTAACAATAATATCACACACATATTTAAGGGTCAATAAAAGTATTGACTCAGCCTCCATAAATCTTATGAATTAACCGAATTGGCCAGAAGTGTAAAATCACCCGTCAGACATCATTACATAGCATCGATAAAACACGCTTTGCGAGTTATATCCGCTGATTAGCAGTCGTCAAATGCAATCATGCAGGCATGTTGCACTTGACTCGCTGCCATAACAAAAAAACCCACATGTCATAAAACATGTGGGTCTCTTCAAGCTTAACGCTTGTATCACACTATATAAATAATCCCAGATATGATCTGCTGATTAATCTACTACGTATGGTAATACAGCAATCTGTCTTGCTCTCTTAACTGCTACTGTTAAAGCTCTCTGGTGCTTAGCGCATGTACCGGTAATTCTTCTAGGAAGAATCTTACCTCTCTCTGAGATATATCTCTTTAACTTGTTAGCATCTTTGTAATCTATAGTAGCTGACTTGTCTGCACAGAAAACGCAAACTTTCTTTCTTCTACGGATATTTCTTCTCTTTAATGGAGCGTCCGCTCTATCTGTCTTGTTATAAGCCATTGTATTTACCTCCTGTATTATTCATACCAGCCCTGGGGACCGGTATCATGTTTACTTGAATGGTAAATCGTCCTCGATTCCTTCAGGAATACTCATAAATCCGTCATTAACCGGACCTGCACTTGCAGGCTCTGGTCTGCCCATTGGCTGATAGCCGCCGTCATTACCTGACGCATTCTTGCTCTCGGCAAATTCCTGATCTTCTACTACAACGTCTGTTGTGTAGACCTTATTACCATCCTTGTTTGTATAGCTGCCTGTCTGGATCCTACCTGTTGCAACAATCTTTGTACCCTGCTTAAGGTACTTCTCAGCAAATTCTGCTGAACGGCCGAATGCTACGCAACTGATAAAATCTGCGCTCTGATCATTGTTTCTGTTGAATCTTCTATCTACAGCAAGTGTATATCTTGCGATAGCCATCTGGTTATCACCCTGCTGAGAATATCTGATCTCAGGGTCTCTTGTTAAACGACCCATCAAAATTACTTTATTCATATGGAAATCCTCCTATTACTCTGCGTCAAGTCTAACACAAAGATATCTAAGAACGTCTTCCATAATACGAACATTTGCCTCGATCTGTGCAGGAGCATCTGCAGCAGCGTCAAACTGAATGAAGTAATAGTAAGCTTCGCCCATCTTCTGAATTTCGTAAGCAAGCTTCTTAAGTCCGCACTCTTCAACATTTGTAATTGAACCGCCAAACTTCTCAACGTAAGCCTTAACCTTATCAACTACTGCTGTTCTAGCTTCCTCTTCAATTTTTGCATTAACAACTAAAGTTAATTCGTACTTATTCATCTTATCTTGCACCTCCTTATGGTCTCTGGCCCACAATACTGTTTGTGAGCAAGGAAATATGATTAACACATCACAAGTCCACATCTTATCATAGTAAAATCAACAATTCAAGCTATTTTTGTGTTTTTTTATAAAAGATATGGAATTTATGCCTTCTCTATAAAGCCCTTAAAGCTTTTCTCCACTGTAGTCCGGGGGATCATAACCTGATGATCGCAGCCTGTACACCTGAGACGGAAGTCCATTCCCACTCTCAGAATCTCCCATGAATTGTTGCCACAGGGATGGGGCTTCTTCATTTTTATAATCTGTCCCACTTCAAAGTTCATATTTTATATCACGCTCTCTTTTCTGCCGGGGTATGCTACACACTTTTGCTTCCAAAAAAATCATCAGCTTAAAAGCTCATCCACCATCTCTGCCGTAAATGTTACCGACTTCACATGGTTGACCTCTATCTGATACAGAGCATTTGCGACTATATGCTCCGCTGACTGTTCAAGATTTCTGATACCTGAGGTGCCTGAATACTTGCTGACTGCCAGCCGAACTGCCTCATCTGTAATGATACACTCATCCTCCCGGAGTCCGATCCGCTTGAGAACCTTCTTTAATACATACTTATTAAATATTACCTTCTTCTCCTCGTCGGTGTAATCCGGTATGTCGATAACTGCAAATCTTGAAAGAATAGGTGCGCTGATCTTAGACTTATCATTTGCAGTGGCTATAGGATACACGCCAAATGTCGGAATCATACACTCCATGTAGTTATCTGTAAATCCAAGATTGTCGAGAAGGGTCAGCAGCACGTCTGCCGGATTGCCGTTTCCCTTGCCTGAATTTGCCTTATCAAGCTCATTTATGATAAATACCAGATTGGACTCACCGGCCTGGGAAAATGCTTCCATTATAATACCCGGCTTGGCATTGGAGTAAATTCTTGAGCTTCCTGTCAGCTGCTCCGGATCATTTATAGAGCTCATGTCAAGAGTGGTCCATGGCAGCTTGAGGATTCTTGCCACGGCATAAGCGATCTGGGATTTTCCCGTTCCTGCAGGACCGGCCAGCAGTATTCCGTATGCCGGAAGAGTATGTGTTCTATTTATCTGAATGATGGTCTCTATGATTCTCTGCTTGACCTTCTCCATGCCATAAAGCTCTTCGTCAAGTATCCTTCTGGCTTCATCCGGGTCGATTGCCTCAAAATAATTATGTCTCCATTTGATATTCATCATTATGGAAAGGGCACGCTGGGCATGGCGTCTCTCCTCCGGTGACACCTCTCCGGACTTGGCAACAGCAAGATTTCGTCTTGCCCAGAGTCTGATATTGTCAGGCAGTGTCCTTCCGGCACAGTTCATGAAATCTACAATACTTTGAAGGCTTGTAAGCTTCATGTCGTCGCCATCTTCTTCTGAATCATCGTCCTCATCCAGCACCTCCTCATCAGGTGCATTACTGGAGAGAAGTCTTTCTATCATAAACTGAAGGAAACCATCCTCTGCAGAAAGCTTTGATCTGCCATTTCCAAATGCCATCTCACGAATTTTATAGACTCTGTAACCGTCTTCCCTGTTCTCTCCGGACAGGCGGACATTTATATGGTTTTCGCCCAGCCACTTAAGGAGAGCCGTAAATCTCGAATCAATCTTAAGTATATCTACACAGGTCACCTCTTTGTCTTCTTTTATCTCAAAGGTTGTTCTCTTAATTGGATTTGTGAACATACCGGACAAATGATGCTTAAGTGTACCTGCCTTGTTGTCAAGTATCATTATTGGCTTGTCAGCAGTTGCCTCTGCTTCGTCTGATGCAAATGTCTCATATGTACATATTGCTTTATTCTCTTCACCTGGTGTGCTGTTAAAATCAAATACTGCCATTCCTATATCCTCTCTAATATGTATAACGCATCATACTGCCCTTATCTGTGCCAGGCAGTAGCAGAGCAGCATTTTTTGATGCTGCTCCGTGTCTTATTTTATTTATTATATCTTTATATGGGAAAGGGTGCAATAATTAGTTTAGTACCTCGCCTTTAAAATACTGTTTCTTTCGTTGGCATTCTTCTTTATGCCAGCTATGGTGGCATTAATGCTGTTTATATCCCCTGATGCAATATCGTCTTCCAAAACATTTTCTTGTAAAAACTCACATACCGATTGACTAACGGTGGCGGGGTTCAAAATCCTTATGGTTCTGTTTGACAAATCTTTACGGTTGTATTTGCCAAATCTTTACGGTTGTATCAAATCCGGCAATATCCGTGCGTTTAATCTTTCTGCGTCCTTCTCGTCATGGCTTACAACCACAAGGGTTCTGCCATTTAGATTTTCTATTATATATTCTGCCGTTCGATCCTTAAGCTCCTCGTCAAGGCTGGCAAATGGTTCGTCCAATATCAACACACGACTTGGGGACATTACTGCCCTGACAATAGCCACGCGTCTCTTCATACCACCCGACAGCTCCTTTACATCGGCAAATATACTCTCGCCCATGCCAAGCTGCTCAAGGTGTGACTGTATCAAATCTGTTTTCCGGCAGCCCCGCCTCAGTCCCAGTTCTATATTGTAGGCAGCTGTATACTCACTGCACAGCCTGTCCTCCTGAAAGACCATCGATATGTTGACACCATCACCGGTATCCACTTCAAAAGATACGATGCCGCTGTCAGGCTTAAGTCCCCCGGTGAGCAGATTGAGAAGTGTTGTCTTTCCCGTGCCGGAGGGTGCCATTATACACACTCTGTCTCCTGCCGGAATATGAAGGCTCAGATCATTTATGAGTTCTTCGTCCACGCCCTTATTATACGAGAAGCACACATTGCTTAAATCTATGGCAACACCTATCGCGTCAACCCCATCGCCCTTAATCTCATTGCGATGTCCATTACAACTATTTTCCTTGCAGATCTTGCCTCCCACAACATGCCGCTGCAGCCCTGCGAACATCCACTTCACGAGCCCCAATATCACCTGCTCCACCACCACGCTTAAGACTATGATAACCACTGTCCATGCAAATAGCTCCGGCGTCTCAAGATACACCTTGGCGTTATAGAGCATTTTTCCCACAGAGCCTCCGGGAGTACCGATAACCTCCGCCGCGATCCCCGCCTTAAATGCCATGCCCGTAGCCAGGGCAAATGCAGCTATGATATATGTCTTAAGCTCCGGAAGATACACATACAACAGGCGGTGTAATCCATTTATCCCGAATACTCTTGCCATGTCCTTCATTTTCGGATCAAGATTTTTTATGCCTGCAAGAATATTTGTATATATGACCGGGGTAACCACCAGGAATACTATGAATACCGACAGTCTTCTGCCAGACAGCCACACCAGACAAAGGATAACAATGGAAGCCACCGGTGTTGCCTTCATAGCTGAGAAATACGGCCAGAAAAGCACCTCCATGAAATGCCATCTGCCTGCCAAAAGTGCACAGGCTATTCCCACTGCCGCACCTATGAGCAACCCAATCAGGATACGTCCCATGGAATATGCTATAGCACTGTAGAACTCCTGACTCTTAACCAGAACCCCCAGGGTCTTCGCCACATCAACAGGTGTTGCCAGCAGCAGCTTCTGGTCAAGCTTCATCGCCAGCAACTGCCAAAGAAGGATAGCAACAATTATTGCTGCTATCCTCTCTGTACAAACCTTCCACATAGATGTCTCTTTATTTAATTTTGTTTTTTTAAAATTCCCTTTATTCATTCTGCATCAACCAATCATAGTGTATATTTACGCTCCGGAATTCCTATGTCTGACAACTGTCAGTCAAAAAAGCATCCTATCTTGAATAGTAGAAATCGTCTCCCGGTATAGCTCCACCTATGCTCTTAGGCTCCGCCTCATTCAATATCCCAAGGTAGCTTGAGAGGATCGACTTCATTTCTTCACCCTCGATAAATGTAATGTTGCACTTTGGAATTGCCTGCTTGGCAATAGGTGCCTTAACAATATCAAGCTGCTCTATAAGTGCTGCCGCCTCGTCAACATTTGTATTTACATAGTCAACCGACTCTGCATAAGCGTTCATAAATGCTGAAACTGCCTCCGGATGTTCATTTACAAATTCTGTTCTGGCAATAACCACACCTGTGACCATACCGCCGTCCGGTGTAAGATTCTTCCATTCTTCATTGAAATCGATAGGCACGTTCAAGTTGTCAACCTTTGTTGCCGCAACAGTGACAAATGGCTGTGGCAGCATTGCTATAACCTCATCATCTGTAGATGTCATAACCGAGAGCACTTCTGTTGCCTCTGACTTCCACTCTATAGTAACATCATTGTCAGGATCTATACCGTTTTTTTTCAGGATAAATCTGAGAGAATATTCCGGTGTTGCCCCCTGTCCGGTTGCATATATTGTCTTGCCCTTAAGATCTGCAACGGACTGTACTGAGTCGCCGGTATCAACTATAGAGATAACGCCAAGGGTATTGATGGCAAGTACTGTTACCTGTCCCTCTGTCTTGTTGTAGAGAACGCTGGCAAGATTTGCAGGGATCGCTGCCACATCTACGTTTCCCTGAATGATCTCTGGTGTGATCTCATCTGCCGCAGTGCTTATTGAGTACTCGATATTCACGCCGGCATTTCCTGCATCTGAGTCTGTAAGAAGCTTTGAAAGTCCCATGGCTGTAGGTCCCTTTAATGCAGCAACACGGATGGTTACATCATCATCTGCAGCATTGCTGCTTTCCTCTGTGGCTACTTCCTGACTTGTAACGTCAGCCTCATTGGTATCTGCCCCGCTCCGGGTGTCCTCTGTAACTGTGGTCACCTCTGATGTTGCCTCTGTCGTTGTGGTCTCCCTGCTTCCGCAGCCTGCAAGTGCCATAACTGACATTGCAACTGCAAGTGCTACTCCTAATATTTTCTTTTTCATTTCTGTCTCCTTTCTATTTCATGACACAACCTACTAAGTAATGTTGTGCTATGTTTTATTGCACAGCCCGCAAAGTAATGGCGTGCTATATTTTTTATATGTCATCAGTCACTTTTCTTTCGGTGCTAATATACGCACTGCATGAGTCCTTCCATGTCAAGTATCAGGATCTCGCCGCCCCTGTCCTCGATCAGCTTCTTATCCTGGAACTCCGTGAGGGTTCTGAACAGGCTGGCTCTGCTGACATTTAAAAACTTTGCGAATTGCTCTTTGGACACTTCAAGCGCCACCCGCCCATCCACTGCATTGTGGAGCAGATAAAAGGCAAGCTTGCTGCTGCAGCCTGACATTCCCATAAGCTCGATCTTGTATGCAAGGTACATGATCTTCTTGTTACACAGGGTCAGATAACGCTCAAGCAATCTCGCATCCCTGCTTAACAATTTCCTGAAATCTGCCTTTGACATGAATGCCACACGGCACTTCACCTTACAGATGAGCTTTGTGGGCATTGGTGTGGGGCAATACACATTGCATATACCGAAGATGCTCCCCTCATGCTGGGTTGACACATTCACACTTCCCGTGCAGACTTCCTCATGCCGGGACAGAGCATATACATCCGCCTCACCGCTTCCTATGACACCTATGCAATAGGTTTTCTCCTGCAGTTCAGATATCTCATCCCGCCGTTTAAAATCCTTCACGAACAGGTTGACCCCTGACAGATCCACATCTGCAAATAACGGGTTCAACCGCAGGATATCCTCTGCGGAAGTTGCGTTTTTTATTTTTCTGTTATCTCCCGAAGCTCTCTCCGTCATAATGTATCATTCCTATCATTTCAAACAATCAAACCCATTACGCATATAATACCTCATCATCATTGTTCAACCATATATGAAGAAGTAATTATGATCATGAATTAACCAGCCAAGCATAAACCTATCCGGCATGTCCGGGTATAAGCAGGTGACTTATATTCGTTCAGCCCCAATACGCAAAAAAAACAGTATCACATGATACTGTTTTTTGCAAGTACTCTATTTGATTTTTTATCTCATTACCACAACATATCTTTGAATTTCAGCCATTACTGTTTTATCCTAAGCTCCGGCATGGATGAAGCCGCCTTGGTATTCGCAGGGATAGATTTAATGACAAATGTATTACCTGCAACTACTGAATTTTCTCCGATAACGGTCTCGCCACCTAAAACTGTGGTATTTGCATATATTACCACGTTGTCCTCAATGGTTGGGTGACGCTTGATCCCTGCAAGCTCCTGTCCCTTTCTTGTGGAAAGTGCACCAAGGGTAACGCCCTGGTAGATCTTCACGTTATTTCCAATATTGGTAGTCTCTCCCACTACAATGCCGGTTCCATGGTCTATGAAGAATGAAGAACCAATGGTTGCACCCGGATTTATATCTATTCCTGTCTGACTATGGGCATACTCAGACATCATTCTCGGAATGAAAGGAATGTTCATCTCATAGAGTACATGGGCATAACGATATACAAATATCGCATAGAGTCCCGGATAGGAAAGGATTATCTCTTCCTTGCTCTTGGCAGCCGGATCTCCGTTAAAGCCTGCCTCCACGTCTAACAGCAGAAGTGACTGGACCTTCGGTATATTCTCAATAAACTTAAGAGTCTTCTCCTCAGCTTCAAGTCGTACCTGCTCGTATTCCCCCTGCTCTCTGCCGTAGTTAAGGGCAGTCTTTATCTGGTGATACAACTTGTCATACACCAGTGACAGCTCGTGCCCTGCGAAATTCTTTTTCTCCATATATCCAAGGTTCTCCGCACCGAAAAATCCAGGGAATGTGATTCTTCTCAGATCATCTATGATAGTGATCACAACGTCACGGCTCGGCGGCTTACGTCCAAGATCCACATCGAAGATCTTCTGCTCCTTGTAAAGTCCGCTGAGCTTCTTTGAAGTCTCCTTGATCACCGTCTTAATATTATTATCCATGTTTATGCCTCCAACTCATGAGCAAAATACTATTATATATAGTATTCATCAATTTTCTCTTTTTGCCATTCAACCAGTGTGGCCAGTGTAATATTATCCACCACATTGTTGATGGCGTCACCGATCATGCCCCATATCCTCTGGGTTACGTGAAATGATGGCTTTTCTATACTTTCAAGGTCAGCATTCACCGCCGAACTTGTAGGTGCAAGGTTGCCCTCTGTAACTCTCAAGACCATTCCCACGGTACACGCCTCAGGCTTAAGTGCCAGAAGATATCCTCCCTGGGCACCACGGAAGCTTTTTATAAGCCCAGCCTTAGCAAGCATATTCATGATCTGCTCAGAATACTTCTCCGAGATTCCCTGTCTTCTTGCAATATCCTTAAGACTTACCGGGATACCTGTATTATTACATGCAAGATCCAGCATAAGCTGTATGGCATAATCTCCTTTTGTAGATATCTTCATTACAGTTCCTCACCATTTGTCTCGATAACATGCTTATACCAGAAATAAGAATCCTTCTTTATTCTGTTTAAGGTTCCTGAGTTCTCATCCTCTTCCCTGTCCACATACACAAATCCATATCTCTTCTGGTATCCGTTGAGCCAGCTTAACAGGTCAGTATATGACCATGTACAATATGCCAGAACTCTGCATCCATCATCAATGGCATCTTTCAGTGCCTCTATGTGCTTCTTAAGATATTCTATACGATATGGGTCATGGATCTGGCCATCCTCAAGCTTGTCAAATGCACCGAGACCATTCTCTGAGATCACTATCGGAAGGTCATATCTTGATGTAATCTCACGACAGCACATTCTTATTCCCATTGGATCAATGGTCCAATCCCAATCAGTTGTTGAAAGGAACTCATTCTGTGGGTTCTTGTAAAGTCCCGGAACTCCGGACACCTTGGCAGTCCCCTTCTTTCCTGTGGTGTTCATCTCCATGCTCATGCCTACACCATCAATAGGATTGTGCTCTACCACGCAGCTCTGATAGTAGTTGACTCCCATGAAGTCCACCTTAGCGGCAGCCTCCTTAAGCACCTGCTTGTCTCCCGGAGCAAATTCCGGTGCAACGCCCTTACTCTCAAGATATTTGATAGCAGCTCTTGGATATCTGCCAAGAGCATATATATCCATCCAGTAGAAATTCTTCAGATCATTGTAGTCCTCCAGTGCCATGGCGTTTTCAGGGTGTCTGTCATATGCATAGCCAGGAGTATAAGCGAAGCTTGAGCCAACCTTTGCGTCAGGGTACAATGCCTTAAGGGCAAGCACCGACTTGGCAAACGCTATATTTGCATGGTGGTTTACCTGATAGAACAGCTTCTCCTCATTCTTCTTTCCAGGTGGATGCATACCGTTCATCCAGCCAAATGTAGTGAACACATTCTGCTCATTCATGATTATCCAGTACTTAACCCTGTCACCAAGCTTCTTGAACAGAACCGTTGCATAATTCACAAAATCATCTATGATCCTGCGATCCTCAAATCCATGATACTGATCCTCAAGTGCCTGTGGCATATCCCAGTGGTATACTGTTACCATCGGCTCAATGCCGTACTTGAGAAGTTCATTTACAAGATCATCGTAGAACTGAAGTCCCTTTTCGTTTACAGGACCGTTTCCGTCAGGAATAACTCTTGACCATGCTATGGAAAATCTGTAGGTCTTAAGGCCCATCTCTGCCATAAGCTTCACATCTTCCTTATATCTGTGATAATGGTCAACTGCCTTATCTCCTGTTGTTGCCTTAAAAGTCTTGCCCGGTATCCTTACGAACTTATCCCAGTTTGAAGGTCCCTTACCATCAACATCCCAGGCACCCTCTACCTGATAGGCTGCTGAAGCTGATCCCCAGAGAAAATTCTTTGGAAATCCCTGTGTCTTTTCAAAATACATAGCCTTCCTCCATTCTTATAATTTAACATTCTTATAATTTAACATTCTTAATAAATTGTCATTTTTGATAATCACACTGCAAGTTATATATATGTCTACACATGTATCTGATCCAGTACGGATCCGATCTTGTCGGTTATAAGCAGATTGGCTTCTCTGTCAGACTGTGTTGGGGACATATTTATGACCACCAGATGTCTGCCACGGAAATATCTTATTAAGCCTGCCGCCGGATATACCACCAGAGAAGTCCCCCCTATTATAAGGGTATCTGCCTCTGATATATAATGTATGGCATCCTCTATATCCTGATTGTTAAGTCCTTCTTCATACAGAACAACATCAGGCTTTATGGTTCCGCCGCAGGAGCACTTAGGCACTCCCGGAGCGTCGATCACATACCGGAGGTCATAGAACTTATGGCAGCGTTCACAATAATTTCTGTGTACCGAACCATGAAGCTCAATAACTCTTCTGCTTCCTGCCATCTGATGAAGCCCATCTATATTCTGTGTTATTACAGCCTTGAGCTTTCCTGCCGCCTCAAGCTCCGCAAGCTTCATGTGTGCTTTGTTGGGTTTTGCCTCAGGAAACAGCATTTTATCCTTATAAAACCTGTAGAATTCTTCCGGATTCCTGCGATAAAAGCTATGGCTGATTATGGTCTCCGGCGGATATTTATATTTCTGGTTGTACAATCCGTCTACACTTCTGAAATCCGGTATTCCGCTTTCTGTAGAGACTCCGGCTCCACCAAAGAACACAATATTGTCGGACTCATCTACGATACTCTGCAATTTATTTATCTCTTCCATACCCATGTCCTGAACACCTCCATATGAAACACACATATTTTTATATGCACAAGACCCATCCTGAAAATATCATCCGGGATGGGTCTCTATGTACAATTCCAAATATTTTATGGTATATCTGTTACAGTTATAAGTACCTTACATACTGATTTTACTGTATATTTCTCTCCATCCGAAACGGTAAGCTCCACTGTATTCTCGCCCATTGAGAGACTGTCAGCATCTATTTTTATCTTAAGGTCACTGCCCTTAACCTTGCTTATGTCGTCTCCAAGACCTACTATCTCAACAACATTCCCGTCAGGGAAGGAAATCTCATAATTCTTGTCCTCATTCCTGTTAAGGATAGTAATATCACCGGCATTCAGCGAAATGCTTCTGGTTATGTTATGTTCAATAAGTACTCTTACGTTTATCATGTTACTGCCCTTATCTGCCAGTACAACATTATCCGGCAGGTAAGGAGTTATATCAATATTCGTCTCGTAATTCTCTGTAGCTCCGGAAATGTCTACATCCGATATAACTATCTCATCTAACGCCTCAAGTTCATCATTAGGTGCACCCACCACAACCGTCTCAGGGCCATACTCAATGCTGCCTATAAGATATCCCTCTCCCGGAGTACCTGTAGTGGAAACCTTCACCGGAACAGCTTTAGTTTTGTAGATTGGTATCTTCACCGCAATGATATCATTGTCACAGGTAATCTTACTATCTGCAACCGCCTGTCCGTCCGTATCATAAAATACAAGCTTGCCGGTTGTATTGACCTCCCTTGTGCTTCCGCTTACATCTACAACCACCTGGGCTGTTGCTATACTGTCCACAACACTGACCGCCCCTGTAATATTCACAAGGTTCGGAGTTGTCACCGGTTCACCTGCGGTATATCCCGACTCAGCTTCACCCTCAACCTTAACAGTTACAGGTACAGAGGATGTCTCCTCCTTCTCAAGCTCCACTGTAACCACACTGTCCGTCATGGAAACAGATATTGATGATGCTATATTCTTATTAACCGCCTCCACCTTGATAGGTACCGAGTTTGTGATAGAAAGCTGTGAAAGATCTGCAGATGCCTTGAAATCATCGGCATTAAGCTCCGCAATCACCGAACGTCTTCCTTTAACTATTATATTCACGGTATCACCGGATTTAACATAATAAAGCTGTCCCTGACTTGTGATGGCATCCTCATTCAGCATCTGTACCGGGATTCCCGATATCTGCTTAGACACCACATAGTCATCGAGATTAAGTACAATGACCCACACGATAAAGGCGAAGACCACAGCTAACAGCTTCAACCCTATATTGGAGAAAAGTTTGTCCTTCATCTGTGACTACCTCCTTTTCCGCCCTTGTGCTTTCTTATCTTTATAACCTTCTTATCTTCTTTGGTACGTTTGCCTTCCTCGCGATGCAGGGTAAACAGGAACTTTCTCAGAGCTTCGGCATCGAGATTTCTGTATATCTGACCATCCTTAGCCACTGCAATAGAACCTGTCTCCTCAGATACAATAACGGTTATGCTGTCAGACATTTCACTGACACCGATACCGGCTCTGTGTCTTGTACCAAGTTCCTTGTTGATGTCGTTATTTGCCGAGAGGGGAAGATAGCAGGTTGCAGCCTCAACCCTGTTATTTCTGATTATGACGGCACCATCATGAAGAGGCGTATTATGCTCAAATATATTCACCAGAAGCTGGTTGGTAACTATGGCGTCAACACTGATACCTGTATCAACGAAATCCTGGAGAGATATCTCATTCTCGATAACAATAAGTGCGCCTGTCCTGGTAGCTGAAAGGGCCGTAGCAGTCTTAACTATCTCATATATAGTCTTGTCGGTAAGTCCGTGCTGGTTCTCCGTATCCCTTATACTCAGATAACTGGACAGCTTCTTCTTACCTAATTCCTCAAGTCCCCTTCTGAACTCCGGCTGGAACAATATGATAATGGCAATAATACCTACACTGAAGGCGTTCTTCAATATATACAGTATGGTATTAAGCCGCAGAACCGCTGCAAATACCATGAACAACAGAATGATGACGACACCCTTAAGTAATGTCCACGCTCTGCTATTCATGAACCACTGCATAACCTTGTATATGGCAAGGCTCAATATTGCTATCTCAATAATGTCTCTTATGCCGGGCACTGCTATATATAAATTTTCAAAATAGCTTGTGAAATAAGCGAAAATATTCTCCATATCCAACCCCAACAATCTATAGGCTTAATACTCAAACGCCACCCGCTTAGGAACTGTCATGCAGTTTTTAATGGGTGGCGTGATGGTACTAAATCCTAATAATCTTATTTTTTAGTATCTGTATTTGAAAATGCGCTGTCTGTCTGCCCAACAAATGCACTGTCAGCTTGTGGTCTCGGGCGTCTGTTCTGTGCCTGCTGACGCTGTGGCACATTACCTGCAGGTCTTCCATTCTGGTTCTGTCCCGCCTGTCTGTTATGTGGAGCCGCATTTCTGTTCTGTGCATTATGTGCTGCACCTGCTGATGGCCTTCCATTCTGTGGTCTGCCGGCTGCCCCTTTGTTCTGTGGCTGTCTTCCTGCATTTACAGAATTTCTTGCAGGCTGTCTGTTCTGTTCCTGACCTGCCTGTGGTCTTGGACGTCTGTTCTGTGAAGGAGCCTGTCTTCTTGCAGGGCTCTCATCCTCTGTAAGATACTCATCAAGTTCCTCATCATTATATGATGTAACAGTTCTAAGGTTCTGTGGCTTCTTTCTGTCAAGGAACTTAGGAACTGCCTTAACATAATAATAATACTCATCATCCTCAAACTGTGTCTTCTCAACCTTTGAATAGTCAACAACCGTCTTCCAGAACTGCACAACTGCCGCTACAATAACAGAAACAAGACTTCCTATCACTACTGATGTAAGTGACATATCTGCACCTGTTGTAACATTTCCCACTAAAAACAGTATTATCTCAAATACGCCACCAATAGCAATGGCAACATACCATGAATAATCAAATGATAACTTATAAATTATAGCTACAATAAGTACTATCACAGCGAACACCGCCACTGTAAGCACAAGCTCTTTATTTCCTTTTAATGCTTCAAATATAAACTTGTAGCTGGCTGCGATCTCTGTTCCGCCTGCCGACGCAAGTGCATCCACATAATCTCCTGCTGCAATCATAAAATAATAGATTATGCATCCTATACCTACGCTGAACATTGCTGCCGGTCCAACCAGCATACCTGCCAGTATAGGCAGAAGGAACTGCAGCTTAACAAGGAAAAATACCGGTGCAAATAATACAATCCATATTGTCTTAGGGAAAAATCTTATATATGCACAATAAAGCACCAAAAACAGCAGGAGGAATACAACACCGATCTCAACATTCGCCGAGAACAACTGTCCTGTAAGAAGAAGTGCGCCAAGCCCCAGTCCGATACCATCTGACGTAACAGCACTGATAACAGCCATGAGCACTGCAACCTTAGTACTTCCAAACGCCGTACTGTATCCGGTCATACTGTTTAATGTCATATACATAATAAGATATAATATAAATCTTACTACAGGCGTTATGATCATGTCATACTTGCTGCAGAATTCTTTCACTGACTGACGAAACTTTAATATTTCCTTCATAACTATCTCTTCCTCCCGGAGTTCTTAATGGTATGTCCATCTTCATCATAGAAGTCTATGAGCGCCTTTAGATTCTGATTATACCTGATCAGTCCCGGCTTCGCCTTACTGTAGCGGTATGTGTACACCAGCCACGCAATAATAAAATACACAACGCAGACTGCCACATACGCTAACAGCACATTTCTTGCCAGCTTGCCGTAGTCATATGTAGTAAGGTTCTCTATAACCTTTGCAAGGTTATAATACACATACATAGCTGCAACTCCCCAGAAGAGAATCGTGGTCGATACCAATGTCTTGAGGCAGTTCAGTCTCACATAATCGCTCTGAAAAAACCTCGCTTTATTCAAATCTTCTTTTCCTGTGGATTCCTCGTAAGTACTGAGCTTAGTCATAAGAATCACTTTTTCTTCATTGATCATTTTGTTTCCTCGCCTTATAGTGCCCAATAACAGCTCTAAACATTATATCAAAGTGTCATGAATTAAGCAATAAAGTAATTATGAATTTATTGTGGTGTCTTCCTTAAGATATTCCTTGCATATTCCTTGAACATCCCTTGAAACTCTTCACGAAATAATTCTTGATAAATTCATCTTGAAAAATTAACTATGAATTGGCCTGGGCTTTAAGCTCCTCAAGCATCTGCGGAAGTCTGGTGTCCATCTCGTCATCCTTAAACTGGCAGGTGCCGACCTTCCTGTGTCCGCCACCGCCGTACTTAAGCATAAGACTTCCAACATCCATGGTGGCTGTGCGGTTCAGTATACTGTAACCGACTGCTGCCGAACAGCCCTGTCCACCTTTTCCGCTTACTATCCAGGCTGACACGTTCTGTTCAGGGTACATGCTGTATATCATGAAACGGTTTCCTGTGTAGATCGGGTCAACGCCTCTCAAATCACTTATGATAAGGTTTCCGTCAACGATGGTGTGGGCCTTGACCATTTCCTTAAACTTCTCTGTCTGCTCATTGTAGAGTACTATTCTTTCCTGAATATCAGGCATTGCAAGAATTTCGTCTGTAGTCATTGTCCTGCAGGCGTCTATAAGCCTCTCCATGAGCTGATAATTTGATATAGTGAAATTTCTGAATCTTCCGAGCCCTGTCCTTGGATCCATAAGGAAGCCTATAAGTATCCACCCCTTAGGATTCTGTACTTCATCTATTGTAAGGTTTCCTGAGTCCACCTTATCTACAGCCTCCATCATATCATCAAACTGAGGAAATCTTTCCTTTCCTCCATAATATTCATATATTATCCTTGCACAGGATGGTGTTATACGGCTCTCACCCTTGTACCTGCCTTCAAGTGCAAGTCTCTCGTGCTCACTTGAGTGGTGGTCGAACCACAATCCGCAACCCTCTACAAACGGAACATTTGCAAGACAGTCATCCTCTGTGATGTCAATAAGTCCATCCTGGAGATCCTTTGGATGTGCAAATTTCCAATGGTCGATTATCCCCGCCTCCTTAAGAAGCGCACCACATGCAAGTCCGTCAAAATCCGATCTGGTAACTAATCTCATAAAGTACTCCTCCCTATTTCAAAAACCTTCTCTTTTGATTATATAAAATGCTCCTTGGCTTTTCAAGTAATTGTTAGCGCATGCCACATATGGCAGAGCCCTGCTTACTCTAATCCAGCTTCACTACAAGCTTAAGTGGATTGTGGTCTGTGTTCTTAAAGCCCTCATTCAACGTCTCCAGGGACTCTACAGTCACATTATCTGATACAATAAAGCCATCAATTACATAGTACTGGAAATCCGAACCCTCATATGTGTCCAAAGGCTGGTCAAGAGATCTGCAGGTAGGATTTGCCGGGTCTGTCAGACAGGAGAGATGCTCCCCAAATGCCTCTGTATCAATAAGTCCCGGTGCCCACAGGTCATCCTGCTGTAATGGATAGTCAGATATATCTACATTGGAAAATGCCTGATTGAAATCCCCACCGGCAATAACATAATTCCCGGCCTCCTGCTCCTTCTTAAGAAGCTCTGCGAGCATTTTTGTCTGGGCTTCCTTGCCCTCGCCCGAATCATATGCCTCAAGGTGAACATTCACGATCACAAGCTCCTTGTCACTTCCTGCCACAGGTATCCTGGAAACCAGAAGACACCGTTTAAGATTGCACAATCTCACCGGGTATGAAAACGGACACGGCAGCTTTATCCTCACTGCACTGTCCACCGAATATGCTGAAAGGGTCATTATCCCCGACGCCACCTTCCCTATAGGTGGCAGAGGATACGGCACCATAAGAGTCTTATAATTATATGCAAATGATGTGTAATACCCCGTAAATGCTTCCTCGTAGCTTTCTCTCTCATTTATCCCATAACTTCTTGTTGAATTCTCATCAACCTCCTGGAGCATGATAATGTCAGGATCTATGTCCTTTATGGTGTCTGTTATCCCTGTAACATTGGCAAGTACACGATCCTTGTCAGCGGTCTTCACCATCGCGCCGCCATCCATGAAGAAATCCGCATTGTCACCTAAGGCTCCGTAGCCGGTATTCCATGTCAGGACTGTAAGTGAGTCTCCCTGATGTATTTCATTTGTCCCGTTGTTATCTTCCGATGAAGCCTCATTATCTGCAGATGTATTTGGATTACCGCCTGCCTGCCCTGATCCGCCTCTCACTTCAAGAGTCTCAACGTCCTCCGGACGGTACTCGGTTACGGTGAGTACTCCTACAAATATCAGTACAAGTGCCACTATCACAGCAAACACTATCAAGATTATTTTCATAGCTTTTTTCACAAGATATATCTCCTATCTTTGTTTTAATTTTTTTGCTGTATCTCTCCAAATCAGAGAGAGGTTTTTCTGCCGGTCTGATTTTATTTTCTACGTAAGAACCGGTTCCTATCATTTTAGTGTTTCAAGCTTTCAATATCTCTGACAGATTTTTCCGGATTCCATAAGCAACATCGGGCTTATTCATTGAATATACATGGACGTGCTTCACCCCGTTTGCCATAAGATCTATGATCTGGTCTGTGGCGTAGGCTATTCCTGCCTGACGCATTGCCGCTTCGGTGTCACCAAAGGCGTCCACAATGCTCTTAAATCTCTCGGGCACGTTGCAGCCTGAAAGCTTAACCGCATTCTTAACCTGGACACGCTTTGTAATAGGCATGACACCCGGAATTACAGGAACCATAACTCCTGCTGTCCTGAGTCTGTACATGAAGTTAAAGAAAATAGTATTATCAAAAAACATCTGGGTTGTGAGATATTCACAGCCTGCTTCAACCTTTTTCTTAAGTCCCTCTATGTCAGCCTTCTTGCTTGCCGAATCCGGATGAACCTCCGGATAGCAGGCTCCGCCTACGCAGAAATCACCTGTCTCCTTTATTAACCTGACCAGTTCCGAGGCATGCACAAAATCCGTAAACACCTCGCCCTCATAATTCTTTGGAACGTCACCGCGAAGTGCAAGTATGTTCTCAATTCCTGCATCCTTCATCTCTGTGAGTGCCTTTCTTATGGTCTCTTTGTCTGCACATACGCAGGTAAGATGTGCAATGGTTGGCACATTGTACTTTTCCTGTATTTCCTTTGCAAGTCTTATGGTATGTCCCTTTGTGCTTCCTCCTGCGCCATAGGTCACACTCATATAATCCGGCTTGTAAGCTGCAATACTGCAGGCTGCCGCTTCTACATCTGCAAAGTCTGTATCCTTCTTAGGTGGGAACACCTCGAATGAAAGAGTTGGTCTGTCCTGGTTTATTATGTCTCTTATCTTCATGTAATACCTTCCTGTTTTCCTTTGATTTTGTATTATCACTATAAGATTTTATAAGATATGTGTTCGTAAATAGTGTAACCGTGCCTTTTATTATATACCCTGTGGGGATTATTTACAATTATCTGATACGGCTGAGTGTTTATATTTTGTTTATTTTGATGGATTATCAGTTGTTTGTTTTGAGGTTTTGTTAGGAGTGACTAACCATGTGGTTTTTAAAAATCGTGTGGCACATATGTAATGCACCACACGATCCTGTAATCTTATGCCTTACCTACCTTATACTGCATACGTCCATTCCTAACATACCACAGTGAGCCTTTATACTTAACATTACCTGTGTACTTGAAATCAGCCTTTCCGTTATTCACATAATACCAGCCGCCTCCATATTTGACGAGGGTCTGAGACTTGTCAATCTTGCCGCCCTTGATATAGTACCATGTGCTTCCGTATTTGCACAGAGTCTCTGCTGTCTTATCCCATTTGCCGTTTTGTACGAAATACCAGGCATTGTTGTACTTGCAGAGGGTTCTGGTCTTGTTTATCTTGCCGGCCTTTATGTAGTACCATGAGCCATTGTATTTGCACAGGGTCTCTGATGTTTTATCTACCTTACCATTCTGCACGAAATAGTATACGCCGTTATATCTGCAAAGGGTTCTGGCATCATAATCCACATGTCCCTCATTTATGTAATAGTAACTATTTTTGTATTTTACCAGGATATCTGAGGCATTGAAATCAACCATGCCCTTCACAACATACCACCAGGTGCCATCGAATTTGACAAGTGTTGTTGCTGTCATGTCCCTTTTGCCGTACTTTGTGTAATACCACTTATTATCGCTTTCCTTGTCAATACCCTCTACCGGATTCTGCGGAGTCACAATAAATGTCTTCATATTATCAGCGTCCAGATACTCAAATTTTGTATCCACCAGATAATTTCCAGCACAGATAAGAGCATTAAGTTTTTTATTATTTTCCAAATCAAGTTTCCTTAAGCTATTGTCCGAACAATAAAGCCTCTTCAACTCTGTGTTTCCTGACACATCTAATGTCTCCAGGCCGCAGGCAGTACAAGCCAGCTCCTCTAACTTAAGATTATTGCTCACATCAATAGAGCCCAAATTGTTGTTGCTTACTATAAGGTATGTCAGTTCAGAGTTACCGCTCACATCAATGGAAGTAAGCTGGTTCTTATTAACTTCAATTCGTCTGAGTTTCAGATTCTTACTTACATCAATCTCCTTCAGTCCACAATCATAAGCATACAAATATACCAGTTCCCCATTTCCGATTATATCAAGATCATTAATATTATTCTCGCTACACTCAAACGTGGTCAATGCAGTGTTAACCGAAACATCAATATCTGTAAGTTTATTAGCATTACACCTAAGAATCTGCAGTGCCGGATTTTTGCTGACATTCAGTTTATCCAGCTTGTTATAGCTTACATCAACAGTTTCCAATTTTGTATTATTGCTCAGATCAAGGCTTGTCAGATTATTATTGTAACACCTAAGCACAATAAGCTCTTTGTTATTACTTATATCAAGGCTTGAAATATTACACTTGCCACAGTTTAACTCTATAAGTTTCGTATTATTGCTAATGTCAAGTGACTCAAGCAAGGTCTCGCTACATGTAAGTGACTCAAGATTCTTAAACAGTTCTATTCCTTTTAGAGTAGTCAGTTTTTTATTATTTATGGATATTTTTGTCACTTTGTCCGCGTTTATTGACCCTGTATTTTTTCTGTCATAGTTTTCAGAAAGATACGCCCTTAAAGTAGCGTCCGGGAAATTCTTCTCATTTATCGCAACTAAAGTACCTGTTTCATCCATAATGGATGTATCCTCTGACTGGCCTGAGACTGTCTCATCTATGTCTTCACCATCTGCCTGAACCGGGACCGTCTCTTTGCTGTCTTCACCATCTGTCATTTCTGTTGTCTCGTAAGCAGTCTGCTGATCCTCTGTAGCCGCCTCAGCATTTGCCGGTATAGCTGTCATAAATCCGCTTAATCCCATAGTTACCGCCAGGGCAACTGCAATCCCTTTTCTTCTCATATAATTTTCTCCTCCCATTGAACATCAGCCCATTTAAAGTTTGCCTTCGGCAAAGGGCTGACGCTACATGTCAAGTTTTTACACAAAACTTGACACATCCATTGAACATCAGCCCATTTAAAGTTCGCCTGTTAAACCATAGGCACTTTGTACATATATGACGCAATTATATCTTATACCATCATAATTTTCAACCTGTCTCCTACTCTTTGATCCCGTCACACAGATTGATCTCAATATGCTTTCCTAATGCCCCCGCATACTTCTGCAATACTATGATTGCAGGCACCCTGGTTCCTGTTTCAAACCTGGCTATATTAGATGTTGCCATGCCGGTGATCTCGGCAATATCAGCATTAATTTTCATACTTTATATTATTTATAAAATCGTATGATAAGCCCTTGAAAAAATAGGAACTGAGGGCAACATACTCATAGAGGGTGCTACCGATATGCGGCTAGCCCGGAATATTTTGATATCTTTCCTTATACCACTCTATAGTTTCCCTGATCCCAGCTTCAAAATCCACTTCCGGATGCCATCCCAACTCGTTACACAGCTTAGAGCTGTCTATTGCGTACCTCAGATCATGCCCCTTTCTGTCGGGCACAAATGTTATCAGTCTCTCCGGCTTTCCAAGTGTCCTGCAAATAAGCTTCACAATATCAATATTTGCCACCTCATTGCTGCCACCAGCATTATAGATCTCTCCGTCCCTGCCATGATGGATTATCATATCCACCGCCCGGCAATGGTCATCTACATGGATCCAATCGCGAACATTTATCCCTTGTCCATATACCGGCAACGGCTTATTCTCAAGAGCATTAAACACCATAAGAGGAATCAGCTTCTCCGGGAACTGGCGTGGTCCGTAATTATTCGAACATCTGCTGATAGTCACCGGCAAACCATAGGTTCTGTGATACGCCATGACCAACAGATCCGCAGCCGCCTTGGAGCTGCTGTATGGCGAGCTGGTTCTAAGAGGTGTCTCCTCAGTAAATAGCAGCTCCGGTCTGTCAACAGGCAGATCTCCGTACACCTCATCGGTACTTATCTGGTGAAATCTTCTGACTCCATATTTTATACACGCGTCCATCAGCACCGCTGTCCCCTTGATATTTGTATCCAGGAAAACTTCGGGATTTTCAATGGAGCGATCCACATGGGACTCCGCAGCGAAATTCACAACAATATCCGGCTTCTCTGACTCAAATATTTTGAAAATATTCTCCCTGTCACAAATATCCACCTTATAAAATTGAAAATTCTCCCTATCCGAAACCGGAGCCAGATTATCCATGCTTCCTGCGTATGTAAGCTTGTCCACGCAGACTACCCGGTAGTCCGGATGTACCCCCATTATGTAAGATATAAAATTGCTTCCGATAAATCCGGCTCCACCGGTTATCAGAATGGTCTCAATCTTGTAATCGTCTCTGTCTGCCATACAACACCTCCGCTTTGAACGTCAGTTCATTTACAATTTGCTTATGACAAATGGCTGACGCTGCATGTGAAGTTTTTCACATAAAACTTGACACATCACATACCATCATTTACATAGCCCCAAGTATGCTTCCTGGTCAAGCCCCGCAATATATGTTTCACCCTTTTTTCCGTCTCTGTAATCTGGTTTCTGGCCTCATTTATCCTGTTTTGGACATAATAGTCCATCAGAAATCCGTCCCAGAATACATCTGCAAATGACACAAACTCACTTACTTCCAGCTTCACTTCTGTAGGCACATCTGTGTTCCTAAGCACCCACTGAAAGTGTCTCAATGCCTTTTCCGCGTCTTCCATATATCCCCTGGCGTCATTCATCCGCGAACGCTTCAACAAAGACGGCAGCATGCCGCCTCCAAATATATCCCACCTGCCATATCCTGCTGCCTGCTCCAGTTCTTCATTTGCAGCTTGAAGGCTGGCAAGTGCCTGTTCTCCAGCTCTTATGGCGTCATTTATCTGTCTCTGAGTTTCATTTGTTCCCATGTTTTTCTCTATTCCTCCAGCTTACCAGCTTCCTGCATGCCCCAAATATCAGGGCAGCCACAACATACCCTATGGCGTCAAGCACCAGATCAAACGCGTCAAAATGACGTCCCACAATAAATATCCTTATGGACTGATCCACAAATGACACCGCCATACATGTAAGCAACGCTGTTGCCATCATGCTCCAGGTATGCTTCGTTATAAAAATATATAACACAGAAAAGCCTGTGCCTACAATAAAAAATTCAAATACATGTGCCCACTGACGCACCGACCAGCTCACATAAGCTCCCATCCGCTCCAAGAACGCTGATACAACCGGCAAATGTGCCACTCTGTTTGAAAGCTCAACCGTATCCTCCGGTTTCTGAAAGGTCAGATAAAATAGGGAAGCCAGGATGATCAATATTGCAGCTGACGGTATAAGCAGGGATTTTTTCATTTTAAACGCCACCTTTGTCTAGTTATGACTAATATTATAGTTTAATACGCCAGATTTTTCCAATAGTCATAAGTAAGCTTAAGCACTTATTTTTATCGTTCACAGGTACAAAACGATTTCATTCACTTGTTGAGCAGACTTACCAGGCGTAACCTAGCCTCATATGTGATTTCTGTCCGTCGGACCAAGAGTTTGCTTACAGCTTCCTTCAGATTCTACCATACGCTAGACACCATTGCTGTTCAGCTATACATTTCCCCGCAAACCTAAAAATACCCTGCCAGTCTTCACCGGCAGGGTTGCCCGCATTGTTTACCTGTAGAGATCTTCCAGCGTTATCAGCCAAACTTCACCTCGCTCCTGTGCTTGAAGAAGTCCATCCGTGAATCCGCCTTTCGAGAAGATATAATAATGATAGTTGTTGCCTTTTCCAAATACCGATGCATAATCCCGAATCAAATCGAGTTCATCCACACCAATTTTTTCATTTCTGTACTTGCACGAACCGATGATATAGTCCTTACCCTCAACAGGTGTTCCAACAATATCAATCTGTATCTGCTTTTTCTTTTTGGGATCTGTACCCCACCACTGACCGATTTCGCTCAGTTCAATGGGGAGATTGTCCGAATAATAGAGCAGATAATCCTGACACATCTTCTCAAAAATCAGGCCCATGTAATCCGGAAGATACTGTTTTACAGCATGCGGATAGGACCTTGCAATTCTGCCAGAATCAATGGCACTCATATTGACCGGAACAAACCGGTACCAGAACCGGAAGAAATTATCAGCCAGTAAATAGATCGTTTTCTTACCCAATTTTTCTGTAATCGGTGTTTCCTTTTTGACAATGCCAAGGTTAATCAGTGTGTTCAGATACTTCGATACGACTGAATTCTCCTCACCGACTTTCATCTTGATATCGTTCATTCGGGAAGCACCTTCTGCAATCGCTTTGATGATTGCATTATAAATGGCCGGCTCCCGAAGTTCCTGTTTCAGCAGATTCCCCGGCTCCTCATACAGATAGCTGGAACGGTCAAAGAAATTATCCAACAAGGCTTCATCCACACTGTCTCTCACATCCAACTTGTTGATATAATGAGGAACTCCACCCGTAATTCCATAAATCAGAGAGTTATCCTCTGCAGACAGATTCGGATGGAATACAACCGTTTCCTTATAGTCCAGTGGTTCGATTTTGAACTGGCCTGTTTGTCTGCCATACAGCGGACTTTCTTTTCCAAGCACCTGACTCTCCATAAAGCTCATAGATGAACCGCAAAGAATCAGGTACATCCTGGACTCTGTCCATTTGTGGTCGATGATGTGCTGCAGCATCGCTGAAATAGCTGGTTTTGCTTTTGCAAGATACGGATACTCATCAATGACAAAGACAATCCTTTTTTCCTTTGAAAGCACTGTCAGCTCATCCAAAGCTGCATCATAGGACCTGAACTCCGGTGCAGACTCCATATCCGGCCGCTCATAACTCATGATCGACTTTGAGAGAGCTGCCAGATTTTCCTTTCCTGTCGTGTTCAATGCAGAAAAGAAAATGGTAGGCTTATCTTTGCAGAACTCGTTGATCAGTGCCGTTTTACCAACACGCCGTCTGCCATAGATGACAATGCACTCAAACTTATCATCTGCGTACCTTTTATTCAGTTTCCGCAGCTCATCCTCACGGCAATAAAACTGACTCATCCGCCCGCCTCCAATAATTATACTCGTAAGTTAGTAACTCGTAAGTTACTTTCTTACAAGTATAATAAATTAGATAATTTGCAAAGTCAAGTAAAACAAGTCGAGCTATTGTATGATGCGGGGTAATCTCACCATTGACAAGCTGCTGATTGGTCTGTAACAACACCCCAGAAGTTTTCTTCTGTCTGATCAGCCCTCCACAGCTTCATCGCTCTGTATCTCCGCTGCCGTTCTGCTCCAACACTGATCTTTTCTTTTTCTGTACTGGGGAAGTACACACCTTTTTTATATGGCAGGTACGAGGTAACGGAAGCTTTGGAAAGGTTAAGCGCCTTTGCAGTTGAGAGAATGGCTTTTTTATAGCTCTGTGTTTCCCAGTACTCCTCAAAGGTATCCTGTATCTAAAACACGGTTGTCATTTACTTAACGGACAGTCCTTGTAATCACTTTATCCATTAATTCGCCACTTTTCTTATTACAGCGTTCCACGTTTTCTGTACCAGTTTTCTATTTATGACAACTGCATACAATACTGCAATCATTACTCCTGCTGTAATCATCAACCAATTGTCATAATCGTTTAATATCCAAATAACTCCGCCAAAGACACATTCAAGAACTATTTTTTTGAAATTAAGTTTGATTTTTACGAATTTTTGAATATACCTTCTTCTCAATTCAACCATAATGAAATCAGCAATTAGTGTTGATAATGCTGCCGCATAAAGCCCACACCTAGAAATCAAAAATAAATTAATGCCAGCATTCACAACTGCAGCTACAACTGTTGTTGTAGCCATTATTCCCGTTTGTTTTACAGCCGTAAAAACCCCAGAATAAAATTTTCCAAGACAATCAAAATACATGGCAAGCATTAATATGGGAACATATGCAAAACCACTTGTATACTCGCCTCTAATAAATATTCTAAACAAAATTGGCATACTTGCTGTAAGCACCAATATTACGGAAAACATCACATCATCTATTAATTGATAAAGTGACTGATAATAATTATGTGCCTTCTCCTGTCCGTATCCAATAACTCTTGATGCACTTTCACTCCATGCCGTATAAAAGAAATGAAAAACCGTCTCGATAATATTAGGGAATTTATATGATATAGAATAAACTCCATTCGGCCCGGCACCAAGGAACCCACTGATTATAAGACGATCTGAAATATTGATTATTTGGGCGCAAACTGCATCTGGCACCAATGGAAGTGAATATGTGATCATACTCCTGAATGTTTCAACAGAGAATGTTTTAAGTTTAATATACTTCCACAGTTTGCTTTTTAATGCAGTCACTAAAAACGCAAGCATCTCTGATACACACATTGAAGCAATCAAACCCACAAATCCTAATCGAAGGATAGCAACTGCAACAATATTAAGGATGATTTGTAATATATTTTTGCAACTAGAAATAATCGCATATGCCTGCATTTCTCCTTTTCCACGCAGGAGATTGACAGAAAAAGTATATAAAATCCCAGCAATTAAGTATAACAAAAGATAGTTTCCGTAAGAAATAGGATGCCATATATTGACTAAGGCAACTATACCGCATAATAGAATAACGCCTGATAAAACAACTAGGAAAGCATGTGAAATTATTGACGTAAATCCACTCTCGTCATCCCCTTTTTCTATAATAAACCGAAACATAGCTTCATGCATACATAATGTTACAACTGGTAGGAGAAAGGCACACACTGCAACTATGTAATCATATGTTCCATATTCCTCAGTTGAAAGAATTGACGTATACATGGGAAGAAGAATAAATGCAATAACCTTTGCCCCCATATTTCCTATAGCTATTAGACCAGTATTTTTTAACAATCTTTTTTTTTCGTTCATTTTACCATTCTCTTTAACTATTTATAATATTTTTCAGATATTTCATCGAATCTCGTCTGTTATCTTCTACCATCTTATCAACAGCCTCATATTCAATCTTTTTATCATCAATAGAGCAGCCATATTCTATTACCCTGTCCGTTAATCCCAATAATTTCAAAAGTCCCCCAACTCTATAGTTAAACCCACTTACACCAGTACATTCAACATAAAATTCTTTATGATAAATGATAGAAAGTGCCGTCCCATGAAAAGAATTGGTAACAATATATTCAGCATTATTTATCCATGATAAAAAATCTTCTGGTTTACAATGGCGCATAAAATCGCCACTTTTTTTACTGCTGATAATTTTATATCCTGTTTCCTTACTCAGTTTCTGTGCAAATTCTTCCAAACCAACCGGGTTTCCAATTAAGTATACAAATATATATTTATCTTTAATGCACCGCTTTCCACAGATTTTTTTCCATTCGTTTCTTGAAAGTAAAAACACTGGATCAATATCATATCGCACATTTGTTGAAACTAACTCCAAGACTCTATCATCATCTATATGTTCGCGTAGCGATACATCGGCAAAATCATCAAGTAGTTTCTTATGATCCTTAATAATCGCAAGTGCTTCCTCACCTTTCAGACCAATACTCGCAGCATAACTATATTTTTTTTGTTTATCCTGAATAAAATCAAGAAAATATGTCCTATCATCACCTGTACAATGTGGATTCCAAATTTGATCACTTCCTACAACATACGCATCATACAAACTGTTCTTAATAGATTTTTTCTTATAGGCAGGGCTTAGTCTTATATTATTTTTTACAAATTGTGTACACCAATAATTTTTCCATGCCTTATAAGCATTTTTTAACAAATCCTTAACCGTCATGCATTTTACATAGTTTGCTCTTGCTATTGCGGAACAGTTGTAATTAATTGTTTCACAATCGGAGCCAAGATTATTCAATGCTTTATTCAATGCATAAGCTTGCATTATAGCCCCATAATTTGATGATTGCTGAAAGGTCAACACGCCTATTCTTTTTTTCATACCTATTCTTATAGCTCCTTACTAATAACTTTTTCAAAATAGGATTGCCCTATGTCATTGGGAATACAAAATTTGTTAGACAATTTATGTACTGATGTCATTGAAGTAAGCGATTTCCAAAACTTTTCTTCATATGGTCTAAAAATAACCCTAGCAAGTGTTTCAGGCAGTTCATCTGTAACATAATTAATTTGTACCGCATCCTCTGGATATTTCTCTGTTGCCATAGTCATAAACAAATGCCACATGAAATACTCTCTTGTAACATTTTCCTGCTTCCAATACTCGTGAAGAAGATCTCTTGTAACCCGTAGTAATCTACTATTTCCATCTGAGTAAATTAGCCAGCTATTAAATACCATGGTCACATCATCAGGATATGAATGAGTATACATAAAAAGCTTTTTTTCAAAAACATATTCTGGAACAGGCGCAGTTAATAAAACTGTAGCATCCAGCCATAGACCACCGTATTTAACCAGTAATTCTGTTCTAATCAAATCTGACATTAGAGTATTTGAAATTTTTCCATTATGCCATTTTTCCAAAATATACTGAGGAAACTGAATATAGTCCTCCATATTCTCAAAAGTAATAATATGGATATTATAGTCACTCATATATTTTCTGACCGAACCAATACAGACTTTAACAAGCTCTGGCGCATTTTCTTCGCCTTGCAACCAACAAATCCATATATTTCTGCTATTTTCCTTTTTGCAATCCTCTGGATAATCGATCGTTTCGATGTATTTACCATATTTTTTCTTCAAATACGAATAATTCTTATACCTTACTTGTAAGGCTTGCAACATTCGATTTGATAAGTTTATCTTTCCCAACAGAAAGCATATGATTTTTGGAAAAAGTGTCTTACTCTTTATTGCCTTTTCAATTTCTGCCTTCATATAAATCAAACCTTTCTAGAGGAACAAAAAGCATCGTTCTTATACAGTGCTAAATCAACGCCAAAAATCACAAAAAGAAATGTTCCTTCCATACTTGTTAACAACGCCGACCCCAGAGAATGCGCCATAACATACATAATATTAGTAATCATAATAGCTCTCACTCTTCGATCACTGCATTTTCCTTGAGCATTATGAAAAAACAAATAGCAGGCATACAGCAAAAATATAGTACCAATAAATCCGAACTGTCCCATGGCCATTGGCCAGTAGTTGTCATTCAAAAACATTCCATCATATTCTCCCATTCCCCATATATTATTAAATCCATACTGATAATATAGTTTCGAATAATACACTTTCGCCATATCCGAACCATACGTTGCAAATCCCGCTCCAAGTGGAAAATATCGTCTCGCAGTTTCAATCCCATACTTTAAAAGTAATGCCCGAGGAGCAGAAGCATTCATAAAGTAATTTGTGATTTGGTAACCTCCTGCCAAGATTCCTACTGCAGCTATAAGAATAATAAGCCATAGTTTAATTTTCCTGTTATGCACGTAATATTTAAACATAAAGAAAATCATAATACTCCATACAATCGACGGTCCTTTTGTAGTCAGCAACTGACAAACACACGTCAAAATTGTATAGAAGTACAACTTCTTTTGAGTAATTTCATTAGAAGCAATAATCGCCAATGCAGAAATACTCGTGATTGCAAGAATATGCGCATGACCAAAGATGAAAGAATATGCCCGTAAGCCATACCTTACTTCTCCACCCATACCAATATCAGTAAATATCGAAGCAACACCAAAAATAACTGCCACCCAAAGAAAAAGCTTTGCCGGTTTATAAAGCAAAGCCACAACCTGTTTCGCTTCATTCACACTTAGGTATGTATATACAAATATGACACAGACAAACACTTTTACCATGCCCAAACAATCTACCGCAGCAGCAAAATAGCTACGAGCCACACTGTTTATTATATTTCCAGCAAATCCAAAGGCAGCCACTATACAAATCACCAGTAATATTTTCTTATATTCTTTTTCAACTTTACCCTTATAGCTCAAAATCCAAACAGCTAAACTCATGATTGAAATTATAGCTGTCACCTCATCTGCATACTTCAGGAAGGGAACCATCCCGTAAAAGATAAGTTCAACAAACAGCACCATCACTATAATTATTACAAATAGTGTCTTTTTGTAAATTTTCAAATTAGTCTCCTTCCCTTTATTAACATCAAATCATTTTTTCACATATCAGCCTATGAAGCTATTCAATATATGTATGTGCTAAAATCCCCAAAATCTTTTTCATCATTTTAGTCTCCACTTAAAATAAATAAATGCTGCTGGAATTATACACGCAATATACAATGCTCTATTTGAAACATCCCTATAAAGTTTTTTGCATGATTTCTTTGCAAATTTCCCATAAATTTGGTATTGAAGCATTGATTTGACTTTTATCCTGATACAGGCATCTGAATCTAAAAATACTTCAGCCCTTGCAACACATCCATTTGGTGACTTTATATTGTGTTTTCTACGGTTATTTGTCAGGCCATCTTCAAGATAGTCCGAAATATAAATCACTCGATTAAAAAAACGCATTTTATACTTTTCGGACATTCTAACCCAAACAATGTCTTCACCAAGAAACTTTTCGCCCCGAAACTCAGGAAACGGATATTCTTTTAGACAATGAGTATACCACACTTCCGCCATATCTCCACCGATGCCTCTATTAATTCGGCATTCGACATAAGATTCCTTTATTCCCTCCTGCGGCACGCCTGATGTACTTAGATATCCGCCATCCGGCTTTCCTCGCAAAAAACTAAAACCACAAAGATCATTTTCATCTTTATACTTTTTATAAATAGCATTAACACAGACAATTGCATCTTCTGTAAGAGAATCATCACTATCAACAATAAATGTTAATGGTGTCTTTATAAACTGATATGCATAATTCAGTGCTGTATGTTTTCCGCCATTCTCTTTTTTATAATAAGAAATCGAGAAATCTGCTGTCTGTTTCATTTGTTCCACACGTTCACACGTATCATCCGTACTACCATCATCTATAATAAGCCATTCAAAGTCTTTACAACTCTGAGTACGCAAAGATTTATATAATTTTTCTAGAAATTTCCCTCTATTATAGGCAGGTGTAAGAATCGTTATATTATTCATTTCTATTTTCTCCCCTATCCTTTCTAATAAATTTATTCGGATACATGGAGAATTCCAACCACTTCATTTTTTTCATAATCCATGCAGCTATAACCGGACCCACAAAACTAATTCCAAGTCCCAGCACCACATGTGCCACAGCATTCGTAATACCAATTTTCAACAGAACAGCCCTCAGCGGTGCTGCAAACAACGTATGCATCAAAAAAATCGGCATTGTATATTTTGCAAGAAAATCCATGTTTCTGCCGAATTTCCCCTCTAAATCCACCGTCAGAAGTATCACTGCCGCACAAGCTAACAAACCCAATGCAAAAGAAACCGCTTCGTTGCGGATTTCCATTATGTATACTATGACACTTAGGATTATGAATAATAAGCCGCCTATCGTTCCTTGTGCTTTTTTCCCTCTCAGTTCTAACTTAAACGTGCAAATACTCATACCCAGAACAAACCAGATTTCGTTCAAGAATACTGTTGATACTGCGTAAACACTGCATTCTCTCCCAGTCAAAACCAGCCCTTTCATAACCAGTGCAACTATCAATCCTACTACAGTCGCTTTCACATTGCTAAACGTGGGGGTGACAAGAAAAATAAAGAACAACGCATACAAATACCAATACGGTGCTGTCGGATGAAGGAACAGTGTATCACCGAGACCACCAATTGGGTCATTAACCCTACTCGAAAACAACTTTTTTAGTGCCCATGTAGCAGCCGTAAACGTCACATAAGGTACACCGAGTGCCAATGCTTTTTTCGCCACATTTCTACACCAACTACCCATACTATTTACATTGCTGTATTTTTGATACAGGTATCCGCTACAAACAAAGAACAGCGGCACATGAAAATAGTAAATCGTCGTGTTAAACCATTTATACAAAACATTTTCTGGCAAAATATTTGACTTTGTCATGCTTTGAAAGAAATGGCCTAAAACAACCAATACACAGGCAATAACTTTTACATCATCAACCCACTTTTCTCTTGTCCTTACCGCTGCCTGTTCATTCATCACTTCTTCTCCATCTGCTTCGCAATATCCGCGTCAACAATTTCCTCACCGGTCTTGCCAACCAACTGAGCTTTGCTTGCAGCACTGAGACCATCATTTATTGTTGCACATATATCGCAGGTACTGCACTTATCAAGCTGTTCCTTTGTAACCTTACCGTCACGGTAGTCACGACAGATCTTCAGCTCATACATGCTGTATGGATGTTTGCTGAACAATGCTTTGAACTTGTGCTTAAGTACCCAGAAGCCAGGCTTCCAGATATACTTATGCATAGCCGGACTTACTGAACCGATCATCCAGCAATCTCGGTCACAGCAACGAACCTTCTTACGAACAGCCTCTGCGTCCCTGCTGTTCCACAATTCGTCCCAGCTCTGTTCATTGAGGTTACCCATTACCTCCTTGTCCTTTGTACCATTACATGGCATTACATCTCCATATGGATCTATGAAGAATGTGTCGAAGCTCATGTCACATGGAAGTAATCGTTTTTGTCCATATATGTAATTTATCAAGCCATGGTTGAAATAAGCTCTGAACCATTTCTTTGGGCTGTTGCTCCTAAGAAGTTCATTTACCAGAGCTTCAAAATTCTTTGCAACCATAGGTCTGTCTTTTATTATATTCTTTGCCTCTACGAAGTAAAAGCTGTTATGAAGGGAAGCCGTAGCAAATTCCATTCCCATTTTATCAGATATTTTGTATAAAGGAACCAGGTCAGGTGCATTTTTGTCCTGAACTGTCATGCCAAAGCCTACATCCTTCATGCCCATCTTTCTAAGGGTCTTAAGGGTCTTGTATCCTCTCTGGTATCCGTCCTGAAGACCTCTTATCTCATTATTTGTCTGTTCAAGTCCCTCTATAGAAATACGGATTCCTATCTGCGGGAACTCCTTGCACAGGTCAACTATTCTGTCTGTGAAGAAACCATTTGTAGATATAACTATTCTGTCTGACTTCTTATAAAGCTCACGCACAATATCCTTAAGGTCTGTCCTGATAAAAGGTTCTCCACCGGTTATATTTGTGAAGTACATCTTTGGAAGCTTTCTTATAGTCTCAATAGAAATCTCTTCCTCCGGCTTTGAAGGTGCTTTATACCTGTTACACATTGAGCAACGTGCATTACAACGATATGTAACTATTACAGTACCATTTAATTTCTTTTCACCAGTTTTTGCCATCTTTCCATTACCTTTCCTAGGTGATATCCCTTTGTCATGTTTTTTCTTTCTTCCATTGTAAATGCGAATGAGTTTCTTGCAATACTCATCGATCGTGCTGAATTTTATTTCTTTACAATTCTCACTGTATTCGTCGAGCAATTGTTTATCATTCCACATTGCCTGAATTTGGTTCTTAAGGTCAGCAGCATTTCCACTTTCAAACAGCTCACCTGTTCTGCCGACCTGGATAAGCTCAGGAATTCCGCCGATATTGGCACCCAATACAGGCGTTCCGTACATCTGTGATTCCATTACTGAAAATGGGCAATTCTCATACCATTCGGAAGGATATACTGAAAATCTCGCCTCACGGATCAACTTCTCAAGTTCCTCCCCGGTCTTAAATCCTACATTCTCTATATTAGGTATGTTTTTTATACTATCCTCAAGTGGACCTGTACCTGCAAATACAAATTTCACATCAGGAAGCTCCCTGCATACCTTGATAAGAGTTCCTATTCCTTTCTCCTCAGAAAATCTGCCAAAGTAAAGCACATAATCCTTCTTCTGAGTTTCTTTCCACTCAACCTTATCTATGAAATTATGCATTGCAACTGTCTTTTTTGCAAATAATGGATTGCTGTCCAGTTTGCTCTTCATAAATTTTGAGCAACATATCATGGTATCTATGTATTTGTAAGTACCCTTTAATTTCCAGAATTCTGCTTCCATCGTACCCACAGCAGATTTTGCTGTTGAACCATGGATACATTTTCCCTTAGTACAATTAATAAACTTGCCACCAAGACATTTCTCGCAATTCTCATGGGTATTGGGGTTGTTGCACATGTGGTTTGGGCATACCAACTGGTAATCGTGGGCTGTAAATACAATCCTGCAATCCCTTCCTGTGTCCTTACGCCATTTTACAATCTCCAAGATCATAGATGGAGTCAACTGATAATTAAAATTGTTCAGGTGACACACATCCGGTTTAAAATCATCAAGAACTTTGCGAAGCTGTTCTCTTGCCTCTTTACTGTAAATTGTCTTTATAGGATATGTAAGCTTTGCAAGTTTCGAGCCACCATGGAAATCCATGTCAGATGTGTATGCGTTTACTGAATTTCCAACACACCTTCCTTCATGCTCCATGCCAAAATACTGAACCTCATGCCCCTGGTTTTCAAGATATTTTCCTAATTTGAATATGTAAGTCTCGCTACCTCCATTTGGATATAAAAACTTATTGATCATTAATACTCTCATATTATTTATCACTCCATCTATTTTGCCTCTGTAATCAGCTTGTTAGACAAACACTTTATTATATTCTTCATAACAACAGCAAAGACCGACGCCCCCACCAATACTAAAATCACAGTAACTATATACTGTAACCATCCATTTCCCAATGCAGCAGTCACGCCAATTTTTTCTAGCACTCTGAATATAACCATATGAGATAAATAAATTTCCATACTTATCCCACTAAAAAATCCTGTAATTCTATTATCGAGCAAACCGCCATTCCTCAAAAGTGCATACATGAGGAGTGCCCCAGACATAAGCATACACACATATACATTTTCATCCATCACATAATACATTACAATCATCGCAACTGATACAATTGCCATATAATAGACACTTATCTTAGCAATCTGCTCTCTATAAAGATATATCAAACCTCCTGCAATAAAGAAACATCCACTGTATAAAATATTTGTTCTGGAAATATTAAAATATACAGAACCGATGTAGTTGTATAATATGCTTACAAAAAATGCAATCCACGCTCTGCGTTTGGTTTCAATCATCACGCAGAAAAAAGGAAATATAAGGTAGAACACAAAAGTCAATCCCAGAAACCATCCTACCCCTATTACAGTTATATTACCACAATCAGGTAACAGTCCAAACATAAGTGTCATGTCAGCAAAGCCTTCGTATAAACTTGCTAACGAATGATCCAAAACAACATCTAATAATACTAACACTGCGAAGAATGGCAACACTTTTAAAAATCTTTTTTTGTAAAACTCTGTCATAGAAATTGTATTATTAAGTATCTTTTCATAGTACCCACAACACATTCCAAATGCCGATATAACCATAAATAAAAATACAAAATTTGTAAACGATGGGATCATAGTATCATACACAAACCCACTAACAGCATTTACACTAGTACTATTCGCACGAACATGCATCATAACTATCCCAAAGGCTGCAATCATTCTCAGTCCATCTATTGCACCATAATGTTTTCTTTCCATAATCATCTTTCCCTGCGATATAACTTAACAGTCTTTTCAGCAATCTCGTCCCAGTTATATTTCCTGCAAATATAATCTGCTGCCTGTTCTTTATATCTGCTCACCAACATCTCATCATTACACAATCTCTGCAGCTTATCCTGCAGATCCTTCACATCAGATTTTCTGAACAAAACCGCCTTATCTTCCACAACCTCTGCACATTCTTTTATGTCTGAGGTAAGGCAGCAATTACCGTAGCTCATTGCCTCAAGAAGACTAAGTGGCATGCCCTCAAGATCACTGGGGAGGACATATATATATGCATTGCTATATAATTCCTGCAACAACTGTCCCTGGACAAATCCTGTAAATATTATCCTTTCATCTCCTGCTGCCATGGTTTTCAGCTTATCCATATATTCATCTGTATCTGATGATCCACCGGCGATAACCAGCTTCTTATCTGTGTCTGTATTCTTAAAAGCTTCTATTAGATAGTGTTCTCCCTTTTCAGGCACTATTCTTCCAAGATACAATATGTATGAATTTTTATCTAAATTGTATTTCTTCTTAATTATATCTGCAGCTTTAAGCTCCGGCTTGTTTACACCATTTGGAATGTATCTGGTCTTTCTGCCATATGTTTCCTTGAAATACTTTTGTACCTCCCGGCTTAACACTATTATCTCATTTGCATGCTTCACAGCCATCTTCTCGCCAAAGTGTATGTACTTCGCACCGAAACCTGACTTCCATTTCGCCCGCTGCCAATCAAGGCCATGAACAGTAACCACAACCTTTTTCCCAAACAGCTTAGGTATAAAACAAAATGCCGCTGGTCCTTCTGCATGTATATGAACCACGTCATACCTTCCAAATGCACTGCACAAAGCAGCAAAGAAAGAGGATGACACAGCCGCCAGCCCCTTTTTTTCTATAGTAGGAACAGTTTTTATCCGTATTCCCTTGTATTCTTTTCCTGTATCTGTATCATATTCAGAACCGCTTACATGGTGTCCTTTCCGGTTATAGCAGGTAACTTTATTTCCCGCACTGACCATCCGGGTGGCAAGCTCTTCAACAACTATTTCCACACCACCTTCTCTTGACGGTATTCTCTTATGACCATACATCGCAATCTTCATAAACTATTTTCCTTATTATAAGGTCAATGTCAGATAAGCTTTCCTCTTACATCGCCCCATCATTCTTAAGCACAACCTTGATCGTCTTAAACAGTATCCTCACATCATTTCCAAGGCTCCACTCGGCTATGTACTGTCTGTCCAGCTTAACGACCTCGTCGAAGTCTGTTATCTTGCTTCTGCCGCTGACCTGCCACAGTCCTGTGATTCCGGGCTTGGTGGTCAGTCTCGATCTGTGATGAGGGGTATATTTCTCCCACTCGTCTATTGTTGGAGGTCTGGTGCCTACCAGACTCATGTCTCCCTTAAGGACGTTGAAGAACTGTGGGAACTCGTCCAGCGACCAGTCACGTATACGATTTCCGATTCCCTTCTTGATGGTGCCGTCAGGCAGCTTCTTCGCACCGATTATCCTCGGGTCGAAGTCCAGCTTGAACATCATGCCGTCCTGTATACGGTTCTCTGCCATAAGCTCGGATTTACGCTCCTCGGCATCCATGTACATGCTCCTGAATTTATATATCTTGAACTTCTTTCCGTTCTTGCCCACACGGATCTGTGAGAAGAATATAGGTCCCGGCGATTTTATGAATATTATAGGACCAATTATCACAGTTAGCAAGAGTGTGAATACAGAACCCACAAGTCCCCCTGCTATATCTGTGGCTCTCTTGATAAATGCCTGCCTGAAGGTCAGGTAATTATTGGAACTGGTAACTGTGTTGTGTCCGGCGAATTTCTCCAGAAAATACTTCTGCTCCTTCATTGCCTGTGGCAGTCTCACTCTAAGATGGAAGGTGATCCCCATATCAGCAAGCTGCTCCAGAGTTTCATTTGCAATGTAATTGCTGTCTGCCATGTCAAAGTATATCTCGTCCACCCAGCCCCGAAGGATTCTGTTGTAAGCCTCATCGCCATAGGATAACACATTCAGATCCGAGTCAAAATCATCTGCTGCTTCTATCTCTGCCTTTACCTTTTCTATATCCGTGTCATCAACAAATACCAGTCCCTGTATGTGACTGCCCACATATCTGTAGTCCCTTATGTCCTCAAGTATGCTCTCATATGTATCTGCCGAGGTAAATATAACCAACGCCTGCCTTATGTTATTCCTGTTCCTGAGCCATCTCTTCCACAGCTCCCGCACGGTAAATGAAATGACACAGAATACTCCTGCGGTCATAACTGTGGTAAGTCTCGAGTACGCCGCCCCTTTCTTAAGGGCAAATAGCACAAAAACAGAGAACACCAATACGAAGCTTGCCAGCTTAAATGCTGACAACAGCTCCCTAAGATGTCCCCTGCGCAATATATCTTTATATGGATTTATAGTGAAGAATCCTATGAATAACACCACAAGCAACAGAAGTGCCGCATTAATACTTACTGAATTTTTGAACAGCTTATCTGCACCATGACGCACTATATAGGCAATGCTATATGAGCATATAAGCGCAACCATATCCAATACAGCAAAATCCCAATGTTTGAATATTCCCTGTGGCTTCCTTTGATACATACTGTCTCTGTCTCCCTTGCTGCCGGCTCACACTCATCCGTTCAATTCTCTGCGGAACTGAAACCAGGGCTTCACAAGCCGGCCTTTATCACCGTCAACCTTAATATTTCCTTAAGAAAATACAACGATATTGGTGATTCGTCAAGGCTTCCCGGGGTATTTGACAATATATTCCACTTTTTCGTCATAATTTGTTATGACACTTTTGTTTTCGCAATTGAGTCATTGAGGCAATGTCTTCACTTAGTCCCTTTCTATATTTGTTCATGCGGATCTTTAGTCCAGGTCTTCTCTGTAGAATTTCACCAGCTCTGCGAATTCCTTCCTATATTCGTCTTCATGGGGATTTCCTTCTTCTGCCCAGCTTATAATGTCCTCCGGAGTTGCGTCACCGGCACAGGCACTGTGCTTGAGCTTCATTCCAAATGCTGCAACTGCTGTAATGAATTTCATGTCAGCGGTCATTTCTTTATTATAGGAAGTTACAGCCACATCCCGCTGCCATAATGTACTCTTGTCCTTGTCCGGCTCCTTGTATCTTATGTTGATTGTGGCGAGACGACCGGGGTCAGTTGTATCAGATGGCACGATCTCGTAGATGGCTGTCACGTTATGACCGGCTCCGATCTCGCCGCCGTCTACCATATCATTTGCGAATTCATGATCTGCCACGTCCCGGTTTTCATAGCCTATAAGCCTGTAGCTTTCCACTGTTTCGGCGTTGAAGTCCACCTGGATCTTCACATCCTTGGCAACTGTAACGAGGGTGCCGCCCATGTCATCAACCAATACCTTCTTCGCCTCATACACAGAATCTATAAATGCGTAATTGCCATCGCCATTGTCTGCCAGTGCCTCCAGCTTGTTATCCTTCAGGTTGTCATTTCCAAATCCAAGGACGCTAAGGCTTATGCCTGCCGCCTTTTCTTCGGTTATAAGTCCTGTAAGTGCCTCCTCTGAGGTGAGACCCACGTTCATGTCTCCGTCTGTGGCAAGAATGACCCGGTTATTTCCACCCTCTATGAAGTACTTCTCCGCCTGCTCATAGGCTGATATGATCCCACCACTGCCATTTGTGTAACCATAAGCCTTAAGCCCTTCAAGGGTGTCTATGATCTCCTTCCTGTGGTCTCCGGCAACCCCATCTAAGGCTATAAGGTCACTGCCGGCGTATGTTACGATACTTACTGTATCCGTCTCGTCAAGCTCATCTGCCAGCAGCTTGAAGGCCTTGACCGCCAGGGGAAGCTTATTCTCATCGTACATGGAACCGGAAGTGTCTACAAGAAACACAAGATTATTCCTATTCTGCTGATTCCATGCAATGGGCTCGGTACTCATGGTGATCCTGAGAAGATTATTTTCCTCGTTCCATGGGCAGGTTGTATATTCCGTGGTCACATTAAATTTATCACCATTTTCCGGTGGGGTTGCATCATAGTGGAAGTAATTTATCATTTCTTCTATCCTCACTGCATCCGCAGGAATGTTGCTTCCATAACCACTATATATGTAGCTTCTTATGTTGCTGTAGGACGCCGTGTCCACATCTGCTGCCCAGGTGGACAGATTATCCTCCGAAGTATAGACAAATGCATTCTCATCCACATGCTTATACTCTCTTGTGTCGCTGCCGGGAACTCCTGCATCTATGCAATATCCGTAGCCATAATCATAATTAGTATTGCCGTAATCCCTGCCCCCGCTGTTTGAACTTCCATTGTAGTTCGTGCCGCCATTGTAATCTGTGCCTGCACTATAGTCTATACCGTCTTCCGCTACCGTCTCACAGCTTTCTGCCACCACCATATCTCCGTTATCATAAATATTTTCTGTTGCCCGTTCCTCTTCTGCGATTTTTCTGTATTTGGCGGCAATTCCGGTGGTTTTGCCTGTGCTCTTGTTTGTTTTTGAACTACCTGTATTGATACCTGCCTCCGTTCCTGAACCTGTTCCTGTATTAATTCTTGCACTACAGCCTGTGAGGCCTGCCATACTTGTGGTAAGCATAGCCCCTATTGTCAGGGCAGCCGCCATTTTTCTGACATTCCAGGATTTTTTGTTACAGCTTTGAGTTTTGATATACCTTTCATTTTCTGTCCTTCTTCCCATAATTTTCATTCTCCTCTTCTTGATATTTATTGCCTTCACATTTTAAATGTCTTTTCGACACATGGCACCGGCAAAGAGCTGTGGATTCTATATCTTATATACGATGGGGAATGATGTATTTATGGGAGATTATCGAATTTTTTTCAGCAAAAAAAGAACCCCAGAGCTGGCACTCCAGAGTTCTTTTATCTATATTACTAATGCAACTATATTATACATAATTTTTATGTGCTACTCCACGACTTTAAATCCCCCATCTCCCCACGGAACAATAACGCAGCTTATTTCCATTCCCTCTGTTGGCATGCTTCCATAGACAGTCTCTATTCTATCCAACTGTGCTTCGTCGATAGTTATGGTTATTTCATCCCCTTCAACAGGAACCTTTGTGTCATCTGTAGCCGAAGAAGCTCCTGAGGCTTCAATGATTCTCACAATCTTCTTGACCTCTGCCTTATAGTTTCCGTTATCACACTCTGCAAATACTAACCGGCATTCTATTCTCCAGCCGTTCGCAGACTGATCTGCATCGGTGATAATCCCTCCGTTTGTGGTGGCATCAGCCCGGGGTGCGGACTCTGCTGATTCTGCCTGCTGCTCCTCCGCCTGTGCCCCATCGCTCATTGCACCGTCCTCATGCTCCCCCGCTGACTCTGTTTCACTGGCAGACTCGGCAACCATGTCGATATTATTTTCAGCCTTGTCAGATATACGCCTTTTGTTCTTTGATCTGTCTCCCATAAGCGGAGCCACGATCACGCAGATTATTATCAACGCTGCAATGGTTGTTACCGCTACAGATACTCTTCTTCCCGAAAACCTTGAAGTTCTGACCGGCTTATCTGTTGTCTTCCGGGCTTCAACCTCATCTATACCTGCCACGATCCTGTCCCACAGATCCGGCGTTTCAACCTTCATTTCTCCGGCATACAGATCCAATATATCCTGTTCTGACAGCTCCGCGGTCTGTTCCACATTTTCATCAGACGCACCGGCTGCCGGAGTCTCACCGCATGTGGTCTGTTTTGTTTCGGATTTTTTTCTGCTATTTATATCAACGACATTATAATTTTCCTTATATGTCCTCATCTGTCATGCCTCCTTTCTTATACTTCTTCCGCAGCTTCTTGATGGCACTGTTATACAGCCAGGTCACCGTCCCCATTGGCTTTTCAAGGATTTCCGATATCTCCTTGAATGTAAGCTCACCGCCGCATTTCATGTCCAGGACTTCCTTTTCTGCAGGTGTCAACTCATTTACCATGCTCTTTAGCGTCTCTCGGTCTGCAACCCGCTCCGAGAAATCCTCTCCGTCGCCTCCCGGTTCCGGCAGCTCGTCCGCAACTATTTCCCGGTCAAGCCTTCTTATTCTGTCTATGGTCATGTTCCTGGCAATGACCATCAGCCATTTGCGGTGGCCGTTCCCGGATCTGTAGGATGCCGCCAGACCGTACAGCTTGATAAAGAATTCCGACGTCAGGTCCTCCGCCTCTTCCCTCTGCCTTATGGTGTTGTATATCACTGCAAATATCAGGTTCAGATAGGCGTCATATATCTCCCTTAACGCCTGCCTGTCGCCATTTGCCATGCGAAGCATGCAGCTTTCAAATTGTTCGTCTGTCATATTATTTTCCCTTTATTATTCAACATCAAGTTTCCATACAAAACTTGACACAATCTGTAACCCATCTATGATATGTCTGCTTACTATGTTGATCTTATTTATTTCACTTAGTCTGCCTGTTCTCTTATTCCACATATTTTCCCATATAGGCCGTTCTATACATTGTACGGATCAGCTGGTGGAATTTATGGATATTTTTAAATATTTGCAGATAAATTTTTCTTACACCTTACTCCATCGGTTCTGCCGCAAGAAGCTGCATGACATAACGCTTTTCTGGCATGTGCCATCTGAACGGCCAGATCAGTATATCCTCTGCCGTGACTTTCATGTCATATCCGTTATGAAGTGCAATGTCCCGTTCAAGCTGCAGTGCTCCCTCAACCCTTGAGATCTGCCTTATGGCGTTCCTGTCTCTGCTTTCAAGTACCTCAAGTACATGCTGCTGCTCCCGGTCATTCTCCACCGCTGTGATCTCGTAGCCCCAGATCATCTTCCGTTTGGTGAGCTTATACATCATGTCGTTCAGCCTGGTGACCGCCGCGTCATTCATGGCTCTTATTGCCGACTCTATTTCCATAAGCTCTTCTTCATCGTAATTTCTTTTGTATGCGTACAACAGCCCTGCGAATCTGGCATTCAACTGACTGTGCAGCCCCACCCCTGCGGTATAGTCGAATTTCATGGATACGGCTTTTTGTGTTGTCTCCTCTGTCAATTTGAAACTATTTGCCTGAACTATATCCTGAAGGTGCTCCACTACTATCTCCGGCTCTATTCCATCCCGCAGCAGCTCTTCAAATATATGTGCGTCCTCATGGCTGTGCTGCCAGAATGGTATGTCCGCCACCACGGCTTCTTTCACACCATATCTGTCAATGGCGCGCTTCACGCCATCAATATCCCGGTCTATAAGTATCAACCGGTAGTGCTCGGACAGCCTTCTGAGATCAAGATCCCACGCCTCTCCCACACCAAATATTGCGAGAGTTGGCAAGTCCGAGTGATTGGTTAAGGCTTCTCCTTGTACAAGCTTTTTTCTACAACCTTCTGAGTTTTCTGGGTTCTCCTGCACTTTCCTTTCCCGGCAGTTGGCGATTATGAAATCAGTCAGTGCTTCCCTGTACTCCGCCCAGGGTTCATCCGCACCATATATTCTTTCAGACTCTATCATTTTATCTAAAATGTTCATTTTTTTGTCCGTAAGGCTTCAGCCTTTTTCCTTTTTATTTTTTACACTTATTTCATTGTTATAATACATGAATTTGGTATATAATTGATGTGTCGCTTATGTACTAATATATCAAAAGGACAATATATATTGCAATGCCTGTGCTTGCTTTAAAAAATATAAAACCTATCATCCTTTAAAGGATATTAACAAGATAGCAAGACCCAATATCCAATAAGAATACCGATAAAAATAAAAGCTGCTATATTCAGGAAAATACTGATAAAGCTAACCTATTATTCAGAAAGGCTATATTATTATGTACGAAACAAATACAACCCATTTTGACAAGAAATTTATAGATGAATTAAGTGCAGACACAGGTCACCCTTTTATTAATGATATTACAAGCTTTGAGGAATTAATGATGATGTACAGCTGCGCCATTAAGGAGGTACAGACCAAGCTTGAGGTTCTGAACATGGACTTTGGAGTCCGCTACAGAAGAAATCCTATTGAATTCATCAAGACCAGACTCAAGCGTCCGGACAGTATCGCCAAGAAGCTCAAACAGAAGGGCTGTCCCATAACTGTTTCTGCCATTGGACCAAACCTGAATGATGTGGCAGGTATCAGAGTCATATGTTCATTTATTGATGATATCTATGCGGTTGCCGAACAGCTCATCGGTCAGGATGATATCACACTTATCGAGGCAAAGGACTATATATCCCACCCTAAAGAAAATGGTTACAGAAGCCTCCATCTTATTGTTCAGGTTCCGGTTTTCTTTGCCGACTACACAAGGGACATGAATGTTGAAGTTCAGATCCGTACTATTGCCATGGACTTCTGGGCCAGCCTTGACCACAAGCTCAAATACAAACATTCACTGTCAAACCCTGAGGAAATTTCCAAGGAACTCAAGGAATGTGCAGAAAGCATTGCGGTAAATGATGAACGTATGCAGCTTATCAAAAATAAGATTTATGGTGAGTCCATACAACCTAAGAAAAAGCGGGAGGATTTCGAAGGGAAATTATAAAATACGGCTTAAGTGCAATTTTGTATTTATACTACAATTTCCATTTGACAAATGCAGGATAATAGTATAAAATATGGTCTGTTGTAGGGATTTAATCCTTATATGTGTGTATGTAGCTCAGCTGGATAGAGCACTTGGCTACGGACCAAGGTGTCGGGGGTTCGAATCCTCTCATACACGTAAAGAAGCACAAATCGAATGATTTGTGCTTTTTTTATTTTTATGCAACCGGTTAAGTGCGACATGCCTGCATAATCGGAACTATAGGACAAAATATGTTCATAAAAAACCGTCTTCACCCTTGATAAATAAAGGGCTGAAGGCGGTTTAATCTTTCACATCAACATCAGCATTATTAATAGTTATCAGCTCATCATGGTATACTCAATATCCCTATAAATACTTATGCCATTATGCACGAATTCATAGGTTCCGTTCTTAAGGGTAATATGCCTGTCCTCAGTTGCCATGTCGCTGCCGGCGGAGTTACGCACATCCGTGTGGACGGCGGATTCGTTACAGCGGATTACAGCATTTCCTGAAGCATTTCCCATAGCAAATGCATCCGAGCCTTGAAGGGTCGCCCTGTAGTCTGCATGGTCAATGGTTATATTGGTATCTGTTCCGCCACCTATTCCGTAGAAATTGCTGGTCAGGGACTCTACACACACACTGGATGTCGAAACAGCCACATTACATCTGCTGCCGTTCATGGTTCCCACGCCCACGCACTCGGTTCCGCCACACTCAAGCTTAAGGGCAGTATTCGCAATGGTTATATCTGTATTGCCACTTATAGCTCCTATGGCAACCCCTGTGGTATTCATGGATATGCAGCTCAAGTTGCACTTCATTATACTTATGTTCCTGTCTCCCGACAGTGAGCCGATGCCAACACCATATTGACCGCGGAGCTCAAGCTCGTAGCTGCCCCGGTTGATAAATATATTCCCTCCACGACCCGAGCCAATACCTACGCCCCTTAATCCACTGGCGGATATTGTCACTCTTCCGTCCTGTTCGAATATCAGATCTCCATGTTTCTCATTAAGAGCATTGCCTATTCCGAAGTATTTGCCGTTGTTTACATCTATGTCTATGTCGCCATTTCCCCTGACTGTAAGGACTGAGCTCTCAGGCACTCTTATGCCGCCGGTTCTTAACAGATTGTCTTGGACAAGCACCAGTGTTACATTGCAATTCTCACCTATATTAATACATGGTTTCTCACGCTCACCGGCAAGATTTACATTGTTCAGCTTGATACCGCAGGTCTGGCCATCCTCCACATCTATTGAAATGTTGGACTTGAAGCCATCGGCTCCAATGATCTCCAGAATATCCCCATGATCGTAGCCTGCCACCCTTATCTGGGTGTATTTGTCCGTTGCAAGAGTAACCAGCGAAAGCTTGCTCTCGCCATTTGTAATATATATCTTGCTGCCATATCTGTTGAGAGTTGTCTGGTTGTACTGGACAATCTCATTCTTGATTGTTGTGGCTATCCCCTCTACTATCCTTGCTTCAGGGCGTCCGGTATAGAAGCCCTGGATGAGGTCTACCCCGAGTCTTATCACTTCCTTAAGCTCGTTGGTATTCTCAACCCCCTCCGCCAGAGCCAGGATATCATTGTCGTGGGCATATTCTATGATATTTCTCACAAAATGCTGCTTCTGTGTGCTCTTATGGATGTCCTTCATCAGCACTCTGTCAATCTTAACATACTTCGGCATATACCGCATCAGATTGTCTACATTTGAGTAGCCGGTTCCGTAATCGTCTATGGCTGTCTCTACCCTCATCTGGGAGTAGCTGTCCTTAAGCTGCTGGAGCTCGCTGTCTTTCATCTGTGTTTCTTCAGTGAACTCAACTACTACCTGTTCGTTTACCCCTTTTAGAAGCCTTGCAAGAATACTCCGTCGTCTTTGGTCAAGCCCACAGCCCGGTATACTGTTTATGAATATCTTCTTACCATTAAACAGATATGTATACTTCTTCAGGTGGGATATTACATTGTTAAATGTTGCGTACTCCACATCCGCAAGCCTGCCTAACTTCTCTGCACTGTCAAGAAAGTCCATTGGAGAAAGTTTCTCATTTATATTAAACCGCATAAGCGCCTCGTAGGCGTAGATTATTCCTGTCCTTGCATTGACGATAGGCTGGAAATAATAAATTATACGGTTCTCATCAAGGATCTGATTTACAAGGCGGTTCCAGCCGGCATCTCCACCGCTGTGCTTACTTATGACCGCCATTGCCGTATCCTTCTTCTTGTTCTTAACGCCGACGGCTTCATTTACCGCTTCCTCAAGCTCATCCTGATCTGCAACTTCACGAACTGACAGCCCCGTCATTATATTTATATTGTAGCTATCATTCTGTCTGTTCAGATCCTTCAAGCGTTCATCAAGATTGCTGCAGAATATCTTACCTCTCATCCCCACCATATCCTCTGATGGTGCTGCGAATAAAAATTCGTCGTTGCACATTCTTGAACAGATTTCCGAGTCAAGGGTAAGATCCTGTATTATCCTTGAAAGACTGCAGATAGCCTGATCTCCCGTGCGCCTTCCAAAATTGGAATTTATCTCTTTTATCCTGAAGATATCCACTGCCACTATGACTACCTTCCGCTTCTCTCCGTTAAGCTGGAACCTGGAAGTTGCGTTTTCGATAAAGCCTTTATAATTGTATAAACCGGTAAGCTGATCTCTTACCTGGGTTGCCTCAAGTTTTTTCAGGAGACTGGCATAGCTTGCCTGTCTGTAGAATGCCATCATGCCCTGTGATACATTAGTAACCCAATTTCTGAAATCCTCGTTCAATGCCTTATGCTCGTCCCCATAGGATATAACCACATAACCGTAGCTCTTCTCATTGAAATGTATCGGTGTAAAGAAATAAGTCTGTGGCTTCTCATGGGGTGCCCACATATCAGGTATCATGAGCTTACTGTCAAATTCATCATCAAAATCTATTACATTTCCCGAGTCAGGATCAGATCCGCACCTGATGACTCTGTGCATTTTCGTGGTGTACCCGGTAGTTACATAAGCATCACTGTTAACCTTAACCGGATCATTCCAGCCATCATTCATACAGATACTTAAGCTCTCAAAATCTCTTATCTGATACACATACTGGAATATTGTTCCAAAGAAATCATTCATGTCAGAGGTAGACAAAAGGTCGTCCATAAAATGATTGTAGTTTGATTTGTAGCTGTTCACCGATACATCTGTAGTCCAGTTACTACGTCTTATAGAATCGGTTATAACCTTTGTATCATCACATCCACAGCTGCTTCCGAAGAATTCCGGCGATGAACTTTTAAACTCCCCTATATGAGTTCCGTCAAGCTGAGCCTTAACCCAGCGGGCAGTATACTCACCACATGTTGCAGACGGCTTCTCTGCAGAGGTTATAGACTTAGGGCACTCCCTGCCCTCATCTGTCATATCAAAGCCGATCAATGCCACATCCTCAGGTATCCTGTACCCATGGGCTGTAAGCTTCGCTGCAACCCCCATTGCCATCTCGTCATTTGCACAGGCGATAGCTTCAGGCATATGATTCCCACGACGCTTCATAAGAAATTCTGCCGCCTCCGTACCTGAACGATATATGTACTTTCCATAAAAAATATCGTCCTCAGGCACAGTAATGCCATGATCTCTCAAGGCATCTCTGTAAGCCTTTTCACGCTGCATGGAATGAGGATGATTTTTTATTCCGTTCACAAATGTTATATCCCTGTACCCGTGATGTTCTATAAGATGGCTCACCAGATCGTAATACGGTGTATAATTATCCATCATAATGGTTGGGAAATTCTCACTTTCCTTGTCAACAACAACCACCGGTCCCTTAAATACATCCTTGATACGTTTCTCAAGCTTAAGCGCAACACCGGCAGTCTGTATGGTGTCCTTCAATATTACAATAGCGTCAAAGGATGAATAATTAATAAGATTATATATATTGGAATCCCCCACGCCCCTCGGCTGGGTCTCCTGAAATTTAAGAAGCATAGAAAAAACGCATACATCATAATTCTGTGTGTATGCCTGCTTTAAAAAACCACTTAGGAACGCATGCTGCATTTTATCTTCCGTCTGGGCAACTAACACCGCTATTTTTTTACGTCCCATACCCGCACTCCTTTCAAGTAACCCTTAATAAATCTGAAGTCTGTCCTGAAACAGCTTTCAAATCCCATTTCCCGTCTGACTATCAAGTATATATTAACACAATGTTGATTTTTTGTATAGTTTACCGTCAAAGTTTGTGCATAATCACCAAAGGGAGAGCCCCTGAATTCAGGTTTTCTCCCTTCCTGGCAGTATATATTTGTGAATAATTGCAACAGTGTTATGACACCTGCTCGAACTGTGAATTATACAGGTCAGCGTAGAAACCGCCCTTCGCCATGAGCTCTTCATGGTTACCCTGTTCGATGATATCTCCATCCTTTAATACAAGGATGATATCTGCATTTTTTATGGTAGACAGTCTGTGGGCAATAACAAAGCTTGTTCTGCCCTTCATCATATTGTCCATACCCTTCTGTATGCTGTGCTCTGTTCTAGTATCTACAGATGAGGTTGCCTCATCTAAGATAAGCACAGGATTATTTGCAAGGATTGCTCTTGCTATGGTTATAAGCTGCTTCTGTCCCTGGGATACATTGGTTATCTCCTCGTTAAGCTCCATGTTGTAGCCGCCCGGAAGCGTGGTTATGAACCTGTGGGCATGTGCTGCCTTGGCTGCCGCTATAACCTCCTCATCCGTTGCATCAAGACGTCCGTATCTGATGTTCTCCATAATGGTACCCTTAAAGAGCCATGTATCCTGAAGAACCATTCCGAACACATTCCTCAGCTCTCTTCTGTTGAAGTCCCTTATGTCGTGCCCGTCAAGCTTGATAGATCCACCGTTTACATCGTAAAATCTCAGAAGAAGCTTTACTATGGTGGTCTTTCCTGCTCCGGTCGGACCTACGATAGCAACCTGCTGCCCCGCCTTCACATGAGCCGAGAAGTCCTTGATGATGATCTTATCCTCATCATATCCAAACTTCACATGGTCAAATGTAACATCACCTTTTATTCCCTCTATGGATACAGGGTTTTCTACTATCTGCTGTTCCTCGTCTTCCTCAAGGATCTCAAATACTCGCTCTGCTGCCGCAGCCATCTGCTGCATAAGGTTAGTAACCTGGGCTACCTGCTGTATAGGCTGTGTGAAATTCTTCACATATTGTATGAATGCCTGAATATCACCGATCTGGATAACTCCCTTTATGGCAAGGGCTGCACCGGAGATGGCAACGCCAACATATCCGAGATTTCCCACGAACATCATTACAGGCTGCATAAGTCCGGAGAAGAACTGTGCCTTCCATGCTGACTTGTACAGGGTCTGGTTTGCATCTGCGAATTCCTTCTTAACTGTCTCTTCCTTATTGAAGGCCTTTATTACTGTATGTCCTCCGTACACCTCTTCAACCTGACCGTTTATATGTCCCAAATATTCCTGCTGGGTCTTGAAGAACCTCTGTGATTTCTTAATAACAATACTCATAAGGATTATACTCACAGGCAGTATCAGTACTGCTATAAGAGTCATTAACGGGCTTATGGTAAGCATCATTATAAATACACCTACAACTGTGGTGATTGATGTTATAAGCTGTGTAATGCTCTGATTTAAGCCATTTCCCATGGTATCAATATCGTTGGTGATCCTTGAAAGCACCTCACCATAGGTTCTGCTCTCAAAATACTTAAGAGGCATTCTGTTGATCTTCTCTGACACATCCCTACGAAGCCTGTAGCATATCTTCTGGGTCACGCCTGTCATGATGATACCCTGAACGAAGTTAAACAGAGCACTGACACCATACATGGCAAGGACTATAAGAAGTATCCTGCCGATCTTATCGAAATTAATACCACCGTTTCCGCTTATTTTATTCATGATACCACTTGCAAGCTCTGTGGTAGCCTTACCAAGTATCTTAGGGCATACTACATTAAATATTGTTGATCCCAGGGCAAATATCATTACTGTAAATACTGCAATCTTGTATCTGCCCATATATTTGATTATCTTGCCTATGGTACCCTTAAAGTTCTTGGCCTTCTCGCCGCCACCCATTGGGCCTCCGTGGCGTCTCTGGCGGTACTGATTATTCTGAGGCTGTGTATTGTTATTTTCTGCCATAATCTACACCTCCTCCTTATCATCTTTCATGCTTGCTTCTATCTCAGCTTCTGACAGCTGTGACTGGGCAATCTGTCTGTATTCCTCACAGTTTCTCATAAGCTCCCTGTGGGTTCCTATGCCTGCGATCTTTCCTTCATCTATAACAAGTATCTGGTCTGCATGTAATATGGTACTTACACGCTGTGCCACTATAAATACTGTACTGTCTGATACATTCTCAGATAATGCTTTTCTTACGGCTACATCAGTCTTGAAATCCAGAGCTGAGAAGCTGTCGTCGAATATAAGTATCCTAGGCTTTCTTGCTATGGCTCTTGCTATGGCAAGTCTCTGCTTCTGTCCACCGGATACATTGGTTCCGCCCTGGGCTATCGGTGCCTTAAAGCTCTCCGGCTTCTCATTTATAAAGTCTGTTGCCTGGGCTATGTCTGCGGCAAGCTTTACATCATCCTCACCGGCTGTCTCTGCACCGAACTTAATATTCGACTCTATGGTTCCTGAGAACAGAGCCCCCTTCTGAGGAACATAGCCTATATTACGTCTTACGCTGTCCATGGAGGCATCTCTTACATCTGTTCCATCTATTGTAATGCTGCCCTCGGTAACATCATAAAATCTCGGTATAAGGTTCACCAGTGTTGACTTTCCACATCCGGTACTGCCGATTATGGCAGTTGTCTGTCCCGGCTTCGCAATAAAATTAACATCCTTAAGTACATAATCCTCGCCATCCGGATATTTGAAGGATACATTGTCGTATCTTACAATGCCCTTAACATCCTTAAGCTCTACAGGATCTTTTCTGTCATTTATGATAATCTCGGTGTCAAGAACCTCTTTAATTCTGTCCGCTGCCACACCTGCTCTCGGAAGCATAATAGACATCATTGAAAGCATAAGGAAGGACATGATGATGAGCATTGTATATGTGATAAATGCTGTCATAGCACCAACCTGTAATGTACCCTCGTCAATTCTGTGGGCTGCAACCCACTCAATAAGTATGCTCACGCAGAACATAATGAGCATAAGGAGCGGCATCATAAAGGTCATGACTCTGTTTACGAAGAGCATGGTCTTTGTAAGATCCTTGTTCGCCTCATCAAATCTTTCCTCTTCCTTCTTCTCTCTGCCGAAGGCTCTTATTACGGGAATACCTGTAAGTATCTCTCTGGACACAAGGTTTACCCGGTCCACAAGCCTCTGCATGGACTTAAACTTAGGCATTGCAATGACCATAAGCGTTCCTATAAGTACAATTATCGCAATGACTGATATAACAATTATCCATCCCATATGCGCCCCGGTATTTATTACTTTTATTATTCCTCCCACAGCAAGGATAGGGGCGTAAAGCACCATTCTAAGGAGCATTACCGTAACCATCTGGATCTGCTGAACGTCATTTGTAGATCTTGTGATAAGTGATGCTGTGGAGAATTTATTTATCTCGTTATCGGAGAAGGATATGACCTTGGTAAATATCTGCTCTCTCAAGCTGCAGCCAACGCCCGCACCTACTCTTGAGGCAAGAAGGCCTACCAATACCATTGAAGCCACCATCAAGAGGGTCATACCAAGCATCTTCACACCTGTCTTGACAAGGTATGCTATCTGATCATGCTTGTAATCATACTCTGACATTTCATAACAGGTAACCGTACAGGTCTTGGCGGATGACTGGAAGTTCTCGTCTCCCATTTTATCCTTCATGGACTCCATAAGGCTTTTTAGAGTCATTCCTGAGTCGTCTGTATCCTGAGCTGACCCCTGTGTCTGTGTTCCATCTATACTCTGATCCGCTCCCGGTGTCTGGTTTTCTTCTGTATTCTGACCATCTCCCGGCACCTGGCTTCCCACGGCTGACAGATCCATCTGAGACAATGCTGTCCACTGCTCTACTGTCAGATCATCAAGATCAATTCCTGTAACCTGAAGCATAGACTTCAACTGATTATCCTCCGTAGCAGTTGCCATCTTATATGGATAGAAATACATCATCATAGGTATCTGGCATGCTTCGTCAATATCATCAATATGCTCCTTACCCTCGTCTGTCATGTAATAACAGCCGTCCTGTCCCTGTTCATAATATCTCTCCCATATGTCAGCATCTTCATCATTCATGAAGCCGTCTATGACTGTATATGCTTTCTCATTGATCTTATAGGGGCTCACATGTTCAACACCATAATTCTGTATACCTGTATCTATAAGTGATGAGGTATAGGAGGGAAGTGCCAGATCGCATACCGCCTGTATGATCAACAGGACAAATATAACTATGACTGACTTCCAATATGGCTTTAAATTCTTAAAAATCTGCAGCATAGCTTTCTCCTTATTATTGTAATAGCCTTCATTAGCATTCCACCTGGTGATGGAATATATACACTCATATACACTCATATACATTCATATACACCCAGATATCCCAGCTACGGTTCTTCATTCTATCACCCGCTTTTTATACCGTCAATTAAATAAGAATAAACTTCTTATAAAATAATCCCACAGAAATAACAAAAGGGAAAAGGGTGTAAGCTACACCATTTTCCCTGTCATTGTAAATATATTTTATTGCTTATCTGCAAATACTGATTACATGATCTCCTTGATCCAGCCTTCAGGTCCTTCAATACGACCCATCTGGATACCTGTAAGAGTATCATAAAGCTTCTTAGTTACAGGACCCATATCTTCCATTCCGCTTGGGAAGCAGATCTCCTTACCATGATCATAGATCTTACCTACCGGTGAGATAACTGCTGCTGTTCCGCAAAGACCACACTCAGCGAAATCCTTAACTTCATCGAAGTATACCTCACGATGTTCTACCTTCATACCAAGGATCTTGCTTGCAACATCTACAAGTGAACGTCTTGTGATTGATGGAAGGATACTGTCTGACTTAGGTGTTACGAGAGTACCATCCTTTGTGATGAAGATAAAGTTTGCTCCGCCTGTCTCCTCAACCTTTGTTCTTGTAGCTGCGTCAAGATACATGTTCTCATCAAAGCCCTCTGCATGTGCTGTAACAATAGCATGTAAGCTCATTGCGTAGTTAAGACCGGCCTTGATATGACCTGTTCCATGAGGTGCCGCTCTATCGAAATCCGAAACCTTGATAGTAATTGGCTTTGCGCCGCCCTTGAAGTATGGTCCAACAGGTGTACAGAACATTCTGAACTGATACTCGCTTGCAGGCTTAACTCCGATTACAGGGTTGCTGCCGAACATATATGGTCTTATGTAAAGTGTTGCACCTGATCCGTAAGGTGGAACATATGCTGCATTAGCCTTTACTGTCTCTACTACTGCCTCTACAAATCTATCTTCCGGGAAAGCAGGCATCTCAAGTCTCTTAGCTGAGTCTACCATTCTTGCAGCGTTTAAGTCAGGTCTGAAGCACACGATTCTGCCGTCCTCTGTTGTATAAGCCTTGAGTCCTTCAAAAACTGTCTGGGCATACTGAAGAACTCCTGCACATTCGTTGAGTACAATATTAGCATCCTCTGTAAGACAGCCTTCATCCCATGAACCATCTTTATAATTTGATACATATCTCTTGTCTGTCTTTACATAGCCAAATCCAAGATTTGACCAGTCGATATCTTTCTTCTCCATGTCGATACTTCCTTTCAATTAAATACTTAAAATAGGATTAAATATGTTATATCACATTTATCTTGTATTTTCCATATAAGTATTAAAATTTCTATATTTTTTGTCAGATTTTTTTACATTCACTTTGTATTCTGAATTTTTTCTTCATAAAAAGAAATCCCTGTCAGACTTTTTTGCCAAAGTCCGACAGAGATCTGCTTTTATATACATTGGTGTTTTTATCCGACTGATCAGGTTATTACTCTTCTGTTCTTAATTTGCCCTCTTCGAATGTCTTAACAACCTTTTCTGATGGTGCCTTTGTTATAAGACTTACCAATACTGTTACTAAGAGACCTGCGAAGAATCCAGGAACGATCTCATAGAGGCCTGTTGATGAAGCAAAGAACTTAAACCATACCATATCAACTGCAAATCCTGCAACGATACCTGCCAGTGCTCCCTGGTAGTTAAGTCTCTTCCAGTACAGGGAAAGAAGTATTACAGGACCGAAGGCGGAACCGAAAGCACCCCATGCGTTACTTACAAGATCCATGATACTGCTGCAGCTTGGGCTATTGGCAATTATAAATGCCACAACGGAAATTATAATAACAACGATACGGCCTGCCCAGAGCATCTCCTTGTCTGAAGCATTCTTTCTGAACATTGGCTTGTATACGTCTGAGGCAAATGCTGATGATGAAGCAAGGAGCTGTGAATCAGCAGTACTCATTGAAGCAGCAAGGATAGCTGAAAGAAGTATTCCGGCAATAAGTGCAGGGAATATGGCTCTTACCATGCTGATGAATGCCTGTGATGAATCTGCCATAAGAGTTGGATCTGCACCGAAATATCTACGGGCTACAATACCTACTACAGAAGCCATTGCCACGATTATAATTGTCCATGTGCTTCCGATGATTCTTGATTTTTTCATTTCCTTCTCTGACTTGATGGATATGTAACGAACAAGGATGTGAGGCATACCCATGTATCCAAGTCCCCATCCAAGTCCTGATATTATTGTAATGATACTTGCCTTATCAAATGCTCCTGATGAAAGGAAGCTGTAATAATTAGAAGGAAGTACGTCCTCCGGTGTCACAAAGCCTGCTGCATTCATTGCAAACAATGCAATAATAGGTGCTATAAGGAGTGCTGCCAGCATAAGAAGTCCTTGGAAGAAGTCTGTCCAGCATACGGCGTTGAAGCCTCCGAGGAATGTATAAACAACAATAATAACTGAAGCACCGATCATGGCATATGACTCTTTTATCCCCATTACTGTGTTAAACAATGTTCCGCATGCCTTTATACTTGACGCTGCATATATGCAGTAAGCTATCATGAAAATAATTGCACATGCCAGCTGAAGCACATGGTTTGTAGTCATAAATCTGTTTGTGAGATACTGTGGTATTGTTATTGAATCTCCGAACTTTATTGAAAGTCTCCTAAGTCTCGGTGCTATGAATACCCACGCACATACAGTACCTATTGCAAGACCTATTGATATCCAGGTCTGTCCAAGTCCATATGCAAATATACTTCCGGGCAGTCCCATAAGAACCCAGGCACTCATATCTGAGGCTCCGGCAGAAAGTGCTGCCACCATACCGTTCATGTTTCGTCCGCCAAGGAAGTAATCCTTCTCTCCGGCTTCTCCCTTCGACTTGAAGAAGAAGTATACACCTACTCCTATTACAAGCACGAAGTACGCAATAAATGCGATCAATTCGTAATTACTCATTTTTTCTCTTCCCTTTCTCTTTTTCTC
>ERZ1034920.68-NODE-68-length-74947-cov-15.211211_pt1 | contig 74947 bp, 86 predicted proteins | sample MGYA00520688_ERZ1034920 | MGnify/ENA primary metagenome ERZ1034920 (study PRJEB33766, sample SAMN09781785) | gut metagenome | biome: gut microbiome | host: Homo sapiens | place: Madagascar | study: EMG produced TPA metagenomics assembly of the PRJNA485056 data set... | reverse complement strand
AAAATGTAAAAATATTTTTACAAACGAAGAATTGTTCTTTGACAGTTTGTCTGAATGTCAGCAATATTTTTCAGAAACTAATCATAACTTTATTACAAGACGATGCCTGGGAAAAACAAAATGTTTATATCAAAAAAAATGGGCAATAGCGTATGCCGAACAAGAATATTTTGATTTTACTATCAATAAAAATTCTACTCGCGCACAACCTATAAAAGTATTGGATACCGTAAATCAAACTAGTAAAGAGTTTCCAAGTTATACTTCTGCTGAGAAATATTATAAAACAACGCCACACGCTTTTGTAAATAAAGCATATAAATATAATGATATTTTTCAAGTTGGGCAATATATTATTACAAAAATAAAATAAAATGTGTATCGACTATGGCTGATGAATGTAAGCCAGTAGGGTGAAAAACCCGAAGCGAAAGACTATCCAATAGGATAGAAGATATAGTCAGTGCCGCAGGTAACTGTGGATAACATGTGTAGAAGTTTCCTAACTCCTGATATTTCAGGGAATGGATACAACAATATTTCAAAAGCTTTAGATTATGATTCTAAACAACATAAATACTGGGGACGTTTCAACTGTGGCGTGGTCAGTTTGAATTTACCAGATATCGCTTTTGCTTCTGGTGGAGATAAAGAAAAATTTTATAAAATTCTTGATGAACGCCTCGATATCGCACACGAAGGATTGCAAACTCGCATTGAACGAATCTCAAAAACAAAAGCACGCGTTGCTCCTATTTTATGGCAATACGGAGCATTAGCCCGCTTAAATGAGGATGATACGCTAGATGAATTAGTCCATAACAATTATGCTACCGCTTCTCTTGGATACGTTGGCGGCTATGAAATGACAAAAATCATGACTGGTGAATCTCAAACTTCAGAAAAAGGTAAGGCATTTCTTCAAGAAGTGATGCAATATCTAAATGATGCTTGCGCTAAATGGCGCGAAGAAGAAAACGTAGGCTATTCAACATATGGCTCACCCGCAGAATCGCTCTGTTATAAGTTTGCTACAAAAACACGTGAACATTATCCAGAAAAATTTAAAGAACTATTTGGCAATAAAAAATATTTTGAAAATTCTTATCATATTCCAAGTTTCCAACCAATCGATGCTTTTACAAAAATTCAATTAGAAGGAGAATTTCAGAAGCTTAGCCCAGGCGGTTGTTTATCATATGTAGAAAGTGTTGACCTTAGTAATAATGTCTCTGCACTTTATCCTGTTATTGAATGTATTTATAATAGTTGTATGTATTGTGAAATCAATATCAAAACTTCTTATTGTCGTCAATGTGGTAAACGCCAAACTATTGATGTCCATAAGAATGAGGATGGAAATACTTGGTGGGAATGCAAAAATTGCGGCAATACAGATACGAAACAAATGGATGTAGCTGCCAGAACTTGTGGGTATGTTGGAACTAACTTTTGGAACCCAGGCAAAACCCAAGAACTGGCCTCACGGTATTGTCATTTAGATGATATTTCAGAAAAGGAATTTTAGGATGAATTATTCTGCACTAAGGTCTATTGATGTGTCTGACGGTCCAGGTATCGGAGTAAGCTTATTTTGCTCGGGGTGTAATCGCCACTGCCCAGGCTGCCACAACCCAAAGCAATGGAATTTTGAATACGGCGAGAATTTTAATTCAGAAGTATTGGGCCGTATCATTGAATTGATTCAGCCCGCTCACGTTACTCGATTCTCACTCTTGGGTGGAGAGCCATGTGACCCAGAGAATATCCAACAATGTGCGGCTATCCTTCATGCTGTGAAAGATTCTAAGCCTTCAATCAAAGTTTGGTTGTATACAGGATATACTTTTGAAGAATTGGAGAAACGGCAAGACGTTATTGATTCAGAAATTCTATTCAACATAGACTATCTCGTAGATGGCCCATTCATCCAAGAGCAACGAGATATCACACTCGCTTTTCGAGGAAGCAGTAATCAAAGAATCTTTGACATCTCAAATTATCCAAAAGTGAAAGATGTCACAGAAAAATTTTAACATTCAAAGCACGCTATATTATTGGCGTGCTCTTTTTTTTATGTTATAATATTTATATCAAAAAAGGAAAGGATAAAGGATATGAAAAAACAATCATTGCTCGAATACATGAAAGATAATTTGCATGATATGCAGAAATGGTTGAAAATGATTTGGATATGTTTTATTTGCGCGGCCATTCTGATTTTCATTACTGTCTTACTCACATTTCTTTTTGTGTTTGTTCTTTATTTATTCATTTCTAACTCGACGATAATTACTCTATTTGGTACGCTTTTCTTCTTAGCTATTTTACTTGGCTTTGCACCAATAGCCATAATAGTTATCAGCTATTTTATTTGATATAAAATATAAGGAGCAAATAGGAGAAAATATGTTTAATCCTGACGAATATCCTATAGACTATGACTTTCTTTCCAAAGAGCAAAAAGACAACATCCTGAAATATATGAATGCTCTCAAAGGGAAATATTGGCGAAACATCCTCACTATGCGAAACAGCGGTGTGCGGGAATTGGAAGCTCGAAGTAATCAATATCTTGAGAATTATCGCAAACGAGTTGATGCAGCTCGTGGTGCTCTCCAAGCAGCTGGTATTTATGTTGAATTTGGGTGGCGAGGACATGGCAATGAATGGTTCCTTGCGACTTATGCCGATGCTCTTCTTCGTGAAGATGATTTTTTTGAGGTGAATGGATAATGACTAAATTCATGTATGCTATCGAGTTCTCTACCGTCAATGGATTCAATGAATCGTATCATTATCGTTATTTTGATAACGCGGAGGACGCTCTTGATTATGCCAACAAAGTTTGCTACACCAAGGAGGCTTACAATAACGAGCATTGCCCTACGGACCTTGCTTTGATTCGCATTCCTGTCGAGAAGTTCAGTGAATGGATTATGAGCAATCCAAATGAATGCGATTGGCCCATGCTTGCTTCCTGGTTCGAAATCGACAATTACGTCCGCAAATAAAAAACCTTTGTGTGCGGTCTTTGATATGCTATAATATATTTATAGCGAAAAGGAAAAGAAAGGTTTCAGTGTATGACCACTCCTGAAAAAAACTTCCGTCCGACCACGTTCGATGATTACCAGGGCCAAGATAAAGCCAAGAAGATTTTGAAGATTGCCATCAAAGCAGCTCAAATCAAAGGCGAATGTCTCGACCATATTCTTATTAGTGGTCCCAGCGGTACGGGAAAGACGACTTTGGCTAATATTATTGCCAATGAAAGTGGTCAGCCTATCAAGTGCATCAGCGGTCCTGCAATTAAAAAGGTTGACGACCTTATTGATGTTCTTAGTGAAGTTGAAGAAAATAGTATCCTATATGCGGATGAAGTGCATTCTTTGAATAAGAAACTCCAGGAAATCCTCTACTTTGCACTTGAGCAGTTTGTGATTGATACGAATATCGATGGCACTCCACTGCGTATGGATATCCCGCACTTTACTTTTATTGGTTCTACAACTGAACTTGGCGGATTGGAAGAGCCTTGCCGCAATCGCTTCCCTATCCAAATCAAGCTTGTTCCGTATTCTAATGTCCAAATGTTTGATGTAGTGGCAGGCGTGTTCAATGCGATGGGTGTCACATGCGACGACGATTGTATGGCTATGATTGCGAGGGTTTCGCGTGGAGTTCCCCGCAACGTCAATTCCTATTGCCGACGAGTTTATGATATGGCATTGGTTATGAATGATGGCGAGATTACTCAAAAGGTAGTAGAAGATACTTTCGATTTGCTTGATATCCATAAACATGGCTTGAATAGCCTCGATATGGAATATTTAAAGTATCTTTATGCGGCACGTAAGACTGTCGGTGTTGATTCTATAGCTCTTGCTCTTGGAACCGACAAAAAGAGTATTGAGGAAGTTGTTGAACCCTGGCTATTCAAGGCTCAATTTGCAACCAAAGGCCCTCGTGGCCGCAAGATTACTCAAAAAGGTATTGAAGTAATCGAATCTTTGTAGTATAATAGGGTTGAAAGAGCACAGTATATGGTTTCAGTAATGTATAATATGGTTGAAGGAGAGCCGCATATGATTTCAGTAACCGATAAATATGAAATGGAAGGCCTCTCTGAGTTTGAAGCTTGGAGTGGCGCGGCGATTCGCCTTTCTGATATGCAAGACCATCCAAAAGCTTTCGATTATATTAATTCTATGGTAGAGGATTGGAGCTTCGAACGTGAGCAGGGCGGCAACCCTCTTACCCGATGCGAAATTAACGACTTCTTGTGGTTTGATTCGGATGAATGCCTTCGCGAAGCTGGACTGTATAATCCCGAGACAGGTTTGTTCTATGACGAAGATGGCTTCGAGGGAGAAAATGAAGAGGACGAAGAGGAGGACGAATAGTGGTAGAATCTTTTTGCTTGATTCTTCTTACTATCGGAGTGCTTATCGGTATTTTTTGTTTGAATCTAACATATTACCGCTTCGAAAATAAACGGTATAAAATCGCTCTCAAGGATAGCAAGGCATATCGCAAAAGCTTGAAAGAATACAACGAAGAGTAAAGGAAGTGTTCATTGAAAAATACTACCAAGACAGAGATTCTTGTGCTTGTCATTAGCCTTCTAGTGGCCGCGGTTGGTATCTTTATTGTACTTATGCTGCCAGATAATGTTTTTAGTTGCCTTACGGCTGCCGTGTCTGGCATAGCACTTGGACGGGTTTCGGTATGGCTAGGCCGTAAGATTGTAGATTGGATTGTTGCCAATGGACGATAAGGATTTACTGCCAAATGAAGTAGTTTGGAACATGCTTGCAGCGCTCGGGATATTGTCGGTAGTGATTGTCACTGCTTTCTTACTTAGTTTGATATTCCCTAGTATCGTCGCTGAAGTATTTTTTGCTCTTGGAATTTTATATTGCGGTGTTGCTATTGCTTGTATTATTTATATCCTATATTTCATTTTGAAAGAGTGGCGGAAAAATATTTTATAGACATGCTACCTTGCTTTATGGTATAATATAAATATACCAAGAGGAAAGGAAAAAGATATGGCTAAGGTTTATGCGGTTTGGTTCGATAATTGCGAAGCTTATGAAGATAATTATATGAACGTGATTTCGGTGCATACCACTTACGAAGGCGCGGTTCATAAAATCACTTCTATTATCAAGGAGGCGGAACAAACCAATTCTTTGGTTCAACTCGATAAGATTCCTTCGTGCTTTTATAATGGCATAGCGTGGAACCTTACTCTCAAAGATGAAGACGATTGGATTTTTGAAGAGGCATACTCAATTCAAGGGTATGAGTTAGAAGCATAATAAAACCATATCACCCAAAAGGGGTTACATATGAGTCGTTCTTATAAAAAGCATCCCTATTTTTTGATGATAGGCGATAAATCATTCAAAAAAATATATAATCGCCGCATTCGTCGCGCTCATTTGGTTGATGATATAGATAGCGGCGGTTCGTATAAGAAACTCAATGACTCTTGGAATATCTGTGATTGGAAGGGCTATTATTCTTGGGAAGAGTTCAAGCGTACTAATCTTGAATTCTTTGAAGATGAAGAGAAATGCTACGCCCACTGGAAAAAGAATTTTGGAAGCAAATAATGATACAAGGTATCCTTTTTTTCGTAGTCACGTGATTGGTATTAGAACTCATTGCGGGAATAATAGGTGGTAGATTTGAAAGAGTTTTCCCTGTTACTAAGAATGCCAGCAATAAAACAATCAGCCGCAAGAGACAAAAAATAATTGCTGACCGCATTCGCGAGGGTATTGAGAATTCCGCGGCATGTGCAATTATTTATTGTAATATAGAACCTCCGAGCACAGGAGTACGCGTATCTATCGACTTGCGTGGGTTGTCTATTCCAGAAAAAGCTATCGCATATCTCGCGATGATAGATTTGTTTGGGCCAGATATCGCTAAGCAGGATGTATTTTATTCGTCATACGACTATTCGGCAAAAAATATACCAAGTGAAGAAACTAATACGATGCGAGTATATGTAAAGGATTTTGTAGAATGATTTATTGCGCATTCGATTGCTATTTCAACAACAGTTGGAATGGAGGTCTTTCTCGCAAGCATCTTGACCTCCTTGATAAGTGGACCAAGAAGTTTTGGCATTCTGCTAAAACTGGTTGCATCAGTGTAACAGTCCCACTTGAGCCGCAAACCGCAATTGAGTTCCAAGAGATTCAAGTTTATTTGTTCTACCTCGGCTATAAAGTAGTATGGCATGAGGAATATATAGAAGTCTTTTTCGTGTAAGGAATATTTCATGTGCTATAATGCTAAAGCCTGCCGCAATGCTTGTATCGATTATTACAGTTCTGACGACCTCGTTGAAAAATATACCGAAGCTTTTATGGACAAAGCCAGTCGAGGGTATATGAATTGTACGGTCCGCAATCCTCATAAGATTGAAGAGATTGAAGCTATTGCTGTTGAACTTCGTGCTCTTGGATATACACTTATTGCTACTGGAAATGGGATTTTCATTGATTGGAGTGGAGATACCGATGTTTAGTAACATCTTATTTGAAACATATATCCTGTTGGTCATTTGTTATTGCTTCGTGGCCTATGCTCGAAAGTATGATGAATTTCGATTCAAGATGTTTAAACGATATTGCGGGGTGAAGTGTTAGCTATGCGTTACTTTATCAGCGATTTACATATGAATTGCAAAAGCTTGATGGAATGGGAGCGCAAGCAATTCGAAACCATCGAAGAACATAATCAATTTATTCTTGATTCTCTCCAAGAGTGGCGCGAAAAGAAAGCAAAGGATGGCGACGAGCTTTGGATTCTTGGAGATATTGGTGAACCTGAAACGTATGGCGATTTAGCAAATATCTGTTATGGTAATTGCTCCGACAAACCCCTCGTTGAAGTTCATATTGTAATGGGCAATCATGATAGAATGGCTGATAAAGAAAGAATGGAATATTGGTTTGATTATGTTCATCCGTATTCCGTGTATTTGAGTAATCGTCTCGTAGTAAGTCATGAGCCTCTTACAGTTGACCCTTTTACTCTTAATGTGTGCGGCCATCTTCATGGAGCCACTCTTGATTCTCCCAATCATTTCTGTGTATCCATTAATGATATTGATTATAAACCCGTCAAAGAAACTTATTTCAATGGCCTCTTGGGGAAGCTACCTCCTCGTAATATGAAATTTCTTTGGGAGCCGTATGCAGACAAATATATTTTCAAAGACAAAACGCGAGAAGATATTGTGTGCGACTCTAAGTCTGGCAAGATTGATTTGTCTGCCAGCCGCACTCTCCAAAAAATGAAGCGAGACGAGCATTGGAATCTCAAAGCAGAATTTAAAACCTCCTAGTTGGAGGTTTTTTCTTTATACACGTCTTTTTCTATGTTATAATATTTATATCAAAGGAAAGGAAGAAAGAATGAAGGATTACGAACTTATCGAGGAAATGGTCGAAGAAGTCGTGAAAGCTTCCAACTATAAAGAAACCTCGGCTTGGGTTGAGAAATTCGCGGTTGCCAAGGATATGCGTTTGGATATCGATTGTGAGAATTATAACCATACGGTACTGACTGTTAAACACATGTATAATAAGAACAATGTGGAGTTTTTGCTTATCTATGGCGCATCTTATGGGTATCGTATTAGTCTTAGCGTGAATAATCGTGAGCAGCAATCAGTCCAACTCCCAGTTTATTCTACAATTCCCGCAGTTGACGGACTGATGATTTGGAATGCGATGGCAAAGTTGTATGAGGATGTTTTCGGTACATGCTACTAATAATTATCTAAGAGGAGATAATATGAACAATGAGCTTTATGATATTGCTTTTAAATATTTTGACATGGGTAAGCGTGGACATGAGAGCTATGATGTCTTCGACGGAGCTGAAGTTGACTATGCCTATTGGATGAAGAAAGATGATGGTAGATTATTCCTTATCCAACGTATTCACCTAAACGACGACGCCCTACCGCCATTTATTGCAATGTATGAAGCGGATTACGACGATAAGCTTCATCGTATCTATCACGACTATGAAGCTGCCGAGGATTGGCATACTGAGGAATGCGCTTGTCTAGAACGCCTGATTAGGGTTCTTTGTCCTGGTGCGCTCTATCAAAAGTAAATTTGGAATGAGATAAAAGAATTAGATTAAAATGTCCGCAATACATGCTGCTAATTTTATCTTATAAATCATTATCCAAGAGGAGATAAATATGGAAGAATTCTACAGTATCGCCAACAAATACTTTGATATGTGTAAACGCGGACATGAAATTTGCTGTGGCGATGACATCGAGGCTGTTGATTACGCCTATTGGAAGAAGAGGGATGATGGAAAGCTTTTTCTTATCGAACGTATTATTCTCCCTACAACATCAGGGCTATCTACATGTATGAAGATTTATAAGTGCTATGACCGACTTCATCCTATTTATTCCCCCAATGGGCCTGCTCCAAATTGGCACACGGAAGAATGTGCTTGTCTAGAGTACCTGGTAGAACTTTTTTATCCCGAAGCGTTATCAAAGTAAGTGACACCAATTCTGTCTTTGTGGTATAATATTTATATCGAGGGGAAGAGCAAAGCCTTTCCCGCGAGCTAAAAGCTCGTCGAAGGAAAGGGTAAGAAAGGGTTCTGATATGAAAAATTATGATATCGCCACCGTCCGCAATATCGTCAAGAACACCTGCGAAAAGAATGGTTTTCAGTATTGGGAAGTTCAAGATTGCCACTTCATTGTTTGGCCCAACGCAGTGCCCCACAAAAACGTTGCCTCTATTTGGATTGATGAACTTTGCTATGTTGAAGTTGTGAACCGTTTTACCGCCAAGTCTTTCGAGTTTGATGACCTGGACTACCCTTATGACCCCGACCTTGGTATGGCTATATATGAGCTTTTCGACTAAATATTCATGTTTTGTCCTCCAAGAGTAGAAGGCAGTTTAGTATGAAACCCACACAAAAGCAAATCATTGAGTTTGTCGAGGACGTTTGTGTCAATCATTGCTATAAGTATTGGGGCTTTAATTACGACGTAACCGATGTTTGGATTCCTGGCAATAACGAACTTGTAAGGATAATCCATAAAAATGATGGTAAAATTGTGGTCGCGAATTCTCGGTACGAGAATGAGGTCTTTGATGTTGACGAACTTTTCAAGATGACCGACCATGGCCGTCATTGCCTGGCAAGGGCTATTTGGCGCAAATCAATGACCGACTATACTCGTTGTGACTAAGTATTTTTTCTTTGTTGGCACCTGCCGCAAAAGGTGTTATAATATAATAAAGAAAGGGAAAGGGAAAGGTTTTCTACATGGCTTGGATTGCGGAAATTCGTTCTGATTACTTCGAAAACGCTCGTGGCAAATTTATCAAGACCGAGTATGAGAATGTCGAGTTCAATGACATTGAGGAACTTGAGAATGTTTGCCGCAACTATGAACTGGCCGCGGACGTTGACAACAATAATTGCGACGTCAAGATTATGAAAGTGTATGAGGTGAAGTAATGATTGGTTCTATCTGCGCGATTACTTTTTTCTTGGTTATTTGGTTTCTTCATAGCATTTAGGAGATAAGATGGACAACACTATCTATGGCTGGTATTGGGCGGACGTTTTCGAAGATGCCTGCGACTTCATGGATGACTATTTGGATAAAGAGACTGCTGACCAAGAGTACGATGAAGTCTACGACGTAATGTGGTTTACTGATGAAGTGTGCGGCAATGGCGTGGATGGTCATGACCATATCTACGATGAAATGGTGAAGGCGGCGCTTTTCGACGAGTATATCATGAACGAGATTGAAATCGAGTTCGGCAGGTTGGATTATGATAGGCTTGTCGGAAAAGGCATGGATGGTATTATTTATCTTGATGCGACTATTCGCTGTTGGATGCTAGGTCAGCTTAGAGCACGTCTTGAGCCGCTGTGGAACATTATGCGCTCGGAATACACTGATAAGGAGTTGGAGGATTAGACATGGCTACTTGGAATGACAAATTCAATTGGTGTTATCCTGAAGACAAATTGGCTGATTACTTCAATGATGGCTGCCGCCATGTCAGTTGGAAAATGTTCGAGAACCAAGACAAATGGGTCTATATGGTAGATGAACTTGGCAAGGGCCGCAATCCTAAAATCAAGTCCTTCAAGGAATTCGAGGATGCTTTTGATGCCGCATTTAATGATTATATTAGCATGATGCGGACCACGATGTTCTATGGATTCCTTCAAAAGTATGCGGATGATGATATCGATATTGATGAAGAGACTGCATATAGGTTGAATGACTGGCTTGGTCTTTCTGAGGAGGATGGGTATGTCGGAACAGAAGACTAATCTGTTTGAAATCTCGGATAATGACTTGAAGTTCAATGTTTGGGCTATGGATGTTATGACCGAAATTCGAGATACGCTTATCATGTATCCAAAAGCATGGACAGACGACACTAACCGAAAGGTTAAGTCTCTCGAAGCTGTAGACAGGTGCTTCGAGCAAGCATTCCTTGAAGCCTTAAGTCGCCTGGAATGCAATATGTTCTATCAGTTCCTCTTGGATTGCATTGAACATTATGGCATCGAGTTGGACGAAAAGACTCAGGAACAGCTTGACTTTTGGACTGCGCTCCGAAAATAGTTGGTCAAAATAGTGGATTATAGAGATTTGCCCAGGAGGCCGCATGGAAATCACTAAGGAAATCATCGACACCATCAATGACATGCTTGAGGACGATGTTCTGAGCTTGGACGAAGATGGCCGCATTGTAGATTACCGCGATGTAAATGTGGATATTTTGTCTACTGAATTCTGTCAAGAATATAAGGACAATAACCCCTTTTTCCGCGTTGAGAAAATCAACTTTATGGTTGGCAATGCTGAATACTTGGCGGTAAGCAAATATACAGTTATTCCTTTTGGCTGGCAAGGTGAGACAAATAATCATTGGGAAGTAGAAGATTGTAATGCCCGACTTGCCGTTGGTTATGATTATTTGTTGACATGGGACGTTATTCAAAGTTCGTGGCTAGTGGTCGGCAAGATGCCGCACAATCCTCCGATGGCTCCCCATGGTTGGGTTGAGATTCTGATTCATACATATGTTAATTCCAGCTTAAAAGTGCCTGATTTCGTGCTTTAATCAAAAATGGCTCAGGATTGAAGAATTTTTATTAGATAGGTATAATTGGTCTACTTGAAAAAATAAACGCGATTCTGGGTCAATTTTCATTTTTTTATACTTTATTTTGTATGTTGCTTTTAGATACTAATACAATATATGGTAGGTAAAAGTAGCTGTTTTTAAAGAGAGAGTCAAAATGTTGGATGATTTTACTGCCAAAGGTATGTATGACCGCATGATTCGAACTAACTTCCAAGAGGAGTTGAATTTGATTGCGGAAGCTGCTGATGATGGCGAGGAAAGTGTAATTATTCCAGTTCAGAGTTTCGACTATAAATCGTATGGTTTGCTATTTCGCTGGTTGGATGAATGTGGGTTCTCATATTCTTGTGGCGGATATTCCATTAGTAGGGAGAAGACTATTGAAGTATCTTGGACTGCGACTCCATATATAGGTTGATAGGAGTATCGTATGATTGATATTCAAGAAGCAAGGCGAGTAACTGAAATCAATAGGAATAAGCCCCCTTATCTACAGCGATGGGTTGAGAATTATATTGATGATAGTATTATGGATGCCGCATCCCGTGGACATTCCCGTCTATGCCTGCGACTTAGCAGGTTTGATAAATTATCTGATGAAGAGATTGATGCCGTGTTGCAGGCTTATACGGATTACAGTCCCAAGTATTACTCTTTAGATAGCGATAGCGAAAACGATAATGTAATCTATTTTTTCTGGGATTAGAGTATTGAGATGAATAAAATGACGGTGTTTTTGTCCAAGAGCGATATCGAATTCTTGCAGAAAGTGTATCACAGTGTAATGGATGCAGCAGACATTGGCCGCACTAGTGTGGAAGTCAAATATCCAAAAGCAAGTGAACGTTCTATCGCTCTGATAGCAGATATCTTGGAAATGGAAGGATATTCTGTTAAGATGGAGCCATGTGGTATAGGGCTGTATATAGATTGGTGTTAGTATGACGATTGCTGATAAGATAACAGATATGAAAAAAACGTCTGATGCGCTCGTAGCATTGTCTCTTTTGTGTGGAGCATATGTAGATAATGAAAATGTGTTCTCGGTTCCTCTTTATTTGATGGAGAATATTGATTGTGATGAATGGATGACTATTTTCAATATTCTTGGTCTACATGCCAAAAAAGGAGTAATTGACTACATTGGGCCGAGTATTTACGTTTATTTTAATCAACCAGAAGGAGAGTAAAAGCATGGTATTGGTAATCGGTTCATTTGCTTTCACTTTGGCATTGATGTTCGCCTGTGCCGCATTTACTGGCGTGCCTTTGTTTTATTGGCTATGCTTTTGGGCCTTCTTCTGGGTTGGTCTGGTTATGTTGTGTCAGGCATTCAACTATTATGAGCAGAAGTATTGGAAGAAGTATTTTGACGAGTATATCCAAGAGCAAAAATGAATAGGGTAGAAGCCTGCGGCCAATCGGCTGTGGGCTTTTTCTTGTAATGCGACATATATGATTTCAATATAATAATATATATATAGAAGATTAGAAGAATTTAGAAGAATGTAGGAGTAAGAAATGAATTTTATGATACCCATGGAGCCAGCTTTTTTTGAAAGCGGAAAATATAAAGTATCCACGGTAATTAAGGGATACTATCGTTTATGGAATGACTCAGACGAAGATGAATGCTTTTCTATTTGTCCGCATGAGGAAGATATGGAAGCATGGCAATTCTTGTATGAGTTAGGCATGGTGTCTTTTTATGATTATCCAGAGTGTGATGATATTTTGGAGATTGTTGGTGGGAAATCAAGTTTATTTGAATCCAATGTCGATTCTTTGAGAGTGTCGATACGGCTAGACTATCGCAATACGAATATCAAGCAATTTGTATTGGTACGCGATTATGTGGTACGATATCTTGGGAAAGATATCATCGATGGTGTTTTAGATGAATTGAGTGTTGAGATTTTTCTTCAGCTGTATAAGATGTTCAACTATTATAAGAACGTAAAGCATGATAATTTTTATTTCTCTTGTAATTACTTGGCTTCGAAGCTCGGACTGGCTTTGAATAAGCAAACCAACGAAGCTATCAAGAAGAGCTTGGAACGTTTACAATTTTTGTATTACATTGTCTATTCTAAAAATACTCGAAAAGTAAAAGGAGTTTGTCTTTCGCCTTGGTTATTGGAGTATGTTGTCAATGATGATTACAAAAAATTTATTTCTTGTACGTTTCAAAGGCATGATACTGATGAATAAGCTAAAACAAGTGTCCCTTTCAAGCACGTTAAGTGTCCCTTTGAAACACATAAAGTGTCCCTTTGAAACACATAAAGTGTCCCTTTCAAGCACGTTAAGTGTCCCTTTGAAACAACAGGTTAGTATGTGTCAGTATGTGTCAGTATGTGTTTATTATGTGTCAGTATGTGTCAATTTCATTGAGAATAAGGCAAAATGCCTATGGATGGAGTGAAGAGAAGAATCCCCATCAACCCGCAAGCTTTTGGCGATTTCAATAGAGGCAATAATCTAAAAATGGCATTGCTGTATTACTGGTTGAGAACCTTGTCTTCTTATGATGATGTAAATATGGTAGAATATTTGAGAGTAGATTTGAATAGGCCTGGGCAATTATCCTGCCGCAATGTGAGTAAAAAATTTGGATATAGTAAGAATTTTGTAAATCAATGTTTCAATGCTTTCATAGAGCATAACCTCATGGAATATAATGACAATTATGGCAGGTATGAATTTATATTGGATTTTGGTCCAGAATATGTTATAATAGATTTAGATATTCTTATCGAATTGGTAGAATATTGTATTGAAAAAGCTCCGAGAGTCAATGGAGAAGCGGTCTTGATTTATGGATTGCTGCGTCGCAAATTTTCGGTATCCAGCAAATATAAGAAGGGCTGGGTATTCTCTGCTACCAAACTTCAGAAATGGTTGGGGTATAGTGATACTACCAGGAGCGTAAGAATACAAAAGGTATTGGATGATATGGTTGACAATGGTTGGATAAGGTTTGTGAGAACCGATTTCGATAATTCACCTATCCCGCAATACGGACAATTTTTAGAATTATTGGATATGCCGCGCGAGAAAAATAGATTGGGCGCAAAGCGTCTACAATAGTCATAATAAGTTTTCCACAAAATGTGGAAAAAATGTGGAAAACTATTGAATATAATGGTGGAAAATGTGGAAAACTTATAGAAAATGTGGAAAGAGTGTATCCTCTGCATTTTTCGGAAAACGCTCAGCTCTTATTGAGGAACAGCTGAGAATAGCTAATATGTCCACCATTTCATGTTTTTATCCCTAGAAGTTATAGAGGTTTTATACACATGGCAGTAAAAAAGAAAGATACCAAAATCGCAGTGCCGATTTCCTTTGAACAAAAGGCTCGTTGGGAAAAGTTTGCCGACCAAAAAGATATGAGTTTAGCAAGCTTTGTAAGGAATTGCGTAGAAGCTTATATACACGCTTCTGAGCGGTTGAGCAAAGAACGCGGAAATGGGCGATGACCCAAGTTGTTGGATGTGCCGCACCCATCACGCGTATGTCAAGTATAATTTTTTGCCCAACAAAATTATTTTCAAAAGAAACATTTGGCCGCACAAAATTCGGCTCTGAACAGGGAAAATAATTTTCATTTTCATTTTCGTTTTCGTTTTTGGGCCGCATTTTCATTTCTAAAAATTTTCATTTTCAATTCCATTTTTCACTTTTCTCATGGCTCTTGGGTGTGTTATAATATAATCATCAAAGGGAGAGAGGAAAAAAGGAATCCTCCTCCAAGGCTTGAGAGATAAGGAATTAACTATGGCAGAGAAGATGATGCTTGCGCGCCCTAAGGCGACTCAGAAGGAAATGTTCGCTCACATTATGGAGGTTATGGCAGACGACGCGGAGGTCGTTGAGTTCTGCGAGCACAAGATTGAGCTGCTTAGCAAGCCCCGCAAGAAGGTCGTGAATACCGAAGCCATCGAGTTTGCCAAGGCAGTTGCTACCTACCTTTCGGAATGCGACACCCCTAAGACCTGTTCCGAGATTGCGGAGGAGATGGAGTGCTCCACTCCCAAAGCATCCGCGGCTCTCAAGCGTCTTGTTGCTGAGGACCTGGTTATTGACATCGCTCCCGCTAAGAAGTCTGGCCGCAAGACCTACGTGATTGCCTAACTCTATCTCCTATTGGATAGTCCAAGAGTAGAGAGGTATGAGGAATGAACTATACGTTCACGAACAAGAATGGCAAAGAGCAGACGGTGGATATTCCTGAAGCGTATATCCACCAACAGCAAGCGAGCTTGGGAATCGGAATGATGGAAGCTTGCAAGCTGTATCTGTCTGACGAGGGGTACGTGGAGAACGCGGCCATCGATGAACTCACCGCGAAGGCCACTGGTAAGTCCAAGAGGAAGAGGAAAGAGGACCCAACCAAGAGGGCGGTTATTTCTGAACTCTATGGGCTGCTTGCCAATGGAGATTTTCGCATTGAAGATGACGCGGCTGATACCGTGGATGTGATTCATCCTGAGCGTATCATCTCTTTCGCTCTTGGAGATGATACCTATACATTTACGCTAGCAAAGAAGCGCAAGCCTAAAGAGTGAGATTGGACCCCAGGGTAATTCCTGGGGTCTTTTTTTATGCGGCTAATGGTCAAATTACTATAACCTTTCATTATACCACATAAAAAGGCGTGAGTCAAGTTTCTCCTATTATTTTTAATAATAAATTTTCATGAATTGAAAGCGTATGCGACCCAATTTCCAGGGATGCGGAGCGTATAGGCCGCATAATACCTGGGCATTATAATAATTTGGTCAACCTTTTATTATACCATAGAAAAGAGCATGAGTCAAATTTCCCGCGGTATCTCCACAAAATAAAAAAGTTGCGCAACAAGTTATTTTTCTCTCCTCTTGGATGCGGAAAGCGAAAATCGCATAAAAGAAATAGGAAAACAAATTAGAGATAGCAAAGATTGATTTCGGGATTTTTATAGTTGGAGGGCGTATAGGCCCCATTTCGATGAATTTTGGGCGTATAGGCGCACGGAGCGGATTACAGCCCATATCACAATTTTCATGGTTTGTCAAGTATATTGTGTGGATTCCACACAAAATATAGACGAGCGACACAAGTCGCGCGAAGTCAAGTATATCCATAAAAACTACACAAAATCAACACAAAATAAAATATACTCAGAACCATTATAGCACAAGGGAGGGCCGCAATTGTGATGGAATTATGGATATTTAGAAACATTTAGATAACAAATTTTGTGTAAATGCGGTGAAAAAGTTGTGTGCGCTATGCTAGGGTATCTGTAAGCCAACGTGAGACGTTGTAAGCGTGTCAAACGCTTACCTGCTTATTAAAATTAAGGCTAGGACTAAATAGGGCTTTAGAATGGCTCATATAGCCGCATACGGCCAAAAAATGCGGAATATCGGCGCATTTTCGGGAATTTCGGGAGAAAATAAAAAAATTTTTGAAGATTTTGTGAATTCTCTTGACAACTGCTATGCGTGTGTGGTAAAATTTTCGGCCTCGAACTATGTTTTTCTTGTGAAAACATAAATAATTTTTAATTTTGGGTTGACAAATGAAAAATTTTGGTTTGTCAACTTTTTTTTGAAAAAATTCACAAAAAACTCAACCCGGGCGGAGCATAAAAAAGCCCCCGAATAGGGGGGCTTTTTCGTTATTCAGCGACGTATCCCGCGGGTTGGTAGGTCTGCCAAATCTGCCCGCCGTCCTTCACTTTGGGGCCGCGCTCAATGGTCCCAAATTCCTTGATACATTTTCGCGTAGCACCGTTCACGCGCTGGTAGGACGTGCCGCCCTCATTGTTCGTGAACCCCGTGATTTTCTCGCCGATCTCCTTCGACGTAACAGGACGATTTGCCTGCAAGATATAGGCTTCGACGCGCTTAGCACGTGCCATAACCTCACGACCTGCGGCAGTGTCTGCGTACTTGCCGCCCTTGCTAGGCTTGTTCATAGTTTCGGCCATGTGCTCGAGCTTTTCAATAAGTTCGGGATTATTCCACTCAACTGCGTTGAGCGCTTCAATAGCGGCCTGAATTGCGGTAGCGTTCGTGTACTTAGCCATAATAGGCCCTCCAATCACAAGCGGGAATTACTTCTTTTTCGTTCCCTTTTGGAATAACTAAAGTATAAGGGTTTGGAGTGAGTTTGTAAATACCGATTCACAAACTCACCATATTTAATTTAGGCGGTTGCCTTTGCTAGCTTGCTAGCGTCACGCCAACCCTGCCCCATTGAGTGCCGTGCTTTTTGGTGTCGTTTCATCGCCGCCAATAGAATAGCGGTTTCGTCCTCCGCATCACTCAAGGCGGTATGGCACTCTTGATACTCAAGCGTGCCACGCAAATATTTCCCTACAGTATCGGCGGTAGTGGACGGGTTGCCGCTTTTAGAAATAAATCCATTGTCGCGGCACCATTTAACATATTTGCTTGTATTGCAAATAGTGCTGCCTGCATAGTCCCAAATATCGCGCCATTTACACCCATACGGGGCAAAATAGCGACGAAACCCATTTGAGGCACATTGAATGGTAAAGTTGGTACATGATTGGTCATATTTTGCATTATACGCCCAAATGTCGCGTACCCCGTAAGAAATGACCGTTTTACAAAATACGTCCCAAATTTCGCGCGTGCTTGCAGGTATCCACGACTCGCCAATACCTGCATGGTATTGCGGCAGTTTGTCCGCATAATAAGCGCTTTTCATAAGTCCGTAGTCGTTGAATACGTCTGTATTCACGAAACTAAACTTATCCAAAATTTCGCCGTCGCGGTTTGCCACACAAAACCCAAAGTCATAGAATTTTGCATTATCGCCTAAATTCTGCGGGTTTGGTTTGCCAATGTTCACGCCCTCTGTATCAAGGACGATAAAGTTGCGGCTCATATACACTCCTTATATGTCGATTTTCAGCAAAATAATCTATATAGAATTTTCAAGGTTCCGCCTTCGTTACGTGCACAGTGTTAGGCGGCTTCTGCGTCACGTAGAACTTTTTGCGCTTCGTTGATGAATTTGTTCAGTTCATCATCGGAATAATCAGAAAGGGTAATATTTTCAATGAGCATAATAACCTCCAAGGGATAGGCGGGCGCGTTGCCCGCCTTATCGTTTACAGTCCTACAAAAGCCGCGCCGAACGCGATAGCGGCAACTAATAGAAGCGGAGCGGCGACGTAATGCCATGCTACACATCTTCCGCGCCACATCCATACCGCAAGCGCGAAGCACAATGCGGCCATGCCAAACAGTGCGGTGTAAACCATGAACATAGTGAACATTTGAAACCTCCTTACGTCCTTTCCTGACGCTGATAATATTACGCTATCGGGTAGGAGAATGCAAGGGGTTTTTTAGAAAAATTTTCCAAGAGCAGAAAAAAAATTTTTGTCAACAGTCTTCACAGAATCTTCTTATTTTTTAAGACAGACTACGCTCTCTCGCAATACCCTTTGGTTAGGTACAATTCCCGTTGATATGTTTTCTAGTCCTTCAATTTCTTCTCCTTCCTTTTGGAACAATTCAATAATAAGGCTAAGCATAACAAAATGCAAGAACCATTTTTCAATTGTGAATTTGTCTCCATAAAAAAAGCCCCTGAATAGGGGCTTGTTTCTAAAAAATAACGTCGATACAATTTGCTTCGTATCCGTCGCGGTCGATAAAATATTCCCAATCGTCGTAAATATCTTGAACCACGTTAGTACGTTCTTCCTCAGTTTCTGTTTCATCCAATTCGGGTACTTCGATTGTGTACATAATAGTGACGTCAACGGTAGTCATAACAAATCTTCTTTCTGTTTTTTAGAGTTGAACGGTTACAGTTTCCAATAGTGCCGTTAGCGATTGAATCATTGCGAAAGTGTCGCTTGCATCTATGGTAGGCATTTCGGCGTTACAAGCTTTTGAGTTCTCCCACGACGTTCTAACCTTCGCGTTATCGTCTACTAGGACGGCGTTAGAGCGCTTTGCAGCCTTGCTTTTAGGTGTACCGTAGCTGATAGCATGGAACTCGCTAAATACGCCCTTGAAATGCTTCTCAAGCCATTCTAGCTTGGCTTTACGCACTGCCTTATTGTATCCCTTACTACCTCCTTTTGCAGTCCAAGTTATCACACCTAATTTAAAACCTGATTGTTTCAGCTTTTCCAATAGGCTAGGAAGACATTCATTCATCAAGCCGCAAACTTCATAGGGCTTAGTATCTTCGGCTTGAATATCTTCTAGCCAATTAGGAACGGAATACAAAGACGCGATAGTTCCGTCCATATCGAAGTAAATAACCAATTATCGAACTCTTTTCCAATAGTGTAGAAGGTAGGCGGGAGGTTGTTCCCGCCTACTATGCGCGGTTTAGTTAATCTTTTTGCGGAACATGCGAATGTGCGTTTTGCCGCAGGTTTGAACTTTGAAGCACTCAATCTCGGGACACAAACCATCATCGCAGATAGCATAAAATGCTTTACGCAAATGGTCGCTACTAACCCACGCAATAGTGGCATTTTTGCGACAATCAGCGGCGAACGCTTCGAACATATCCGTAAAACTTGTAAATTCAGAACTGATATAGCCGTTGATAAAACCGCTAATCATTTCCGCTTCTTTTTCGGTGTAATGAAAATAGAACAGGCCATTATGCCCAATGGTGCCGCTAGTGCCGATAAAATCGCGGTAGAGTTGCGCGAACTGTTCTTCGCTCAAGTCCGCGTAGCGGCTGCGCAGCTTCTTGTATTTTTCCGTGTGCTCAAGCTCGCGGCCTTCGCACGATTTAGGATAGACGAGCTTGTTAAGTTCTTCGGCGGTGATAGTGAACATTGTGAGCTTTCCTCTCACTCTTGGAAACGCCCTTCGCGTTTCGCCTTGATTCCATTATCAACATTTCCGCCAACTACGCAAGGAGTTATTTTTCAATTCATATTTCCTACACAAATAGAAAACGGCACTTGATACATAATCAGATACCGTTACAGAATCACGAATATAATTCGCCCAAAACTTACCACGGGTATAATTGAAACGTGGGGCTAACTAATATGTTTTACTTGTGCTCATTCGCCTAAGCTCATTCGCTTATGCCGCTCATTTCATGGAGCGGCGTTATCATCAAATTATTTTTGTGTTGATAAAATGAATTCACAGAATAAACATAACGTTTATTTGTTCAAATCACTTGAACGTTTTGATTATACCATATGAAAGTTAAAAAGTCAATACTTTTTTATAAATTGTTACCGTTCTGTAAGAAAATTTTTTGTGCTGAAAATATTTTTCATTTGTGTTTTTCTTGTGAATCGCTCTTGGAATAACGCGGCGATAGCTTGCTAGCTCCCTAGCTTGCTAGTCTGATATATTGCTAGCTTGCTATTTTAGTATTTTGCTAGCAAAATAGCAATTTCGGGATATCGGGAGAAAATTGTGAATTTTTTGTGGAGATGAAAATTTTCACTTGACTTTCGCTTGCGGGTGTGATAAAATTTTCGCCCTCCAACGGAGGGCTTCTAGGAATTTCATTCCTAAAAACACCAACCTTTTATTGTACCATACCCCTTCGTTGAAAGCAAATTCATTTTTTCATTTTTCTTTTTGTGTCTGATTTTGATTTTTGTTTTCAAAAACAAAGGCCGCGTAGAGCGGCCTTCATTTTCTTTTCTATTGTCGATTGATGAACTTTTTGAATTTCTCCAAAAACTCTTTTTCATCTTCTGCTTCGATGTAAGAATTAAATGCGTGGAAGAATTGTTTTACTCTCAAGGTTCCATCGCTGAATGGTGTTAGTTCGCAGGTAATATAAGGGCTGCTCATATCTTCCAATTTGCGAACGCCACAAATAATGCACTTACCTTTTGCCATGTTTTCCAAGTAACCGTAGCGGGCTACACAGTTGTGTTGTTTTTCGCCCTCCGTTTCGAACTCTTCGGGTGTTCCAAGAACCACAACACCCAAACCATTGCAAGAAAATTTATTGAGCCATGAATAGCTTTCGGCAGCCTTGCGCAAGTTTTCAAGCTTCGCTTTTTCTTTGGCGATTCGAGCTTGCTTTCTCACGCTTGCCATTTGCGCAATAATGTTGCCTTTGAACTTCGGTTCAATGCCAAGAGTTTTGCAGTTGTCTACGAACTCTTCTATCGTATTGACAACCGCTTGTGCAGAAAATACCTCCATCATATCATCGATAATCGGCTTTGTGAGCAGTTGAATAGCAAAATCGGGATACTTTGCCAAGTATTCATAGGCTACTTCTTTACGCCTATTCATTAAATCATCATCGATAGCGGGCAAAATGATACCACGGAGACGTTTGTAGTTTTTAACGGATTCGATAACATTGCTTCTTTCCCTGTCGTATGCTATAGCCTTGTAAAATACGTCATCGTCGCAATTCGTGACTTCAATAAGTGCGCGAATATACTTGTGAAACTGTTCGAAGTCTGCTCGCTGTCGCTTCGAATCAGTTATTAAATTACAAAACAGTCTGCGAGCGGTCAGCCAAGTTTCACAGTGATTTTCTACCCGTGCAACTTTACGCACCTTTTCCAATGATTCAAGGTCGTTCACAATATCCATGTGGTTTTTGGCTATAGAAAGCGGATATTCGATATCGCCGTCATTGTACTTGCTTGCGTACAGAATCAAATCATAAGCAAAGTGTGCCATATTGCCCAAGCAGCTAGCAGTTTGGTATGTAGTGACGCTTGAGCAGACTTCTGCGTTATAGACAGGCTTGTGCTTTAGTTTCGTGCCATTCAAGCCATATACCACTTTGTAGCTAGTAGCGCGGCAGGTTTTGCCTTCTTCATTGCTCACAGTATAGAGCTTCGTGTTTTCGTCAAACGAAATAACAGACCACATATCAAACAACCTTCCTTTGTTCGGGTACGTCCATATAATAACACGGGTTTTCGGCTTATGGTCGTATATCCACAACTTCAACACATATGGTACTATATGACCATGGGGTTATGAATGCGGGGTGGATAGCTCCACCCCGCCCGTTGTGGTTAATTAAGCCACGTTGCAACAATAGCACAGATAGTGACCATTTGAGCATTTAGCCAAGCATTATGTTCACTTTCGGCGAGTTGCTGCGCAACATTGAACGCGTCTTTTAGTGAAACACATTCATAATTGTAAGACGCTGCAGTCTGTTCGCCCTCCACGTCCACGAAAGAAACCCAAAACATACGCTCGCCTGAAAACGTACCCATGGTCAAACAAACGGTGTATGAGAACTCGCCGTCGCATGTGTTTGCGGCGGTGTAAGTGGTGGTGTTGATGATGCCCTTCATAGTCTTTCCTTCCATGACGTGGAACAACCTATCCGTTCTGTTGCCTTGAATTATAGCACAACAAAAACGCGCGTAGCAGAAAAAAGTTGCAAATCTTGTGACAAGTGCAAGAAGATGTGTGTTAAACCAGTCACGTTGCAAGGGAACGCCCACGCGGCGCACCAGCTCAACCGAACGGGCGCGAGCTACCTAGTTGGAAGGACTAGTTACCATGAAAGCTACCATCGCCACGCGCTGCCCGAACCCGAATCGCCCCGCCTTGTGAACGCCATTACTTTTTGCGGCGAGTGCGACGCGCCGATGCTTGAAAACGACATTGCAATAATCGACAAGGACGGCGTACATGTGGGGCTTGTGTGCGCTGCTACTCGCGCGGTGTGGAAATGCCGTCGTTCGAGTAACCCTTGGCTAACCCCTCCCGTGAGGGGGGGGGGTGTTTCGGGAAGTTGTGGAGATTTTGTGAAGATGGCGGCTGCCCCGAGCATTCCACCCGACACGGAAAAATTTTGAATTTCGGATACAACCAACTTTACCAGACACGACACATTTTTGAACCTGGGGCACAATCAGTAATTGAAACATTGGGCCGCACTCACCTTCTTACTTTTTCCTCTTGGATAACATTTAAGCGCAAGCAAGCGAACCAGGGTGCTTCGACGAGCGAAGTGAGAAAGACGCACCCATTTTTATCCCTGTTCCCTGGGCAAAATACTATACAATCCATATCCTCTTATTCTCATAATAATGTAATCTTTTTTTCGATTTATGGTTGACATTATTCTAGCCATATAGTATAATATAGTCTATCGAATGAGAAAATCCTATATCGAAAGGTTTATATATTTTGAAGCTAGATTTTTCAATCAAGACCAAGAATGGTCGTGCGGCATATGTTGATAAAATGCTAAAAGAGAATCCAAGCATGTCTCGCCAATACAAGGAATATATTTCAGATTATCTCCTTTTTGTGGCGGACAAGCAACAGACTAAATTGGAGCGTGAAGAGGAGAATCCAATCATCACGCGCAATCGCGAGGTGACGGTAAACAAGCGTCAAATGTCTTATGAGGAACTTGTCTCTAAGCTTGAAAACGGTGAGGATGGAATCTATGCCATGATTGCTAATGACAAGAATCAAATCATGGACCACAAGGAAGCAATTACCGACGCAGATATCGAGAAAATTCCTGGCCTGAAGGAGCAGATGAACACAATCGAATCGCTCAAGAAGCAATTCGATAATGCTCAGGGGTATGCCAAATATGCGCTCAAGCGCCAAATAATTGAGACTTGGCAGCAAATTTACATCATCAAGGCATCTTGGAAGGGCGTTCCCAAAAGTCGAGCAACCAACCAAATCAAAAATTTCGCTCGTATGCCGCTGCCAGAACATGTGTGGCTTAACGAGGACAATATGCCCGAGTCGGATTGCGCAATCAACCTTTTCAATCCCACCCCTGTTTCATTCCTCTTATGCTATTACTCGCAGCTAAAGCAGGAATGCGAGGATGACCTTCAGTCCGATATGCACTGGTTGCTTATCGATTTGGAGAATCTAGCGGTCGAGGCCATTCAAGAGAAAGACCCAATTTTATGGGAAATCCTTCTCCGCAAAGTCGATGGTTATACCAATACCGAAATCAAGGAGATGATTGAAAGAGATTACGGCGTTGTCCACAATGAGCAATATTACTCAACCTTGTGGCGTAAACGTATTCCGAAATTGATAACAGAGCAGGCATCCAAGAATTGGCTTCTGTGGCACTACACCACGGAGGAGTATGGCAAATGGAAAGTATGCGGCCAATGCGGCGAAACGAAACTCGCCCATCCAATGTTCTTCACACGCAATAAAACTCATGATGGCTTCTATTCCATTTGTAAGGAATGCCGCTCTACAACCGAATAAAATAGAAGGAGGATTATGGCAACTTCTACCGTGAAGCAGACTTGCGTAAAATGCGGTAAAACGATGTCGGAATCATTTTTCTTTTCGAAAAAGAATGGAGAGCGAAGCACTATGTGCCGCGATTGTCTTACGATGTATATTGACAATCGCAAGCCCTCCACTTTTTTATGGATTCTTGAAGATTTTGATTTTCCGTATGTCGAAGACGTGTGGGTAAGTCTCGCGAATAGAGTATACAAGCAAGACCCAGCCAACTTTGGTCCACGTTCAGTTATTGGACGCTATTTCCGCACAATGAAGATGGTCAGTTGGCGGGATTATTCTTGGGCCGATTCAGACCGATTGAATGCGGAAAGACAGGGTAAGCGAGAGCATGTGACAGCCAATAGGCGTGAAGCATATCTCGACGAAGAGAAAGAGCAAAAGCTTTTAGAGCAACTTGAGAAAGGCGAAATCAGCCAAGCCCAATATCAGACTTTGAGCGCTCGATATTCATTTGACCACAATGAGATGGACAAGAATCCCAATGTAATTGCTTCAGACCCCGTTGCTAATATTGCGGAATCTACAGAGGAAGAAGATTCACCTCCTGCTCAGACTGAAGATTCTACACTTCTTACACCTCTTGGAAAGAATGAAACAGAATTAGATATTGGTGTTGTTGAGGATAAAAAGCCAGAATTTTTAGAAACTATAGAAATCAACGAAAATGATATTATCTCAGAACTGACCCAAGAGGATATGAAATATCTCGCATTGAAATGGGGTATGGCTTACAAACCTGCAGAATGGGTCAAACTTGAGGAAATTTATAAGAAATATGAATCTGAGTATGAGCTTAATGTAGACCGTGCGGAAACTCTCAAATCTATCTGCAAAACTAAATTCAAAATGGACCAAGCCATCGATATTGATGATATTAGGTCATACAAAGATTTGTCCGCAGTTTATGACCAATTGAGAAAATCAGGCAAGTTTACTGAATCGCAGAATGTAGAGCAACAGAAGAGAGAGATTGACTCTATTGGAGAATTGGTTCAATTCGTTGAGAATAAAGGCGGTATTATTCCTAGGTTTGAAAATCCCGAAGAAGAGCCGCAGGATAAAATCGATTTTCTTATCAATGACATGAAGAATTATGTCAATAACCTCGTGCGGAATGAGCTTGGCCTTGGTTCATTGATTGAGTCCTATGTTGAAAAATTGCGTAAGCAGGAAGTCAAATCTGCGGAAGACCTTATCAAAGAGGGTATTAAGCTGGAGGAGCATGACCAAGTTACTCAAGAGGAAGCAGAGGAATTTCAAGAATTTCAAATGAGCGAAATCGAGGACGAGAGCAGAAAGTTGGTGGAAGCTTTTGGCTCTTTCTAATTTACTTAGTTTCATCAATGAGCGAGAAAAGGCAAAAAAGGAAATCTCGAAGAAAGAAGTCGAGGATAAACTTGGAGCTTACCAACGTATTATCTCCTATTGGAGACGCTATCCTGATAAATTCATAGATTTTCTTTGCTCACTCAATCCAAATAATAAATTTAAATTTTATCTAGTTCAACGAATTTATCTAAGAATTGCTTGTCGCTATCGCAATATGTATGCGGTTTTTAGTCGTGGATTTTCTAAATCATTTCTTGCTGTTCTATCTCTTATGATAAAAGCTGTCTTGTATCCAGGAGCCACATTGATTGTCGTGGCGGAGGGTAAATAAAGTATAATAGTAATAATGCGAAAAGTGGGGTATCCGACTTTATGACAAACAAAGTGTATAATCAGTTTATACCAAATTCTACAAGAAATAATTGTTTTGAAAAAATTGAAACAGAAGAGCAAGCTTATTGGCTTGGTTTTTTATATGCGGATGGCTATGTAGCGTATCAAGATTGGAGCAATCAAATTGAGCTTACTCTACAAGAAAGTGACTACCATCACCTAGAGAAATTTCGTAATTTTATTGGCAATAAAAATGTTTTACAATATCGACAAAAACAAAAGGCATATCGTTATAGTTTTAAATCAAAACAAATCAAAGAAAATTTGATATCTTTAGGATGTACTCCTAGAAAATCTCTAACTTTGACTTTCCCAACTAAAGAACAAGTCCCAGATAATCTGCTGCGGCATTTTATTCGAGGATATGTTGATGGCGATGGTTGTTTGACCGTTTATTCTAGAAAAAATAGTATGCGGATAGAAATATTGGGAACGATGGAATTTCTCAGTGGACTACAAAAGCGTTGCAATTTATTTCAGTGTAGAATTTATGCTAAGCCGCCAACGAAAATTTATCGAATTATGTTAGGCAAACAGACTACTGTAAAAATAATTTGTGACTGGTTATACAAAGATGCTTCTATATATTTAGATAGAAAGTATCAAAAATATTATGATTACTATTATAATGCCGTTCAATAAAGTGATTTATTGAATAATTAGCGCGGAATAAAGCGGGAATCCTGAAATGGCAACCCGAACCGAAGGCTAGCTTCAGGCTAGTCAGGGGCAACGCATAGGTAGTGAAAAGATATAATCTACCCACGAGGCCGCGCCTTCTCTGTGTGAGAAGAAAAGATATGCTGGTCTGATGCGAATAAGTAAGCATTAGAAGTAAAAGATAAAAAACTTTTACGATAACAAAACGAAAGGTCAGTCTTCTTCAATCCTTGCTTCGAAAATGGAAGAGATATGCCAGCTTATTCCAGCTTTAGCGATGGAGATTGAATGGGATACGAAAGGCAAAATTGTAAGAACCTCGCAAACAAAAGATGAGGTAAGTTTCCGATTCAAATGCGGAAGTGTAATTAAGAATGTCGCCATGTCATCCAATAGCCGTGGTTTTCGTGCGCAAGGGGTTCTCACAGAAGAGGTTGCGACAATTACAGACCAGGCCAAGTATGAGGAAATCGTAGCTCCTATGTTGGTTATCTCTCGCAAAATCAATGGTGAAATTGACCCGAATGAAGTATTGAATCAGAACGCTATGTACGTCACGTCAGCAGGCTTTAAAGGAACTTACGCTTATGATAAATTGATTGACTGCCTATGCCGCATGGTTGCGGATGATGGCAGTTATGATAGCTTTATTTTCGGAGGCGACTGGCGCATACCTGTTATTGAAGGACTCCAGCCAGCCAACTTTATTCAGCAACAAGAAGCTGGCAATTCTATGGATGAATCTGGATTTGAACGAGAGTATAAACGACTTCTGTACTCTATAAATTTTATAAATTGCTGGGAACTCCCTATGGGACAATCAGCAGCCTAGAAATGGGTTCAACGACTATTGCGAAAGCAAGTATACGACAAGCGTTGGTCGTAGAAAAATAAAACAATATACTTCTTCTACATAAGAAAGGAAGTGTTAGTTATTTATGATGAAGCAAATTATCATTGATAACCAAGTCACACCTTACTATTTACTGATAAAGGAGAATGTTATAATTCTAAAACTGATAACTATTTAAAAGGACAGATATCAAATAGTGGTTATAGAAATTATAACATTTCTATTACTCCAAATGATAAAAAAAGATTCTATGCGCATCGTTTGGTAGCGCAATTTTTTCTCAACGGAGGTTTGCCTATCCCAAAGGGATATGAAGTCAATCATATTGATTGCGACAAAATGAACAATATGCTTGGCAACTTAGAGATAATCACTTGTAAACAAAACACTCAGCACGCTATTTCTAATAAACGGAAAAAATATAAAATTGTTTATCAATATAACGATAAATTACAAATAATAAATACATTTTATAATATTTGTGATGCAGTGAGCAATACTGGAATTAGTCGTAGTAAAATTGTGGCTAATTTAGGGGCTAAAAAACCCTCTCTAACAAGCGAAGGACATTATTGGTCTTATAATAGCCAATTGACTTTCTCGGATATTAGTGTTGCTACAAATCAAGGTATCTCTAAGAAGGTTGCTCAATATACTCTTGACGGCGTTTTTGTTAGGGAATATTCTTCTTGCGGCGAAGCGAAGCGTATAAACTTTCCTGACATGAAACGTGGGACTGGTCATATCTCCGAATGTTGTCGAGGTAAAATAAAACAGTATAAAGGTTATGTGTGGAAGTATAAAGATGATATAGTCTAATCTGTATAGCAATATACAGTCGTAAGATACAGCAAAGTAGCGTTTGTTGTAAAATATAAATAGGAAGTATCTGGAGTGGAACCATTGAAGGCGCGTTTTTCGATATGAATCGTTTCGACAAGCACCGTATTATCAATTTAGCATCCAATTGCTATGATAATGGAATTTCGAAGCGTCGAGATGGCGGATATTATGTAATGGGTGTAGACGTAGGACGTTTGAATTGTCCTACAGAAATCATTGTCTTAAAAGTCCAACCAACTCGTTCGCAAAGCGGGTCAAATATCGACGTGAAGCAAGTGGTGAATATTTTCACTTTAGAGGATGAATTTTTCGCCAAACAGGCAATTGAAATCAAAAGGATCTTCCATCGATTTAAGTGTGATATGTGTGTAGTTGACGGAAATGGTCTAGGTGTAGGTCTAGTAGATGTATTGATTACCGACCAGTATGACCCCGATACAGACGAGCCTTTATATAATATGGGAATTGCTAATCTTGATGATATGGCAGAAGACACCCGTAAAATGTATAAAAGTTTTGAGACTCCAGACACAATTAAGAATTCCTTGTGGGTTATGAAAGCGAATACTGCTATCAATACAGAATTATATTCATATTGCGGCAATCAGCTGAGGGATGGCAAACTCAAATTTTTGATTGATAGCAATACCGCCAAGAATAAATTAATGTCTCAGTCGCAAGGACAAAAAATGACTCCAGCGCAACGCGCAGACTATTTGCGGCCATATGTTGAGACAGATATCCTCAAAGACCAGATGGCAAACTTGGTCCAAGAGAACGAGGGTGCTAACATCATTTTGAAGCAGTCAAATCGAAAAATCATGAAGGATAAATTTTCAGCTTTGATTTATGCGCTCTCTTGGTGTAAGCACAAAGAAGACCATCGCAACAAACGAGGAAAGCGAAATATCAGCGACTTTATGTTCTTCTCAAAGCACTAAAATTTTTTGATTTTTTGGACAAAATAGTGTTAGGGTGTCACGCATAAATTTATAACCTAATAGCAAACATATTGGGTTTGCTATTGGTAAAGGAATGGTGAATATTATGCGTGACTCTCGCGGAGAGATAAAAATTTACGATATATTGACCAAATATGGTTTACCTTTTGAAGAAGAATATGAATTCCCAGACCTGGTAGGATATTGTGGCGTTCCATTGCGGTTCGACTTCGCGGTATTCGATGATGATGGGAACCTTGATTTCCTTGTGGAATATCAAGGTAGGCAGCATTATGTGCCAGTGTCGAAGTTCGGTGGCGCTAAAGCAGTTGCTCGTCAAAAAGAGAATGACATAAAAAAGAGGAAATACTGCTTGAAACATAATATAAATTTGGTGATTATTCCATACTATGACGAGAATAAATTGTCTTATGAATATATTATGCGTGCGGCAGGATATGATTTTTAGGAGGTGAGCTTTGGCCGCCGTAAAGAATAAAGTCGATAGAGATTATCGTCTCGTGACTTCTAAAATGAATGAAGCTCCCGCAATGGACTTCAACAAAATCGCGGTTGGTGGAAAGACGCTTTCTAATGATGTTGTCCTCGACCTTGAGCGAGCGCGTCTCAATGAGCGTTTCAGCCGACGCAAACTTACTAAAGAAGATGTGGAAAAAGCGATAGAGCGGAAAAACATTGTTGAGCTTCGTCGTATTTCCAATCTTTTTTTCGCCAAAAGCGGTATTTACTCACGTTTGTGCCGTTATATGGCATATTTATTCAAATATGATTGGTTCATCACACCCGTGCGGCTTAGCACGACGGTGAAAGATGCGAAAGTCATAGAAGGATGGTATAAGTCCTCTCTATATCTAGAGAATAGCAAACTTAAACGTAACTTTGGCGATATAGCTCTAAAAGTAATTAGAGAGGGCTGTTTCTACGGTTATCGCGTGGACCAATCAACAGCGAGCTACTTACAAGAGTTGCCCGCGAACTATTGCCGCAGCCGTTATAAAATCAATGGACGAAACGCGATAGAATTCAATATGAAGTATTTTGATGATGCTTTTTCCGATACTGCCTATCGAGTGCGAGTCCTCAAGATGCTTCCAAAGGAAGTTCAACAGGCATATGTGAAATATAAAAATGGAACTTTGCCGCTCGACTTCCGTGGAGACACAAATGGATGGGTGTTGCTCGATCCAAAGAAGACAGTGAAGTTCAATATAAGCAACTATGACGCACCATTGTTTGTTTCTGTTGTTCCAAAGCTATTGGATTTGGAGGAAGCGCAGGATTTAGATAAAAAGAAAATGCTTCAACAGATTTTGAAAATCATTATCCAAAAGATGCCGATTGATAAAAATGGCGAATTGATTTTCGATGTTAGTGAAGCGGCGGAATTACACCAGAATGCGGTTTGCATGTTGGGTGATGCCGTAGGCGTGGATGTTTTGACAACATTCGCGGATGTTGATGTGGCTGACCTTTCAGATAAAGGAAATGTTTCATCAGTTGACCAACTGAATAAGGTTGAACGCGCAGTTTACAACGAGGCTGGCGTTAGCCAAATGCAGTTCAATACAGAGGGAAATATTGCGCTTGAAAAGTCCATTGCCAATGATGAAGCTACTATGACGGATTTGCTTTTACAATTCGAAGAGTATGCTCAATCGCTTTTGGAGCCATTCAACAAGAATCCTAAGAAATTAGAGTATAAAGTTCAAATGTTGCCTACGACTGTCTATAATTATAAAGATTTGTCTAAGCAATATAAAGAACTTACCTCTATTGGATTCTCCAAACTTTTGCCGCAAGTGGCTTTGGGTCAAAATCAAACTACAGTCATTATGACTGCTATCTTTGAGAATGAGATTATGGGGCTGAACGATTTGTTCGTTCCTCCGCAATCTTCAAATACCCTTTCTGCAAACGGCGGAAGTTCTTCTGGTTCTTCTAAATCGAACGGTAACTCAGATGGTCAAGTTGGACGGCCTGAAAAGCCAGACGAGAAGAAAACAGAAAAAACAATTGCTAATCGAGAAGCGGAGGGTAAAGAGTAATGGATGACGCTATGGATGATTTTATAGGAACCGTTCATGGCCGTCTTACCGTTATTGAAAAAACCGACCAAAAAAGAAAAGGCAGCGGTCCGATATACAAATGTATTTGTTCTTGCGCTGAACACAATATTGTTTATGCGACTAAGGGTGATTTAAACTGTAAAAAAAGACCACGACGTTCTTGCGGCTGTATACGAAAAGAAAAATTAGCTTTAGAGGGACAGAAGAAAAGTCGATATAAAGTTGGTGATATTGTTGGCGTTTGGAAGTTATTAGAAAAAAACAGATAAACGAGTAGACAATAAAATTGTCTGGAAGTGCCAGTGTCAAAGATGTGGTTTTGTTCGAGAAATTCCTACCTTTGAATTACGACCTTCAGGCATAATTGTATTATGCCAATGTCAAAAGAAGTTGTCTCACGGCTCGCATGGAGAAACAAAAATTATTGAGCTGCTTTCTAATGCTGGTATTGACTTTGAGCAAGAATATAGCTTTTCTGATTTGATTAGCAATGATAAAAAATTGCGTTTTGATTTTTATTTGCCAAAGCAAAATTATTTGATAGAGTTTGATGGACGGCAACATTTTCCCAATGGTCAAAATACATATTGGGATGGGAATGATACTTATGAAACAATTCATAAGCGGGATATGATGAAAAGTGAATATTGTTTGACTCACAATATTCCCTTAATTAGAATTCCTTACACTCGTTTATCCAAAATGACTTTATCCGATTTGCTTTTGGAAAAAAGTGAATTTGTTGTAAAGGAGGTGTAAGTTTGATACGTAATAAAAGCATTCCTGTTGAAACAATTGATGGTGTTGAATTTGTGAATCTTACATCCTCCGATATAAGTCCACAAATTTCAAAATGTGAGATAAAAGTTTTTTATATTGGCAAAAATCGTAATGGTTCATATATAAGCAAAGAAACAGCTTATGAAATGGCAAAAACATTGCGGTGTGTGCCAATTGTAGGTGTTTTTAATAAAGACAAAGAAGATTTTGGCGATCACGGAGAAGTGATTCACATTGAAAATGGAGAAGTAACTTTTTCTTGCGCCACAATTCCCTACGGCTTCGTTGCTCCTGACGCTGATGTCTGGTTCCAGAAGTTTATTGATACTGATGAATTCGGCAATGATGTCGAGCGTGAGTATATGATGACTACTGGATATCTTTGGACTGGTCAGTATCCTGAATTGGATAAGGTCATCCAAGAGGGTCAAGGTCAATCAATGGAACTTGGCGAAGATATGGACGGCCATTGGGCAACTGACAATAGCGCGGGAGTTGAATTTTTTATTATCAATGACGCAGTTTTTACAAAACTGTGCATTTTAGGTGATGATGTTGAGCCTTGTTTTGAAGGGGCATCAGTTGAAGCACCTCAAGTGAGCAAAGAATTTGCGGCCAATAACTTCAACCGCACTCTTTTCTCTATGATGAATGAACTGAAACATGCGTTAGAAAATAAAGGAGGGTCGGATATGCCTAATGAAGAAATTCAAGTTGAGACTGAGGAAACCACTGAATTCACGGAAGCTGAGGAAAATCAGGTTGCGGCTGTGGAAACTGCTGCTGAGAGTGAATTCGCTGAGGAAGTAGTTCCTGAGACTGAACCTGAAGAAGGCAACGACACTGCTGAAGAATTTGCCAAGAAAGACGACGAGGATGATGACTCTGACGAGTCTAATGACGCTGCTGAATCTGACGAGGAAGATTCTTCTGACGCTTCTGACGAGTCTGATGACGATGATGAAGAGGATAAGAAAAAGCCAGCTGCCAAGCACGCGCTTGAGTCTGAGTTTGCTGACCTCCAAGCTCGCTATGATGAACTCGCTTCTGAAGTTGAGGAACTTCGCGCTTTCAAACTTGCTCGTGAAAATGCGGACAAGGATGCTCTTATCGCCAAGTATCACATGCTTAGTGACGAGGACAAGGCTGAAGTTGTTGCTAATAAAGAGAAGTATTCTCTCGATGAAATCGAGGGTAAGCTTGCTCTTATCTACGTTCAAAAGAACGTTGATTTTGAGACTGTAGATGGACAGGTTGAAGAAGATGCTGAGGCTTCTCCTGTTACTACATTCTCTCTTGAAGATACAAATGAAACTGCGGACGAGGCTGATGCTTTCTTGCTGGCGCTCCGTAATACAAATCTTTTCTAAAAGGAGGAAAGAATAAATGGCAATCACAATTAAGCGTGCTGATGATGCTATCGTCGGTCACGACAATTTTGCTGTTCTTGAACCTAACCATCTTTCCGCCCCTCGCAATGGTGGCGTTTATGGTCAGCTTCCTGCCGATAAAAGCATCGAGGTTCTAGAGCAAGGCACTTTTGTCAAGTATGACTATGCTGCTGGCAAGTGCGACTTTGACGGCGAGGGTCCTTGGATGCTCGTTTTTAACGAGGAAAAGCTCTATGACGAGCGCAAGCAGATGCACTGCGACTTTGCTCTTCAGAAGTCCAACTTCTACGATGGCATTATGACTCCTCGTGTTTTCAAGCCTGTTGCTGGCGACCTTTTCACCACCAATTGTGTCAAGGATGGCGAGTATAACGTTGGCGATAAGCTAGTTCCTGGTGCCAAGGGCATTCTCGAAGCTGGCACTGCTGAAAGTGCTACCCTTATTTGTAAGGTTGTCGCTGAGACGACACTTCCCGAGGGCCAGAAGGCTGTCAAGCTACAAGTTATCAAAGCGGAATAAACAGAAAGGAGAATACAGTATAATGGAACTTATGGAATTCAATGACCTTCAGAAGCTTGCTAAGGCTGCTTCTCGTAAGACTGCTCTCACTTTCTCCGCTAATGGTGTTGAGCAAAAGTTTTCTGCGGCTGATGTTGATGGAGTTCTCCGCGACCAGTTCGCTATGCTCACTAAAGACTATTACACTTTCAAGCGCAATGAGCTTACTATCTTTGAGCTAATTTCTGAGACTATCGACGAGGTTCTTCCTAAGAAGGTTATGGCTCAGTATGAACGCTTCGCTGAGGTCAAGAGCATTGCACAGGGCGATCAGGCTGTTTTCAAGCTTCGCATTACCGAAGCTGCTCGCAAGCGTGCCAAGACTTTTGTTACTCGTGTCGGTCTTGCTGGCCGTTATGAAACCATGATTCTCGGTGGTCGCGAACTCACCGTTGCCACTAGCGCTATTGGCTATGCCATCCGAATTGGCTTCGAAGAGTTCCTTGATGGCCGTTATAGCTTCGCTGACTTCACTGAGGTTATGCTTGAGGGTATGAACGAGTTCATCTATGCCGAAATCGCAAAGGCTCTTGCCGCTTCTATCAAGCAGCTCCCTACAGCTAACGTCTATGAGGGTGCTGGCTTTGACGAGACTGCTATGGACCAGCTTCTTGCTATCTCTGACTCCTATGGTGCTGGCGCTTCTACCATCTTCTGCACCCGCGAGTTTGCTGCCAAGATGCTTCCACAAGACAAGTTCATTTCTGAGGATATGAAGAACGCTCTATGGCGCGAGGGTATGCTTGGTGATTATAAGGGTCACACCGTTATCGTTCTTGAGCAGTCTATGGCTGATGAAACCAATGCCAAGAAGGTTCTCGACCCATCTCAGGCTTATATTTTCGCTAACTCTGGCGAGAAGCCTGTCAAGCTAGTCTTTGAGGGTCAGACCGCGGTTCGTAACGTTGAGGGCAACGATGACTGGTCAACCGACCTCCAGACCTACATGAAGTTTGGCGTTGCGGTCTTCACCAATCCTTCTATTTGCGCTTACAAGAATACCGACCTCAAACTTGAGACTCGCTAATCTTACCTCTTGGAATGAGCGCAATCGCAAAGGTTGCTAATCTTTATTTATAGAATAAGGGGTCGTATTATGCGGCCCCTTTTTTGTTTGGATATAAAAGGAGAAAACTAATGTCTGATAATGCTAATTATGTTGCTGATAACACTGTAGTGGCTATTGAGAATATGACCTCTTACTATAGTGGTTATACTCTCGATACTGGTGTGAAGCGTCGTATTCCTGGTTATGGTCGTCTGAATGTTACTGCTGAGGAAATTCGTCAAGCCAATTATGAGCATGGCAATTATATTTTTTTGAATAACCTGCGTATTACTAATAATGCTCTTGCTCGCGAAATTGGCGTTTCCGATGATATGATTGAATATCAATGGACTGCCGAAGATATCAAAGATGCTTTGACAACTAGCGATATCGCTGTATTTCTAGATGCTATGGATTTTGGTCCAGAGGGTATCAAGAATGAGTTCGAGAAACTTGCTGTTGAGCTTGAGATTACTGACGGTGCTCGTAAGGAAGTTCTCAATAAATACTTCAATACCGATATCGATGCCAAAATTCGCAATAAACATGCTGCCGAAGAGACTGACGAGGACGAAACTCCTGCTGAAAAGCCTAAGCAGCGTCGTACTGCGACTAAGACTACCGCTTCTGGAACAAAACAGCGCCGCACAGCCGCCAAGCCCAAAAAGGAAGAGGCTGGCACAACAGTTGCCACGGATGAAGTCGCTGAATAAATAAAATAAGGAGGTATATTAGGATGACTGATAACATTCCTGCCACACCTCTGATTCCTGCTCAAAAGAAGCCCACGACTTTTCAAGAAATGTATGATTTCTTCCTCAGTGGTATTACCGATGATATGTTCATGGAAATGACAAAAGAGGACACAGAAGCGATGTTACAAGAAATTCTCGTAGCAGCTGTTCCTCGATTCGAATTTCCAAGGTGGGGGCATCCTTTTGACCTCGATTTAGAGAACAAGGTCTTTACGACCGCTCTAACTATAGAAGAAAAAATTATTATTCGTTACTTCATGATTAGCGAATGGCTTAGTTTTCAACTTGCTAATGTAGACTTGGTTCGACAGAAGTATTCATCTTCTGATTTCTCTTTTACGAGCCAAGCAAGCCATATGAAACAACTTACGAATTTGAAACAAGAGTATGAACGCCAAGCATTCCATATGCAGCGCCTATATTGCCGTCGTAGGCCAGACAAGAATGGTATAATGCGTTCTACTTTCGCGGATATTATGGAGCCTGCTAAATGGCGATGATAGTATTTGAAGATAACAAGGAAGCCTATCCAATAGATGATGATATTTTACGGTTCAACGTTAAACGCTTAACAAATCAAGTATATCGATTGCTGCCAGAAAAAGAAGAGGGCAGTGATTGGGTAAAACCGCTTGAGACATGTATTATCGAACTATTGGGGCTAGGCGACCTTTTTCCTGATCAACCAAAGTTTCTTATGTTGGTCAGCAAATTAGACGGCTTGCGGGTATCCCAAGATGATATTGAATTTGCTTTATATCGCCGCACTATTTTTGAATGTTGCGGTATCCTCAACAAGATTGAGAAAGAATTGTAGGTGTGGCCTATGTCAATGAAAACTCTCGCTAGCCGCATCCAATATCTTGGTGGCGACCAGATATCCCGCATGAATAAGCGTAAAATAGAGTCTTTGCGCTTGGCTATGAAGAATAGCTATAATACTCGTATGATAAAAGTCGGCAATAGCGCTTGGCCCTGTCTTATTAATACTATGACTGGCGGGCGTAAAGCCAATTATGAAAAAGATATGATTTCTGTGGAGTATGCGGCAGGATTAGAGCCTGGCGATACGTTTGAAATGCTTGATACTGGAGTTCACTGGATGATTTATTTGCCAGTAATTACAGAAACAGCATATTTAAAATCTGAGATTATCAGGTGTAGATATTCCTTGGAAATCAATGAAAAAAAATATTGGGTAGCTGTTACTGGTCCACAAGAAACTGACCTCCGTTGGCTTATTAAGAAAAACATTAATGCGAATGAACTGAATCTTTCTGGAGTTGTTTATATCAAGAATGACGAAAATACTAAGAAGTTTTTCAAACGATTTACTCGCATCAAGCTTGATGGGCACACCTGGGAAGTTCAGGTTACTGATAGCTTGACCGTGCCAGGTATTATCGAGCTTAATATTCAGGAATACTATGATAATACTATTGAAGAATTACCTGAAATCAAGCGCGACGAAGATAATACTGAGTTGAATGTTATTTCTGGCAAAACCATGGTCAAGCAAGATACTATCGTTGGTTATGCTATCAATGACCTAGCCTATGACCCTAAAGCGGAGTGGCACGTTAAAAATAATCCAAGAGTCAAGATTGAAGAAGTGCTAGAAGATGGTCGTATTTGTAAAGTGCGTATTTTCCCTGGCGCTATCAAGACTTTTGATTTGTATTATGGTAAAGAGCAATTCATTACCGTAACTGTTGATTGGGCTAAGCCTGTCATTCAAGGACCTGATGAAGTGCGGCCATATGATACCCACACCTATTGGGTGAAAGGCGAAGATAGAAAAGTCAAATTCCGCATTCAGTCAGATTTGGCTGAAATCATCGATGCGGATGATTCAAATTGTAAAGTTGATATCACGACTGGCCGTAGTGGTAAATTCGTCATTGAATGCCTATTGGAAAATGGTGAAATTACCTCTCTCCCCGTTGAAATCAAATCGTTATAGAAAGGTAGAAAGAAATGCGTAAAGTTGCTTCGAATATATTAAAGAAGAATTTTTCTTCTACCTTTCTTTCTTGCGCTAAAGACCAGGAACTTATTTGGCGTAAGCTACTTGTTGATAGTAAACCTTATAGTGATAAACTAAAGAAACTGCTTATCGTGAACACGCCAAATTGTCTTGACCCCTCTCAAGAGCAATACCAAAGAACTATCAATAAATATACAGTCAATGATATGATAGACGATGGATATATCAAAGTTATTCCAAAACTTACATTTGGTGAGCATGAGGAAGTAAAATCTTATGTGCTTTTGGAGTTTGATGATTTTGTTCCTACTGATAATCCGCAATATAGGGATTGCGTTATATCGTTTAGCATCATCTGTCATCTTGACTATTGGGATATGGATGACTATAAATTACGTCCCTGGGAAATCGCTGGATATATTGATGGCATTCTGAATAATGAACGTCTCTCAGGCATCGGAACTCTTCAATTCCTTGGCGCAAGTCAACTTGTCTTGAGTGAATATCTTGGTGGAGTATCGCTACGATATTTAGCTACTCACAGTAAAGCTGATGACGAAGAGCATTCAAGTGATAATAATATTCCATCTTTCAATGATGTGAACTATGCGTAGGTGAGAACCTATGGCGGAAATAAAAGGAGATTTAGCACAGATACTTTGCGGTATACCTATTATGATACCAGGTTGTAATATTGCGGTATCACAACCTAAAGTGAAAGATATCTGTGCTTTTGGAGAAGACAGTTTCTTTCTTGCTTTGAATATGTTTTTGAAAGCTGATAAAATGGCTGAGGAAATAAAACAGGGCAATTCTCAATTATCTTATTTATCAGATTTTCAGATATTGATGGTTGTTTTTGAGCAAGAACCAGAAGCTAAGTCTTCTATAATCGATTTGTTCAATCTTATTTTTCCAAACTATATATATGAGTTTGATGCGGGTTGCATTAATTTTAGGATAGAAGAAAGTGAACGAATCATAGGCCGTTTAGACCCTATGAATTTTGAGAACTTTCAAGGTATCTTGAAAACTTTGTTTTTTCCTCAAGGTGGAGTCAACGAAGATGAAGACCCAGAATATAAGCCAGCCAATGATAAAGCCGCGGAAATTGCCGCTAAATTAAAACGCGGAAATGAAATTCGTAGGCAAATGAAAGAACAAGAGAATGGTAAGAATGCGCCTAGTAGTTTATTTGCCACCTACGCTTCTACTCTTGCTATTGGGCTTGGCATTGATATAAATATTCTGTTTGGATATACGCCTTTTCAATTGTTCGATGCTTTTATTCGATATAATAAAAAGAGCGCTTATGACCTGTATCAAAAGGTTTCTACTACTCCTATGATGGATGTAAGTAAAATGGATGCTCCTGATATTTGGTTTGGTGATATATACAACCAATAATCGCCTTTTGGCGTTTATTATAGATGGATTTTCTTATTGTTGGTGCGTAAGCAATAAGGAAGCCAAGGAAAAATATGTATACAAGTTTTTTCTGGACAAAAAACAATTTTTAAAACTTGAAAGGAGAAACAACATATGTCACGTTATGGCGTTCGCGAGATTTGCGATGTTGTTTTTAAGCCTCTCACCTCTGTTGACTTAGGTAATCAGCACTTTGATGCGATGCAGCCTATGCTATTTATTGATAGCGCTAAGACTTCTTCTCTCGAAGGCGCTGCTACCACAGTCTACGCCCAAGGCGGCAAGGGTAAATAAGTGGAATTGCTCTTGTAAAATTTCTCTAATTGCTGGAAACTCTTGACAAAATATATAATTTATATTATAATATTTTGTAAAGATAATCAGCAGCTAAAGGAGAATTCTGATGTGGAAAGAGATAATTAATTTCCCTAATTATAAAAAAATTAATGAACATGGTCGAGTTTTATCATTGCATTCAAATAAAATTTTACAACCTCGCTATGATAAAGATGGATACTGTGAAGTTGGATTGTATAATGTAGATGGACATTTCCACAAAAGAATTCATAGATTGGTGCTAGAAGCTTTTGTTCGTCCAGGCAACAAAGGTGAAGAAGTTCATCATATAAATGAAATAAGAGATGACAACAATCTATCAAATCTACGATGGGTAACTCGTCAAGAAAATGACAGTTATGTAAAACATAAAGTAAATAACGGTAGTTATCCTGAAAAGCCAGTATATCAAATAAATCCTGTTACAAACGATATTATTGCATCTTTTAAAAGCATGTCTGAAGCATCTCGTCAAACAGGATGCCAAATTAGTAAGATAAGTCTTGTTTGTAGTGGAAAAAGAAAAACTACTGGTGGCTATAAGTGGATTTGTCAATAAAGTTCAACGACTATTGCGTAAGCAAGTAGAATCTATAAGATTTGAAATGAGAGAATATTATAAATTTTATATAATATAAGATATAGTCTAATCTATACGGTGACGTATAGCAGTTCATGAGAGAACGCATATCATATTGATATGGAATATAATGAATCCACGACTTATTGGGTAGAAAAAGTCCTGCTCACTTACATAGTAATATGTATGAAAAATATATCTAATTGCTGGGAACCCTTGAGTATACACAAGGTAATCAGCAGCCAATTTATTTGGTTCAACGACTATGCTAAAAGCAGTAAAGCAATATTTTTGCTTGAATAGATATACTCCCTTATGTGGGATGAAGATATAGTCTAATACATACATATAAATAAAAGTATGTTGTTTTATTTTCACTGGGGACGGTGAAAAAACGCTCACTCTGACCCTCGAAGATGCTTTGCTAAGCCCAGTGAGCTTTGCTATGCTCTCTGGTGCTGGCCTGGTAAAAGGTAAAGCTGGTGTCAAGGGTCGTGAGATTTTTACTCACGCTACCTATGATATGGTCATCGAGGAAGTTGGCGGTAAAAAGGTTGCCGCACTCACTAATGAGGACCGCAATGGTGCTACCATCGTAGTGTCTAAGGAAGCTCCTGTTTATCCTGTTACTCTTGACAGCGCTGGCGGTATGGCTGAATACCTCTCTGCTGTTACTGAAGCTCAGGTTATGACTGCTGGTGAAGGCGATTCTGATACTGTTACCCTGACCAAGGCTCAGTTTAGTGCGGATGGTAAGGTTCAAGCTGAGGGCAAGACGATTTATTTCGTTCTTGACCCGACAGACAATCCTGGCGATTCAACTCTAGATGACCCAGCCCAGGTTGGTACAACTGTTCGTATTGATTGCTATGAGGTTCATGGCGATGAAGCTTGCGAAATTCAGATTGATGCTGAGAACTTTGCTGGCTACTACTACATTGAAGCTGATACTCTCTTCCGTGACGAAGAGACTGGTAACGATGTTCCTGCTCAGTTCGTCATTCCTCGTGGTAAGATTCAGTCCAACTTTACTTTCACGATGGCAAACTCAGGCGACCCTTCTTCCTTCACATTCACTATTGACTGCTTCCCTGCTTACACGAAGTTCAACAAGAAGAAGAAGGTCATGGCTACCCTTCAGATTATTAGCGCGACTGATACCACTCACAACTACAAGAACGAGGATGTGCGTGGTCACAAGGATCGCACGAAGGACAGCGATGTTGACAGCTGGTACACCAAGTCAGTCTTCGACATGGGAAAATAACAGCTTCAACGTCCGATAAGTCTGAAGCGGCTACTGATAAGGTAGAAGAGCAATCTCTTCCAACTAGTGACGTAACGATTGATAATTCAACCGTTGACTCAGCTGAATCAGGTAAAACTGATTTCAAATCCATTCTAGGATTTTAGTTACAAGGGCTACCTGCGGGTAGCCCTTTTCTTTGTTTTAGGAGGTGATATTATGACTACTTTAATGAATACTATATCAAACCCGTCCTATCATCCATTAAGAGTAAAAAAGAGTCCAGATTACCTTCACTATTGGAGTCAAAATGTTTCTGATAAAGTGGCAATGAATATTGGCGCATTGTTTACTATAGATAAAAAACAAGTCATAACGAATCAATTGATTCATTTTCGCAATCTTCAAAACAAGCAAAAACAAAACTTGTCTGCGATGGGATTCGCTGCCGATGAAATTGGCATGTTGTATGATGTTAATCAATATCAAACAGATTTGACGGATATTTTGGTAAATGAATCAAACGCAATATTTCCTCCTAAGCCAAAAAGCTTAGAAAAAGCAATCGCTGGAATGAAAAGTGTAAATTTAAGAGCCGCCAATAGTTCTATTGCTGCTGCTGCGAAATCAATTGAGGATTTTATCAATGTTTCTCTCATGCCATCTCAAAACGATTTGGCGAATTTACAGTCAGTCTTGGTCCATGAATACGCTCAATATACGGGCATTTCTAAAAGTGGTAAGCTCACTAATGCTCAAAGAAGTAAAACATGCGAACGTATTTTACGAGATATTGCAGCTAATAATAATGACTCTTTTTTTAGGGTGAGGGATGTGAATGCGGCTTCTCATGGTTTGGATACTGCCAATAGGAAGTTGATTATGCTATCGGCAGCACTAAAAGAATTTCAAGGCGAAGGGCTGCCAATCAAAAGAATGACTGTCAAGGCTGGCGATACTGCTTTGCGAAAAGCGAATTCTCGTAAGCAAGTTAGTGGTACGTCGGAAATTTTACAGGCACTTATGAGAAAAGCTCAAGGCTCAGCACAAAATATATATGCGAATGCGGCAGAATTGGTGTCATATCAAGGAACCGTAAATGCACATGCCAAATTTTTCAAAGAAGTGAAAGAACGTCTTGATTTAGAAAAAATGAATGGTCAATATTTGGGAAATAAAACCAATGGAATCTCTGTTCAAACATATACTAAAAATAATCCAACGTATGAGAAAATGCTAGATAGCCTAGAGCAAATTTCTCAACAAACATGGAATGTCCGTAGCACATCCGATTATGGCATTATCATGAGTAAAGATGGCGTTGAAGCAAATATCAATTTCACAGTAAAAGCAGGAGAAAGCACACGAGGACCCCTTCAAAAGAATGGCGCAATTATTAAATTGAAAGACGGTCAACCTCTTTTGACGCTTTTGGGCAGAGAAGCGGGCTTTTCTTCTTCTCAATTATTTGCGATTATGCAGGCGTTGGTTGCTCATGGAGATGAAGGATATTATGAATCTGTTTGGGAAAGTGTAAAACAAGCAGCTACCGATTTGGCGTTTTTGAATGCGTTAGCAGGACTCGATGATAATTCCAAAGCAACTTTCATGGTGCTTGGAAATCAAATTACGACGGTTGAAAATATTTTAGCTGAAAGATTACAAGGCAATGTCGGTGCTAATTTAAAAGCAGCAAGATGGAATACTGGCTCATTAGGCCGCAATCGATATCTTCAAATGAATAAATGGATTGATGCTACTGGTGATCCGAATGGCACGCCTAATCATGAATTGGCTGAACAGCGTTCTGAATTTTTATATAAAGACGTAAGCCGAGAATTGTATGCTACGAAAATTCAAATAGACATGACGATAAAAAGTTCAAGTGCCCTCTTGAATATTTTGTCATAGTATGCTATAATATAATAGATATATCAAAAGAGATAAAAGGAGTTATAACTTATGAATTTAGAGTTCGAAAAACAGCGCAAGCTTTCTACTCAAGATATGTATGATATCCTTGCCTTTGCGGTGGATGCGGCTGAGGATAACGGTTTTATGAATAGTTTTGTATTTGAGCGTGCTATGTATGAGTATGCGGCCATTATGGTTTTCCAAGAGGATAAAGAAACTCTTGCGTCCAAGGTTGCTCAAAATGTAAATAGCGCTTGGGATTATATGCTTGAGGAAGGCTATATTGACCGCCTTGTTGAGCAATATCAGCCCGAACTTGATATGTTGGCTGATTGCGGCGAACGTTGGATGGAAGAGTATACAGTATATGCTCATTCGGCTCGTGGTCTTTTGGATACCGTAAAGATGGTTAGTGGTGATATTACTCAAAATATGATTTCTCAGTTGAAGCAGACAGCTGATAAAGAAGGAGTATCAAATCTCATTCAAATTGCTGACCAGTGGGGCATGAACAATACTCTTGAAGAAGCTGTAACAGAAGAGAATGCTACTGATTCCGTGTTTGAATAACATGGGCAGATAATAATAAAATGACCAAGCCTATTCTCCTATAGAATAGGCTTTATTTTTATGCCTAATCGCGATTATGAGATAAAAGGAATGCCTGTGATTTTTTAATATCACTGGCTGAATAGAAGAGAAAGGAGTGATTGCTTTTGGCAAAATATTCAAATACAGTTGAATATAAGCTTATCACTAGTCTTGATAGCAGCGGTATTACAAAATTACAAGCAGAAATTTTAAAGACCTCTAATGCTATTCAGCAAATGTCAACGAAAAAGCTTATTAGCGATAACTCAATGCGACAAGCAACAGACGCATTGGCTAAGCTACAACAAGCTTTGAATAAAAATTATAATTCAAAGATTGGCATGTTGGATATCAGTGGTTTTACTAAAGACTTAGACAGGGCTGGCATTAGCATGGATTCGCTGTCGAAGCGATTTAATCTTGCTGGAGCTAGTGGATTACAGACTTTTACTTCCTTAATGGGTCAAATAACTAAGCTTGACACTGGTTTCAAGTCGGTTAGCAAAACTGTAGATAAAATGTGGAATACGGTTGGCAACACTGTTCGTTGGGGCGTTGTTGCTAGTGGATTCCAAATGATGCTGAATTCTGTTCATAATGCGGCTACATATGTAAAAGATTTGGACAGTTCACTAACTAATATTATGATGGTTACTGACTATTCACGAGATGCAATGAATGAGTATGCCAAATCAGCCAATCAAGTTGCTAAAAAGCTTGGCAGCACCACTGTTGATGTTACACAAGGCAGTTTGGTTTATGCACAGCAGGGCAAAGACTTACCTGAAGCAAATCAATTAGCTCAGCTTTCAATTAAGTTGGCGAACGCATCTGGGCAAACAAGCGACGTGACTTCTGACCAAATCACCGCATATATGAATGCTTATGGCCTTGATAACAATATCCAAGAGCTATCTAAAGCATTGGATTCTTGGGCCGAAGTAGCAAATGTTTCTGCGGCTGATGTAAAAGAATTGGCTACAGCATCGCAAAAAGCGGCTTCAACCGCAAATACTGTTGGTGTAAACATGGACCAATTAGCCGCGCAAATTGCGACAATTGAATCAGTTACCAAAGATGCGCCTGAGAACATTGGCAACGGTCTTAAAACAATTTATGCACGTTTCTCTGATATCTCCATGGGAGAAACTTTGGACGATGGTGTCAATTTAGGTCAAGTCACTGGTGCTCTTGGACAAGCAGGAATTAATGCTCTTGATAGCAATGGAAAGATGCGTGACGTTGGAGACATCATGGAAGACCTTATGGATGTATGGGGTCAGATGGACCAAACGCAAAAGGCAGCTATCGCTACGACTTTGGCTGGTAAATATCAGTTGTCTCGTTTTGAAGCTTTGATGAACCGTTCTGATTTGTATGAACAATACAAGCAATCAGCTCAAGAAGGTAAAGATAAAGGCACTCTTGATGTAATGAATGAGAAATACCTTGATTCCATGGAGGGCAAGCTCAATCAATTACAAGCAACTCTAGAAGGTGTTTTCAATAATATCTTTGAGAGTGATGATTTTTACGCGGCTATTGATGGAATGACCAGTTTAGTTGATTTGTTTAGTCAATTGACAGATGCCGTCGGTGGCGGAGACGTTGCGCTTCAAGCTTTTGGTGCGACCGCGTTGCGTATTTTTAGTAGCCAGATTGGCACTCAAATCGGTAATGGTCTACAAAACATGGCAGTGAATCGTCAAAAGAAAAATAATTCTAAGACTGTTCAAGATAATCTCAATGCCCTTGGATTTCAAGATATCGAAAACGGGCGTTTGACTGACTTACGCGATTCGATGATGCGGTCACTAGACCTATCAGCGGGTGCCAATGACGAACAACGAGAGTCATTGAATCATGTTAATGCTCAATTAGTGGAAACTAAGCAAGCCCAAATTACCGCCGAGCAAGAATTAATTGACCGCGCTAATGCTTTGAACGTTGCTTATGGAAATCAGCTCAAAATTGCTGGAGATTCGCCAATCGAGGTTAGTCATAAAGAGTATGTTGATTCTGATGGTAACAAGCGTACATCGGCTTTTAGAGAAGAAGTAGATACTTCTGGATTACAATGGCTTGAGAGGGAAGGCTCTACTTTAGATAGTGCAGCTATAGACAAACTTCAGAAAAAGTATCTTACAATTAGTTCTACTGTTGAAACTTTTTCAAAGAATCTCAATGATGCTCGTGGTATACTTATTGATAGTGAGGACAATGCCACAGGTGCGGCCTTTGCTATAGAAAAATTGAAGCAAGCATTTAATGATACTAAAAATGCTGTTTATTTGACAAAGGAGCAAGCTGATGCTTTCAAAAAGGCACTTAATGAAGTAGAGGCAGCATCATTGCATGTCGGCGAGCCTGCTGAAGTTAGCATTGCTGAACTTATAGAAGCTCTAGATACAGCTATTTCTAAAAGTCGGTCTTTAGGAAGCAGCTTCCAACGTCTTGCTACTGATGAAAAAGCTGCTAAAGCATACGTTGAGGGAGGTTCTGCTGGTCTTCAGTCAGCTGCGAATAAATCTCAAATTACGCGTCAGCAAAACAGTAACGCGCAAAGAGATGCAGAAGGGCTAGAAGACCAAATAGATTTTTCACAAAAGATTTCTTCTATAGTCGATATGGCGGGTGCTGTTGGACAAATAGCTATGAGCTTAGAGTCTTTAGGTAGCTTAAAAGATATATGGGGCGATGATTCTGTTTCTGCTACGGAAAAAATGAACTCCACTTTATTGAATCTTGCTATTACGCTACCTATGGTTGGTAGTGGCATAAAAGATATGCTGCCTGGTATCCAAAAAATTGGTAGTGGAGCAAAGGAATCTCTAACAAAAATCGCCGCCTTTGGCAATGGTTTTAAGACCTTGGCAACTGACGTTATCAAGCCGACAGGGGCTATGAAGCAAAGCAAAAATCTTATGGGAGATTTGAAGCTCGCTGCTCAACTTTCTTCTGAGAGTATCGGTGGATTAGGTAAGGCTTTCAAAGGGTTGGCTGGTCCAATAGGTATAGCAGTTGCAGCATTAGCTGCGTTTGCGGCTTATACAATTGGCAGCCAAATTGATAACAACACTAAATCAATTGAAGCTGCGCAGACAAAAGCTTCAGATGCAAAAGCTTCTTATGAATCTGTCAAGTCTGATAGCGATAGTTTCAAAGCTTTATACGAATCATATAAGGAAACTGGACAAGTTTCTGATGAAATGAAAGAGTCAGCCGATAAACTAGCAGATTCTCTTGACTTACAATCAGAGCGTGTTTTAGCCGCAAAAGGCAATTGGGATTTATTTGCAGAGTCGGTAGACGATGCTACAAAAAAGCAACGTGAAAGTGCGGAAACAGCACAAAAAACAGCCATTTACGCTAATCAAAAAGATTTGAATGGTGGATGGTTTACCAATGGAACGTTGTATAAAAGCAGTGTCCAGGAAGATATGCGTGTCAATGCATTCAATATGCGTGATTCTCTTGGAGATGTTTCTGAAGATTCTAATTTCTACTCACAAAAAGATTTTGATACTATTACGGGATTGTCTGTTGATGCCATCAATTCTGCTAAAACCTTTGGTCAACAATATCGGCTCATTAAAGAGGCTCAAGAAGGCATAACTAAAGAACTTGATAGACTAAACACTGAAGATACTTCAAACATGTCTGACGCAGAATTGCGAGCACATACTTCCAATTTAGAGAATGCTACTAACTGGCAAAATTGGGCCAAGAATCTTTCTGATAACCGACTTTCTGACCAATATCAGCAATATTCAGATTACGCAAATATGCGCGTGAATGATTCAGATATCCAACAAGTCTTTGAGAATAATGCTGGTAATATATCTAATTTGACAGATGACTTACAATCAACTGATAGTATCTTTGCTGATTTTCTTCAGGCGCAAGGAGATTGGTCTAGCCAGTTAGAGTATATTATTCAAAATACTTCTGATGAAGCTACGAAGAACAAATATACAGCAGAGCAAGCAACCTATCAGTTATCTCAAGCGGCATATGATAATGCCATCGGTCAAGGCTATTCCGAAGAAGATGCCAATGATTTTGCTGATAAAACATATGACAAAATCAAAGATTCTAATTTGACTTCAGAGCAAATTATTACATTAAAAGCATCAATTGACAATGATTACCTTATCAACAATATTGATGATATTATTGCCAAAATCAATAGTGGTGAGAGTGTTGATGATATTGTTTTTGATGCCAAGATTGCTACTGGCAATCTTGAAAAAGATTATGATTCTGTATCTTATCAATCTAATTTTGACGATAAAGGGTATTATAATGAAACAGAAACCTCAGACAAATTAAAGAGTCTTGACATTGATTCTGGAAATTTTGAAGAATTTAAGAAAAATACCGCGACTTCTAGCGAAGCATTGCAGGAGTGGAATTCTAATCTTCAAGAGACGCAACAAACACTAGATAACCAGCAAAAAGCCGTTTATGAGAATTATAAATGGCAAAAGCAATTGCTCGCTCAAATGGACGAAAATGATGATGGCTATAGCAAACAAAAAGAAAAAGTTGAAGAAGCTGAACAAGCTTATATTGATAATACCAAAGCTGTTCAAAAAAATAAAAAAGCTCAAGAAAATTATGAGCACACTCTCAATGATATCGCTGTAGATGCTGCAGAAACTGCAAAAGGACTTCAAAAATTAGCTGATACTTCTGATGAAACGTTCGGTATTCTAAAAGACTCGCTTTCTAACAAAGACCTCAAATCTACCACTCAATACGCTGATGCTGTGAGAGAAATACAAGATGCATTAGGTCAGACATTGAATATTGATGGTTCTGTCTTGGACGGGGATTGGATTGCTAACAATCTTGATTTGATACGTCAAGCCGCGAGTGGTGATATTGACGCAATTCAAGAATTACGTAATCAAGCAGCGCAGCAAATTTTGATGAATGTTGGTCTAGACCCAAATGCCACTGGCACTATTGGGGCAGATTTATGGAATTTATTCACTTACGCTCAAAATATTTTGCCAAATATAGAAGTCGGTGCAAGTATTGATGACTCATACTTTACTGAAGTATTGAATAACATGCTTGCAAACACTAATTTGACAAGTCAACAAATTGATGGCATTCTTGCAGCATTATCTGGCATGGGATTGGATACAGAAATTCAATATGTTACCAAAACCATGCAGGTACCCAAATATCATATTACTGGTTATCAAGATGATAGCGAAAGTGCTAACAGTGGTATTGAAAAAGGTACTGTCGAATATGAATCACAGCAAGTTCAAGTTCCGCAAATTGTTTCTGTCAAGAAAAAAAATATTGGCGGAAGTTACTCAAGTGCTGTTGGAGCTGGATATGGCGGTGGCAAAGGTTCTGGTGGTTCTAGCGGTGGTGGAGGAGGTGGCGGAGGCGGTGGTTCCTCTTATACACCCAAAACCAAAGATAAAATTGATGACGAGCCTGACCGCTATGAGCGAGTAAATACCCAGCTTGAAAAAATCGGCAATGAGTTAGACCGCATTGCTGACGAGCAAGACCGTTTGACGGGTGATAAGCTTGCCAAGAATATGGAAAAGCAAATTCAGCTTCTCCAACGCCAAAAAGAACTTCAGCAAGAAAAGCTTCAAATCGAACAGCAAGAAGCTCAAGAACTTCAAAATAAGCTATCTTCGCAATACGGTGTTCAATTTGACTCCGAAGGCTATATGTCAAACTATTATGAAATCCATCAAGGTATGATTGATAAAATTAATAATTTGACAGACCAATATAACAATACCTCTGATGAAGCTGGTCAAGAAGCATTAGAGAAACAAATTGAAGATGCGAAGAAAGCACTCGATAAGTTTAATACAGATTATCAGCGGTATGACGACCTCTGGGCTGGCGATTTAGAGGATACTAAGAAGGCCCTCGAAGACATTGAAGACCAGATTGAAGATATCCGTATTTCTGCTTTCAAGAAAGGTGTTGAAGCTGCGGATAATATCAAGGATATCCAAGAATCTCTGATTGAATTCAACTCGCTTTATAAAGATATTTATCAAGAAGACCCATTTAACTCTGCAGCTGATTCTGTTGAAAAACTTGGTAAATACTTTGATGTTGCTACTGGTAGTATGTCAGAGTATTATGATACAATGATTGCCAAAATGGAAGAATCCGCAAAACAAGAGGGCGTATCCGATTCTTATAAGACGTATGCGGCTGCTCAAATTGAAAAAATGAAAGCTGCTAAGGCCGCATCGGGTCAAGGTACTGTTGAAGAATATGGTACTGGATATCTCGATATGGCGTACAAGAACGTCAGCGATATTATGGAGCAGATAGACCAGTTCAATAAGACTGGCAAATCCGATATCTTCGGCGAAGATTCCGCAGATATGTATGAGGTCGCTAAAGATATTTTCGACCAAGCTACTTCTATGGCAAAATCTTTTGCTGAAGAAGTCAAAAATCTACGAGATAAAATTATCGATTGCATCGATAAAATTGCGGATGAAGCTGAACGTCGTCAAAATTCCTTCCAAGCAATTACAGACCAGTTAGAGCACCAATTGAACATCGTTCAAATGCTTCATGGCGAGAACGCCTATGACGAAATGAATACCATCCTCGATGCTCAGCAAGGCGCTTATACTAAGCAAATTTCTGAAGCTCAACAAGTAATTGGCTACTATAATGAGCTTTTGAAGAAGTTGCCAGAAGGTAGTGAGGAATGGAAAGCAGTTCAAGACAAAATTATTGATGCTCAATCAAACCTGAATGATTTAGTTGAAACTTCTCTTGAGAAGATGCAGCAGAAGTATCAAAACACCGTCAACAAAATCACGAATGCTTGGGTAAAAGGTGCATTAGGGACTGACATTGATTGGATGAGCACTCAATGGGAACTCATCAATCGCAATGCTGATTACTATCTGGATGATGTGAATAAAGCATACAATATCCAAAAACTCCAAGGTAAATACCTGGAGCTATTGGACGGGTCCAATGATTTAGATATTCAGAAAAAAATTACAGACCAAATGGAAGACCAGCTTGATAAATTGCGTAAAAAAACCAAGCTGTCTGAATACGATGTTCAATACGCTAATGCTCAATTGGAAATCCTACAAAAGCAAATAGCTTTAGAGGACGCGCAGCGCAATAAGAACCAAATGAAGTTGCGTCGTGACACTCAGGGTAATTACAGCTATGTTTATACCGCCAATCAAGATAATGTCCGTGGTGCAGAATCTGACCTGCTGGATGCGAAAAACAATGCCTATAATCTCTCAAAAGACCAGATGAAGCAAACGCAAGATGACAGCCTATCCGCGTTGAAAGATGCTCAGTCTACTATCAACGATATTTGGACTAATGCGAATCTTACTCTTGAGGAAAAGCAAAAGCGTACTCAAACTATTATAGATAGTTTAAAAGAATACTTGGCTGCGACTAGCGAACAGCTTGGCACTTCTGAAAAAAATATTATTCAAGACTTTTTAGGAATGTGCGAGACTCTTACTGAAGAGAACAAGAGTGATTTACAGGATGTCTATGACCAAATAGTCAATGGCAATAATGACGCTTTCGACCAAATCGATACTCGTTGGCAGACTTCGCTTACTAACTGGTTACAAAATATGGATGCGTTCAATACATCCACCGATGAATCGATGAAACAACTTGTCGCCAACGGCGAAGAATGGCAAAAGAATGTATCTTCCATTGCTGGCCTTGTTCAAACCGATTTTACCAATACGACTGATGTTGTAAATAAGTGTAAGGACGCTACTGCAGACTTATCAGCTACTTCTAAAGGCTTCTTCGAACTCTTGGATGAACAAAGCGGCTCAATCGTTGAGTACGAATCTAAGCTTCAAAACATGACTGATAAAATCAGCGATATGAAGAATATGATGGTAGCATATCGTCAACAAGTCAATGACCTTGCCAATCAGTTGACGGCTAAAGAGCAAGAGAATACCCAACTCAAAGCTCGAATCGATGAACTTGAGCATCCTGAAAAGTATGGTAATGGAAGCGGCTCAGGCGGTGGCTCTGGTGGCGCAGATGCAGATACTGCATATCGTATCGCCAACTCAATTTGGAATACTGGTGATAAGGGCGGATGGGGTGATGACCCAAGCCGTAGTAAGCTTATTACAGAACGTTTTGGCTATGCTATGTATGAAGCGGTTCAAGCGTTATTCAATAGTGGCTATGGCTACCACTGGATTGACTTAAGTAAAGGCTATGAACACTATGATACAGGCGGGTATACAGGCGAATGGGGACAGCCTGATACCTCGAATGGTCGTTTTGCCATGCTACACCAAAAGGAATTGGTTTTGAATGAAACTGATACGGCTAATATTCTCGAAGCGGTAAGGCTTGTGCGGGATATGACTGAAAATGGATTATCCAATATGGTTAGTTCAGCTCAATCTCAATATAATTCAGTTGTTGGCAAGCTTGCTCAAGCGCTTAATAATAACAAACAATCACTTGACCAAAACGTTCAAATCACTGCGGAATTCCCAAATGCGGAAAATTTTGCGGAGATTCGCGCTGCGCTCGAATCCTTAAATGGTTATGCCGCGCAATATGCGTATCGTACAAAATAATGGTCAAAACAATATTATTCTAAATAATTTATTTTGAATAAGTTGTAGGACAAAATATTAGGGAGGACTTCGATTGTCCTCCCTATTTTTTATTATAGAGATATAAAAGGAGTTATGAATGGCTAATATTCAGGAGAGCATACTTCAGGCGGTGGATACGCTTGTTCAGAACCGTATCAACGGCATTGAAGCCGATAAAACGGTTATTGCTACCATTGTAGCCTGCTCCAATGCTTTTACTCGTGAGTATAAAGTAAGTTATAATGGCGGGCAAACAGTGGCGTATGCCCAAGAAGGAGTAACATACTCTGCGAATACGTCTGTTTATATGCTTGTGCCGCAAGGCGATTTCACGCAAAAGAAAACTATCATAGGCAAAACTCAAGCTATGAGCGACGATGAAAATATCAGCTTCGTCTCTTCTGCTATTTCAGATTATAATGTGATTGGCAAGAATTGTATTGTGGATAAAAATAATGCGACTCCCGCGGGCTTGAATTCTTATTATAAAAATGATTATGCTTTGATTTATAGATACAATGATAATGACGAAGACCATAAAAAACAATTCGTTAGCATTGATAATGGTGCGTTAAAAAATAATTTACTTGAAGCGGATGCTGTTCTTGTTGAAGCATCATTCATGACGCGCTTACCGAAAGCTCACCGTTATACTTCTCGTGGTAAGTACGGCATTGAATTCGTACTGGCTTTTTTAGATAGTTCCAAAGACCCAGTTAGTATTGTTAATAAAGACTATCTTATATCTAAGTCTATTACGAGTAATGATACCTTTGCAATAAATACTATTACCACAACAACAGAACTCTTACAGAATTTATGGTTGGATGATAAGTTCATTAATGGTGATTTTGGCGATTACCAACAACAAATGTCTAAGGATATTATAACTCCACTTAATACTATTGTGAATTCAGCCTCTTTGACTGAAGAAATCTCTAATGCAGCCAACAAACTAAAAGTCATCGCTGATGCGATTTATGAAAAAATGCTTGCAGCTAACTCACTCAATGCTATTGGATATGATTGCGCTGATATTATATTGGAACATATCTATCTACCAAACTATAAAGAATATTCAGAAGAAGAGTTGAAAGAATGTACGGTCCAACAGGTCAAATATCAATCTTATACAATTGATAGTAACGCAATGACTGGCGACCCATATAATTTCAATGTATATGCTGACCAATATGTCATTTTTCCAATAGACAAAGAAAACTTTCTATATATTGATAGTATTCTATTCTATTCTCAAGACTTCGTTGAAAAAGACGACGAAATCAATTCTGATTTGTATGGTGACGACATTTTTGTCAAAGAATTAGAGTTCTATGGTTTGCGGAAAATTAGCGCCAAGAATGGCGAGTATGTTTTATCATTATCAATGCCGCAAGGCAATACTTTCAAATCAATTCTAGCCACAGACAACTTGAAAATCATAGGTCATGTGGCACAGAATATTAATACAAATCTTTCTGATGCTACTACTTTCTACTGGCTAAAGCAAGACAATCGTATTGATAGCAGCAAGGCTTTCGCATATGCTGGCAAAGGTTGGCGTTTGCTTGACGTCGGGCACAATTATTCATGTAAGATATATGCCAATGATAATATGGCTTTTGAGAATAAATATTTATGTATAGCTATCTATCAAGACCAGCTTATTCTCAAAGAAGAATTTATTTTATATAATGATTCAGTCAAGAGAGATTTATCAATCACCTCTTCTCTTGGAACTAAATTCAGCTTTGACCGTGGCGTGCCAGAGTTGACTTGCTTGGTCAACGGACAAGAATCTGGATTCGAGAAGTCTGACCATCCAGATAATTTTTTCCGTTTCGTGTGGTCAAAAGTTGCGACAGATGGAACTGTTACCATTTTTAATGAAACAAAAGAAGAATTAGAAAAACGATATAAAGATAATATTGGTAAGCTAAGTTATAGCGAATTATCTTCCATCAAAAATAAGATTCAGCAACTTGAAGGCGTGTCTTGGGATAAAAACAAACTCATTTATCCTGTGAAGCAAATTGTCTCTCAAGAAACATTCAAGTGCGCCGTATACCTGCGAGATGAAGAACCAAACGATAATCAAACGATTGAGGATATCGAATATCTGATTGGCTCTCCTGAAATTACATTGTTCAATGAGACAGTGGCTCAAGCTAAAGATTATTATATTGAAATTGTTAATGGGGACCAGGTATTCCAATATAGTGAGTCTGGTGTAGCTCCCAATAGTGAAAGATATGAAAATCCGCAGACGGTTATGCCGCTTAGCTGTAAATTCTATGACCCAAACGGTCTTGAGATTCCAGGTGCGGCATATAATGTGAAGTGGAAATTCCCAATTACGAACTCAATGGTTATTGCGCCAACCGTCAATGTAAGAGCGAATCCTGCGAATGGCAAGCCAGAATATTGCATTTCACAGAATTATCCACTTGCGATTGCGGCCAATTATAATTATAATAGTACAACCAATCAAATTCAATGTATCGTTGAATATGAGGGCGAAACCTATACGCAGTATACCAACTTACTATTTACCAAAGTTGGTGAGAATGGCACCAATGGTACAGATATTGTAGCACGAATCAAGGTGGATGCCTCGAATTTGTCTGATGATACTTTACCAGCGTTGATAATTTCTAATGGCGAAGTGACTGAATGGAATACAGGCAAAGGTATTGACGAACCTGTTTTTGGTTTTCAACTCTATCAACGCAATGAGACGATAGATGCTCATTCCGTGAATTGGACGATGGCAGGCGGTCGCACACGATTCTTTGATGTTAAAAATGGCATTCTTTCATATGACGGCGATTCTACTAAGAATTGTTTCAGAACGCAAATTGTCAAAGCTTCTACCTCTTGGGAAGGAACGCAATACTACGCTTTCTATGGCTTCCCCGTGATTCAATATAATTATGGCATCAATGGAGAGCAATTATTGAATGGTCGCGTCGAGATTTGCGACTCCGATAGTTTGAAAAGTATTCTATACAATGCCAATGGGTATAATCCATTGTATAATAAATTACAAGGTGTCAAGCTTCGCATTATTGATGGTCAAGCTGATGTGGTCAAAAATCATTATATCAAATGGGCCGCGGAAGGCGGTATGCCTACGAGGGTTGGTAGCGTATACCCAAACAACCCTGAGAATCCTAATTTCAAACTTATTCCAAAAGCCAATAGTAAAGACGGTAAAAGAGTGTTGGATTCTTATCAGGTTGAAGATAATAGTATTGTATATATTCTTCCTGATGATTTTTATAGTGGTGAATATACGAACAATCTAGTTCATATTTCAATCTATCTAGATAAGAGTGATGCGGATAAAGGCGCTATTCCAGAAGCCGAGGTTTATTACCCTATCAATATGAGTTTGAACACTTATGAGCTTCAATCTTTGAATGCATGGGATGGACAGCATCTTGAAATCAATGAGGACGAGAATTATATCCTTGCCCCGCAAATTGGCGCTGGTGAGAAAGATAAGAATAATAAATTCACTGGCATTGTAATGGGCAAGGCCCAATACTATGATGAAAACGATGCACAAGGTAATCTTGAGGGTACGACAAGTCTTGGTCTTATTGGATATAGCCATGGGTTACAATCTATTTTCTTGAATGCGGAAGATGGTAGTGCGACATTCGGCTTGCCACAACTATTAGATGACAAAGGATTACAGTCGAACCAAGAGCGAGAAGGTCGCATTAAGCTCGTTCCTGGTGGAACTTCTACTATTGCTAATTGGCATATTGGGGCAAACTCGTTATACAATATTAGTAACAATGGTAGAAGTTATTTGCGCGATGATATTGGTCCTAAATACACTGATTTGAAAGGCGATTATAAAATATCTATACCGAGCGAATCAGAAGGTGTTTTGCTTAGCTCATTGCCAGCATATGTTTCAGTCAAAGGCCGCATGGTAGATAAAGATAGCAACGTTGATTATATGGCTGCAAATACAATTGTTCAGCCATACGACAGTTTTGAATTGCAGTTAGACCCCTCACAGCGTTCGGTATTTACGGTATTCAGGCATACCTCTGCCCCAGAAGGTATTCTGTTTACTGTTTGGGATAATAAAATTTGGTTATCAAGTCAGTTGACGGCTACAGATAAGGGCTATAAGTTAAATGAGGGTGTTACGGAGCCTTTATCTACAGGTATACCTAATAAAGAAAAAACCAAGATTGTCGGTTGGGCTACTAATAATAAATATTCTAAAACTGGTGATTATATTATTGCTCGTCCCATGATTGATGAACAAGGTAAAATCCAAGAAAATAATTGGTATTTTTGCGCTGTTAAGGAAACTGGTAATTATTGTTTGCCAGAATATAATGATATCATAGAGAATCAGGAAAAGATTTATAAGAATCTTGTATGGCACCGTGAAGCAAAAGTTGGCATCAATTCACAAGGTCGTTTTTATACCAATGCGTTAAAAGATAGCACAACCGCGTTAAACATCGGTCCTCTTGGAGGATTTGGTCATCCTGCCACAGAGAATGCTTATGTTGGAGCTACATTTGAGGTTGGCACTGGTGATACAGGAAATTCACTTATTAAGTTTTTCACGCCCGCTGCTGATGTTAATAGTAAAACGGGTACTTTATATATTTCAGGCTCGACTGATAAAAATAATGAATATCAGCGCAGTTTTAATTTTTATATGAAAGATTTTAGCCTGTATGTCAATGGCAGTAGCTCTGGCTCAGCTGCGAGTGAAAGTAAAACCAAAATACAACTCAGTGATGGAGAATTCTGTTTCGGGTATTTTCCTGATAATGAGAATGACAGCATGTATTTTAGAATGCCGCTTAAAGAAAAAAATAAAAAAACTACTTTGAGGCTTGCTAACAATTTGTTGGTATGGTTGCCCGATTCTAAAAACTATGATATTCGTGGTGGCTCTGCTCAAATCGAGCTAGGGGATAAAAGTGGGGAATTTATTTTTTCTTGTGCCAATACTACTAGTATAAAATTCGGTCAAGATTTGAATATCAATACGGATAATAATTTGAATTTGTCAACTGCATCGTTTAATACGAATTATTCAGAAAATTATATTGATATTACTAGTAAATACATGCGTGAAGACGATAATGGAGAAGCTACAAATATCCCATACTTGAATTTACGGCTTAGCAAAAAACCTGCCGAGGCATCATATCTAAATTTTGATAGTGGATTGAATATTTCTACCTATAATAGTAATATTGATATTACATCCGAGGGTGGAGCCAAAGGTATTCATATAGCAGCTATTCCTTCTACTAGAGATGAATCTCAAGGCGCAACGCTAAAATTGATTCCGCAGATGGGCGGGACCAATTCTCAATTTTATTTGAGCAGTCCAAATGGCAGCGTTTATTCTGACGTTAATGCTGTCTCAGGATATAGTGCGGTAGTTATCACTCCAGGATTGTCCACGACCTGGGGGAAATTTTCTAGTACATTTCCTAACACGAAGACAGCGATTGAGGCAGATGGTACAATTTCTGGTCATAAATTTTATATTACAACTACCGATGGTCTTGAATGGACCATGGAAGAAGGAGAGACGTATAATTATTATTGGACTAAACAAAATTTCAAAGATGTATGGACGCGGGCAGAGAGTTGGAATAATTGGTGGAATGGATCGGGTTGGACTGGATATGCTAATGAAAATAATGGCCTCGCAACAATAAGGCAGCATATTGATGCAGCACAAGGGACTGCTAATCAAGGTGTTAGCAAGGCAGTAGCTGCTGCTGCTGCAGCGAAAAAGGCGTATGATTACGCTGATGAAAAGCTGTCTGTAAATGATTTCAATACTTTCAAAAACAAGATACGGGATGCTATGAATTCAATTGGTGAGAATGCGTCAGCCAAATTGGTGGCAGCAACGCTCGCTAGTTGTATGTATGCCAAAATATAAAAGGAGATAAAATGAGTGATTTTGAATTTCGTATGCGTATTCAAGGCGCAGTTCAAGAGTTTGTTGAAAACTTTATGAAGCAGAATAACCTTTCTGCGGCTGTGATGGAGGATGCGATGAATAAATCTATGGTTTGGCTAAAAGACCAGGTTTTGAAAGAAACCGTCTTATCGATGACTCAAGCCAAGCCACAAGAACCCGAGTCAGAAAAGGAAGAGGACAATGGCGGAGAGTAAAACCGTAATCAATAAAGTCATTCAAAAAACACCTACGGGCGAGCCATCCGAAGATATGAACTTAGGAGTGGATTTCGATAACGTCATTGACACTCGACAAGATAAGGGTAATCACTCATTGACTCAGTTTTTTGATAACTATGTAGAGTTTATGGACCATTACACGTTCATTGCCAAGGGAGCAACAACGCCAATCAATAAACGTGCTTTGATATGGATTGATACTGCTCATAGTAACCAAGATTAAGATAGGAGAAGAGAAGAATGGCGGCTACTTTAGTGAATACCTTATATCCGCCTACCATCGACACTTTTCAAGATGCGTTTGCGTATACGGATGCGGCTCAAGTCTATTTTTCTCTTTCTCCCTATAATGAAATAACTGATATTCGTCGCGTTCATGTCTCAGTAGTAAATCAATTAAATAATGAGAATGCTCTTGCTGATAGCTCGGGCATTCTTTTCAAAACTTTTACTTTCGACAATGCTACTGGCATGTATGTGGTAACAATCAATCCTGAAGAACTTGTCGAAAAAGGATGGAACATCAACCAGTTTTATAAAGTTCAACTGAGATTTGACTGTTACGAAGACGAAGGTAATTCGGTTATCAATTATACGGGTAGCATGAAAAATGACTATCTATTAAATTATCAAACATATTTCTCAGAATGGTCTTCTGTATGCTTATTGCGGCCTATCAGAAAACCAAAAGTTGTATTACGTAAATTTGAAGTAAGCCAGGATACTATTCCAACCTATACTAAAGGATTGATGCCTGTTTCTGGTAAGGTTTATTTTATGACTTCTGACGATGAAGTAGATAATTCTGAAACAGAAACTTTACAAGCATATACGATATCTATTTTAGATAAAACTACAAAAGACATGTTATGGAAATCGTCTACCACATACACGGGTGAAAGCCTTAATCCCAACGATATCAATACAACTGTTGATTTACAAGAATTGGATAATATTGAGCGCGAAGGATATATTCTTCATTTGGATTGTGTAACTCGTAATCAATACAAATTTACAAAAGAATACGAATTCCAAATTGCGATGTATGATAGCACCGAAGAATTTGCCAACTTTAATCCAAAGATTGAAATCATCAAAGATGATGAAAATGGTTATGTCACCGTCAATGTCACAAATGAAAAAAGTATTCTAGGATGGAATATTTATGTGCGGCGTTCAAGTAGTTTAGATGGATTCTCAACATGGGAAACTATTCACTCAGAGCACATTAATGGCGAGCTAAAAATGTCTATAAAAGACACCACTGTATCGAGTCTCATATGGTATAAATACACTTTGCAAGCAGAGAATTCTAAAGGCAATATGTCCGCAGTATATCCAAAGAACAATACTGATGAAACTCCCAATTTAGTATTACCAGAATTCTATGACGCGATTCTATCTCGTGACGATAAATTATTCCGCATCTGGTATAATTATCAGGTTTCTTCAATGAAGCCAGTAGTGAATCGCACTAAAGTTGATACTCTTGGCGGCAAGTATCCTAAATTCGCGGAAAATGCCGTGCTCAATTATAAACAATTCAGTATCAGTGGCCTGATTACAGCAGAATCAGATGTATATCAAGAGTTCTTGAAAAAGCGTGCTAAGTATTCATCCAAGGGCAAAGTCAATGTCTTGCGTAATAATTATTTAGCTTCAAAAGCGCCTGATGCAGATTATACAGGTGAGAATAATGGAGATTACATCCAAGAGCAAGTAAGAAATGATGTTGCGGGATATGATTTGAACAGTGATAATGATTATCCCTATGGTAGCCCAAGCAATATGGCAACTAGTGATAGATTTCTTACAACTACAACAAATGATTGGATGTGGGAACGAGATTTCCGCGAAGAGCTTGTGAGATGGATGAATGATGGCAAGCCAAAACTATATCGCTCAATGGCTGAAGGCTCTATGGTCGTTATGCTTACTGATATTCAACTTACTCCGAACAATACACTGGGCCGCAGAATTTGGAATTTTTCAGCAACTATGTATGAAATTGCGGACGCATCTTCACTTGAAACACTTGACTCTCTTGGAGTTTACCCGCGCAAACTTGCGGCTAGCACTAATACTGGCACCATAAAGCCTGGAGGAGACGTTGATTACAGTGAAGTAATGACTATCGGCCAGTTATATCATATGACCGTCTCTGATACAAAAGAGAATATTTTAGACCGCATTAGTGAAGAATTGAAGCTAAAATATAGTGGAATCAATAATGACCGCGCTCCAAAAGTCATGTGGATGAAGAATATTAAAATCTTCTTTGAGAGTAAACCCAATATGTTCATGCCGTTAAGTGATGGTAATCTTGATTATATTGAAAAGTTGGAAGAATCTCCTTATGCTAATTCTCCAGAGTTGTTCTCGCGCATTATTCTTGGATACACTTTTTCAGTTCAAATTGGAGGAGCGCCAACCACTATTTTCGTAAACCAACAAGGATATTATCAAATTCCCGATAGTCTTGACGTTACACGAATCAGTTTTCCACAAACGAATGACGTAGTTACTGTTGAATACACTTTGGTATATCGTGAGAATGCAAATATTACCAACTCCTCGTCTTCAACGCAAGTGGTCCAAACAGTTGTTGGACAAGAAACAGGTATTTTCCAACCAGACAAATACATTGGAGAGTCACTACGGCGCAAATATAGCTATGTTGAAACTAATAAATATTACGAGAAGATGCAGTATTGGAAGGGTATCTGTCTAGACGTAACTCCGATGGCCGTTGCCAATATCAAATATTACGGCGATACTCAATTCCATCAATATATGGTAGGTGAAACTGGCGTACTTCATATGCTCAAAGACGTGCCTGTAATTGACCTGGCGCTTTTAGGAGTTAAAATGAAAGAAGCTAATCCGAGCCGCAAACGATTCTTGAATGGATTCGAATATGTGATAGATGAAGGCACATATTCTTCGACAAAGGAAATCAAAAATCTATATACTAATGTTGTATACAATATTGATGGACATTTGAAAATTTATTATTCTGATGGTGAATGGTACGATTTCAAAATCCTCACACCTGAATTACTGAATGGCGAGAAAGACCAGAAATGGCAAAATACGGGACTTGCGAAAGTTCCAGTAGAGGGAGCTATCAATTATTACGGCTCTATCGTGCGATCAAATTATTAGGAGGCAGTAGATGCGTAAGAAATACCCTTACTTACAAGATAGCTTCTATGAAAATGCTAATTCTGCTGCCACTCGCCGCAATTTTTTATCGAAATTAGACAAGACTATCAACCAAAAGCAATATGTAAAAATCACTTTGCTGAATTGGAAAGAACAACCAATCAAAGAAATCCAAGGAGCCTTAACTGGCGGTACATTAACGAAAGATGGAAGTTCCTCTGTGCGATGCACATGTCAATTATCTACAATTGTAGATGCTGGTTCCTATAATTTGGAAGACGCGAGCATGGATTTCGCAATCAATAAGAAAATCTTCATTGAGTTAGGTATGGATAATGTTACTGGAGAATGGGATGAATATCCTGTTCTCTGGTTCCCCCAAGGTGTTTTCTTTATTTCATCTTTCCAAATAGGTTCTAGTGCTGGCTCCGCAGTCAGTATCAATTTATCTTTGAAAGATAAAATGTGCGGCTTGAACGGCGATGTAGGCGGTACGTTTCCAGCCACAATTATTTTCGACCAAGTGGATACGCAAAATGCGGCTGGCGTTTATATAACAGAAAAAGTTCTTATTTATAATATTATTCAAGAGCTTGTCCATCATTATGGTGGAGAGGATTTGAACAATATCGTAATCGAGGATGTTCCGCTTCGCATCAAACAAGTAATGAAATGGACTGGCAGCAATCCGCTTTATTTGACTCAAAGAGATGGCGCTACATATAAGTGGTATGAAGCAAGTTTGACCAAGCCAAATAATATGAAAAATGTTAGGACCATTCCTTCTGGAGATGATGCGGGATATATCTATCGCGACTTTACTTATACTGGTGATTTGACAGCTAATCTTGGTGAAAATGTTTGTACTATCCTAGATAAGTTGAAGCAATATCTAGGGAACTATGAATACTTTTATGACGAGTTTGGTATTTTCCATTTTAGGGAAATAAAGAATTATCTCAATACAACCCAGGCAAAAATATTGCTTGATGATATGGATAAACATTCATATATGGTAGATACGACAACTGGTAAATCTGTATATACTTTCAGTGATAAAATCAACCTTACGAATATCAGCGCTAATCCAAAATATGAGAACATCAAGAATGATTATGTTATTCAAGGAACTAGACAAGGCACTAGTTCAAGTGCCGCAGCACAAGTAAGATATCACTTGGCGATTGACCGCAAGCCAGAACTTCATACATACTATGACTTATTATTATATACAGAGAAGTCTACAAATTTAGTCAAGCCTATTTTTCCCAAGCACGTGAGCAATGAAGCATCTTTGCCAATTCCAGGCAATTTTAATTTGATATATTGTGTGGATGACACTAATCGTTTCGTCTACTGGGATAATAAGCTATATAAAGACATAAATGGTGTAGCTTATTATCCAACAAAAAGCAGCACCGTCAATACAGTGATGACTGTAGCTACAGAATCCGCTAGCGAGAGCACTAACACAAATAGTAAAACTGATACAAAAACAGATGAACAGAAAAAAGATGCGGACGAGATTACTCCACCTACTATTGTTCCTGGTGGATATAAGGTAAAAGATTGGCGTACTGAGATATATCTTCAAGGACTTTTGGCGAAAAACAATGGCACAGACGCGGGATTATACTATCAAGATTTACAGAATTATGCTATTTACAGCCAAGATAGTGGAAGCTGGCAAAAAGAAATCTATGTTAGCTCCAATAGAGAAAGAATCGATACAGATTTTTATTATGAAGAACTTGAAGCTTTCTGGCCGCAAGTATATGATATGGCGAAACAACAATTCATTGGAATAGATTCTGAGCAATCATTGTGGGCTTCTTCCTTAACTGATGGAAATTATTATCTTGATTTCATCGACCCGCAGACTTCGGGTTTAGGGCAATTTGCGGTAAACAATATTGGCCGCAGAACTGATGCTGTATCAAGCCAAGACGTGAATTGTTTGTTTATACCAGATATTCCAGATATTATTTTTTTGAACTTGGATAGCGATGATATTGAATCCGAACGAGCTGAATGTATGTCAAATGCTCAACCATTCACGCAAGTGCGTGGAGAACTATTCTATGCTTTTTCAATCGGAGGATATAAGAACGCGGCTTTCGACCAGTTAAAATATGAACTATATCTTCATACAAATTATCAGCAAACACTTTCATTGACCGCACGGCCAGCGTTCTATTTAGAGCCAAACGTCCGTACGACAATCAATGATGCAACAACTAATACATATGGCGATTATGTGATTCAGAACATTTCTATTCCTCTTGGGGCGGGAAATAATATGTCTGTATCAGCAAGCCAATGTATTGAAAGGTTTTAAACATAGGGCAAAACATTATAACTGTTTTGCCCTCTTTTTTATTTATCCTTAGACTAATGGACTAAAAGGAGAAAGGAATTGCTATGACACAATATAATATTGGTCAAAAGCGGTTCCAGGGTAGCGGTTGCGTAGAAAAAATGGAGACGCATACCTCCTATAAATCGGTGGGTATGTCGGATGGAAGTGACACTTCAAATCTCGGCTTTCAAGACGCAGTAATTTTCCCTGATGTGGGAAATTTTGTCAAAGGACAAGACTATTATTTGAAAGTCCGCATCCCTCAGGACATGAATTATGATATGACTTTCAATATTAAGCTAATGCCGCCAGATGACGGTTCAGCTGATACTAAGAAGTATCAATTTGTGAAGAGAATTTCAATCAATCGTGGCGGCACTGGAACTAATGTTTACAATGTCGTGTTATATGAAAAATCTAATGGCGAGGTTGCGGTAGATTTTCCTTTCGCATATGATAAAAATAAAGTAAGCCAACAAGATAAAATTTATACAGACATAGATAAAACAAAATATTATCTTGGCGTAGATGGTACATATGTTCGTACTAACAAATTCAATGATATCGCACTTGCCGCCTCTTGGAAGCAAGAAAGTTCAAATACCTACGGAGTATTTGAGATGGTGTTTCGTCCTGTTTCGGACGAATTCACAAGCTTGCTTTTGGAAATGGAACGCACTGCAGAGGACTACAATATTCAACGTTCAGTAGGCGAAAATACTGAATATGGACGCAAAATTACTATTACTCCAGAAGATGTTGTATTACGTAGATTGGTAAATCAGATTCCAGAAGCACAGCGAACAAAGGGGCTAAGCCGCATCGGAATCTGGGGACACCCAGGTTTGATGATGGCGATCAATGGAGAAGAGATTCGTGTTGGTCCAAGTGGACATTACGAACAAGACGTAATTAATATCAAGTCTCTTGGAGTTGTAGCCGAAGATAATAATTGGGCAGATAATTGGACGCTTGATTATGAATATATTACCACCGCCGAAGCAGAAGAAGAGGAAGGTGTATAAATTACATGGACAGTCTTTATGGTGGACACCAGGGTATCAGCTTTGTTCTAAAAGCTGCCTTCCCTTCTATCTCAGATATGGTGAAGGCATTCAAGGGTGGCCCAAACTATACTGATGTTTGGTATGGTGAATTTTGTATAATCGATACCCCAAATAAGAACGATAAAGATAATGGTAAAATCTATGAGCGTGGATACAATTACCAAAACGATATGGGTGGCGCTACTTATAAGGGACAGGTTGTCGGGCCTTCCAGTGGCACTCCTTACTTCGCTATGGATTCTATTGGTAAAGTAATTGAGATTTCGGAAAAAGACATTTCTAATAGTCCATATACCTATAGACGTTTTCCAACAGGAAAAGATGAAAATGGGAATTATATCACCACAGCAAATGGTAAAATTAAAACTTTCGATTTTGGGAAGCCAGACGTACTGGTTCCTGGCAAAGATGAAAACGGCAATTTTAATGATAATATTAAATATACTTGGTGCAATATACGTGAAGATAATGCCGATTCAGATAGTTGGTTCTATGTTGGCTGGCAAATTCCATATCTTACCGTAGATTATGACATTCATACAAATTCTCCGTATAACGCTCAGGGTGTGCGAGAAGATAAATCTACTATTGTGCGCGCAGATGACAAAACGCATCCTTTTTATGAGCAATGGGATATCGGCTTGCCGCATGGTATCAAAGGTGACGCGATTCGTAATCTAAAAGTTATCACTCCACAAGCCAATGAAAAGATTTATCCTTGGACTGCTCTTACAATAAACGACAAGGGCGTTGCTACTATTGATACTAATACTGACAACTATGAAGGATATAATGACGACGTAGCAAAAGGGCATCAAATTATTGTATTTGATTATTATGCTTTTGACCAGCAAATCAATCCTAGCCCATATCGGATTTATATTGGGGATTTCAACGTTGTAAAAAGTGTAAAGGTTAGCGATAATGGCACTTTGACTATCTCTTATACAAGTAAAGATAATGACGTTCAAAACAATCTTGTTAAATGGGTAAACAGTGTTAGTTTGAGCACCGAAGTTGGCACAAATGGTGGAAAATTTATAGTTACATATAACAATGGCTCCGCTCCTTATGAAGCTGACCTAGAATGGATAAAAGATATCACGATTGATAACAATGGTGATGTAACATATACTTATGTTGGAAGAGATAAAGTTATTGAAACCGCTAAACTAAAGTGGCTAGATGATATTACCCTTGATGAAGATAATGGTCATATGTCTATTGTTTTCAATAATACCGCTTTTGATAAGCATGATTATTATCTAAAATGGGTCAAAGATATTAACATTGCTGAAGATGGCACGATTACGTTATCATACACTGGCGGAAAGAACAATCGCGTTCTCAATTCAAAACTCAAAAATATTACCTCCGCCACTATATCAGATGATGGTGTTATTACTTTCACCTATAACACTAAAACAGGGGAAAAATATGATACTGCGAACTTGAAGAAATCTACAACAAATGGACTCATAGATTTCAAGCTTCCATGGATAACCAATGTCACTCTTGGAACGGGCATCTCAGAAGATAAACATATCCAAATTAAATATAATAACAAGCCAAATGCTGAAAGCATTGGTGCTCCTATTAATTTTGTTCAAAACATGATAGTGCGGCCAAGCGATTGGCACCTGTTGGTATTGTTCAATGACCCAACACATCGTTATTCTCCAAAAACGAATGAACTTAGTGGAACGTGGGTCAATGGCGGGTCATTGAAGTCTCTGAATACCGACCCCAAAAATCCTATTATTCCAATAGATGAAGCAATTGATGGCATTTATTGGCGAGATTACGGTCCAATCAAAGACCAAGCTGGAATTTTGGTTGGCTTCAATCTTACTTATGAGACGGTAGCTGCTTCTGCTTACGACACTGCTCTTGATTGGTTAAATGGTAACTTACCATCTGGGCTTACTGGTGAACAAAATGTATATGGCGGGTCATCAACAAGAGGTAAGGTTGTAGCATATACGCCACAGAAAACTCAGTTGAATCCTAATCCTGGATGCGAATTCTATGCTTTCGATTATCAGTCTAGTGAAAACGGCGGATACCATTGGTTCTATCTTGGTACGATTTCTGACGATGGAATGCGAGATATTGGCCTATTAGCCCCTGGCGCTGCACTAGACACTATTTTTGAAAAAGTAAATACCAAAGGTCTTGTTTTCAAACAAAATAGCATAGCTGTCGGAGATGCTTTAGACCAATTTTGGGCTATTGATTACGTAAAGTAGGTCTAAAATATGAAACTACAACAATTGACAGGTCCTTTTGCCAAAGGCAGCTCCATTACTTTCAGCAATATCAACGCAAGCTATGTTCATTTAGGTATTCAGGTTCCCAATTGTGCTCCATTCTCTTGGAAAGATGATTCAGGAGAGTGGACTTCTGACAGGGCAATTCAAACAGATTTGACCATCGGAGGAGTGGGTATTAGTTCAAATGGCTATAGAATTAGTCCAACTGGTATTCTAGAATTTGATGGTGAGTTAGAAACTGGCTCATTGACTATTACTTTCAACCGTCAACTGCCAATGAATACCATCATAGATATCATATATAAAAATACAGGCGAATAAAAAGGAGGTAAAATGACAAAAACAATTCCAAGTGATGAATCTCTAAGACTAGATTATACTCCAAAATTCTTAGATAAAAATGGTACTTACAAGCCTTTTTATATCGCCCAAAATGCTAAAGCAGAACAACGCGGTGAAGTGTTCTTGTCTGACGCAATCAACAGTTCAGAGAATGCTGAAACAGGTGTTACCGCAGCAACCCCGGCTGCGGTAAAAGCAGCTAATGACAATGCCAACAATCGTTTGAGTTGCGTTGATACTGCCGCACAAACTGTAGCAGGCGAAGTAACCTTCAATGGTACTATTCACGCGACCAAACAAATTGATGGTAACATCAATGGAAATGCAGTTACAGCAAATCGGCTAAAAGCTGGTCGTGATATTACTATCCAAACCAGTAATAATCCTATCACAGCTACAACAGGCAATTTCGATGGTTCACAAAATATTACCTTGAATATCGAAAAGATTGATGCTAGAGCTGTCAATACTGGCTTATTGCCACTCAAAGTGATTCCGCAAGGAGCTTTAGATAGGTTAGTCAAAGTAGCGGATAAGGCAGCTCGCTTCGCGCTGACAACCAAAAAAATCCAAGAGGGTGATTCTGTATTACAGCTTGATACAGGAGTCATGTATATCGTTGTCAATGAGAATAGTTTAAACAATGAAAATGGATACCAAGAATATAAGGCAGGTACAGCTCTCGAAGCTTCTCACGCAGCTAGCGCAACTAAAGCTGATTCAGCTACCAAAGCTAATTCAGCTGATACAGCAACAACGGCAAATAAAGTTGCGAATGGTGCCACATTTAATATTCTGGATGGCTTTATCAATGGCAAATATACTACTAATGAAGTGACTTTCAATGGCTCAGCCCCTTCAACAGTTAACATTGATAACCGTGTTTATAATAATTTCACCGCAGCATCTGCGACAGCTAACGGAGTATCTGGTCTAGTTCCAGCTCCAGCAAAAGGAGCGCAAAATAAATTTCTTCGTGGCGATGGTACTTGGCAGGTAGCGGGTGAGGTCACTGGTGTCAAAGGTAATGCTGAAACTGACTATAGAGTTGGTCAAGTAAATATTACCGCAGCCAATGTTGGCGCTCTGCCTACTACAGGCGGCGCTTTGACTGGCAATGTTACAATGACGCGCGATGTGGCATCTCATATGGGGTATATTTTAACAGCTTCCGCTACTGGAAAATCAGTATCATTCGTTATCGGCTCTGACAAAAATACCCGTGGTTTATATAATAATAGCACAAATAAATGGATGATTTATGCTGATGCGAACGATGATGTATTTCTTAACGGCAAGGCAACAAGTGCGACGAACGCTGATTCCGCGACAACTGCTTCCAAGCTGAATAAAACATTGAGTCTTACTGGGCCTGTGACGGGTAATGTTAGTCTAAGTGTTGATGGCGGCCAGGCGAATCTTGCTACAACAATTGGTGATGGTGAAATCGTTACCAATATGATACACGACGGCGCAGTAGTAACAAATAAGCTCGGCGCGGGAGCCGTGACGGCAGGCAAGCTTGGGAATCAAGCTGTTGAAACCTCAAAGATAAAAGATGAAGCCGTGACACTTGCTAAACTTCAGAAAGATATTGGCACAGTATATGTTGGTTCTTCAGAACCTACGGACGAGCATATAAAAGTCTGGATTCAAATCTAAAAATTTTTTGAAAATAGTGGACAAAATAGTATTATACTATCCCTAATATTTTTATAGTGATATAGAGGGAAATAAAGTAAACCCCTTTACAAAATATAATAATAAAAAATGAAAAAACTTGGGCAAAATAGTTATAATGATAGCCCATAAAAATTATTATATAGTGAAGGGGTTTTTATGATAAAACCTCTGAAAAGGTTTTGTAGGAACTTACAATTCCTACTATGGAAAATTTGGGCAAACCATTGTAAAGGTGGTTTGCCCGATTTTTTGTTATATAGACTTATATTTAAGAGAGAAAAGGAGACTTATGGTTATTAAACGTATTACCTCACTATTCAAAAAAAAAGGGGGGGGGCTATCATTTAGGTAGCCTGAATCAAGATAATATGATTGATTCTACCTCCAAGAATGAGGTGGAATAATGGCTTTTGTAAGTATCGTAGATATTGTTTATCCTGTCGGGTCAATTTATCAAGCAATGTCTAACACAAGTCCCGCAGAAATCTTTGGCGGTACATGGACGCAAATAAAAACATTCTTGTATGGCGGAGAAGGTCACATTGGCAATACTGGTGGTAAAGAAGCTGTGACATTGTATCGTAGGCACACTCCTTCTAATTGTGCATTTATTGGCGATAAAAACGGTAATGTCGGCAATCTGGACGACACTGGCTGGTTTACTGCATCAGATGGTACAGCCTCATGGACCCTGGTTGGCTCTAATCTTTCAACTGACAAATGGTGGATGGCAACAAGTGGCACTAGGGGTTGGTATTGGTTCAATAACAACGAGGCATATCCTTATTACTATTATGGTGGCGGAAAAGCTCATGAAAATATGCCGCCATATACCATTGTCAAGATTTGGCAAAGAACTGCATAAATATTTCAAAAGCTAACAATCATATTTATCTTTATTTTGAAATATAAAATTAAGGATAAAAATGATATTAGATAACTCAGAGTTTGTGAATAGTAAATCTCTGAGCGGCATTAGTGCTAGGCAATAAGCCTAAACTGAATTTTACCTTATCACTTCAAATGCGGCTGGTAGTATAGAATAGCATAAAATTCAGTTTACTTATAATATCTAATATCTTTTTCAATTATTTATTGAGAGGATATTTATTATTATGACCAATCTAATGATTCTCAGCAATCGTTGGGGGGGGGCTATACTTTTAGATAGCTCAATTCTTTCAACGACTGCTTTTAGGTGTGATGCGTAATGGCATTCATCAATATTATGGATATTGTCTATCCTATTGGAACGGCTTATATGTCTACCACGAGCACAAGCCCTGCCACGCTTTTTGGTGGTACTTGGTTGGAAGTAAAAAACGCGTTGCTTTCTACTATTGGATATGGCGGAGCTACAGCTGGTCAATATAGCGGCAATAATACTATGACAGAAAAGCAAATGCCAGCCCACGGGCACAAAGTTGATAGATGGAATAGCACTAATAGCTCATGGGAGAACATTGACTTTCAGCAATCCGATGCTAGTAGTGGCTCACATTGGTACCTACCCTCTGGCGCGGAGGGTACTCCTAGAAACCTACGGGCAAGGAATGTGGGGGGGGGGCAACCTTTCTACCCATACAATTATGCCCTATATTGTTGGGTGCGAACCGCTTAGCTTCTTTTTTCAAGGCGGTGATGTAGCATGGCTTTTGTAAGCATCACTGATATCGTCTATCCCGTTGGGTCTGTATATTTGTCTACAACAACTGTTTCTCCTGCAACTTTATTTGGTGGAACTTGGGCGCAAATTCAAAATACATTGATTAGCGCGTCTGGCAATACCTACGGGACTGTCGGTAATAACGGTGGAGACGCTAAAATTTACGATTACAATTTACCAGAGCATATTCACAATTGCGTCTCAGCAAGCAGTGTTACTAATATTTTGAATAATAGTAATACAGGTTGGGCTGGTTTTTGGTATTCTGATGTTAGCTCTGGTAATAAATGGTCAATAACTACGTATGGAACAGCTTCTCAATCACCAGAGAAATGGTTATATGCTGGCAAGTTGACTGGCGCAAGAGCTATCAATGAAGACTATATCCCATATCACTACAATTGTAATATTTGGCGACGCACAGCATAAGTTGAAAGAATTCATAATATGATATCCCTTTTATTTGAAAGGATATTATATGAGTTTTATAAACATTATGGACATAGTTTATCCTATTGGAAGCCTATATTTCAGTTCTTCCAGTACCAGTCCAGCCAATTTATTTGGAGGAACATGGACCTGTGTTCAAAAGGATTTCGTGCCTGAGACTTTAATAAGTGCTAAGAGTAAAAGGTTTACCACAACCCGTACACCAACAGCGGATATTGATTATGCTGCAGATATTCAGAATGGATCTATCGCTTTATCTATTAATTTTTCAAACAAAAGAATGTTTGGCGGAAAAGATTACTATGAACCAGTGATTTGGAAATCATTCTTAACAGAGACAAATTCTACTCGTGTTAATTGGGATGTTGGAATTACGATGGTTCCTGCGGTTCATGCAATGGGCGGGGAGTTTCCGCAAAACTATTCTGGTTTTGTGGATGATTATACTCGATATATAAATAAAGACGATAATCCGTCTTTATTACGTTTATATAACAAAACTCGTGAGATAACTTATGGCGCGGCTTCTGCCATGTCACTTTTGGAAATTCCTTCCCGCACTCAGTGCTATATTTGGATGCGTACTGCTTAAATATAAAAACCCTAATCATCTAAGATTAGGGTTTATTTTTTTTGGACAAAAACGTATACAAAGCCAACTTTTACTTTCAGATTACTTTAGGTTTATAGAAAGGAATGTTGGTTTGGAAGTTATCGCTACCCTTTTTTCGCAAGCTTCCGTAGAGTCAATTATTCTCTTCATTGTTGCTATTGGGTTTGCAATTCGCTGTGTATGGGAATTATGGGATTATTTCTATTCCAAGCTCAAAAAATACTTCAATTATACTTCTGAACGAGATAAAAAATATGATGAAATATTGGAATCTTTAACTAAGTTACAAAAAGATTTAAGCGATATGCGGCAAGAGGGCAAAAGCAATCAACAAGAAATGAAGATGCTGCAAGATAATTTTGCCGTTGTAAACGAACGTCTCCAAGAGAATACCAGAAATATGATTATAGATAAACATCATTATTTCTGCTATGAGATAGGCGCTATCGATGATTTATCTCTTCAAAGTTTGGAACGCAGATATCTATATTACAAATCTGCAGGCGGCAATTCATTCATAGATGGACTTATGGAAGAGTTACGAGCTTTACCAAGGCTCGGTCTAAAAAATCAACAAAGTTTTGGGACAATATATAAGAGAGGTGAAAAATGAGTCAAGAGTTAAAGACTTTCACAGTAAACCTGAAGTCATTGGACCAAGACATACGCGACCCGATTGTAGCTGGCAGCGCAGATGCTTATGGCCGCACTTTTCGAATTATCTTTGACCAAGAAGCTGCGGCGCAATGTGTTGCTGATACAAAAGTCTATCTGAGTTGGCGACATGTGCAATTAGATATAAAAGGATATAACGTTTTCACTAAAGTCCAAGATGACCCAATTGTATGGGAAATCGTTTATCCGCAAGCCATGTTGCATGAAGGCGATGTACTTTGTTGTATTGAGCTAGTTGATTCTGTATCAATTGTATCTAGCACTAACTTTACCGTTCATGTGCTATCTGACCCAAATGATGGCTCTGCGTTCGTGGTTTCCGATGACTTCAGTGCTTTCCAGAATGCGGTCATTCATCTTACTTCTCTTGGAGACAAGATGAAAACTCAAATGGAAGAGCAACGAAAGGAATTCGAAGAGTGGACAAAATCTACAGAGGAAATCAAGAAGATTGCTACGGACGCATATGATAAAGCTATTGCTGTAGAAAATAAACTAGACCAAATAACTATTAGCGCTGAAGTCAAAATCCAAGAATTCTAGTTATATGGTTTACTTTATATATAGGAAGAATTTTAGACCCAATAGAGGAGGATTACAATAAATGGCGGAAGCAGAAAACACCAAGAAAATTAGTTTTTTCCATGGTTCTGAAGCAAAACTGAATGAAACAATTACTTCTGGCACCATTGGCGCAAATAGTGTTGTCATTTCTACCGAAGACAATATGATTTATGTCGATGATGCTAAAACACCGCATACTCTTGGTAATGCTAAATCCAAAGAAGCACATACTGTTCAGCTTGGCGTTGGCGGAAGCGTTGGCGGCATCAAGACTGGCGACGTTATTGACGCTGGGACTGATTTGGATACGTTAATCAAGAAAATCATTATGAAGCGAGTTCCTGCCACATATACTGCCCCAAAGATTTCCCTTGCGGTTTCTAAGGGTGCCCAGCCTGGCAATTATGAAGTCGGAACCACACTTACCGCAACTATGACAGCAAGCTTTACTCAGCAAGATGCGGGTGCGCTTGCTTCTATCAAAATTTCAGACGGAGCAGTTGATGTGCTTGAAGGCACCACAAGCCCACTTGTGCTGTCTGACCATGCAATCACCGTTGGAGAAGGCACGACTTCTTTCAAAGCGGTCGCTTCTTATGGTGAGGGCGTAATCAAGCAAGACAATCTCGGGGATGATTCACCAGCTGGTCATATCACCGCGGGTTCTATCACGTCATCCGCACTTTCCTATGTCGGCAAGCGTAACGCTTTCTATGGCACTGGCGTAGGCTCTGTCCCTGAATTGAACTCCGCGGCTGTGCGTGCCCTTACTGGTAAGTCTCTCAATCCTGCTGCTGGAACTAAGCTGACTATCAAAGTTGCTCAAGGACAGCAATATATTGTTTTCGCTTATCCCGCGGCCCTTCGTGATGTAAATCAAGTCAAGTATGAAGAAACGAATGACATTGGAATGGCTTCAAGCTTTACCAAACAAACAGTATCCGTCGAGGGCGCTAACGGAGCTACGGCGGCTGACTATAAGGTTTATAGCTATGCCATGGCTGCTCCTGCTGCCGCACCAATGACATTTACAGTAACCATTTAGGAAGGAGTTATAACTTATGGCTATTGA